>JAAUYD010153544.1_pt1 | contig 22945 bp, 21 predicted proteins | sample 7278101 | NCBI WGS metagenome assembly JAAUYD01 (sample SAMN14350128, study PRJNA611818) | marine sediment metagenome | isolation source: surface marine sediment (0.6m) | place: French Polynesia: Moorea | collected 2018-08
CATCGCCGATCACGATCGGCTCGTCGAGGGTGTCGAGCCAGTCACGCACCTCGGCGCACATGCGCATCGGGTCGAGCGGGCTCTCGTCGCTGCCGAGCTTCGACTGCACCTTCTCTTCTTCGGCGGTCTCGATCTCGCGCAGCTCGTCGCGCCAGGGCGAGTAGTCGAGCGTGACGCTCTGGTTCTTCATCTCCTCGAGCAGCAGGTCGAACGTGCACGCCAGGTTGCCGACCAGCGGGACGTCGGTCTCGCGGTTCTGGCCCATCAGCGTGTTGTCCATGTCGAGCTGGATGATCTTCGCGTCGGCCGGGATCGTGGCGCCGAAGCGCATCCGGAAGTCGAGCAGCGTGCCGGCGAGCACGACGCAGTCGGCCTTCTTGAGCGCGTCGCGGCGGGCGCGGTTGAAGAACTCGGGCGAGTCGGGCGGCACGGTGCCGCGGCCCATGCCGTTGCAGCAGGTCGGCATGTGCGTCTCGCCGATGAAGGCGTTGAGCGCCTCGGTCGCCTGCGACCACTTCACGCTCGTGCCCGACATCAGCAGCGGGCGCTCGCTGGCAGCGAGGATCTCGATCGCCTTGCGCACCTCGTCGCGATCGGGCGAGAGCCGCGGCGGCTGCGTGCGGATCCGCGGCATGTACGCGTGATCGAAGCTGTCGACCGCGCCGTTCCACGTATCCATCGGGATCTCGAGGTACGCCGGACCGGGCGTGCCCGAGACGGCGTGGCGGATCGCCAGCTCGATGAACTCGGGGATGCGCTCGGGCTGGTAGACCGCGTCGCAGTACTTGGTGATCGGCTTGACGACGCCGAGGTGATCCATCTCCTGCAGCGAGCCCTTGCGGAGCTGCGAGAACGGCCCCTGGCCGCCGAAGACGAGGATCGGCGAGTTCGCGCGCCAGGCGTTGGCGATGCCGGTCACGCCGTCGGTGACGCCGGGCCCCGCCGTGATCGCCGCGACGCCGATGCTGCCCGGGTTGCAGCGCGCCCAGGCGTCCGCCGCGTGCACGGCCGCCTGCTCGTGGCGCACGTCGATGATGCGGATGCCCTCGTCGAGGCAGCCGTCGTAGAGCGGCATGATGTGGCCGCCGGGAAGCGTGAAGAGGACCTCGACGCCGGCGTTCTTGAGCGCGCGGGCAGCGAGCTTTCCACCGTGTACGGGCATGGGGGGCTCCTGGGGATGGGTGGGGTGGATCGGAAGAGTCGACTCTATCACCCGCAAGGAACGGGGGCCAACGAGACGAGGGCGGCTCGAGCTGCGGGCGTCTCTGCGACGAGATGCAGGGGCGGGCAGGCCGCCGGGGGGCCGCGGGAGTAAAGCAAAAGAAAGAGGCGGGCCCGGGGGCCCGCCTCTCGATGGCACGTCGACTCGCTCGGCCCCGATCGCTCGCGCGACCCGAGGGCGGCGGGTGGCGACTACTGCACGGCCTTGAACACCGCGCGTCGGTTCTTGGCCCAGGCCGTCTCGTTGTTGCCCTGCACGGCCGGGCGGAGCTCGCCGTAGCTCACGATCGTCAGCTGGTTGGCGTCGACCCCGAGATTGCTCAGGTAGCGTCGCACCGAGGCGGCACGGCGCTCGCCGAGCGCGAGGTTGTACTCCTCGCTGCCGCGGTTGTCCGTGTGACCCTCGACCACGACCTTCGCCCCGGTCTCCTTGAGCAGCTCGGCGCCCGCACGAAGACCCTTGACCGCGTCGGAGCGGATCTCGGACTTGTCGAAGTCGAAGTAGACGGTCGCGATCGCGATCTCGGCGGCCGAAGGCGCCGCGGCCGCCGCGGCGCTCGCGTCGTCGGCCCCGTCCTCGAACTCGCTCGGCGTCGGCTCGGGCGGCGGCTCTTCTTCGGGCGTCGACTGACATGCGGCCGTGAAGAGAAGGAGCGCGGCCACCATCGCCAGCATCGATGCAGTGCGGCTGATGTGAATGAGTCGGGTCATTTGTCCCTGCTTTCCTAGGTGATCAGGCGACCTTGCGTGCGCCTGAGGTGTTTGGGGGGCAGCCGTTCGTGGGCGGATCCGTACCTTTCAGCCCGTATCACTCCGGGGCGGCGGCAATGATGTGGTCTCCCGTGACACTCTGCAAGCCGTCACCCCTTCGAGAAGCGCCCGCACGGCGCTTCACGCGCCGGATGTCGGCAATCACACCCGCGTCCCGGGCCCCGATTCGGATGGTCGCCCGGCCGACAACGCGATCTGGATCACACCCGCGCGCAATGGCTGGCACAGATGGGGGGCTCAGGCGCCGGAGCCATCCGCAGCGGGCAGGCCGAGCGCCTCGAGCATGAGCGCCTGCAGCTCGGGGGCGTCGGCGTGGCGGGTGAGGGCTTCGGAGAGCGCGCGCAACGCTTCGTGGCGCTCTCCCGCATCGAGCAGCGCGCGACCGAGGCGGGCCTCGAGGTCGACCCGGGATGGATCGGCGGCGACGGCGGCGCGAAGCGCGACGATCTCACCTGCCGCGTCACCGGCATCCGCAGCCGCTGCAGCCTCGAGCGCCCGTAGATTCGCCCGAACCGGCCCGGTGGCGACGTGGGCGCAGCCCTCTTCGGCGACGATGCGATCGAGCAGGTCGCCGGCGTCCTGCCTCGACGCCTCGACCCGCGCGACCGCGCCGGCGAGCCAGAGATCGCAGCGCTCGCGGGGCGTCAGCGAGCGCGGCGGGCGCTCACCGCTCGCCGCGACGCGATCGTCGAGCTCGATCGCCTCGTCGAGCTCGCCCTGCGGGATGAGGACTCGGACCAGCCCGGCCCACACGCGCGGGTCGTCGGGCAGCGTCTTCGACGCTCTGCGGTACTGCGCCTCGGCCTCGTCGAGTCGGCCGCGCGCGGCGGCGACGTCGGCCTGCGCGAGCGCGCGCTCCGCCTCCTGCTCCGCGCGCGTCGGCGCCGGCGTGCCATTCACGCTCGCGACCTCTCCGTTGCCCGCGCAGCCGGGCCCACCGAGCAGCCACGCGAAGAGAGAGAGGCAGAGAAAGAGAAGGCGGGGCGAGGAGACCCGGCTCATGCGCGCGCGCCCGTGGCTCACTCGATCGAGTCGAGCGCCGCGACCAGCACGTCGGGGTCGAGCCAGAACCGGTAGTCCTCGCGCACGTCGATGAAGCGCACGACGCCGTTGCGATCGAGGAGCAGCGTCGTCGGGTGCGGTACGCCTTCCTCCATCACCTCGGGCTCGGGCTTCAGCAGGCCGAGGTCGCGGATCAGCGCGCTCTGCTCGTCGGCCAGGAAGTAGATGCGATCGCGCAGCCCGTACTCGTCGATCAGCCGGCGCGTGCGCTCGCTGCACTGCTCCGCCGCCATCACCCACACGATCTCGAGATCCTCGACCTCGTCGAAGGTCTGCTTCAGGTCTAGGAGCCGGCTCTTCGTGAAGGGGCACCAGTCGATGCTCCGCTCGAAGACGAGCAGCACGCGATTGCCGCGCAGATCGGAGAGGCCCACGGGCACGCCGCGCAGATCGAAGAGCGTGGCATCGGGCAGCTGCTCTCCGACACGGATCTGTGACACCTCGACGTCGGCGCGCACCTCGGTGTCGACGCCGCGTCGTCCGAGCCCGGTGCTCGGCAGCATCCAGTTCAGCAGGAAGAGCGCGACGATGACGACGGTGGCGAGCGCGCGCAGCATCAGGCGGGCTCCTCGCCAGCGGCCTCGTCGGCCTGCAGCGGCGCGACCTCGGTCGAGTCGGGGCGGACGCCGCTGCGGGGCCGCAGCCAGACGAGCAGCAGAGCGAAGACGAGCAGCACCGCAGCCTCGCTGCGCGGCAGATCGCCGAGCCAGCTCGCGTAGTCGCCCACGACCCAGGCGACCATGCGCACCACCGCCATCAGGCAGAACACCCACGCCGTGATCGTCGTGACCGTGCGACTCGCCTCGGGATGACGGGCGGCGCCGATGAGCCCTCCGCCCCAGCCGATCAGCGCGCAGCCGGTGAACGCGACGAAGTAGTAGCCGACGGGGCCGGTCGGGATGCCGGGATCACTGAAGGGCCGCTGGTACACGAAGAACGACGCGGCCAGGAAGAGCCCGAAAAAGAAGAAGCCCAGGCCGAGGATCCCGACGTAGATCTGATACAAAAGGCGGATCGACATCGCCCCTATGATGCCCCGGATGAGCCCCGAGTTCTCGCGCCACGAGGGCGCGAGCGAGGAGCGCGGCGCGACGGGATCGACGTGCCGGCGCGGGCCGATCGCCCCGTCTCGCGCGAGCCGGTGCGCGCTTGCGGGACGACCCGACCGGCGGGAGCCATGAGCCAGGCCACGCAGCCCGCAGCGGCGCCGATCCGCGCACCCGACCCGCCGCTCTCCGCCGAAGAGCGGGCCCGGGGGCGCCGCGTCGCGATCACGAGCCACGTGCCCGCGATGACGTTCTCGATGGTGCTGCAGATGCACCTGCCCACCCTCGCCCTCGTGTCGCTCGGCGCGAGCGAGGGCGTGATCGGCCTGCAGAGCGCGCTCAAGCTCGGTGACGTGGTGGGGCTGCCCGCGCTCCGCGCCGTCGCGCGGTTCAGCAAGCGGCAGATCCTCTTCTTCGGGCAGGTCGTGGCGCTGATCGGCGCCGCGCCCTTCGTCGCGTTTCAGACCTGGCTCGACGCGAGCAGGTCGAGCCCGGCGCTCGTGCCCTGGCTCGCCCTCCTGCTCTTCGCCGTCGTGACGATCGGGCTCCGCATCGGCGACGCGGTCTGGTTCCCCCTGCTGCGCGCCTACATGGAGCCCGGCGGCATCGGTCGCTTCTTCGGCACGATCCGCTCGTACTGGCACTTCGGGCTGATCGTCTACTACCTCGGCGCGCAGGTCTGGCTGGGTGCGCATCCCGACGGCTTCGGCCTGCTCTTCGGGGTGGCGTGGATCCTCGGCCTGACGCGCCTCGGCTTCATCCTCCGCCTGCCCGAGCGCGGCGAGCGGACGGGCGAACGCATCCGCGTGCGCGAGGCGTTCGCGCTGATTCGCGACGACCGGCGCCTTCGACGCTTCCTCGTCGGGTCGACCTGGGCGACCGCGCTGCGCGCCGTCGTCATTCCGTTCGCGATCGTGATGATGCGGCGCGAGGTCGGGTTCACGTCGGCGCACGTGCTGATGACGACGATGGCTTCGTTCGCCGGTGGGCTGGTCTCGCTCTACGGCTGGGGGCGCGTCGCCGACCGCTTCGGCGCCGAGCCGGTCTTTCGCGGCACCGCCATCGGGCTCGCGGCGCTGACCGCGTCGCTCGTGCTCGTCGACGAGGCGGGCACATCGATGCTCGTCCTGGTGATGCTCTTCTTCTTTCTGCACGCCGTGCTGACCGCGGGCTTCAGCGTGGCCGACACGCACGTGCTCTTCCGCCTGACGCCGCCGGAGGCCCCGGCGCGCACGCTCGTGATCGCGAACGTCGTCGTCGGCGCGCTGTCGAGCGTCGCCCCGGTCGTCGTGGGCTTCGCGCTCGACTACGCCATCGAGAGCGCGTCCCGACCGCTTCTGGTCTACCATGGGCTCTTCGCCGGCGCGGCGCTCCTGCAGGCCCTCGTGTTCCTTCCGATGCGTGGTCTCGATCGCGAGGCCGGTCCCGACACCCAGCCCCACGCCTGACCCTGCGCTCGCGCTCCGCGGCGCGAAGCCCCCACGATCCACCCCACCGTCCAGAGCCGACCCTTGACCTCGCCCTCCGACTCCGCAGCCGAACCGACCCGGCGACCCGACGGCAGCAGCCCGCCGAGCGCCTTCGCCGAGCTCGTGCTCGTGCGGCTCTCGGGCGACCTGACGACCAAGGCCGACGCCACGCGCAAGCGCTTCGTGTCGCGGCTCGTCAAGAACCTCAAGGATGCCCTCAAGGCCGAGGATTGCCGCTGCCGCGTCGACCGCACCCACAACCGACTCTACGTGCACACCGAGCGACCGGGCATGGCCGACGTCGTGCGCACCGTGTTCGGCATCCAGTCGGTGTCGGTGGTCGAGGCGCGGTCGTGGACGAGCCTCGACGACATCGTCGAGGCGGGCGCCGAGATCTTCCCCGACGTCGTGCGCGGCAAGCGCTTCGCCGTGCGCGCGCGCCGCGTCGGTGATCGCAAGCAGATCGGGATCCGCTCGGGCGAGATCGAGCGGGCGCTCGGCACGCGCCTGCTCGAGCACGCGGCGGGCGTCGACCTCTCGAGCCCCGAGAGCACGGCCTACGTCGAGGTGATGCCGGGCGCTGCGTACTTCCACTCGGCTGCGATCCAGGCCGAGGGCGGGCTGCCGCTCGGGAGCGAGGGACGCGCGGTGTCGCTCGTCTCGGGCGGCTTCGACTCGCCGGTGGCGACCTGGCAGCTGCTGCGCCGCGGCGTCGCCCTCGACTACGTCTTCTGCAACCTCGGCGGTCGCACGCACCAGCTCGAGACGCTGCAGGTCATGAAGGTGATCGCCGACCGCTGGTCGCACGGCGTGCGCCCGAAGTTCCACGCGATCGAGTTCGAGGACGTCTCGGCCGAGATCCAGGAGAAGACCGCCATGCGCTACTGGCAGGTCATCCTGAAGCGCATGATGTATCGCGCGGCGGAGGCCGTCGCGAGCGAGAGCGGCGGGCTCGCGATCGTGACGGGCGAGGCCGTGGGGCAGGTGTCCTCGCAGACGCTGCAGAACCTCGCGGTGATCGAGCGCGTGACGCACCTGCCCGTGCTGCGTCCGCTGGTCGGCTACAACAAGCAGGAGATCATCGCGCTCGCCCGGCACATCGGGACGCACGATCTCTCGGAGCAGGTCGGCGAGTACTGCGCGATGGTGCCCACGAAGCCCGCGACCCGTGCGCTGCTCGAGGACGTCGAGCGCGAAGAGGGGCGCATGGATCTCGGCCTGCTCGATCGCGCCGTCGCCGAGCGCAGCGTCTTCGACCTGCGCGGGCTCGACCTCGCGCGCATGGACGCGCCCGAGATCGCCACCGACACCATCGAAGAGGGCAGCACGGTGATCGACGTGCGCTCGAAGGCGGCGTACGACCGCTGGCACTGGCCCGACGCGCTGCACCTCGAGTTCGGCCAGGCGATGGCGGCTCATCCCCACTTCGACGCGAGCCAGCGCTACGTCGTCTACTGCGAGTTCGGCCTCAAGAGCGCACACCTCGCCGACCGCATGCGCGCGGCGGGCCTGCACGCGCAGCACGTGAGCGGCGGCGAGCGGGCGGTGGCCAAGCTCGCGGCGCGGCGCGCGGGCGACGGCGGCGAATAGCCCGCGCTACTCGGGCTCGTCGAGCCGCTCGATCAACTGATCGAGCAGCTTCGCCCGCTCGTCCGGATCCATCGCCTGCAGCTTGCGCAGCTGCGCGCGCCTTCGCTCGCGCTCCTCTGCCGACATCGATCGCCAGCGCTCGGCGTTGCGGTCGAAGCGCTCGCGCTCCTCGGGCGGCAGCTCCATCAGCTCGTCGAGGCGGCGGCGCAGCTCGTCTCGCTCGCCGTCGTCGAGCGAGCGATACCGGCGCATGCGGCGGCGCAGCTGCTGGCGCTCTTCGGCCGAGAGCCCCTGTAGCCGGCTGCGCAGCGCACGGCGCTCTTCGGGCGTCATGTCGCGGACGTGGCCGCGCATCATCCGCCGCTCCTCGGGCGGCATGCGTCGCCACGCCTCGGCGTTGCGGCGTGCCTCGCGGCGGCGTGCACGCATGGCGGCGCGCTCCTCGGGCGTGGCCTGGTCGATGACGCGGCGGCGCAGCTCGAGCATGCGTCGACGCTCGTCGGGCGACGCGTCGCGGAAGCGCCGGCGGCTCTCGGCGCGCATCCGGCGCCGCTCCTCGGGCGAGGCCTCACGGAAGCGCTCGAGCGTGCGGCGCGCCTCGGCGTCGTCGACGCGCGCGTCGCCCCCGACCCGCTCCGCCGCATCGGCGCGCGCAGCGGGCTCTGACTCGGCCGTCGCAGGCTCGAGCGCCAGCGGCAGGGTCAGGCTCGCGAGGACCAGGGCGATGTGGATGCGCCGCACGATCATCAGATGCGTCCTTCCGCCTCCATCTCGTCGAGGAGCTCGAGCAGGTCGAGCTGCGCGATGACGTCGTAGTCGGTCAGCCGCTCGTACTCGATCGCCAGCTGCAGCTCTTCGTCGCTCGCGTCTTCGAGGTCGGCGGGCACGGGATCGGTCGGCGCGTCCACTACGAGCGCGTCGGGCGCGGGCGGGGCGGGGCTCTCGGCGATCTCCGTCGCCGGTACGTCGTCGCGCGGCAACGCGATCGCCTCGTCGGGCGTCTCCACGAGCCGGGTCTCCGGCTCTTCGTCGAGCGAGCCGTCCCCCGAGCCCGGCGTCGGTGCGTCGTCGGCGACCTGCACCGGCGCGCGCTCGGCCGGTCGGTCGCCGCTGCGCCCGAGCAGCAGCGCGAGCAGCACCGCCGCCGCGATCGCCGCGGCAGCAGCTGCCCGGCGGCCCCAGCGCGGATGCGACTCGATGGGCACGATCTGCGCGCCGTCGCCCGCCTCGGCGTCCTCCGTCGCCGCGATGCGCGCATCGAGGCCGACGCGCATGCGCGCCAGGCGCTCGGCCGCGACCGGCTCGTCGCGGAGCGCCCGTACGCCGGCGTCGACCTCGCGGGCGTCGTCTTCGCTCACGGCGGGGACGTCGACCGACTCTTCTTCCTCCACCCGGGCCCCCTTCGTCACGTCGTCGTCGCGTTCGCTCATGATCGGCCCCCTCCTCCATCCGTGCCCTTCAGTCGGCTCACGATGCTCGCGCGCGCCCGGTGCACCAGCGCCTTCACCGACTTCTCGCTGGCGCCGAGCACCTCGGCCACCTCGCGATGGCTGCACCCCTCGGCCGCCGACATCCAGAGCGCGACGCGCTGGCGCTCGGGCAGGTCGTCGAGGGCGTGGGCGAGCGCGACGTGGGCGCGCCGATCGTCCGTCACCCGATCGGGCGCGGGCGCGGGCGAGGCGAGCGCGAGGGCGTCGGCGTCGCCGTGCCCGCGCGCGCGGCGGGGTCGCTTCAGCTCGTTCAGCGCGAGGTTCGTGGCGATGCGGTAGAGGAAGGTCGAGAAGCGCGCGCGGGGCTCGTAGCGATCGCGCGCGCCGTGCACGCGAAGGAAGGTCTCCTGCACCAGCTCCTCGGCCGTCGCGGCGTCGCCCACCATCCTCTCCAGGTAACGCAACAGCGGCCCCGCCCAGCGCTCGAAGAGCTGGTCGAAGGCACCGGCGTCACCAGCGCAGAAGGCCAGCATGCGGTCGACGTCGGGATCGCGAGGTTGCGGTTCCATTTCCTACCCGGTCCAACAACCCGGCATCGCGAAGGTTGCGCACGAACCGTGGGGATTCGGGGACGCGTCAGCTCTCCGTCAACACCCCGATTTCTCTCAGGAAATCGACGACGAGGGCGTCGAAGGCGTCGGCCTCCTCGATGTTGAGGATGTGCCCTGCGTTCGGCACCACCCGATGCCGTGCGTCGGGCAGCTTGGCGGCCATCACCTCGGCGGCCTGGAAGTACGCCGCGTCGTCCTCACCCACGACCACGAGCGCCGGCACGTCGATGCCGGCGAGGTCGTCGATCACCGAGGGCGCGAGGCCGGCGACGTGGCGGCCGAACTCGGCGAGACCGTGTGCGTCCTGGGCGACGAAGGCCTCGCGGGCCGCCTGGGCCGCCGGCAGCTCGGGGCGCCGGCCGATGCAGGTCGAGGCGGCCTTGCCGCTCACGAAGGCCTCGAGACCGCGCTCCTCCAGGTAGCTCGCGGTGCGCTCGCTCTGCTCCTTCCAGCGCGCGGCCGCCTCGGGCTTCTTGAAGCCCGGCCCGCTGCCAGCGAGCAGCAGCGCGCGCACGCGGTCGGGGTGCGCCACCGCGTAGTGGAGCGACGCCAGGCCACCGAACGAGAGGCCGGCGAGCACGACCGGCGCGCCGGGCGAGACCGCATCGACGAGCCGCGCGAGGTCGTCGACGACGAGCTTCATGTCGTAGCCCGACGCGTCGGCCGGCACGCCCGAGCGGCCATGCCCCCGGAAGTCCCAGAGCACGACGCGCGCGCCCGCGGCCGTCAGCGCCGCGACCTGCGGATGCCAGTTCACGTGGGTCGTCGTGTACGCACACGAGAAGACGACGGCGGGGCCGGCGTCGCCGTGCACCTCGTAGTAGATGGAAGTTCCGTCGGCGGACTTCAGCTCGGGCAAGGCGGGCTCCAGCAGGAGTCGGCCTCTCGCCGACGGAGTGAGCAGGGGACGGGGGGCGCGGCCGCGCGTCGGCCGGGCAGCGAGGCGTCAGGAGCTCTCGGCGAGCTTCGCTTCGAGCGCCTCGGACATCTCGTTGATCTGGTCCTCCATCGGACCCTTGATCGTGAACTCGGGCACCAGGCGCTTCGTCGCGCCCTCGAGGCGGAGCACCACGCGGCAGCGCTCGCCGAGATCCTCGAGCTCGACGTGGCCGGCGAGGCTCTTCCAGACGTTGCCGTCGCAGACCTTCTCGAAGCGGATGCCGCCATCCATCAGGTAGTCGATGTGGAAGGTCGCCGTGCCCTCGCGTCCCAGCGCGGTGTAGTGCGTGCGCGTCGTGATGCGATCACCCGAGCGATCGACGACCTCGGTCTTGCCCGGGAAGAGCGAGAGCAGGGTGTCCTCGTGGCCGAGGGCGTCGCTGACGTGGTCGAAGGAACGAGGCGCGGTGAAGGTGCGCTCCATCTTCATGGCGATCCTCCCTTGATTCGGAGGGCGGCGCGGGGCCGCCGGGCGACCCCGCCAAGCTACCGGATCTCGACGAGCACCGGAGGCACCAGCAGCGGATGGCCGGCGGGGAGCTGGCGCACGATCGCCTCGAGCGACCGAATCGACTCGGGCCAGGGGAACGCCCCCCAGGCCCACGCCTGCGCTCGCGCGTTCATCAGCTCGACCAGCTGCTCGCTGAAGGTGAGCGGCGGCGGGAAGGGCACGAGCACCGCGTCGTCGCTCTCGGCGAGGCCGAGCTCGCGCTTCGCGAGCTGAACGGCCGCGTGGAGCCCCCCGACCTCGTCGACCAGCCCGCGGTCGAGCGCCTGCCGCCCCGTCCAGACGCGACCCTGCGCGACGGCGTCGACCTCCTGGGTGGGCATCCCCCGGCTGTCCGAGACCCGCTCGAGGAAGAGCACGTAGGTCTGCATGACCGAGCGGTCGAGGATCGCCCGCGCGCCGGGCGAGAGCGGCTCGCCCGAGAGCAGGAAGTCGGCGTGCCGGCCCCGGGTGAGGGGCACCATCGTGATGCCCGCCTTGGCCAGGGTGTCGCCGAGCGCCGGTCGCAGGGCGAACACGCCGATCGACCCGGTCAGCGTGTTGGCGCCCGAGACGATGTAGTCGGCGCCCGTGGCGGCGTAGTAGCCGCCCGATGCGGCGACGTCGGAGAACGATGCGATCAGCGGCTTGCCGAGCGCGCGTGCGCGCTGCATCGCGTCGTGGATCTGCTCGGAGGCCAGCGCCGAGCCGCCGGGGCTGTCGATGCGCACGATGATCGCGTCGATCTCTTCGCTCTCGGCGGCCTCGAGGATCGCGTCGCTCGCCGTGCGAGCGGCGAACACCATGTCGCCGCCGCGGCTCGCCTCGCCCTCGACGACGTTGCCCGCGCCATAGACGAGCGCGATCTCGGCCTTGGCATCGACGCCGACGTCCTCGAGCGTCACGCCGGCGAAGGTCCGGGGCCACACGACCTCGCCGCCCATCGAGTCGAGCAGCCCCTGCAGATGGCCGACGCCGTCGACGAGCCCGCGCTGCTCGAGCTCTTCGGGCAGGATCAGGCCCTCGTCGACGAGCGCACGCACGGCGCCGACGTCGAGACCCCGCCCCTCGGCGATCGCCGAGAGGAACGCGGCGTTGATGTCGTCGAGCAGCGCGTCGGCCATCTCGCGCGCCGACTCGGACATGCCGGTGCCCGTATACGACTCGACCGCGCTCTTGTAGCGGCCGACGCGCGCGACGTCCCACTCGACGCCGAGCTTCTCGAAGAGCCCGCCGAGAAAGAGGTACTCGGCCGCGAGCCCGACGAGCGGCACCGAGCCACCGGGCACGACGTGGATCTCGTCCGCCGCGGTCGCCAGGTAGTACTCGCGTCCGGCGTTGAACGCGGCGAGGTCGAGGTACGCGGTCGTGGGCTTGCCCGCCTCGCGCAGGCGGCCCATGGCGTCGCGCAGCTCGCCGACCTTCGCCCAGCCCATGTCGAGCCGGCGGATGACCACCACCACACGCGCGATGCGGTCGTCGCGGATCGCCATGTTGAACTGCGACGAGAGCTGGGTGAACGAGCGGCGGCCGTCGCCGAGGAGCCGGTCGACGAGCGGCGTCGAGATGCCCTCGACGTAGGCCCCCTCCACCTCGAGCACGAGGGTGCTGCCCGGCTCGATCTCGACGGGCGGCGGATCGGAGAAGACGACCGTCAGCACGAGGAGGGCGAGGAGGACGAGCAGGAATATGCGCAGACGCTTCATGGCGTGGTTCCCCTGCCGATGGCGGCGCGCATCGGCTCGCGTCGGAGTCCCGCGAAGCTAACACTTCCCGGTGGCATTACCCGGCTGTCGCGCCGGGCGCGCCACCGGAGGCCTCGAGCCGCGGTGGCGTATGCTCGGTCGACGATCCGTCACCGAGCGTCAAGACGCGAGAGGGGAAGCCATGAGTCCGGAGGATCTCGTCGAGATCGAGGCGATCAAGCAGCTGAAGGCGCGCTACTTCCGCCTGATGGACACGAAGGACTGGGACGCCTGGGAGCACGTCTTCACCGAGGACGCGAGCCTGCGCTGGGGCCCCGAGCCCGACCAGATCATGCACGGCCGCCCCACGATTCGCGCGGGCGTCTCGGGCTCGCTCGAGGGGGCCGTCACCGTGCACCACGGCCACATGCCCGAGATCGAGCTGACGGGGCCCGACACCGCCACCGGAATCTGGGCGATGTTCGATCGCGTCGACCATCCCGAGTACCTGCTGATCGGCCTCGGGCACTATCACGAGGAGTACCGCAAGGTGGACGGAGCCTGGCGGATCGCGACACTCGTGCTGACGCGTCTGTACGAGGACCGCACGCCGAAGAGCTGAGGCGGCGGCGACGCCGGGCCGTGTCGCCAGCCTCGCCGGGCCGGCCTACGCTTCGCCCGACGCGCCGGGGAGGGGTTCGTGCCTCACGAGTACGAGTTCCACAGGGAGCTGCGCCAGCTCCACATCCGCTTCATCGGGCCGGTCACCGACGTCGTCCTGCTGGCGGCCGACGAAGAGATGCGAACCCATCCCGACTTCGACCCCGACTTCGACCAGCTGATCGACTTCAGGCAGGCGACGTCGGGGGAGATCTCGCGCGAAGGGATCCTCGAGCTGGTCTCCAAGCCGCCCGCATTCTCGCCGCGGAGCCGGCGCGCCTTCCTCATGCCGAACGACCTCGGCTTCGGCCTCGGTCGCATGTTCGAGCAGATGCGCGGCGAGGGTGCCGGCGAGATTCGCGTGTGCCGCGACGAGGAAGAGGCTGCGCGCTGGCTGGCGCGGGAGATCTAGGGCTCAGCCGAAGACGGGGCCCGACTCGGCGACGACGTGCTTCGTCACCTCCATGCCGGTCATGCCGAGCCCACCCATCTTGCCGGTGAACGCGCCCATGTGGGGTGCCTGGAAGTGCGCGTCGAGGGCCGCCTGGTCTTCCCACTGCTCGATCACGCGCAGCACGCCCTCTTCGACCAGATCCCAGGTGAACGCGTACTCGATGTTGCCGGCCTCGGCGCGCGTCGCGGTCATCATCTCGATGGCCGCGGCGGTCGCCTCCTCCTTCTTGGCGGGGTCGAGTGTGATCTTGCCTGCGATGAGGATCATGGGCGTCTCCGTGCTCAGCGCTCCGGCGTGACTCTTTCGAGACGGGGCCTCAAGTCTCGGGTGTGAACTCGACCGGCAGGTGCAGGAACCCGCGCACGAAGGACGACGGCGGGTACTCGGGCACGACACCCTCGGGCACGTGCATGTCGGGCAGCCGCCGGAACAGCTCTTCGTAGAGGATGCGGATCTGCGTGCGCGCCAGGCTCGCGCCAAGGCAGAAGTGCACGCCGATGCCGAACGCGAGGTGCGGGTTCTTGTCGCGCGTCACGTCGAGGCGCTCGGGCGCCTCGAAGACGCGATCGTCGAAGTTCGCAGCGGGGTAGAGCATGACCACCTGATCGCCGGCGCGAATCGTGCGCCCGTGCATCTCGGTCTCGCGCGTCGCCGTCCTTCGCATGTTGAGGATCGGCGTGTGCCAGCGGATCAGCTCCTCGACGGCGCCCGGCAGCAGCGAGGGGTCGTCGACGAGCAGCTGCCTCTGATCGGGATGCCGGGAGAGCAGCTCCATCGTGCCGCCGATGACGTTGCGGCTCGTCTCGCTGCCGCCGACGAGCAGCAGCAGCGTCTCGTGGATCAGCTCGTCGTCCGAGAGCCGTGCGCCGTCGACCTCGGCCTGCACCAGGATGCTGATGAGGTCGTCTCCCGGCTCGGTGCGCTTTCGGTCGCAGAGCGCGCGCATGTACTCGGAGTAGTCGAGGAACGCCTGGGTCAGCTCGCCGATGGTGGTCTCGTCGACGGCATCGCTGCCGAGCGTCATGACGTCGGACCAGTGACCGAGCCGGTCGAGGTCCTCGGCCGGGACGCCGAGGAACTGCCCGATCATCTCGAGGGGCAGCCGTGCGGCGACGTCGGCCACGAAGTCGCACTCGCCACGCTTGGCGACGCCGTCGATCAGCCGCGTCGCGATGTCGCGGATCTGGTCGCTGCGCATCGAGAGCTGGCGCGGCGTGAAGCCCTTCGAGACGAAGCGGCGGAGGACGCCGTGGCGGGGCTCGTCCTGGTTGATCATCGACGGATTGGTCGGGATGTTCGGCCGGCTGCCCTGCGCGCTCGAGAACGTGTCGGTCTGCTTCGAGACGGCGACGACGTCTTCGTGGCGCGAGACGCACCAGAGCTCGGCCTTCGGATCCCAGTGCAGGGGCGACTCGTCGCGCAGCCAGCGATAGACGTCGAACGTGGCCTCGGTGCGGCCGGAGAGGAGCTCTCGGTCGAGGACGTGGAGCGTGTCGTCGAGGGGGGGCTGGGCCATCGGCTCACTCTAACGCAGGCACGGCGCGTCGGGGCGATGCGGCCACGCCCTCGGCGCCGGTGCGCTAGCCGTCGGCGCTCGTGTGCAGACTCGCGCCCACGACCTCGTCGGGTGAGCAGACCGACGCCAGGATCGAGTCGAAGACGGGCTCGTAGCGCGGCCAGAGCGTGCACTCGGCGCTCGCCGTCAGGTGCAGGTTCGCATCGGGGGAGGCCGCCCAGAGCATGTCGCGCTGGGTCAGCACGAGGTCGTCCTGGAGCGCGTCGTACTCGACGCTCGCCACGAAGCCGCCCGAAGGTCGGCGCGCCACGCCGCGTCGCCGGACGTGCAGCCCACGCTGGGTCTCTGCGAGCGTCTCGCAGAGCCGATCCAGACAGCTCGACAGCGGCCGCGCGGCGTTGCGCGGCACGAGCTCGAGCAGCACGTTGGCCCGCCAGCCGCGCTCGACCTCGCCGTGCATCGCGATCATGCCGCGCAGCCCGGGCACGGGCTCGACGATCCACTCGGCGGGGCAGGTGAAGACGACGTCGCAGAGACGGTGGGTCACGATCTCGGACATGGGGGGCGCGGGGCTCCGTACTCGTGGGACACCCACGAATCTCGGCCTCGTCGCCGCTCGTCTTGAGACCGAGCGACCGTACGCGCGACGACGTACGACCTCATCGACGCGATTCCGCTCGGCTCGCAGCGTCCCGCTGCCGCGGTACCGCGAGTGCGCGATCGAGCGCTCGTTCGAGTGAGGCGGGTCACGTCGGGGGCGCAGGGCATGTCGCCGCCGACACATCAAGACGGGCTCGGACGCTTCCGATCCGATCCGCTGGAGTCGTGCGCCCTTGCCCGATGTCTATCAGCTGATCCTGCTCGTCTCCTGCATCGCGTGCGCGATGTCGGCGACCTCGATCCTCGTCCGCGATCCGGACGAGGCGATGAACAGGTACGCGGCCGCGATCGTGTTCGGCGGCGCCTTCTGGGCGTTCTGCGAGGTGCTGTGGAACCGCGCCGAGGATGCCGAGACCGCCCTCTTCTACGTCAAGCTCTCGGCGCTCGGCTGGATCTTCATCGGTCCTCTCGGCATGCAGCTGCTGCTCGAGATGGCGGGAAGACCGAAGGAGCCGATCCGGCAGCTGCTTCGCGTGCTCTACGTCGCGGCCTTCGCGCTGCTCGCCGTGGATTGGTTCACGCCGCTGATCCACGAACGCGTCGTCCGCACCGAGTGGGGCTGGTCGTACGAGCTCGGCCCGACGTACCTGCTCTTCTACGTGATCACGACGGCGTCGCTCGTCGGCGGCATCTCGGTGGTCGGCTTCGAGCTGCCGAAGTGGACCTCACGCGGCGAGCGCGCCCAGGGGCTCGGACTGATCTGCGGCATCATGGTGCCGCTCACCGTCGCGTCGCTGACCGATGGCCTGCTGCCCCTCTTCGACATCCACGTGTGGCACCTCGGGACGGCCTCGATCGCGATGCTCGGCGGCATCGTGACGTGGACGTTCCATCGCTACGGCTACTCGCTGCTCGCGCCGGGCACCTTCGCGCGCGAGATCCTCGAGACCCTGCCCGAAGGCGTGATGCTGCTGCACCTCGACGGTCGGGTAAGGCGCGCGAACCCCGCGATGCTCGAGTTCGTCGGCGTCGCGTCGCACGCCGAGCTGCAGTTCATGCCGGCGCAGCCGCTGTTCGACGGACAGCTCGTGCTGAACGACGAGATCCTGCACGAGGCCGAGATGCGCATCGTGCCCATCGACGGCGGGGCACCGACGCCGGTCGCCGTCTCGACGCGCATGCTCCGCAACCGGCTCGACGAGCCGACGGGCCTCGTCGTCGTCGCGCGGGACCTGCGTGAGATCGTCAATCTGCGCCAGCGCGTGACGATCGGCGGGCGCATGGCGGCGGTGGGCCAGCTCGCCGCCGGCGTCGCCCACGAGCTCAACAACCCCATCGCCTACGTGCGCGCGAACCTCTCCATGCTGCTCGAGCACTGGGGTGTGCTGCGCAGCCGGCACGACGCCGCGGTGGCGCAGAACGAGATGCGGGGCGATGCCGCGAAGACCGAGACCGACCGGTGGAGCGTCGATGCCACGAAGACCGTGGGCGGCGGATCGGGCGTGGAGCCCGAGAAGCCCGAAGACGACGCGTCGCTCTGGGACGAAGGCATCGAGCTCATCCACGAGTCGCTCGAAGGCGTCGAGCGGGCGACGTCGATCGTGCGCGACATCAAGACCTTCTCCCACGGCGCCGGGCACGAGCGTGAGATCGCCGACGTGACCCGACTGCTCGACGCGACGCTGCGCATCGCATCACCGCAGCTTCGACATCGTGTCCGCGTCGAGCGCGAGGACGGCGACCTGCCCGTCATCGAGTGCGCGCCGCGCGAGATCCAGCAGGTCTTCCTCAACCTGCTCCTCAACGCCGTGGATGCATGCCCGCTCGACGAGTCGGGCGAGCTGCCCCGCATCGCCATCGAGACGAGCGCCGACGGCCGCCACGTGCGCGTGTGCTTCAGCGACGAGGGCGAGGGCATCGAGGAGTCGAGCATCGAGCGGATCTTCGATCCCTTCTTCACGACCAAGCCGGCGGGCGAGGGCACGGGGCTCGGGCTCGCGCTCTCGTACGAGATCGTGCGCCGCCACGGTGGTGACATCAGCGTGCAGAGCGAGGTCGGTGTCGGTACGTCGTTCACCGTCGTGCTGCCGCGACCCGACGAGTCGTAGCGCGGAGCGCCGAGCGCCGAGCGCGAACAGCGGAGAGCGGAGAGCGAAGCGCGGAGAGCGGAGAGGCGCCCCGCGGCGAGAATTCTCGCGATTCGCTCGAGACGGGCGAGTCGTCCCGCGGCGACCGGCATCGAACCTTGAGCGCAGCTCGCCCCCCGGACGGACACCAGCGCGTGTCTCATCCCCCTCACGCCTCTTGACGGCTCGTGTCAGCAGCGACCCGGCGCGTCCGACGCGCGGGCATTCGTCGTCTACACTCCATGCCCCACGGTCGACCCGAGCCGGCCCGTGCTTCGACAGCTGGAGATTCCATTGCCCGAGCCACCGCGAAGCACGGCCCCGCTGATCCGAGACTTCAGAGCCGTGCGCGCTCGCAGCGAGGCGCTCTGCGCCCATCTCGGCGACGAGGATCTCGTCGCGCAGTCGATGCCCGACGCGAGCCCGGCGAAGTGGCATCTCGCGCACACGACCTGGTTCTTCGAGACGTTCGTGCTCGCCGCGTTCGCGAAGGACCACCGGCCCTTCCACCCGACCTTCGGGTACCTCTTCAACTCGTACTACAACGCCGCGGGCGAGCGGCACGCGCGGCCGCTGCGCGGCGTGCTCACGCGACCGACGCGCGCCGAGGTGATCGCGTACCGCGCCGCGATCGACGAGGGCGTGGCAGAGCTCCTCGCGAGTGATGCCCTCTCGGGCGATGCGCGGTCGCGGGCCGAGTCGATCGTGCGCCTCGGCCTGCACCACGAGCAGCAGCACCAGGAGCTGACGCTCACCGACCTGAAGCACCTCTTCTCGCTGAACGCGCTCGACCCGGGCTACCGCGAGCCGCTCCCGATCGACACGGGCGACGCGCCCGACTTCGGCTGGCTCGCCTTCGACGCGGGCGTGCGCGAGATCGGCGCCGGTGGACCGACACCGCTGGCGAACGAGACGCTCTGGCACGACGAAACTGCCTTCGCCTTCGACAACGAAGGGCCGCGTCATCGCGTCTTCGTCGAGGCGCACGCGCTCGGTGATCGACTCGTCACCAATGCCGAGTACCTCGCCTTCATCGAGGCGGGCGGCTACGAGACCGCGTCGCTCTGGCTCGACCGCGGCTGGGCCACGGTGCAGCGCGGAGGCTGGCAGCACCCCTTCTACTGGCGCGAGGCCGATGCGGGCTTCCGCGAGTTCACCCTGGCGGGTCTGCGCGACTTCGCGCCGCACGAGCCCGTCTCGCATCTCTCGCTCTACGAGGCCGACGCCTTCGCACGCTGGGCCGGTGCACGGCTGCCCTCCGAGGCCGAGTGGGAGGCCGCGGCGAGCGAGCTCGGCACCTGCGGCGCGCTCGCCGACGACGACCGCTTCCATCCCGCCGTCTGCGGGCCGCAGGCGCCCACCGAGCCGCGCACCCTTCGGCAGGCGTTCGGTGACGTGTGGGAGTGGACGTCGAGCGCGTACGGGCCCTATCCCGGCTTCCGTGCCGCCGAAGGGGCGCTCGGCGAGTACAACGGCAAGTTCATGAGCGAGCAATCCGTGCTGCGCGGCGCCTCTTGTGTGACGGCGCGCAATCACGTCCGGCCCTCGTATCGAAACTTCTTCTACGCCCCGGATCGCTGGCAGCTGAGCGGTGTGCGGCTCGCAAAGGATCTCTGATGCCCTCTCCCGCCTCGGCTCCGACCCCCTCGACGACCAAGACCCGAGCGCGCCGCGACGGCCACGCCGGTGCCCGCGCACTGCCGCGCCACGAAGAGGAGCCAGACCTCGAGCTCAACCTGCACGATCTGCATCCCGCGCCCGACGACATGCGCGGCGACATCCTCGCCGGCCTGCGCTCGACGCCCAAGACCCTGCCCTGCAAGTACTTCTACGACGAGCGCGGCTCGGCGCTCTTCGACGACATCTGCGAGCTCGACGAGTACTACCCGACGCGCACCGAGACGAGCATCCTCACCCGCCATGCGGGTGACATGGCCGCGGCCATGGGCGAGGGGGCGCTGGTGATCGAGCTCGGCAGCGGCAGCTCGACCAAGACGCCGCTGCTGCTCGGCGCGCTCGAGCGCGGCGCCGGCTACGTGCCCATCGACATCTCGCGCGCCCATCTGATGAGCGCGGCGGGCCGCATCCGCGAGACGTTCCCCAGCCTGCCGATCTGGCCGGTGTGCGCCGACTTCACTGCGCCGCTCGAGCTGCCCCGCCTCGACGTCGCACCTCGACGTCGCTTCGTCTTCTTTCCGGGCTCGACCATGGGCAACTTCGACCCGGCCGGGCGCCGTCGGCTGCTGCACCAGATCGTGTCGCTGTGCCGGCCCGAGGGCGGGGGCCTGCTGATCGGGCTCGAGCTGCTCAAGGATCGCGAGACCCTCGAGGCGGCCTACAACGACGCGCGCGGCGTGACGGCCGAGTTCAACCTCAACCTGCTCGAGCGCGTGAACCGCGAGCTCGACGCCGACTTCGATCTCGACGCGTTCGAACACCACGCGCCCTTCAATGCGGAAGAAGGCCGCATCGAGATGCACCTCGTGAGCCGCGCCGACCAGTCGGTACGGATCGGCGACGCTCGCATCGACTTCGGCGCCGACGAGCGCGTCTGTACCGAGCACAGCTACAAGTTCTCGCTCGACGAGTTCGGCGCCCTGGCCGCCGAGGTGGGGCTCGAGCGCCGCGCGGTGTGGACCGACGACGACGCGCTGTTCGCAGTCGCGCTCTTCGAGACGCGCTGAATCAGCGACCGCACTCGCGTCATGCGCAGCGGCTATGCTCCGCCGCCATGACCGCACCCACGCCCGCCCTCCGCCTCCTCCTGTCGCTCGCCGCCGTCTTCGCCCTCGCCTGCGAAGAGGGGCCGAAGCCCATCGACCCGAGCGCGTCGCCCGCCGGCTCCGCAGGCCGGGACGAGGTCGGTCGCGCCGCGCCCAGCGCGTTCACCATCGCCGCGAACCGCGCCGTCGCCGCGTCGTTGCCCTTCGACGACACCACCGACTTCGAGAACGCGCGCCGCGGCTTCATCGGCGCGCGCGAAGAGGCGAAGATCGTGCGCCCGGACGGCGGGGTCGTGTGGGATCTCGACCAGTACGGGTTCCAGGACGACGCCGAAGAGGCGCCCGACAGCGTCAACCCCTCACTCTGGCGGCAGGCCAGGCTCAATCGCATCCACGGCCTCTTCGAGGTGGTGCCGGGCATCTACCAGGTGCGCGGCTACGACCTCGCGAACATGACGCTGATCGAAGGTGAGCGGGGCTGGATCGTGATCGACACCATGTCGACGATCGAGACCGCGCGCGCCGCGCTCGACCTCGTCGCCGAGCACCTCGGCGAGCGGCCGATCTCGGCGATCGTCTACACGCACAGCCACATCGACCACTTCGGCGGCGTGAAGGGCGTGCTCTCCGACGAGGACCTCGAGCGGGGCGTGGCCGTGATCGCGCCCTCGGGCTTCCTCGAGGAGGCGGTGAGCGAGAACGTGCTCGCGGGCGTCGCGATGACCCGGCGCGCCACGTACATGTTCGGGTTCCTCACCGAACGCTCACCGCGCGGACACGTCGACAGCGGCCTCGGCAAGTCGTCGACGCCCGGGACGTTCAGCATGGTCGCGCCCAGCGAGACGATCACCGAGACCGGCACCGAGATCACGATCGACGGCGTGCGCATGGTCTTCCAGAACACGCCGGGGGCCGAGGCGCCGGCGGAGATGATGATCTACCTGCCCGACCTCGAGGCGCTGTGCGGCGCGGAGAACGTGAGCCACGTGCTCCACAACGTGCTGACCCTGCGCGGCGCGAAGGTCCGCGACGCGCTGCTCTGGAGCAACTACATCCAGGAGACGATCGACCTCTTCGGCGACCGCGCGAAGGTGATCTTCGCCAGCCACCACTGGCCGACCTGGGGCCGCGAGAACGTCGTCGCCTACCTCGAGCTGCAGCGCGACATCTACAAGTTCATCCACGACCAGACCCTGCGGCTCGCGAACCAGGGGCTGACCTCGGCCGAGATCGCCGAGCGCATCGAGCTGCCCGAGTCGCTGCACGCCAACTTCGCCACCCGCGGCTACTACGGCACCGTGAGCCACAACTCGAAGGCGGTCTACCAGCACTACTTCGGCTGGTTCGACGGCAACCCGGCCAATCTGCACCCGCTGCCGCCGCGCGAGCAGGCGCTGCGCTACGTCGACGCGATGGGCGGGGCCGACGCGGTGATCGCGAAGGGCAAGGCCGCCTACGACGAAGGCGAGTACCGCTGGGCGGCGACCCTGCTGAACCACGTGGTGTTCGCCGAGCCCGGCAACGCGTCGGCCGCAGCGCTGCTCGCCGACACCTACGACCAGCTCGGCTACCAGGCCGAGAGCGGGCCGTGGCGCGACTTCTATCTCACGGGCGCCCAGGAGCTGCGCCGCGGCGTCGAGCCGCTGCCGGTCTCACGCACCGGCACCGTCGACGTGATCCGCGCCATGCCGACCCACATGTTCTTCGATGCGCTCGCCGTGCGGCTGATCCCCGAGGAGGCCGAGGACCTGGTGCTGAACTTCGTGTTCACCGACATCGACGAGACCCACGTGGTCGAGATCGAGAACGCCGTGCTGCACCACCGCCAGGGCGAGCCCGACCCCGACGCCCGCGCGACGATCCGGCTCACGCGCGAGGTGTGGAACGGCATCGTCGCGCAGACGGCCTCGCTCCCCGACCTGCTGACGGGGGGCGAGATCTCGGTCGAGGGCAGCCCGCTGGCCCTCGTCGGCTTCTTCGGGATGCTCGGCCCGGAGGAGCCCGCGTTCGAGATCGTGCGGCCCTGATCCCGGCGCGCCCGGCCCTGGCCCCCGCCCGGGCCGGTATTGCGTCGGGTGGCCGACTCCCGTAATCTGGTCCGACCAAAATGGTCGGGCCAGATTGAAGCGGCCCGTATTCCCCCCTCGCTTTCGTGCACCCCGCGCCCGCACGGAGCCCCGTCCCCGTGTCCCAGCCCGACAGCCCGAGCCCGCCGCCCTCGCTGGCGGAGCGCATCAGCGCGCAGCTGCGTGCCGACATCCTGACGGGTCGGTACCGGGCCGGCGATCGGCTGCCGTCGGAGCGCGAGCTCGCCGAGCGCTTCGAGACGCACCGCGGCACCGCGCGCGAGGCGCTGAAGAGGCTCGAGCAGCTGGGCCTGGCCGAGATCCGGAAGGGCGGCGTGCGAGCGGCCCCCATCGATCAGGCGAGCCTCGACGTCGTCCGCCACCTGATGGAACTCGGGCCAACGCCCGACACCGACGTCTTCGATCAGGTCTTCGAGGGCTTCGGCTCGCTCTACGCGCTGTCGGCGCGGCTGATGGCCGAGCGCGGCA
>JAAUYD010232713.1_pt1 | contig 22944 bp, 16 predicted proteins | sample 7278101 | NCBI WGS metagenome assembly JAAUYD01 (sample SAMN14350128, study PRJNA611818) | marine sediment metagenome | isolation source: surface marine sediment (0.6m) | place: French Polynesia: Moorea | collected 2018-08
CTCGAACATTCAGCCGGTGATCTCGGCATCCGGAAAGAAAACCAGGTTTGCAAAACCGCTTCATCCTGCAACTGACGCAGATCGCAAAGGCCAACCGATAGCTGGCCTGTTGTTGCCGGAACGCCGGGAAGGCGCCGTCCCTGCGCTTGAACCGCTGAGTTTAAAGGAGGCGATGGTTGGCCTGTGCGACCGGTTCGGCCGTTTCCCCCTGGATCCTTCTGATCTGGAGCAGTTGATCAGTTTGCTGGAGCAGCGGCCACGCTTCCGCCTGACCTATTGCGAAGCTGAAGACATTCTCCCCATATTGTGCAGCCGACTATGACCGCAACCTTGACCAGGCGAGATCACTTTGAGCTTTTGGCCGCAATAGTCTCAAGCGGCGAGGTGCACAAGGATGTCGATTGGGGGGCTGAACACCTCTGGCAGCAACTCGTGCCACTGGCCGAAATGCACCGGGTGACGGCCGCTCTGCCGGCGGGCCTCATGAAGTTAGGCGTATCCAATGCGGTGCCGCCGCAATTGGCGGAGTTTCTGGCCGCGGTGCATGAGTTGAACACGGAGCGAAACCGGGCACTTCGCCGGCAGTGTCGTGAACTGATGGATGTGTTGCGGAATGCCGGCATTCGAGCGCTGCCGTTAAAGGGATTGGCTTATGAGTTGATAGGGCTCTATGCGGATGATCCGGGCGGCCGGATGACCATTGATATTGATATTCTGGTGCCCGGCCAGGATGCCGGCCGGGCCCAGGAGGCCCTCGTGTCATCCGGTTATCGCCCGGTTGCCGATTACGAGGTCAGCAGACAGGATCATCACAATTATCCGCGCTTGATTGCCCCTGCTGGCAGCGATGACCCGGGCTCTATCGAAGTGCACTTTCGGTTGGGCCGGCAGGACACGGACCAGGTGCTGCCGGCACACCGGGTGTTGGGTCGTGCCGCTCAAATTGCGCTGTCCGGCGATCGGGTGGAGGTTCCCAACACGCTCGACCTGCTCGATCACGCGGTCATGCACAGTGGGATCGCTCATGTCCACGCCGTCCGCCGAACGCTGCGTCTGCGCGATGTGTGCGACATCTATCGTCTGTGGCAACGCGCCCGATCAGAAGGCGCGTGCGTAGCGGATCTAAGGTGCGTTCGGCACAAAACTGCCGCAAAGTACTTTGGGGCCTGTTTGCTGCTCCACGGGGAGCCGCTCGAGACGCTCGGTGCGCTGGCCACCTCGTCGCACGCGTTCTTAAGGCAGATATTGGTCCGGCAGAATTTTGCCGAGCGCGCCGCCCTGGAAACCGCACTCGCCATCAACGGTTCGTTGCTTCTGCGGGATCCTTCACGATTGGTCTCCAAGCTGCTTCGGCGCACCTTCTACAGAGCCGCCCTCACGGTCGCGAAATCCAGAACGGTGTGAAGGCCGGCCGAACGGCGGCGGAGCATCGAGCCGTGTCAATGCGCAAGTTAAGGGCGAACCCCTTTTGCGCAAACACACCGCGATTGATCTCAACCGTTGCGCTTCGTGGGGTCACGATCATGCGGGTGTTTTCTCCTTCAGCTTGGTTTGATGCGGTCCGAAGCCGGACTTCTGAGCCAGAGATGCCCGTAATGGTGAGCGCTGTCAAAATGAGGTGCATCTGATTAGACCGGACAAGCCCTATACGGATGGGCTCGCAGATGGTGATGCGCAGACGTTTGACCGCTACGTCCGTTTTCCGTCGACGCGGAATCTGACGTTCGACTTTGTGCTGTTAGATGGACGCTCCAGAAACGCGTGTGCCAGATCTGCCTGGCGCATGCTCGGCGCGAGCGGCATCATGGTGCTGCATGATGCTCAACGGGAACAGTATCAACCAGCCCGCCCCCCAGATGCTTGGCGCGTCCTCGCACGGAACCCCTGCGGGCTGGAGGAGGGTAAAGCCGGAGAGGTTCATTTTTTGGTCAGGGTCAATGCGCGAGCGCTGGCGGCTCAAATCCAGCGACACGATGATCAGGCCGGGCATGTGGAGTTGGAGCCACCCTTGGCTTCTGGCGGGCGTGCCGCAAGCTGAAGGGCGAGACTGCGATCTGCTGCGGAGGGGCTTTCTCGAAGCCGGGGCAATATGATGGCGGAGGGGGTGGGATTCGAACCCACGAGACGGTCTCCCGCCTGCCGGTTTTCAAGACCGGTGCCTTCAACCACTCGGCCACCCCTCCGCGTTGAGGGTCCCCGCGCATAGCGCAGATTCCCCTTTGGCGAAAGAGGGCTTGTTACATTTTTTTGCTACGACGCGTAACTGGGATCTGTCCGGTCCAGCAACTCTTTGGCCTGGTCAAAGTGATCCTGATAAGATCCGGCGATAAATCCAACCCACTCTTCGCGCACCTGCTCTGCAAGCGCATGGGACATTTCGCTGAGAGGTTGTCCGGTTGAATAGGCGAGGACCATGGTCTTGCAGGCCCGTTCCAGATGATAGAGATCATCAAAAGCTTGCGCCACCGTATCTCCAACAACCGTCACCCCGTGGTTGCCCATCATCATAATGCGGCGATTCCCGAGCACACCCGCGATGCGCTCGCCCTCGGCTTCGCCTTCAGCAATGCCGCCAAACTCCAGGTCATAGGCAACGTTGTTGTAGAACCGGGCGGTCACCTGGTCGATGGGCCGGATGGTGGGATCCTTCAGGCCAGCCAGTGCGGTGGCATAGGGGGGGTGCACATGCAGCACGCAGCGTGCATTGGGATGAAATCGATGGATCGCGCCATGAATACTCCACGCTGAGGCGTCCGGTGCGTTCGGCGTGTCCATGCACGAGCGGTCATCGGCGTTCAGGAGAAGCAACTCGCTCGCCTTCACCAGCGAAAAGTGCCGGTTGCGCGGGTTCATCAGGAACTCTTTGCCGTCCGGCGACACAGCCAGCGAAAAATGATTGGCCACAGCTTCGTGCCAATCGTTTTGGGCAGTGAGGCGGAACGCGGCGGCCAAGTCAACACGCGACTGCCAATCGTCTGTGGTGTTCAGCGGGGTCACATTGCTTTCTGTCCGGCTCATTCTCGAGCTCTCCCTAAATAGTTCAGAACGATAATAGCATCCTGATGAGGGTGTGGCGTCATGAATTTTTCTCTTCTCAAGCCCAGCGTCCGCCTTGCTTTGCCGGGCATATCCCATTAGGATGCCCAAAATTTAGGCACGTCGATTTGTCGCATAAAATATGAGCATTAAGATTGGATCGATCGTTCCCCGCAACTCGGTGTTCTTGGCGCCGATGTCTGGGGTGACAGATCTGCCGTTTCGCCGGCTGGCCCATGAACTGGGGGCGGGTCTGGTGGTTTCTGAAATGGTGGCGAGCGAAGAACTCACCAATGCGCGTGAAGATACGGTGCTGCGCGCGGCGGGGCAGGGCGCCATCACACCTCTGGTCGTGCAATTGGCCGGGCGTGAAGCGCACTGGATGGCCGAAGGCGCCCGGGTGGCCGAGGGCCTTGGAGCCGACATTGTGGACATTAATATGGGCTGCCCTGCCAAGCAGGTGACGCGCGGGCTGTCGGGTTCTGCGCTCATGCGCGATCTCGATCATGCGTTGACGTTGATTGAGGCGACGGTTGGGGCAGTCAGAGTGCCCGTGACATTGAAGATGCGTCTGGGCTGGGATGAAAACTCCATCAATGCGCCGGAGCTTGCCCGCAGGGCCGAGCAGGCCGGGGTGCAGATGATCACCGTACATGGCCGCACCCGTTGCCAGTTCTACAAGGGGTCTGCGAACTGGCCGGCAATCAGTGCTGTGGCGGAACAAATCACGATACCTCTTGTGGCCAATGGCGATGCGAAAAACGTGAGCGATGCCCTTGCAATGCGTGAAGCCAGCAAGGCCGATGCGGTAATGATAGGGCGCGGCGCCTATGGGCGGCCCTGGCAACCGGGTGCGCTGGCGCGTGAGCTTGGCGAGGATGGAGGCGCTGTCCCAGACCTCAAGCAACGCGGTGCGCTGATCAGCAGGCATTACGAAGATATGCTCTCGCATTACGGGCGTGAGATGGGCGTGCGCTGCGCCCGTAAGCACTTGGGCTGGTATCTTGAAACCGCCGCGGAGGACGGAGTGATTGCCGCTGCCGATGTGGCCCCCTGGCGAGCCGAACTGTGCCGGGAGGATGATCCCAAAAGAGTTCTTCAGTCTTTGCACCGTTTGTTCTCTGGCCCCGATCTTCAGGAGGCTGCGTAACCCATGCAAATGGAACCTTCCAACGCAAATGCCGACCTTCTGCCGGGCGCTGTGCTGGGTGCACTTCGCCATCCGGTTCTGACAATCGGGCCGGATAACGGTATCTGCTATGCCAACGCGGCGGCAGAAAACTTTTTCTCCACAAGCTGCACGGTGCTGTTGCGCAACAGGATTGAGGCGTTTGTTCCGTTTTCCAGTCCGCTGCTGAATTTGATCGATCAGGTCCGGCGCTACAACAAGTCAATCAACGAGTACAATGTAGACATCGGAACGCCTCAAACCGGGGGCGAACGGCTTGTGGATCTCCAGGTTTCGCCCATTGGCGATCAGTTGCCCGACCAGTGCCTGGTGCTGTTGCAAGAGCGCAGCATGGCCCAGAAGATCGACCGGCAGCTGACCCATCGCAGCGCCGCGCGCTCGGTCACCGGCATGGCGGCAATGCTGGCCCATGAAATCAAGAACCCTCTGTCCGGCATTCGCGGGGCGGCCCAGCTTCTGGAAATGGCGGTGGATGATGACAATGCTGCACTGACCCGGCTCATCTGCGATGAGACGGACCGCATCTGCACATTGGTCGATCAGATGGAAGTGTTCTCCGACGAACGCCCGGTGGAAACAGAACCTGTGAACATTCATGCCGTTCTGGCTCATGTGAAAGAGCTGGCAAAAGCGGGGTTTGCCTCCAACCTCTCAATTGTCGAGGTATACGATCCCTCCTTGCCGTTGATCTCGGGCAACCGGGACCAACTGGTTCAGGTCTGCCTTAACCTGGTGAAGAACGCAGCCGAGGCCATTGTGGGCTCGGGTGAACCAGGCGAGATCTGCCTGGCCACATCGTTCCGGCCGGGCATTCGGATGTCCGTTGCGGGTGCGCCGGGCAAGGTGAGCCTGCCCCTGGAAATTCGCGTAGAAGACAATGGGCCGGGTGTGCCGGACGACCTGATGCCCCATTTGTTCGAGCCGTTTGTCACCACGCGTGCCTCGGGCAAAGGTCTTGGCCTTGCGCTGGTAGCAAAGATCGTCCGGGATCATGGCGGGGTGATTGAGTGTGCTTCGCAACCGCGCCGAACGGTATTCCGGATGCTGCTTCCCATGTATGCCCCAACCTCCACCAAAGCAGAAAAACAGAGCGCCTCATGAGTGTTCCAAAGAAGATCCTCGTTGCTGACGATGATGCGGCCATCAGAACGGTTTTAAACCAGGCCTTGGCCCGGGCGGGCTATGAGGTGCGGTCAACAGGCAACGCCGCCACGTTGTGGCGCTGGGCCGCTGAGGGCGAGGGCGACTTGATTGTGACCGATGTCATGCTGCCGGACAGCAACATTTTCGACATCTTACCGCGCATCAAGAAGTTCCGTCCCGAACTGCCAATAGTGGTGATGAGTGCGCAGAACACCATCATGACCGCCATCACCGCAGCTGAGCGCGGTGCATATGAATATCTCCCAAAACCCTTCGACCTGAACGAGCTGGTGGATGTGGTGGGCCGTGGACTGGAGCAGCTGGCCGCCCGGCAGGCGGCGCCTGCCGCCTCGGATGCCAGTGAGCAGGTCTTGCCCATCATCGGTCGCTCGGCCGCAATGCAGGACATTTACCGGATCATCGCCCGGCTTACGCAGACCGATCTCACCGTGATGATTATGGGCGAATCCGGAACAGGCAAGGAGCTGGTGGCCAAGGCCCTGCACGATTATGGCAAACGCAAGAACCGTCCGTTCGTCGCCCTCAACATGGCGGCAATCCCAAGGGATCTGATCGAATCTGAACTGTTTGGCCATGAGAAGGGGGCCTTCACGGGCGCCGGCGCGCGCTACGCCGGACGCTTTGAGCAGGCGAGCGGAGGAACGCTGTTCTTGGATGAAATAGGCGATATGCCGATGGAGGCGCAGACGCGGCTCCTACGGGTTCTGCAGGAAGGAACGTTCACCACGGTGGGTGGGTCCAGATCGATCAAAGCGGATGTGCGCATTATCGCAGCAACCCACCGTGACCTGGATCGCCTGATCCAGCAGGGACTGTTTCGCGAGGATCTCTATTTCAGGCTCAACGTGGTGCCGCTGCGCCTGCCTCCGCTCCGGGAGCGTTCAGAGGACATTCCCGACCTGGTGCGCCACTTTCTCAACGTTTGCGAATCTGAAGGTCTGCCGGCTCGGTTTTTGGACAATGCGGCCATGGACCGGCTCAAGTCTTACCGGTGGCCGGGCAATGTTCGTGAGCTTGAGAACCTCGTTCGCCGCCTGAGCGCAATCCAGGCTGATGACCGTATTTCCGAAGATTCGGTCGTTCAGGCACTTTCTCCTGGCAAGCTGAGCCTTGATGAGGCAGGCGGCAATTCGGCAAATTCCACCTTGGGAGAGTTTACCGAGTCTTATTTGGCCGATTATTTTTCCCAGTATGGCGGCGAGATTCCCCCCGCCGGCCTCTACGATCGTGTTATAAAAGAGGTTGAAGAACCCCTCATAAATGCTGCTCTTTCGGCGGTAAATGGCAATCAGCTTCGGGCCTCGGAGCTTTTGGGCATCAACCGCAATACCCTGCGCAAGAAGATGAAAGAGCACCAGATCAGAGCTGTTCGAGTTCCCGGTTTTGCCTCAACCGGGTCATAAACTTGCCAAATATTGTTTCTTTTCTGCAACTCATGTTGTGAAAATGTCGCACTTATCTATACTGGCGGCAAGCTGTTGGCAGGGCCTGTCCTAAGCCCATATTGCGGAGAAGTCCGGGTGACACTCAGTGAAGTCCAAGCTTCGGGTATCGAGAAGGCGCCGGCCGAGGAAGACTCCAGTTTGGAGTCTCCTGATCAATCTGTGCTTGGTCGGCGCTTTAACCCGCTTATCGGTCTGACCGTGGTAGTCACGTCCATCTGCTGCGGCTTGGCGACGTTCGTTCTGCTCACAGGCCTGACCCCGATCACACCGACGCCGAATGTCATCACCATGCTGATGAGCATCAATGGTGTGCTGGTTCTGGTTATGATCGGTATTATCGGCTGGCAGCTGGGGGCACTTTGGCGGGCCCGGCGGCGGCGCATGGCGGGCGCACGGCTGCATATCCGCATCGTTACCTTGTTCTCGATCGTTGCAGCCGTTCCCGCGCTGGTGGTGGCACTGTTTGCCACGGTTACGTTGAACCGTGGACTGGATGCCTGGTTCTCTGAGCGGACCCAGACGATCGTCGAGCAAGCTCAGCTTGTGGCTCAGGCCTATTTGGAAGAACACGACCAGGTGCTGCGCCAGGCGCTTACATCCATCGCTTACAATATCGGCCGCCAGAGGGAACTTCTACAAAACGACAAGCAGGCGTTCACCCGGCGCTTGGCCAATGAAGTGGCGTTCCGGCGACTTGCTGCGGCCTATATTATTGATGCCCAACAGCGCAAGGTTGAGGCCAGCGTGACATCCACCGGGGGTATCCAGTTCACGCCGCCGGAACAGCGTTTCTTTGACTCAGCGCAACAAGGCAGGGGCGTTGTGATCAGCCCGGACGACGGCGATCTCATGCGCGGTCTTGTGGCCGTGCCCAATCTGCCAAACACGTTTTTGTACATTTATAAGTACGTGGACCCAAAGGTTCTGCAGCACCTGAAGCAAACCCAGGAAGGTAAGGCAGAGTACGATGACTTGAAGCAGCAACGGGCTGGCGTACAGCTGACCTTCGGCCTGATGTATGTGGGCGTTGCTTTCATCTTCCTGCTGGCGGCGGTTTGGCTTGGTCTTTGGGTGGCCGACCTCCTGGTGGAACCAATTGTCAGGCTGGTGAATGCGGCGCGCGCCGTCTCCAGGGGCGACCTTGAATCCAAGGTGGACACTGAGACCGACCAGGGCGACCTTGCGCTTCTGGGGCGCACCTTCAACCAAATGACGCAGCAGTTGAAAAGCCAGCGCGATGACCTGATCGGCGCTAACGAACAGCTGGATGAACGTCGCCGGTTCACCGAAGCCGTATTGTCAGGAGTTTCAGCCGGCGTCCTTGGTCTGGACAAAAAAGGGCGCATCACACTCGTCAACCGCTCGGCACTCACCCTGCTGGGCCGCAAAAGCGGCGAGCTGAAGGGCCGGTTCCTGGAGAAAGCGCTCTCCGGTATGCAGCCGGTTTTCGAAACGGCGAAGAGCAAGCCTTCAGGCTCAGCCGAAGGACAGGTGGTTGTTCGAGTGGGCGAAACCGAGCGCACCTTCACCGTGCAGGTGACAACGGAGCAGGCCGGTGAAGATGATCATGGGTACGTTGTCACCTTCGACGATATGACGGAGCTGGTCACCGCTCAGCGCAATTCGGCCTGGGCCGACATCGCCCGGCGCATTGCACACGAAATCAAGAACCCGCTCACCCCGATCCAGTTGTCGGCTGAGCGGCTCAGACGGAAGTATCAAAAGGAAATCCAGTCCGATCCGTCCGTTTTTGAGCAGTGCACGAATACGATTATCCGGCAGGTGGGCGATATCGGGCGCATGGTTGATGAGTTTTCCTCCTTTGCGCGGATGCCCAAGGCGGTCCTTGAAACCGGAGACATTGCTGAGACCGTGAAAGAAGCCATGGTTCTGCAAAAGGCCAGCAGTGAAGATCTCTCGTTTGAAATGGAGCTTCCTGAAGAGCCGGTGGTGCTGGCCTTCGACCGACGTCTGGTCACCCAGGCGGTCACGAACCTGGTCAAAAACGCGCGCGAGGCGATCGAGCCGCGTGTTCAAAATGATCCGGCCCATAAAGGTAAGATCAGAGTGCGCGTGGCGCAGGATGAAGACAAGGTCATGATCTCGGTTGCCGACAATGGCATCGGGCTGCCTCAAGAGAACCGCGGGCGGTTGACCGAGCCTTACATGACCACCCGTGAAAAGGGGACCGGGCTGGGCCTGGCGATTGTGAAACGCATCATGGCGGACCACGGGGGCGAGATCAGTTTTGATGATGCTCCCGATCAGTTTTCTGATGAAGGCGGCGCAGAAGTCACGCTCACCTTCTCAGCCAATGCCGATCCAAGCGCGGTGCCCACGCCGCCCGATGGCTCACGCAAGAAGAACGAGATGAGCGCCGCTCTGGCGGCACAACGCTCTTAGGGAAACGGGACGAGTTAAAGAATGGCCTCTGAAATTCTGATTGTTGACGATGAAGCTGACATCCGCGAGTTGATTGCCGGCATCCTTGATGATGAGGGCTACGAGACGCGGCTCGCCCGCGACAGCGACAGCGCGCTTGCCGCGATCGAGGAGCGCCGTCCGTCGATGATCATTCTGGACATTTGGCTTCAAGGTTCCAAGCTCGATGGGCTGGACCTGTTAATCGTCATCAAAGAGCATCATCCCGATCTACCTGTGGCGATCATTTCCGGCCACGGCAATATTGAGACGGCCGTCGCCGCCATCAAGCGAGGCGCCTACGAATATATCGAGAAACCCTTCAAAGTGGATCGGTTGGTTCTCGTGGTTAGCCGCGCTCTGGAGGCCGCCAAGCTAAGGCGAGAAAACGAGTCCCTGCGGGAAAAGGCAGGCACCTCAAGTGAGCTTGTGGGCGATAGCCTGGTGATGAAACAGCTCCGGCAATCCCTGCAGAAGGTCGCCCCCACGAACAGCCGGATCATGGTTTTTGGCGCGTTGGGCACCGGCAAGGAGCTCGTGGCGCAGTCGCTGCACGCATTGTCCAACCGCTCAGATGGACCGTTCGTGATCATCAACGCTGCCAGCCTCTCGCCCGAACGCATGGAAGAAGAACTGTTCGGCGTGGAAAGTGAGCAGGGCGGGGTGAGCAGCACCGGCGCGTTGGAGGAGGCGCACCTGGGCACCATCTTCATCGATGAGGTAGGCGATATGCCTATGGAGACGCAGGCGAAGATCCTCCGGGTTCTCGTCGATCAAACGTTTCAGCGGGTGGGTGGCAGCAACCGGGTGAAGGTTGATGTGCGCGTTGTTTCCTCCACGAGCAAGGACATGGAGCGGGAGATTGCGGACGGTAGGTTCCGCGAAGATCTGTTCCACCGATTGAATGTGGTTCCGGTGGTGGTGCCGCCGCTCTCTGAACGGCGCGAGGACATTCCCGATCTCATCAGCCATTTTGCGGAACAGTTTTCCCGTGCTTCCGGGCAGCCCCATCGGGCCTTGTCTGAAGATGCCATTGCGGTTTTGCAAACCCAGGACTGGCCCGGGAATGTGCGCCAGCTCAAAAACAATATTGAGCGCATACTGATCCTGGCCGGGGGGGATCCCAACAGTGAGATAAGCTCCACAATGCTTCCCAGTGAAGTGGGGTCGACGGCTCCGCGCATTGGCGGGGCGGGCGAGGGGGAACATCTGATGGCATTGCCCTTGCGCGAGGCGCGCGAGGTTTTTGAGCGGGAGTATCTCAATGCCCAGGTGTCGCGATTCGGCGGAAACATCTCCAAAACCGCCGCGTTCGTGGGCATGGAACGCTCTGCTCTGCACCGCAAACTGAAGATATTGGGCCTGCACGCCTCATCTCAAAACAGCGACGCAGCAGAGTGAGGCAGAGTTAGAATTCTCTGCTATACTCTTGGCCAGTGGGCAAGTCAGCCAGGGTGCATAAGCTTACATGAAAATCATTATCGGCGGTGCCGGTCAGGTGGGTCGTGGGATCGCCGAGCGGCTGGCCCAAGAGCAGAACGATGTCACGGTCATTGATTCATCTCCCGTGCTTGTCCAATCGATCACCGATGCGCTCGACGTGAGAGGCGTGGTGGGGTTTGCCTCGTACCCGGAGACACTGGCCCGCGCCGGCGCCGAAGATGCCGACATGATCATCGCCGTCACCTTTGCAGATGAGGTCAACATGGTGGCCTGTCAGGTGGCGCATTCCTTGTTCGATATTCCCACCAAGATTGCCCGTGTTCGCGCTCAGAGTTATCTGGGCGCACAGTGGAGCAGCATGTTCTCGCGGGAAAACATGCCGATCGACGTGATTATTTCTCCGGAGATTGCTGTGGGCGACATGGTGTTGCGCCGGCTCGCTCTGCCGGGGGCCTTTGAAGCGGTCTACTTCGTTGATGACAAGGTCATCGCGATGGGCATCACTTGTGATGAAGACTGCCCGGTGGTGGACACGCCTTTGTCGCAACTCACCGAGCTGTTTCCAGACCTGCAGGCGACGGTTGTCGGTATCGCCAGAGACCAGAGCCTTTTCGTGCCCCACGGCGATGATCAGATGCTTGAAGGCGACAGGGTCTACCTGGTGGCTGATAAGACCCATGCGCAACGGGCCCTTGGGATCTTTGGCCACGAGGAACGCCAAGCGCGCAAGGTGCTGATCGCGGGAGGCGGCAGCATTGGTCTTTATGTGGCAAGTAAGCTTGAAGAGTTGGAGGGACGCACGCAGGTCAAGTTGATTGAAGTTGACCGGGCGCGGGCCATTGAGATTGCCGACAAGCTGAACCGCACGGTGGTTCTGCATGGCAGCGCGATGGAGCAGGCCTTGCTGCGCGAGGCAGGTGCGGATGAAATGGAGGCCTTTGTGGCGCTCACCAATAGCGACAACGTGAATGTGCTGTCGTCCGTCATGGCCAAGGCGGAAGGGGCAAAGCAGACCCTGAGCCTCATTCAAACCCGCGATTATGATGGTATCTTGGGACCATTGGGGATTGATGCTTATGTGAACCCGCGCACCGTCACAGTGTCCTCTATCCTGCGCCATGTGCGCCGAGGGCGCATTCGCGGCGTCTATCCTGTGATGAACGGGGAGGGGGAGATCGTTGAAGCAGAGGCCATGGAGACGTCTCCGGTGATTGGCCGTCCCATACGCGAGGCTGGTTTGCCGCATGGCATTCGTATTGGCGCAATGGTCCGCGACGATGCAGTGATGATCCCCAGCGGGGATACTGAAATCAAACCAGGCGACAAGATTGTTTTGTTTGTTCACCAATCGGCGGTGCGCGAGGTGGAGAAACTGTTCCGGGTGAGCCTTGAATACTTCTGAGCAATTTCAACCGGGGGCCGATGCTGCCCCGGCGGGTGCGCTGATATGAATGCGACAACCCTTTTTCTGCTTGGTGGGGCTCTTGGCGTTCTGGCCCTTTTGCTCGCCGTATTATGCTGCACGGCATTCTTTATGGCCGAGGTGCAGCTTGCCGGCGCTTTTCTTTATGGGGCTCTGTTCACGGTCTTTGCAGCCGGTCTCCTGATCTTCGGGTTTGCCGGTTCTGCAAACCGGATGAAGCGCACGGACACCACTGTTCTCATGCTGTTAATCTGGACCGTTCTGCCACTTTTTGCTGCCATTCCGTTTATTGTGTCCGGTGAGTACTCAAGCTATGTGCATGCCTATTTCGAGGCCGTTTCTGGCTTGACCACCACGGGAGCAACCACAGTCGAAGATCTCTCAACGCTGGGCGCGTCCACACTCATCTGGCGCGCAACCCTTCAGGGATTTGGCGGCGCCTTGACGCTTCTGACAGCGGTTCTGGTTCTTGCCCCCTTTGATGCGGCCACCTCTCCTTCGAACTCGACTATTCCGGGATATGAAGAGGGCGATTTGGCCAAAAGCATTCTTTCATCGGTCCGCGAGATCTTGCCCATCTACCTGACGATCGTGGGGTTCGCTTTGGTGTTCTTGTGGCTTGCTGGATTGCCTGGGCGCGATGCGCTGATCTATGCCCTGACATCGGTGTCCACCGGGGGCTTTACAGCCACCAATAAAGGGCTTGCGGCGTATAACTCGCAGGCGGCTGAGATTATCATCTGCGTGGCCATGATCCTCGGTGCGACCAGTTTTCTGGCACATCGCTCCACCATGTTGCGCCTGCCCACCGGGGGACATGGCGACACGCGCGAAACGCTCATTGTCATCGGATTGCTGCCTGTCTGCAGCGTGGCGCTCATGATGATCATGTGGTTCAAGGATGTGGCTTATACGGAAGCCTTGCGCCACAGCATCTTCCGCGCCGTGTCCCTGCTGACCACCACCGGGTTTGACAGCGCGCCTGCAACGTTTCCGGTGGTGCCCTCGGTGTTTGTATTGGCCCTGATCGCCGTCGGCGGTGCGTCGTTCTCCACTGCAGGCGGCATAAAACTCTTCCGCGTCTCAACAATGTTTGTTCAGGCGCACCGAGAGATCAAGCGGCTCATCCATCCCCACGGCATCTCCAGCGCTAAGGCTGTGGGCAAGAGTTTCGACATTCAAATCATGAAATCGATCTGGGCGCTCTTTGTGGTGTTTCTGGTCTCGGTCGGGGCGGTGGCCCTGGTGCTGGGCTTGGAGGGAGAGAGTTATGACGTGGCCATTACGGCTGCGGTCGCGGCCCTGTCGAACGCGGGGCCCGCGCTTGGCATGACGCTGGATGCCGGCGGCGGTCCAGCGGAAGGCTACCTCAATATGACCCAGGTTTCGCTCATCAGCCTTTGTGTCGGCATGATTTTAGGGAAGGTGGAATTTCTTACACTGCTCGGATTGGCAGGCTGGTGGTGGCACAGTCTGAAGTAGAAATTCACTTCTCGGATACACGCACGGTGTGTTAAGCTTGTTTCCGCGAAGAGGCTTCGCAGAGACTTATGCCCGCAGAGATGCAGCACAAACCGGTGCGTCGTCATAAAGACGAGTGTAGCCAAAACAAAAGGTTCGCGGGGTACTATAATAATGGCGGATAAGCTCCAAAATCTTCAAGACACGTTCCTGAATACGGTTCGCAAGTCTAAAACACCGTTGACGATTTTTCTGGTGAACGGCGTAAAACTTCAAGGTGTCATCACCTGGTATGACAACTTTTGTGTACTTTTGCGCAGAGATGGCATGTCCCAGTTGGTTTACAAGCATGCGATCTCAACCATAATGCCAGGTCAACCGGTGCAATTGTTCGACGAGGATGAACGCGCGCGTGAAAGCTAGCGACGACCGCAAACCTGGCAGCCGCTCTGGAACGGTTGACCGGCACGATAAGGGACCGGTTGAATTTCAGATTGAAGGCGAAGCACCGACCAGAGCCTATATTCTTCATGCAGAACTCCGTCAGCAGGACAGTGACGGACGGTCCGCGCATTCCCGATTGGAAGAAGCGGTGGGTCTTGCCCATGCGATCGATCTGGAGGTGGTCGGCCAAGACTTGGTCAATATTGGACGGGTGAATCCGGCAACCTTGATTGGGCCCGGACAGGTGAACCAGGTGGCGCAAACTCTGGAGGTCTGTGAAGCCGATCTTGTTGTGTTCAACGGCCCGCTCAGCCCTGGCCAGCAACGCAATCTTGAGCGCAAGTGGAGTGTGAAGGTTCTCGATCGCACCGGACTAATACTGGAGATTTTCGGCCGCCGCGCGCAAACCCGCGAGGGGCGGCTGCAGGTGGACCTCGCTCATCTCACCTATCAAAAGAGCCGGTTGGTGCGTTCCTGGACACACTTGGAACGCCAAAGGGGCGGGGTCGGGTTCATGGGCGGGCCCGGGGAGCGGCAGATTGAATCAGACCGCCGCATGCTGCAGGAGCGCATCAACAAGCTGGAGCGCCAGCTGAAAACGGTCAAGAACACCCGCGAGCTTCAGCGCAAGGCGCGCAAGCGCATCCCGAGCCCCATCGTTGCGCTGGTGGGGTATACAAATGCGGGCAAGTCCACCCTGTTCAACAGGATCACGCAGGCTGATGTCGAGGCCAAAGACCTGTTGTTTGCCACCCTCGACCCCACCATGCGTAAGATGACGTTGCCGCACGGGCGCGAGGTGATCTTGTCCGACACAGTTGGTTTCATTTCAGACCTCCCCACCGAGCTTGTGGCGGCCTTCCGGGCCACGTTGGAGGAGGTTATTGAAGCCGATCTCATCATCCATGTGAGAGACAGCGCTCACTTTGAGAGCACGGCCCAGGCCGAAGATGTCATCGAGATTCTCAACGCGCTCGGCATTGATGAGGTCCAGCGCAGCGAGCGGCTGATTGAGGCTTGGAACAAAGCCGATTTGCTCAGCGCGGACGAACGGGAGAAGCTGCGCGGCCAGGTCCTGCGCAATGACGCCATTGTCCAGATTTCAGCTGTTACGGGCGAAGGCATTGGCGAGCTTTTGGAACTCGTAGAGCAGCGGCTGGCGGCTCAGCGGGACACCTACTCCATTGCGGTCAAACCTGAGAACGGCGCCGGTCTCTCCTGGGTTTACCGTGTGGGCGAAGTACTGGAGCGCGAACAATTGGAGGAGGGCACCGTGCATCTCACGGCGCGTCTGCCGCAATCCAGACTGCATGAAGGGCAAACCAAGTTTGGGCTGGATATTGTTGGATTTGAAGCTAACGAAAAGGCCAGGGCGGCAGAGTAGTCACGCCTTCTTGGCGCGCGAGGACGCAAGGTCGGTCCAATGCACGGCCACCAACGACAAGAGGGCAAGCAGCGTCAAGCCCGCAATGAGCGGCCTTATCGTCCCGTCATAAGCCTGACCGATGATAGTTCCGAGGATCAAAGACATAAAAGTGGTGACCGAACTCACAACACCGGCGGCAACGCCCGCGATGTGCCCCAAGGGCTCCATGGCTAAAGATTGCAGGTTGGCCAGGAGCAAGCCAAAGCAAAAGAACGACATCATCATGTAAGTCATGAAGACCACGAAGTGCGGTGTCGGGGCCCACACCCAGATGTGGACGGTGAACGCCACGGAGAGCACGCACATCACTTGCAAGGCCCATTTGGACAGAAGGCGCATGCCAAACCGCATGACCACGCGGCCGTTGAAAAAGGATGCGCTGCCAACCGCCAATGCCAAGAGGGCGAAGTAGGCCGGAAATGCAGCCCCGGTTGAGTAGGTCTGCTGGAACACCTGCTGAGCTGAAACCAGGAACCCGATAAAGGAGCCGAATACCAGGCCGCCAGCGACCGTATAGCCGAAGGCTGCGCGGTTGCGTAGGGTCTCCAATATGCCGGCCACGATCGGGCCAAGCGCAAAAGGCGTTCTGGCATCGGCCGGCAACGTTTCGTGCTGGCGGCGCCAGAACCAAGCAAGCCCAAGGCACGCGATGGCGAAGAAGCTGCCAAAAATGGCGCGCCAGCCGTACAGCGCCTGAATGGCCTGACCTATGGCCGGAGCTGCCGCCGGGATCATGATGAACACCATCATGACAAACGACATGATGCGCGCCATGGCGCGGCCTTCGAACAGATCCCGGATCAGCGCGACGGTGACCACGCGCGGGCCCGCAGCACCCAGGCCCTGCAAAACACGTCCCGCCAGCATCATCTCGAAGCTGGTCGCCAAGATGGAGAGAATGCAGCCGAGAATGAATATGGCTAAGCCGAGATACACCGCGGGCTTGCGGCCAATACTGTCGGAAAGCGGACCATAGAAGAGCTGACCGAGGGATAGCCCTAAGAACAGCGCCGTTAACACCAATTGGGGCTGGTTGGGATCACTGGTACCAAGGTCGCGGCCGATATCGGGCAAAGCCGGCAACATGGCGTCGATCGAGAGCGCAACCAGAGAGATAAGCACAGCCATGAGCGCGATGAACTCTCCGGGCGCATCAGCCGATGAAGTGGGGGGCTTGCTGTGAATGTAACTATCCGCTCATTGGACGTGAAAATTACCGCTTACTCTTCAAGCGCGGCCCCGGCAAGAGAATAACTTGCCGCAGCGCCCGTCTCTCCGAGAGCGCTTGTGAACATCAGATGAACCGGGGGTTCAGTCTGGGTTCCGTACGCTTATGGCATTGTGGTCAGATTATGCAGGACACCCGTTCTGCTTCGTTGAAACTGACACATGCACATGGAGGTCAAAATGACCATATTCTCGATAAAAGCGCCGGTCGTTGCGGCTGCTGTTGGTGCTGCTGTCGTGGCCGGAAGTTTCGCGGTCCCCACCAGCGCCGAAGCGGCCCCAAAGTGCGGCAAGCACGAACAGGTCGTCAAAATCCTGACGAAAAAGTACAAGGAAAAACGCACAGCCATTGGCCTCGTATCCAACAAGGGCGTCATGGAGCTGTACGTTTCAAAAGGTGGCAGCTGGACCGCCTTGTTCACCCGTCCAGACGGCGTCTCCTGCGTGATGGCTGCCGGTTCTGCAATGGAAACCCTTAAAGCGGCTCTTGGCCCAGAGGTATAAATGAACAGTCAAGTCTTGTGATCCGTTCCTGATTGGCCATCGGGCTCCACGGGAACGGATCTGCTTACTCTTGAGAATTTTCTGGCGGTTCCCATTTCAAGTTTCAAAATATTTTGATGCCGCCATACCCTCCTTTAGTCTGAAAATCGTCATAGACTGGCCCCTGATTGAAAATCAGGCGGCTTGAATTTTCGTTTTGCTAACGGCAAATATGCGACAATCGATCGCTCTGAGGTGCATGGAGCTAGGAATGACGCGGACTTTGATCCGGCTGTTTGTAGGCTTGACGTGTCTTTTGACCGTCGGCGCTCTTGCGGCCACCCCCATCAAGACGGTGAAATGGGATGACTTGGTGCCGAAGTTTGACACGGCTCTGATTGATCCGCTCGCCGGTTATGATCTCTATAGACGCCTGGAGGTCGAGACCATTATTTGGGCCAGGACGCTGAATGAAAATGAGCGGGTTTCAGAAGAGTTCAAGGCAGGTGTTGAGGACGCCGAACACTATATAAACGACATGCGCCAGCAGGGGATTGATCCTGAGAAACTGGTGCGCGAATACAAGATCTGGCAGGCGCAGGTTGAAGAGCGCAACAAGCAGGTGGTGAAGGCACTTGATGGCACCGAGATCAAGATGGCCGGATATCTTCTGCCGTTGGAGTACACTGAAAAAGGCGAAACGGAATTTCTTCTGGTGCCCTATATCGGTGCCTGCATCCACACACCGGCACCGCCGCCAAATCAGATTGTGTTTGTGGAGCTGAACAAACCCTACAAGCCCGCCGAACTCTATGCCCCGGTGTGGATAACGGGCACCATGCGCACCAAGGTCTCCGTCAAGGCACTCAGCTATGTGGATGGCAGCGCAGATATCCCCACGGGCTACTCTCTCGAAGCCAGCCTGATCGAGACCTACGAAGAGCAATAGCAGGCAACTGCACCGGGGGTGCTGGGCTGCCACGCTAAGCTGTTATTAACCTATTGCTAACCATAATCGCCGGTGGTGAGGGAGAGATTCTCTTCACCGATTTCCGGCGAGAGGTAAACATGCGGCCCGGCTTCAGCGAAAGTGATGGTCTAGACGTCCTGAAATCACTAACGTTTGTCACCGTTGGGGTGAGCGGCGCAGACCTTTTGCACCGGCTCTGCCATCATCTCTTAAAGAAGCTGGACGCGCGCGCGGTCATCGTTGCCGAGCTCTCCGAAACAGAGGATGAGCATCCTAAGGCTCGGTCCTCCGCGCTGGCCTGCGACAGCGCGCCGGAGGAACCGCTCGAGTTTCCGTTGGCAGGGACCTTGACTGCGGTTGCCATTTCGGAGGGGACGACGCAGCTGAGAACCGTGCTTGAGCTTGGAGAAACGTGTCCCTCCGACCCGCTTGGTGACCATTTTCAGTTCGAAACGGCGATTGCCACGCCCGTTTTTCATCCCGACGGGGAGCCGGCTGGCGCGCTGATCGTGCTGCTGGACAGTCTCCCAAGTGCCTGCGAGGTCATCGTTTCCGTCGTTGACATTACAGCGGAACGCATCGGAGCCGAACTGCAGCGCAACAGCTTTCAAGCCGCGGCCCTTCAGAGCGAACGGCGGTTCCGAAATTTCGCCGAAGCCGCCTCAGATTGGTTCTGGGAAATGGATGATCAGCTCCGCTTCTCCTACTTTTCGGAGCGATTTGCGGAGATCACCGGAGTTCCCAAGCATGCCCTGCTTGGAAAAACCCGCCAGGAGACCGGTATTCCCAATGTTGATGAAAAGGCGTGGGAAGACCATTTGGCTGCACTGGCTGCCCATAAACCGTTCAAGAACTTTGTGCATCCGCGCACCTTGCCGGATGGTTCGCAAGTGTGGCTGTCCATCAGCGGCCGACCCGTATTCGATGATGAAGGCCGGTTCCTCGGATACCACGGGATTGGGGAAGATATCACCGAACTCAAGCTGCAGGAAAAGGCGTTGGTCGACGCAATTGCGGAGGCTGAGCGGGCAAACACTCTGAAGTCTGAGTTCCTGGCAAACATGTCTCACGAAATCCGCACCCCCATGAACGGTGTCATGGGGATGGCTGAATTGCTCGCCAAAACGGATCTGAACGATAAGCAGAGGTCGTTTGCCGACATTATCGTCAAGTCAGGTTCGGCGTTGCTCAAAATCATCAATGACATTCTGGATTTCTCTAAAATCGATGCCGGCCAGCTGGTGCTTGAGCGTCAGCCGTTCAACCTGGCCGAGGTGATTGAAGATGTGGCGGCGCTGATTTCCTCGACCGCTGCTGAAAAGGGGCTGGAACTCTCCGTCAGGATTGACCCGGCGCTGCCTGAACGCTTCTTGGGGGATGCCGGCCGCCTCAGGCAGATTGTGACCAATCTGGTCGCCAATGCGGTCAAGTTTACAGATCAGGGCGATGTCTATGTAGAGGTTGTCGCCCGATCTGATCCAGCGCCCGACAAGGGCGAACAGCAGTTGCAGTTCCGCATCAAGGATTCCGGGATCGGCATTCCCGAGGACAAGTTTGACGAAATATTCGGCATGTTTTCGCAAGCCGACGGTTCGGTGACGCGCAAGCATGGGGGAACCGGTCTGGGCTTGGCCATATCTGCCTCTTTGGTGGAACTTATGGGCGGCAAGATCACCGTTGAGAGCAGCATCGGGGAGGGCTCGGTCTTCTCCTTCTCCATCACCTTGCCGGTTGAAGAACAGCCGGGCAAATCCCAGCCCGTGCCCCGCAACCTTCGCGGCGCGAGCATTTTGGTGGTGGATGACAACGAGATCAACCGCTCCATCCTCGTGGAGCACCTGAAGACCTGGAACTTCCAAGCTGCGGCCTGCCAGAGCGCCATTCAGGCGAAGACCGTGCTGACCGCGGCGGTCCAAAAGAACATTCCCGTGGATCTTGTTATTCTCGATTATCAGATGCCGGAGATAAACGGGGGCGAGCTGGCGCTGGAAATCAGACGGATGCCTGAGCTTGCCGAAGTTCCCATCATCATGCTGACCTCTGTGGATCAGACGGCGGAAGGCGAGGATTTCTCACGGTTCGGCATCGACGGGTATCTCTCGAAACCCGCCAGAGCCAATCTGCTTCTGAAAATGATCGTGCAGACCCTCCACACTGAGCGCAGCCCGGCGCAAGCCGAACCAACTGAACCGGTTATTGAGCCGCCATCAGATCTGTCAGATGACGAAGAGTTCGTGGATATCCTGGTGGCCGACGACAATGATGTGAACAGGGCTGTCTACACGCAAATCCTGACCAATGCCGGGTTCACCTACAAGATCGCTGGCAATGGGGCCGAGGCGGTACAGTTCTTCCAGCAGCATAAGCCGCGCATAGTCTGCATGGATGTGTCTATGCCGCTAATGAATGGATATGAGGCCACAGCGCAGATCCGGCTGATCGAACAGGAGCTGGAGACCCACACGCCCATTATCGGCATCACAGCGCACGCTTTGGCAGATGATCGGCTGAAGTGCGAGGAAGCGGGCATGGATGATTATCTCGCCAAGCCCGTCTCCCCTCAGGCACTGATCGAGATGATCACCTCTTGGTATACCGTGCCTGAAGAAGCCACCGGGTAACTGGATCTCTCACGGGGTGAGACCTCGCCATGCCTATGCCCAGATCTATGCGTTAGGGTAACCTGGCAAGGTACATAGCCAGATGCCCGCACAGGAGATCCTCATGTCGCTCAAACACCTATCTACGGCCGGCATCATGTTGGCGTTGCTCACGGCCCCTGCGATAGCTGGAGAGGCTGATGTGGAGAAGGTGACGGCACAAAAGGGGAGCGATGGCCTTTATACGTTCAATGTCACTGTGCGTCATGCTGACGAAGGCTGGGAGCACTATGCCAATCGCTGGGATGTGCTGGCGCCCGACGGCACGGTTTTGGGCACGAGAGTGCTTCTGCATCCCCATGTGGATGAGCAGCCGTTCACGCGTTCGCTGCGCGGCGTAGAGGTGCCGGAAGGCCTCAAATCAGTGATCATCAGGGCTCATGACAGTGTTCATAAACTCGGCGGCGCTGAGGTGACGGTCGAGCTCGAGTAACGGCCTGATTTCACGTTTTTTTCCACCTAACGCCCGCGCACTCTAAGGAGCCATGAAACGGGACGTAAATCATTGTTTTTATTTGTTTTATTAGCCCCGAAAACGGCGTCGGCGAATTTGCAGTTTAAGCTCTAACGTACTAGTATTGTTCCAACGATTCGAGTGGGCCGGAAGGGCTAGGTTTTGTCTGATACTGAAGATCCAATCGACGGCGCTGAACCCACTGAGCCGTCTGATATTTCGCCTGTAACCATCGAAGAGGAGATGAGCCGCTCCTACCTCGATTACGCTATGAGCGTGATCGTGTCGCGGGCGCTTCCTGATGTGCGCGACGGCCTAAAGCCCGTGCACCGGCGCATTCTCTATTCGATGCATGAGAACGGCTACACGCACGATAAGCCTTACCGCAAATCGGCCCGTGTGGTTGGCGATGTGAGCGGTAAGTATCACCCGCACGGCGACCAGTCGATTTATGACGCCCTGGTGCGCATGGCCCAGGATTTTTCCATGCGTCTGCCGCTTCTGGACGGGCAGGGCAACTTTGGTTCCGTTGACGGGGACCCGCCGGCGGCCATGCGCTATACCGAGGTGCGCATGGGCAAGCCCGCTGCCGCGCTGCTTGAAGATATCGACAAGAACACGGTCGATTTCCAGTCCAACTACGACGACACGGAAACAGAGCCGTCCGTCCTTCCCGCACGCTTCCCCAATCTGCTGGTCAATGGGGCAGGGGGCATTGCGGTGGGCATGGCCACAAACATCCCTCCACACAACCTTCGCGAGGTTGTCAGGGCCTGCTGTGCCTTGATCGATGACCCGGCTATCACAATTGAAGACCTGATGGCGATTGTGCCCGGACCGGACTTCCCGACCGGAGGCATTATCCTCGGCAGCGCTGGAGCCCGTGCGGCCTATATGAAGGGCAGGGGATCCGTTGTGGTTCGCGGCCGGGTCCACGTGGAGGAGGTGCGCAAGGAGCGCGAGGCATTGGTGATCACCGAGATCCCGTATCAGGTCAACAAGGTCTCCATGATCGAAAAGATCGCCGAACTGGTGCGGGAGAAGCGGATTGAAGGCATTTCGGACATCCGCGATGAATCCGACCGGGAAGGCATGCGGGTGGTGGTCGAGCTGCGGCGCGATGCGGTGGCCGATGTGGTGCTGAACCAGCTCTACCGGTTCTCGCAGCTGCAATCGAGCTTCGGCTGCAACATGGTGGCGCTCACAGGGGGGCGCCCGGAGCTGATGCATCTGGATGACCTCTTGAAGGCGTTTATTGCCTTCCGCGAGGAGGTGGTAACCCGGCGCACCAAGTTCCTGCTGGGCAAGGCGAGGGAGCGGGCGCATGTGTTGGTTGGCCTTGCAATCGCAGTTGCCAACATTGATGAAGTGATCCGTCTCATCCGCGCCGCCCCGGATCCCGCCACAGCACGTGCAGAGCTGATGGGGCGCAGTTGGCCTGCCAAGGATATGGAGCCGTTAATCCGCCTCATTGCCGATCCGCGTCACGCATTGGCCGATGATGGCACGTACAGGCTCTCCGAGGAGCAAGCCAGGGCCATTTTGGACCTGCGTCTCCAACGATTGACCGCTCTGGGGCGTGATGAGATCAGCAATGAGCTGAACGAGCTGGCCGATAAGATCAAAGAGTATCTCGCCATCCTCGGCTCTCGCGCAAGGGTGATGGAAATCATCAAGAACGAACTGATCGCCGTTGAC
>JAAUYD010006759.1_pt1 | contig 22933 bp, 12 predicted proteins | sample 7278101 | NCBI WGS metagenome assembly JAAUYD01 (sample SAMN14350128, study PRJNA611818) | marine sediment metagenome | isolation source: surface marine sediment (0.6m) | place: French Polynesia: Moorea | collected 2018-08
CCAAGGGTCCTCCTCCCCCATCAAAATCTGCGATTTGATGGCTGCCGATTGGTGGGCACCTCAAGCCCCCACCACATCGGTGGAGGAGTGCGTCTCCCCCTCTCCGCAGAGGAGTGCGTCTCTTCTTGACAGGAAAGTATTAATACTCATACGGTTATTACCCCTCCCCAGTCAGGGTCAGAAGGGATAAAGTTTTAATCATAAACTTTACAAAAATTTACATATACAGAAAGACCATGCTGGGTTCTTAGATCGCTTTACTGGTTTATATCTGGGCTTTTCTGGTTATTCTGAACCAAGTCTGAAATCAACAAGGGGCTTGGTGCGATTTAAACCATTTTTTTGCCAAAAAATTAAACCATACCTTGACCGGAGTAAACGTAATAAAAGGGTATTCAAGCGACAAGAAACATAAAATTTTGTATTAATTTATTGCCGCGTGTCGTAAAATTAAATCATAGTAGTGCCTAAAGTTTTTCGATGAAAAAAGGGAGAGTGGACCCAATAATTTTCGTGAAAATCATCAAGTCGTTAAAACTTTGATGACAAAATATGGTTTAAAGTGACTAATATATGGTTCAAAAGTATGTAACGTCTTAGCGACGCTCTACTTACACTTCTCACCTACGTAAGTGCCTTTCTCACGGAGAAAGCAAATGAACAGTAACGAATTCTCTCATTGGTGTAGACAACAGAATTATTCAACACAAACAGTTGATTTAATTGCTGGAATTAGGTCATCCCCACCTTCACGTAGAGTACAGGGACGAACTAAAAATGTAAGTGGAGTTTATCCCAGCAGGAAGATGGGTGTCACAATCCAGTTTGAGAGCCATACAGTGGAGTTGTGGGCTATTTATCAAATGGAACATGACGAAGGCGTTTTAGAATTCTACGACCAACCACCACCCTTCAAAATTCAGTACAAAAATAATAAGGGTCGTAATATAGGTCACTATCATACTCCTGACTTTTTCGTATTAAGGAATCAGGGTGCATGTTGGGAGGAGTGGAAGACAGTTAAAGAATTGGAGAAATTATCACAGAAATATCCTGGGCGTTATCAAAAAACAGCATCAGATGAATGGCGTTGTCCACCAGGAGAAGCCCATGCAGCTTCCTTTGGTTTAAAATACCGTGTTCGTACAGATGACCAATTGAATCCGATTTTTACCCAGAACCTAATGTTTTTGGAGGATTACCTGGGATTTAAATCAAATCTAGATAATGAAACTACTTCTCAAATTATAAAATTAGTTACTGATAATCCCGGCTTAACTATAAAAGCATTGTTATCCGAGTTGGTAGGGGTATGTGCTAACGATGTATATATCTTGATAGCAACGGAGCAGTTATACGTAGATTTGAGTACAGTGCATCTGTACGAACATTGGCGGATAAGACTATGGATAGACCAGTCAACTTATGATGCTTATAATAAAGCTGCCAAGGACTCTATTAATACTAAGACTGTAAGTATATATCCCAAAACACTTCTACCAAACACAGTTTTAATATGGGATAGAGCAAGATGGACTTTAGTTAACTATGGTGAGACTAAAACCACACTATTACCGGAGTCTGGCTTTCCTATAGAGTTACCTACGGAGTTTTTTCAGAGATTGTTGGATAGTGGTGCGATTCAAGTCCATGATGGAGCCACAAATACAACAATCAATGAAACTGTACGTAAAAAAATGGATGCCGCTTCTCCTGCCAACTTAAAAGAAGCGAACCGAAAATTTAACATCGTACAGGCATATTTTCAGAAGAATACAGATATTTATAAAGACATCAAACCTCGTACTTTACGTAGATGGGTGCAACTGTTCCGTGAAGCAGAATTGGAATATGGTTGTGGGTATGTGGGTTTGTTACCACGTACTGCATCTCAAGGCAATAGAAAACCCAAAGCACCTCATGAATCGAGCGAACTACTAGATAAATTTATAAGTGAGCATTTTGAAACACCAAGGCAAGCAACAGCGGCTTCTGTATATAGGGCATATGTTAGAGCCTGTAGCACCTTAAATATACAACCTCTATCCAATTGTACTTTTTACCAGCGCCTTAAAAAACGTCCCCGGCACGAACAGACTTTAAAGCGCAAGGGAGCAAAAGCCGCATACGCGACAGAACCTTTTGTATGGGAATTAACCAACAATACACGCCCTCACGGAAGTCGTCCTTTTGAGATAGTACATATAGACCATACAGAACTTGATATTGAATTACGTTCCCAAGCTACAGGGAGATTGCTGGGAAGACCTTGGCTAACATTACTAACTGATGCTTATTCCCGAAGAATATTAGCAGTTTATCTGACTTTTGATGCACCTTCTTATAGGTCTTGCATGATGGGGCTACGTATTTTAGTCCAACGCTTTAGCCGTTTTCCCTCAACTCTTGTGGTGGATGGTGGTAAAGAATTTCATAGTATATATTTTGATACTTTACTTGCCCGTTATCATTGCACTAAAAAAGTGCGTCCTGGTGGTAAACCTCGCTTTGGGTCAGTTATTGAAAGATTATTTGGCACAACGAATACTGAATTAATCTTCAACTTATTAGGAAATACTCAAGCAAGTAAAGAACCTCGCCAACTTACTAAAACTGTTAATCCCAAAAATCTTGCTGTTTGGAATCTAGGAGATTTATATACTCACCTTACCCAGTGGGCTTACTCTATCTATGATAAGAACTCTCATGAGTCATTAAATACATCTCCCCATGAAGTTTATACACAAGGGATTCAGAGGACAGGAGAACGGTTACATAGAAGTGTTGCATACAACGAAGATTTTATAATGGCAACACGTCCAACCAATACCAAAGGAAAGGCTCGCATTCAGCCGGGACAAGGAATTAAAGTCAATTATATTTACTACTGGAGTGATGCCTTCCGCAATCCAACTTTAGAAAAAACTGATGTACCAGTGCGTTATGACCCTTTTGATATGGGAATTGCTTATGCCTATGTGGAGGGACGTTGGGTCAGATGTATCTCACAATATTACAGTACTTTTGTTGGACATACTGAGAAAGAAGTACTGTTGGCAGCCTCAGAAATCAGACAGTCAGCCAAACGTAACGCAACAAAGATTACCTTGAATGCTAAACGCTTAGCTGACTTCATCAATCATGTTCAAGAACATGAAGCTTTGCTACTGCAAAGATTGCGTGATTTAGAAAATAAAGTTGTGATATCAAATTGTATACCTGACATATCCGTACCACAACCTGGAGTCCAAAGCTCACCAAACCAGACGGCGTACCCAACTGTTGAAGAGGTAAATTCGACTCATATTGATTCTCAATCTGCACCACTGGATGTAACACAATTGCCAATATTAGAGGAATATTGCTGATGCCCAGGAAATCTAAAGCTCAATTACTGGAGCAATTTAAAGAGTACGCTGTGTTACATCCAAAGTTGGCAACGGTTGATATGCATCTGATGCGTGCAATTCGAGAACCCACGGGATTTGCTCATGTACTAATCTATGGACCAAGTGGCGTGGGTAAGACGACCATGATACGACAAATTGCCAAACGATTGAATGGGAATGACAGTAAGCATAGTGGTGATAACGGTTCCAACGGTCATTATCCGGCGTTGCCTCTGTTACTTATAGAAACACGACCGCCAGATTCTGGAGTATTTAATCGAACTGATTATTACTGTACTGCACTTAAACTTTTAGGCGAACCATTTTACGAGCGTCGGATGCTGGTAGATATTGATGCTACTGAGACATGGCAGAGAAAGGCACGTGGACGTGGTAGCAAAGCAAACCAGAATTCGGATTCTCCAGAACTGCGTCACGCGTTGGAAGCAGCAATGATGAAACGTGGCGTACAAGCAGTAATCCTAGATGAAGCACAACATTTAATGAAGATTGGTACTGGAAGTAATGCTGGTAAACTTCTAGATCAATTAGATTGGATTAAATCCATGACCAATGTTACGGGAGTACTGCATATTCTAATTGGCACTTACGAATTACTCGATTTCCGTAATTTAAGTGGACAAGCATCACGCAGAGGTTTAGATATTCACTTTCCTCGTTATCTGTACCAAAACGAACAAGACCGTTTGGATTTTCAATCTGTTTTATTAGCGCTTCTTAAAAAAGTGCCTCTCAAAGCTGATATTCCTGAACTAATGCAACATTGGCTTTATTTCTACGAACATTCTATTGGCTGTATTGGGGTGCTAAAAGACTGGCTTATCCGAACCGTAGCGGCTGCATTACATGATAAAAATAATACGCTTACCCTAGAACAATTACACGAACATACTCTTACATTAGCTCAGTGCGAACGTATGGCTTTAGATGCTACCGAAGGCGAACAAAAACTTAGCTACATGGAGAGTCGCCGCGAACATTTGTGGAATTTACTACAAATTGGCATGAGTAAAACAGATATACCCACCGAAAAGGGTTCAGTTGATAAGGATGAATCACCCCCCAGTAAAGTTAACGAATTTGAAATTGAACCACCACCTCAAAAAAAGCGTCAACGTAAAAAGCCCGCAAAAACATCACCCTCAGAGGACACCACAACACCAAACCCATCAAATACAGAAACTGTCCCCAAAAAGAAGCGGACTCGTAAGAAAACGTTGGCGACCAACACTCCTGATATTGCTGAAACCGTGCAAGAGCCAACAGTATCGTCCACCAAGAAAAAGCCAGCCAAACGTGTTGGACAACGTAAACCGTACCGAGATATCGTTGGAGATGGGTCACAGATGGAAGGTTAAAATAATGATAATCATATGTAGAGTGGGAGAAGCAGCCTGCGGCTGCTTCTCCCTTAAACTGATGAATAGAGAGGGTTGTGCGACGCACAACCCTCTCTTACTCCCTCATGCATGATTATCATTATCATCAAAACTCTATAAAGCATATTATATCCTAAATGCTTTTCAAGCATATCGTGACCGTTTGGCAAAAAAATCGTTTAAATCACACATATCGCTATCATAATTTCAAGGTGTAAATTATTGCCTTGATGCTAGCAAATATGAATATTGAGCCAGGAAAAGTTATTACAGCAATTATTAATTCTGCTTCTCCCACAATTCTTAATCAAGCACAACGGAATGAAATTGTCATCAAAATTTTAAAAAACTTAAAATTCGATCCGGCACATCCTCCAAAAGATTTTGATGGAGTTTATGCTTATGCTTTAGTAGAGTATGGAGTTGGCAAACCTGAGTGTATTCTCAAACTTTTTCGTGAAAGAGAGATTAAAGTACATTTTTGGCGTGGTTTTAGTGTCGATGACACTGATTCTTTTATTAAGCAGGTTTTACATTTTATTGATTCCCGTGATATTGGTGATGAGATAGTTCAAGAATTGGGTGTACAAGCGAAGCAAAATATTCAACCGGATATTAGTCCTTATATTGAAGAATTTTATCAAGTATTTACTAATGTCGCCAGATTGACGAGAACACCTGCCGAGGTGATGCGCGATAAAGACTTTCGGGGAATTTTGTCAAGTTTAAATCAGCTTTCTAATCCTGCTGATATTAATGATAAATTGACACAAGAAATAGGGATGATACCTAATATTTCTCCCTATCCAGAAGAATTTAAACCATTAATTAAAGAAAAAACCCAGTCATTTTGCGGTCGTCAATTTGTCTTTGATGCTATACAAGAATTCATCAATAAAAATCCTAACGGCTACTTTACTGTTGTCGGTGATGCAGGGATGGGGAAAAGTGCGATCGCAGCTAAATATGTATTAGAAAATCCATCATCTATTTGCTTTTTTAATATTCGTGCTGAGGGGATGAATCGTCCGGAATTATTCCTCAAGAAAATCCGTCAACAATTAATGAATCGTTACCAATTACAAGATATAGAGGATGCAGATTTATCATTGTTATTAATTAAAATTAGGGAACAACTATCTACAGGTGAACGCTTGGTAATTGTTGTGGATGCGTTGGATGAAGTTGATCAAGAAGCATCTGGGAATATTTTATATTTACCGACTAATTTGCCAGACGGGATTTATTTTATCCTCACCAGAAGACCTTATAACGAAAATGAAAAAAGACTGCATTTCTCACCCAGTATACCAACCCAAGAATTGGACTTAAGGGAAAAATATCAAGAAAGTAATCGAGATGTGAAAGAGTATATTTGGGAATTATTGAATGATGGGGAATATAAACAGGGATTGAATCAGTGGATTGAAAAACAAAAGCAAATCTCTAATGATGATTTTGTGGAAGAGATAGCCATAAAAAGCGAAAATAATTTTATGTATTTGCGCTGTGTTTTACCAGCGATCGCCCAAGGCTTCTACAACGATAAATCTTTAGAGGAATTGCCAGAAGGATTGCAAGGCTATTATTATAGCCACTGGCAACTTATGGGCATGACTACTAAGCCTTTACCAAGGAATAAAATCAAAATTGTTTATGTAATGTGTGCTTTACGTAGTGCTGCTTCCCGTGAAGTGATCGCTAGATATTCTAAGCAGGATGAATTGACTGTGCAGGACGTTCTTTATGATTGGGCACAGTTTTTACAGAAGCAGGAAATCCATCAACCACCACGTTACAGGTTTTATCATGAAAGTTTCCGAGATTTTTTGCATCGTCGGGATATTATCCAAGCTGTGGGGGTAAATTTACCAGATATTAGTGCTGAAGTTGCTGATAATATGACAGAAGGACTTGAGTTATGAGTAATCTTCGCGCTTGGTTAGAGGAAAAATCACCGGAAAAAAGAGAACATTTCTTACGGGAAATTCCTCGCTTATGGTTAGAAAGTCGTCAACTGAAAAAGTTATACAACTTATTGAGTAATTATGACTTTATTGAAGCCAAGATTAACCATGCGAATTTCGGCATACAAGCACTGTTTGAAGATTACAATTTAATCGAAGATTACAAAATTTATAATCACCCAGAATATAATGCAGAAACGATAGAATCATTAAATTTAATCTCTAATGCATTGTTTCGTGCTACACCTATTTTAAGCGAAGATAAAAAGCAATTAGCAGCACAATTATCAGGACGTTTATTGTACTTTAAAGAACAAGATGTAATTAGCAAATTGTTGCAACAAATATCACAAACAAAAACGACTTGCTTGCGTTGCTTGACAGCTAGCCTAACTCCTCCTGGAAGTCCGTTAATTCGTACCCTTAATGGTCATAGTAAATCAGTGAGTGCAGTAGCAGTAACAGAGGATGGTAAATACGCTGTTTCTGGTTCTTGGGACACAACACTCAAAGTGTGGGAATTAGCTACGGGGACAGAAGTTCGCACCCTTACTGGTCACAGTGACTCGGTTTATGCAGTAGCAGTAACAGGGGATGGTAAATACGCTGTTTCTGGTTCTTGGGACACAACACTCAAAGTGTGGGATTTAGCAACAGGAAAGGAAATTCACACCCTTACTGGTCATAGTAGCTGGGTTAATGCAGTAGCAGTAACAGGGGATAGTAAATATGCTGTTTCTAGTTCCCGTGATAAAACACTCAAAGTGTGGGAATTAGCTACGGGAAAGCAAATTCGCACCCTTACTGGTCATAGTAGCTGGGTTAATGCAGTAGCAGTAACAGGGGATGGTAAATACGCTATTTCTGGTTCCGGTGACAAAATACTCAAAGTGTGGGAATTAGCAACAGGAAAGCAAATTCGCACCCTTACTGGTCATAGTGACTGGGTTAATGCAGTAGCAGTAACTGGAGATGATAAATACGCTGTTTCTGGTTCCGGTGACAAAACACTCAAGGTGTGGGAGTTAGCAACAGGAAAGGAAATTCACACCCTTACTGGTCATAGTTACACGGTTAATGCAGTAGCAGTAACAAGAGATGGTAAATACGCTGTTTCTGGTTCCACTCACAAAACACTCAAAGTGTGGGAATTAGCAACAGGAAAGAAAATTCGCACCCTGACTGGTCATAGTAACTCAGTGAATGCAGTAGCAGTAACAAGAGATGGTAAATACGCTGTTTCTGCTTCCGATGACAAAACACTCAAAGTGTGGGAATTAGCTACGGGAAAGGAAATTTGCACCCTGACTGGTCATAGTAACTCAGTGAATGCAGTAGCAGTAACAAGAGATGGTAAATACGCTGTTTCTGCTTCCGATGACAAAACACTCAAAGTGTGGGATTTAGCTACGGGAAAGGAAATTCGCACCCTTAGAGGTTATAGCGGCTTGGTTAATGCAGTAGCAGTAACAGGGGATGGTAAATACGCTGTTTCTGCTTCCGATGACAAAACACTCAAAGTCTGGGAATTAGCAACAGGAAAGCAAATTCGCACCTTTACCTTTAGAGGTCATAGTAGCTGGGTTAATGCAGTAGCAGTAACAGGGGATGGTAAATACGCTGTTTCTGTTTCCAATAACAAAACACTCAAAGTGTGGGAATTAGCTACGGGAAAGGAAATTTGCACACTTACTGGTCATAGTGACTCGGTTTATGCAGTAGCAGTAACAGGGGATGGTAAATACGCTGTTTCTGCTTCCAATGACAAAACACTCAAAGTCTGGGATTTAACAACAGAAAAGGAAATTGCCACTTTTACAGGGGAAGATAGTATACTTTGTTGTGCAGTGGCTCAAGATGGAGTAACAATAGTAGCAAGCGGCGAATCCAGAAGACTGCATTTCCTGCGCTTGCAAGGTATTGAAGTACAGTCGAATACCTCACCTCAATCAAATACACAATTCCAGAGAATCATACTAGAAAAAAGCCAAAATTTTACCAACTGCGAATTTATCTTCACCACCATCAACAACTTTCTCCACAAATACAACCGGGGTTATTTCACCATTGTTGGTTCCCCCGGTAGCGGTAAAAGTGCCATCCTCGCTAAATATGTGATGGATAATCCCGATGTTATTTACTACAATGCCCAGGTAGAAGGTAAAAACACTGCTGAAGAATTTCTCAAATATATTTGTACCCAATTAACCAACAGAATTGAGAATGGAGAATCGGGAGTGAGAGAAATTCCTGAAAATGCCACAGAAGGCAGTTGGTTTCTCTCCTTATTACTGCAAAAAATTAGTACCTATATAACACCAAAACAACGTCTCATAATAGCCATTGATGCCTTAGACGCAATTAAACCCAACAGCCAACCACCAGGTACAAACTTATTTTATCTCCCCAGATATATACCTGATGGAGTTTATTTTATTCTCACCCGTCGTCCCTTCAAAAAAGAACAATCGGGTTTATTAATTGAAGCACCATCGCAAATTCTTGATTTATCGGAATATAGCTTAAAAAACTGGGACAATGAGCAAACATTCACCCAACATTGGCAGAAAATGCAAGGTGAGGGTTTATCTGATGTGGCGTTGTCAGTGCTGTGCGTGCTAACTTCTGTGGGAAAAGAAGGAGTTGCACTCAGTGAAATTACGCAAAAAAATCATGCAGATGTATTCGATATTCAGGAAGTCCTGGATAATTGGTTTGAGTTTCTACAGCAACAGCGCATTGGTAAAGAAACCCGTTACAGTTTGTATCATCCCCACTTCCGGGATTGGTTGGCCAAGCAAATATCCTAACTCTGGGATGAAGGAGTAATGGAGTGAATGTTGTACAAGTTTATCCTCGTATTACTTATTACTTGTTACTTGTTACTGATTCATCTACCTTTACCTAACAAAATAACTCGGATAGTTTTAAAAGCGATCGCTAAATCCAACCAAATAGAATAATTCTTAATGTAATAGAGGTCGTAAGATAGCTTTTCATAGGCATCCTCTACCGACGCACCATAAGGATACATCACCTGTGCCCACCCAGTAATTCCTGGTTTTACCAAATAACGTACTTCATAGTAGGGAATCGCTTCTTGCAATTGGACATCAAACTCTGGTCGTTCTGGACGAGGACCAATTAGACTCATGTCCCCTCGTAGTACATTCCAAATCTGTGGTAATTCATCTACTCGCATCAGCCGTAGCCAGTACCCCACTCTGGTTATTCTCGGATCTCGTTTCTCTGCCCATTTTGCTCCTTGTTTTTCAGCGTTCTGATACATAGAGCGGAATTTGTAAACTCTGAATGGTTTACCATACTTACCCGCCCTCAACTGACTGTAGAACACAGAACCCGGACTATCTAACTTAATTAGCAGCGCAGTGAGTAACATAATTGGAAATAAAACTACAAGTAATATACTTGTCAGGATTATGTCTCCAAATCGCTTCATTCTCATTGAAAAGCCACTAGACATCAAGTTAAAGCCTGCACTAAAAGTTAACCACTTATCCTGTAGTATGGATGAAGGAATTTTGTACCATAAGTTTTCGTAAAAATCTGCTAGCTTGTAAATGGGTATACCTTGCAGTCGCATTTGCATCAACTGCTGTACTTGTGACTCGGAAAATAGCATTTGGCTAGCAAGTATGACTGCAGACAAGGATTTTTGATTCCAGGCTGATAAGTTGTTAAGGGTACCTAAATAATTAATGCGACTATCAGCTATCTGATTGGTATCTTGACCAGGTTCAGCCAGTACAAATAACTGTCCAAATGGATTCAAGGCTAGCAATTTTTGGGCAAATTGGATCGCGTTTTCGTCTGCACCCAGAATCAACCAATTACTTTGTCTCCCATGCGATCGCAACCTATTTACTGCCACCAGACGTAACATCACTGCCCAAATGGTAAAGATTGCCAAGGTTAGTAGCAAAATACCTCGCCCCGCTAATGTATGATTTCCCCAAGCACCAAATAGATAAATTAATGCAGAGGTGAACAAAGCAACCACCACCATGGCCAGCAGGATACGATATGGCGCTCGCAAACCTGCAATTTGAGTTTCTGGATGGTAAGCGTCAGCCAAATAAAGCCCTATCAGAACCAACAAGGCAAAACCACAAACCAAGGGTTCTAACAGATGAAGTGGTTCATCTAGACGCAACCAATGGGCGATCGCCAAACATATAAATACACCAACAATATCCCCTAAGAACAATAACACAGGTAGATTATGCACTACACTAAGTAGTCTAGTATTTCCTGGGGAATTAATATGAGTCGTAAATGATAATGACATAGATGTTCTTGTACCTAGTATTTAGATTGCCATTTGGTACAAGCACCCTAATTCTTGCAATTCAGTAATCCTGAACTCTAACTATATGGCAGCATAAATTACGATCAAGTTGATTTAATTTGATCTACTTTGTTTTTTTCTAGTGGTCTATGGCATTAATTTTGAAGAGCGAGTCACTTGCAAAACTTGAATCTTAATCAGATGATTTTGGCAATTAGCAGCTACATATCTTACATTTTCTCAATTTAGCTAACATTTTCTCAATTTAGCTAAGGTGAATTACGAAAAAATAAAGGGTTTCAAGCTCTAATTTGATCAACAATCTTGTGTTGCCAGATGTGAATCACAATTCATGACATAGACCATGAGCTGTCTACGTAATTACTACATTACCAAAAAGAATTGAAGATACTGTGAGTGAAATATAACTTCATATTTCAAACCCCTATTCTTGATGGTTGAGTTTGGTATCAGGGAAGCCAATATCTCTATCAATAAAGGTTTTATTCGTATTCTCAATGTTAAGAAATAATTCACCAACAGGGTGATTGAAAAAAATATATCAGTCTTATGTAAAAATATCTGTAACTATAATAACCACGTAATCTATCTTTAGATAGATTATACTTGTATCAGTCTTTTTAGTATTTTTCACTACACAGCAAACGTTAAGTTAAGAAATATAAAGTCAAAAATTCTTTATTTTATGCATGTAAATTTTCATGAAGAAATTCAGAGTTAGCTTGACAATTCAGTCATTATTATAGGGTAGGTTATCAACAAAATTGATAAATGTGATACCAGCATAATCAACATATCTTGTTTGATAAATTTCTCACATCTACCAGAATTTATCGGTCAATTTTACTTATTCATACTGACAAATGAGGGTTGGGGTGCAAGTCCATTGTATATAAACAGAATGGGATATGCCTGCCAACGAAGAAAACAACGACTATATCGATTTACAACAATACTGGCTAATTCTCAAAAGACGTTGGCTGGCGACTACGTTAGTGGTTGGTTCTGTCTCGAGTCTGGCAGGATTATACACCCTCAGCAAACAGCCAGTTTATGAGGCACAAGGGAAACTGCTGTTAAAGCAGGAAAGTGGAGCTTCCCTGACAGGTTTGAGTCAAAAAGTGGGAGAGTTGAGTGGTTTGACTAACACCAGCAACCCCATAGAGACGGAAGCAGAGGTGATTCGCTCTAACCCTTTAATTGAAAAAACCATCAATCAGTTCCAGTTACAGGATAAAGGGGGTCAACCCTTAGAAATCGATGCTTTTCTCAAGAACCTGAAGGTGAAGGGTGTCCAGGGTACTGATGTGATGGATATTTCCTACAAAAGTACCGATCCGGAACAAGCAGCTGCAATTGTCAATTACCTGATGAGTACTTACCTGGAAAATAATATCCGGGTTAACCGAGCCGATGTTACCGCAGCCAAGGAATTTCTCAGAAAGCAATTACCCCTACTAGAAGCTAGGGTAGTTAGAGCCGAAGCAGCATTGCGTCAGTTTAAAGATGCTAATCAGGTAGTTTCTTTACAAGAAGAAGCAAAGGTTGGTGTGGAAGCACTCAAGGAGTTAACGGGGGAAATTGCCAAGGCTCGAGCACAGTTGGAAGCTACTAAAAGTCGTTCTACAGGGTTACAGGGTCAATTACAGTTAACTCGTCAACAAGCGGTTAATCTTAGCAATCTCAGCCAATCTTCTGGGGTACAGCAGGTGTTAACAGAATATCAGAAGGTGCAAGATGAGTTGGCTGTAGCCAGGACTCGTTTAACTGAGGAACACCCAACAGTAAAAAACTTAATTAACAAAGAACTGGCTCTGAGACAACAACTAGAAAAAAGGGTGGTTAATATAGTCGAGACTCCAGAATCTATTCCTGAAAAAAACCTACAAATAGGAGAACTAAAGCAGACTCTGACTGCGGAATTAGTCAAGTCAGAAGTCGAAAAATTAGCTTGGGAACAACAGGTGGGGGTGCTACAGAAGACATTTTTAAACTACCACACACGGATGAAAGCTTTGCCTCGACTAGAACAATTACAGCGAGCTTTACAGCGCAAGTTGCAGGTAGCACAATCTACTTATCAACAAGTACTGAAGCAATTACAAGAAGTGGAGGTTGTAGAACAGCAGAAAGTTGGTAATGCCCGGATTGTTTCCCAGGCTTTAGTGCCGAAACATCCAATTTCTCCCAAAATTAAGCTGAATTTAGCCCTGGGTGGATTTTTGGGGGTACTTTTAGGGGCAGGTACAGCCTTATTGCTGGAAGCTATGGATAAGTCCTTGAAAAATATTGAAGAGGCAAAGCAGTTGTTAGGTTTTCCTTTATTGGGAACTATTTCCCTGCTGGGTGAGAAAGGTAAGAAGAAGAAACTCGAGGAGACACAGGAAGAGTTACCTGTACTAAATAACCCTTATTCTCCGGTAAATACAGCCTTTGAGATGTTGCAGACTAACTTGAGTTTCACTGTCTCTGACAAGGAGTTACGGGTGATTGCTGTGACTAGTTCTTCTCCTCGTGAGGGTAAATCCTTTATTTCTGCTAATTTAGCAGTAGCCATATCCCAAATGGGCAAACGGGTGTTGTTAATTGATGCGGATATGCGTCGTCCCCGACAGCACAAAATTTGGCAATTACCCAACTTATCTGGTCTGAGTAATATTTTAGTCAATCAGGCACAACTACCAAATACAGCCCAAGAAGCATTAGTTACATTAGATGTGTTACCTGTAGGTCAACTTCCACCGAATCCAGTGGCTATATTGGATTCCCAACGGATGGCAACTGTAGTCAAGGAGGCGACTCGGGATTATGAATTTGTAATTATTGATACTCCTTCCTTGACTGCGGTGGCGGATGCGTTAGTTATTGGCAAGTTTGTGGATGGAATGTTGATGGTGGTGCGTCCTGGGGAGGTAGAGTCAGGGGCGGTGAGTGCGGCGAAGTCTGCTTTGGAGCAGGCGAAGGTGAATGTTTTGGGGATGGTGGTGAATGGTGTGAGTGGTAGTAGTGGTTATGGTGGGTACTATCATCCTAAGGGTTATTACGGTAGTAGAGAGAGTGCTGAGGAGCTGGGTATTAAGGTGGGGTAAACAATCTTCCGGTAATCGTCCTTCTCAGCCTGAGGTTGAGAGTAGGATTATGGGTTTGTTCGGGAGTTTTCGTCATCGTTATTTGAAATAGCCATTAAGAGTTGAGATGAAATAGTCAAAGTCATTTTTTATGAATAAAATTTATCCATTCAGTGCTTCAAAGACCGACTGCCACGGAGGAGGGAAAGTTAGGAAAATACCCAATGTATGTCTTCCTTCCGAAACCCTTAAATTAGTTCCAATTGAAGGAAAAGCTGGCACTTTTTTGAGAACATTTTCATCTATGGAAATATTTGAAATATTTACGAAGTTTAGTAGTCTTTCACTCCAATGTAAATTACCACTTCAAATCTCCCAAAAAAAGCTTTTAGCAGATTACTACAATGTAATCAAGGAATTTGGAGGAGAACAACATTCTAGACACGACCACCATGATGGGGGATGGAAAGCGATTGGTTTAATAACCTCGGGAGGAGAGGTTTACACCGATAAGTTTATTCATCACAAGCCCTTCTTAGAAACACCCGCCATGCAAATGTGCCCATATATTAAAGAGATTCTGAGTATAATTCCTGGTTCTAAACGTCGAGTCAGATTAATGTTTTTAGAGCCGGGATCTATAATAAAGTGGCACATAGATAGAACTGACACTATCGATGGAGCAATATCTTCTCGTTTTCATATTCCAATTATTACTAGCTCTAAGATAGAATTTTCTATTTGTCATAACCGTTGTCATTGGACTCCCGGTCATATTTATTATGGTGATTTCTCATTTCCCCACCAAGTAAGAAACAATTGGGATCAACGGCGAGTACATTTAGTCATCGATATGGTGCCCAATGATGATTTAAGGTTACTGTTACCAGAAGCTTTTCGCCATGAACGAGGTAAACGAGAATTTCTTAGGATGATTTGTAGGAACAGCTATCTTTTGCAATATCAAATTCCACAGAAGTTGAAAAAAGTACTGGAGTTATTACACTTACATTAAGTATAATCTCCATTAAACTGAACTTACCCCAGAGCAGTAGCGAACGAAAAAATCAGGGTTTGAGAAAACATTAAAATCCCCTTTTCCACATAGCGTGAAAAGTCAGGTATTAAGGTGGGGTGATGCGAGAAAAGGGCTGAGTGAGATTTTCCTGATTTGCTTAGACAAAATTATGAACACTTTCAAATTATTAACATTTATTGTTAATTTCAAAGTTATTTTAATACTTAAGTAATGGGTAAAATTAAACAGAATTACAGCAACTCCTTAATTCAAGATATTCGGCAACTTTTAGGGCATATGAGTCGCCGTCGTCAGCGTCAGTTGGGGTTACTTCTCATCCTTATGGTCATATCATCCCTGAGTGAGGTTGTGAGCTTGGGCTCGTTGTTACCGTTTTTGGGTGCTTTGAGTAATGCGGAGGGATTGCTGAGCAACCGCCAATTGCAGCCTTTGCTGTCTCTGTTACAAATTCAGACCACAGCCCAACTGGTGATGATGTTGGCGTTGGCGTTCGTGGTGACGGTGATTGTGGCTAATGGACTACGGATTTTGACAGTGAATGTGCGTACTCATTTGGCGGCTAGTATTTCTAGTGATATTAGCTGTAAACTTTATGATAAAACTTTACTCCAGTCATATAACTTTCACATCCAGCACAATAGCAGCTATTTGATTAATTCGGTGACGGAGGATACCCGAAAACTCACGATACATATCTTGATTCCATTGCTTATATTGATTACTAACAGTTTTTTGGTGTTGGCTTTGGTGTGGGGGCTATTTTTAATTGATGGGCGCATGGCGATTATTGCAGCGGTGGTACTGGGAAGTGCTTACGCGGGGCTGTATCATTTGCGACGTAAATTGTTGCAGCGCAATAGTTGGGTGTTGGTTGAGAGGAGTCAGCAGCAAATCAAGGTAGTGCAGGAAGGTTTGGGAGGCATCCGCGATGTCTTGCTGGGAGGAACTCAGGGGTTCTTTCAGTCAGCTTATCGAGAGGCGGATCGCCCTTATCGCCATGCCACTGCCTCAAATGAAGTGCTCTCTCAAACCCCCCGCTATGTGATTGAGGCACTGGCAATGACGGCTATTGGTTTATTAGCACTGAGTTTGGGGCAAGATGGAGATTTTAGTCAAGCAGTGCCGATTTTGGGAGGGTTGGCGTTGGGAGCAAATCGGCTTTTACCTGCCTTACAGCACTCGTTTGCCGCACTAGTAAAAATTCAAGGGGCGCGGTCTTCTCTGCAGCGAATTTTACAAGGGTTACAACGTCCGGTTGACCCTTTACAGTTATGGGTTCCTGATGTGGGTTTAGGGCTTGAAGAAGAACTGCGGTTTGAAGATGTCTGGTTCCGTTACAGTGATAGAACTGACTGGGTTTTGAAAGGTTTAAATCTGAAAATTGAGGCAAAAACAACAGTTGGTTTTGTGGGCAGTACAGGCAGTGGCAAGAGTACGACGACAGATTTGGTTTTGGGTCTGTTAAAACCTCAACAGGGTAGAATTTGGATCGATGGGTTACCTTTAGAAGGGGAGCGGTTGCGGCAGTGGCAGCAGAATATTGCTCATGTACCTCAGAGTATTTTTCTAAGGGATGCAACGATTGCCGAGAATATTGCTTTTGGTATTCCTAAAGAAAAAATTGATTTTGGACAGATTCGTCAGGCAGCGCGGTTGGCTCGGATTGATGAGTTTATTCAAGGGTTATCGGCTAAGTATGACACCTATGTGGGGGAACGGGGGGTTAAGTTATCTGGAGGACAACGTCAGCGGATTGGCATTGCAAGGGCACTATATCGTCAGGCTTCAGTGATTGTCTTTGATGAGGCAACGAGTGCGTTGGATAATAGGACAGAGAAGGAGGTGATGGCGGCGATTAATGGTTTGAGTCGTCAATTCACGATTATTTTAATTGCCCATCGGTTAAGTACAGTGGAAAAGTGCGATCGCATTTTTGAACTCAACCAAGGAAGTTTAGTAGCTGAGGGTAGCTATCAAGAATTACTTTCAAAAAGTGAGAGTTTTCGAGGAATCGCTCATGGGGCAGTTTGAGATGTTGTTTAATCTAACTCGTTTGGTAGTAGTAAAACTAACACGAGGAAGACATTATGCAAAATAATCATGTAGAAGAAATAACACCATTACGCTTAGGTGAGCAAAATATTTTGCTAAAAAGCGACCTAGCAGCGGAATTTCCACTTTATCTTTATCTAAATGAGGACAATCAAAGTTTACTTTATTCAAAATCCATTACCTCACTACTAAATGATCCGCGAGTCAGAAAACCTTTAAAAGTGAGTTATGAAGGAGTTTCTTTTTTACTTCAGAGTAGTGTCGTGCCTCCACCTAAAACCGCTTATGAAAATCTTTTTATTGTAGGGATTGGCGATACAGCAACGGTTTCAAACCATAACGGTAAAATTAAACTCTCCTTCAACCATGAGTTTCCTTTTTTTAACACCAATCGTTTCAAAGATAGCGATATGCAGCCGGATGAGGACTTGATTCTTGAAATGCTCGCCGAAGCTACAGTTAGCCGCATTGATCCAAGCAAGCCAAGTTTTCTTTTTCATAGCGCAGGTAAAGACTCCAATAGCATTGCCCTAGCTTTGGCCGAAGCAGGTTGGCAAGATAGAGTAACGCTGATTACTCACAAGTCCAAAGGAATAAAAGACGAAAGCGAGATCAGTAAAAAAATTGCCAAACAACTTGGGTTTCAGCATGTCGTACTACATGAAGTGGATAAGCTTGAAGGCGAATATAAGCAAGCCATTGAAGAATGTTTTAGCAAAGTCCCATTTCCCTGCGTCGATAATGTAACTCTTGCCTACCCTTTATATGCATATCAAATGCCTGAGTTAAAAGGTGCAAACTTAATTGATGGCATGGGTAATGATGTGTTTATAGGACACTTACCCAAGAGAAGAGAATATCAGCTACAGCAACTATCAGGTTACGTAAATTGGATAAGACCAATTACAAAGTATGCAACTTCTACAAGTTTAATTCATCTAGTTGGGCGAACGCGTTCAGAATGGACAGGGATGTCTGGCTTGTCTTACTCTGATGCCAAACTCTTATCGCAAAAGTTTGTTGATGTCAGTAGTTATTGGAAACAGATTGATATCATAACATCTGACCTAGACTATTTTGATTTTCGTGGATTTATAAGAGGGACTAACGCTTCCCTAGAGAGGATGGCTCGTAAAGTTAGAAACTTTGCTGATTCAATCAACGCCAATCTAGTTTTACCTTGGGCGAATGAAAAACTTGCAAACTACTTTGGCACTATGCCAGAAAGCTATTTGTTTGACCGAAAAAGCTTTAAAAATAAATTAATTCTGCGTAAAATGCTCAAACATCACCTTGGTCTGGATAGTGATGCTCTAGGCAAAATGGGTTTTTCTTACGATTCCAAAAGTGTAGTAGAGCAAAATTGGGAGTGGATACAAGTCGAAATTAACCGCTGCACCTTGTGGAATAAGCAGGCTGCTAACCAATTAATTATGAAATTGAAAAAACGCATGACTCGAAAGGATTGGGGGGCGGGTTTTGCTTCCAGATTAATTTATAGAATATTTTTGATTTCTATGTGGTTTAACTACTCATGTCATCTACAAGGCTCAGCGCGTTCACTATAGCTCGGGAAGCTTGGTTACGCATTCAGAGGTCAAAATATTTTTCTATTGAACGTATATCCTAACAGTATCTTGCTTGTTTATGATTTTAATAAAGTATGCACTCCTCTACAACCTTAGAATAACTGAAATCTACTCATGTCAACCTACTTTGTTTTCTTTTTCTTTCTTGTTTGTATTGGATTATTACAATTTTATGTCAGAGATTTTCAGAGGTACTATCAAGCAATATTCGCTTTTATCTTTGTGCTAATGCTGGTAGCAGCCTCTCTTAGAGATACTAGTGTTGGAGTTGACGGCGAGGTTTATAAATTACTCTTTGGTCGAGTTCCTCCAATAACACAATGGCTAGATTCAAATATTGATTTTCCTTTTGGGATTAACGCTGTTGAGCCTTCATTTATTATATTTTCTGGTGTATCAAAATTATTTTCAAATCATGTTTCAGGCTTATTTTTTATATATGCGATAATCGCTGTAGGTTCTCATTTTTATAGCTTTCACAAATACATTTTAGAAGGTAGTTTTAGCTCCAAAACCAATAAAATCTCTGGATTGCTATTTTTGGCAATAATCCTATACTATATGAATGCTTATGTTATAAGAGATTTGGGTGTAATGCGCTTAGGTGCAGCTTGTGCAGTTTCACTTTTGACAATTGAACCTGTCCATAAAAGGAAGCATTTTAGATTTTTTATTATTGCTGGAATCGCAATATTTTTACATACAACTGCATTAGTTTTATTTGTTCCATGGATTTTATCATTTACTAGACTTATAGAGTCACGATCTGCAATGCTTATAACCTTAGTCCTATCTATATTGATTGGTCAGATCGGAATTTCAAATTATATTATTTCTTCTCTGCCACCATGGCTGGGATATCTGACAGATAAAACTACAGGTTACGCTAACAGTAAATATGCAACAGAAATAGGGTTACTAAGTTTGGTAAATCTTAAAAATATCGCGATGTTTAGTATTTTTCTGTGTTTGCAAAAGAATCTAGAGAAAAAGAACAAATTCTTCAACACTCTAATGCTGTTCTTGATTTCGGGAATATATCTTCGGTTTATATTTACTGACTTTGGAATTTTAGGAGGTCGGTTCGGAAGCTTGCTAACTTCAGTTGATGTAATTTTACTTCCATTAATTTTGCTCTCATTCCAGACCAAAAGTAGACTTTTTGTCTGGAGTTTATTGTTTATATTTGCTATTGCTGGATTGAATGCGAATCTTACTTTAAGACGAAATTCAGGAGACTACACATTTAGTGATTTTTCAGGTGAAGTCCTCAACCAAGGAAAGTACGTTACTTTTTCCAGCGTTGCTGAATCATGGGATGCTTTTGCCCAATTTGGAAGGGACTTTTAATGGTTTCAACCGCCAATTTATTCCGCATTTATGCAACGCCCTTTTCCAGAAGGTTATGTTTATAACAGTAGAACAAAAGGTGAAATTAAAATGAAATTATTAAAAGTATTATATATAGTATCAACTTTAAGATCATGTGGACCAGTTAATCAACTTTTCAACCTGATCAAGTATCTGGATGGCGATCGCTTTGAACCACTTATTCTTACCCTGTCTCCAGAACCACAAAATTCGGCATTGCAACGCTTTCAAAAAATAGGTATTCAAGTACAGTCTTTAGGGCTTTCTCGCTTGCAAGGATTTCTCCGTGGAGCATCTGTATTAAAAAACTTTGTAGAACAATATAGCCCTGACGTAATACATACCCAGGGAATTCGTGCCGATTGGCTTTCTGCTCGTTATTTAAGAAAATATAAGCGGGTAGCAACTATCCGAAACTATGCTTACCATGATTATCCAATGACATACGGAACACTTCCTGGATATTATATGGCTTGGCAACACCTTCGTGATTTGCAGCAGATTGATTTACCTGTGGCTTGTTCCCAAACTATTGCCAAGAAACTGCAACCTCATGGCTTGAATACCAAGGCTATCCAGAATGGAGTTGATGAAAAGTTGTATGCACCAGTAACTTCTCAACAGCGCTTAGCATTACGGCAAAAATTAAATATCCCAGCAGATAAAAGGGTTTTCGTTTCAGTTGGTCATTTGAGTACACGCAAGGATCCGGAAACTGTTATAAATGGTTTTTTAGCAAGTAAGGCGAGAGATAATAGTATCTTGTTGCTTATTGGTGATGGATCTTTGAAAGATGCTTGTAAGCTAATTGCAAAAGGTCAATCTTGCATTCGCTTTATTGGACGAATTAGCAATGTAGTTGATTATCTACAATCAGCAGATTATTTTATATCAGCTTCTTTATCCGAGGGTTTGCCTAATTCTGTAATGGAAGCATTAGCTTGTGGACTCCCAGTTTGTCTTTCTGATATTGAAGCACATAAAGAAATTCTCAGTTTAAATCAAAAGGCTGGAGTTATGTTTGACCTAGGAAATACTAAAGCTTTAGTAGAAAGATTAAATGAGCTTGTTGAATCAGAAACTAATCTGAGGTCTAAAGCTGCTGTGGAGATTATCAGTAACCATTTAAGTGCGAAGAAAATGTCAGAACATTATCAAACTCTTTATAAGACTTAAAAAGGGGGACTTGAAAAAAAGTTGCACACAGTGTGATTGATATACGTGGCTTGAACGCTTTACCGCTAAATCTACCGCCTGGTAGCGAAATTTGTAGCGACTCTGCATACACAGATTACACCACGAAAAATAACTTCTTAGAGAATAGTCAAATCACATTAAAAGAATGCGTAAATCATAATTTATACTTGGAGAAGTCATGACACCGAAATTAACAGTATTAATGAGTGTCTACAATGGATTACCACATCTAACAGAAGCCATAGAAAGTATACTAGAACAAACATATAAAGACTTTCAATTCCTAATCATAGATGATGCCTCCACCGACGGTAGTAGGGAAGTTTTAGTAGAATACGCTCAACGCGATTCCCGAATTAAAGTTTTGCTCAACGAGAAAAACAGTGGACTCGGATACAGTTTAAATCGTGGTATGGAGTATGCAACGACTCCTTGGGTAGCACGAATGGATGCTGATGACATTGCTGCTTCCAATCGCCTTGAACTTCAAATGGCTTATGTTGCAGAACATCCAGATATAGATATTTTGGGAGGATATGCGTTAAACATTAACGAAAAGGGCGAATTTGTCAGTGAAAGACGAGTTCCCACTGACCATAATCAAATTCGTCGGTTAATTTGGACAAATCCATTTATTCACGCTACCGTATTGCTGCGGCGTGAAGCAATACTAAAAGTTGGCTCCTATTCTAGCAAGACTCGCAAACGCCAAGATTACGAACTATGGTTTCGTTGCTGCGCTGCTAGCTTCAAATTTGCTAATCTCTCTGTGCCTTTGATTAAATATCGTTTTACAGAAAATACCTTCAAGCGCAATAATTTTCGTGTTCAAATAGCCCATGTTTTGATTGGTTGGCGAGGATGTTGGATGGTAAAAGCTTCTCCTATTGCTTACATAGGGGTATTTGTACCTTTTTTAATTGGGTTATTACCGCCACGGTTGAGTTACGTAGTGTATCGTTGGATGAAGATTTTTGATCCAAGAGCAAAGTAAACCTTTTCTAAAAGAAAATACCATATTAAATTAATGTATATTTTATACCAAGTACTGTTTAATAACCCTTTGATGATTTAGCCCAGTTAGGTGGGCTTAGTTATTATATCCCAAGGATTATAGCCTTTAGAGTCAAAGAGGTATTATAAGGCAAATTTAGTATAATATTTGTCTATCTACTCTTAAAAGCTTCAATTTAAGATCGTATACAACACCTTAACAATGTATAAAACAACATAAAAGATAGTTGATATTACTTTGGTAAATTTTTATCATCTCAAACGCGGGTTCAAACTCGCACCAGTTCTCCCCGTAAAAATCCACAGCACACAACGTCCACAATCCCTTAACACCCTAACTAAAGACTCAGACTCATCCCTCCTCGAAGACACCGAAACCGGAGTAATCACAATCCCCCGACTACCCAAAACAATAGTTGCAATTACCCTTGCCCTCCTCATGTGATAATCTGACGTAATCAGATAAATATGCTGTAATTTTCGATTACTAAAATCTTCTACCAAACTCGTAAAATTA
>JAAUYD010079573.1_pt1 | contig 22913 bp, 24 predicted proteins | sample 7278101 | NCBI WGS metagenome assembly JAAUYD01 (sample SAMN14350128, study PRJNA611818) | marine sediment metagenome | isolation source: surface marine sediment (0.6m) | place: French Polynesia: Moorea | collected 2018-08
CAGCCGGAGGCGGGGGCATGACCGCGGATGTGAACGAGACCCGCATCTGCACCGTGTGCGGCCGCCGCTTCGGTTGGCAGAAGCGTTGGGCTCGGAACTGGAGCGAGGTGCGCGTCTGCTCCGAGCGATGCCGCCGGTCGCGCCCGCGTCGCTCGGACCGGGCGCTCGAGGGCAAGATCCTGGAGCTCCTCGAAGCCCGAGCGGCCACCTCGTCCATCTGCCCTTCCGAAGCCGCCCGTGCGGTGGCCGGCGACGAGTGGCGGGATTGGATGGAGCGGACGCGCAGCGCGGCGCGTCGGCTCGCGGCCGCGGGGCGGATCCAGATCACCCAGCGCGGACAGCCCGTGGACCCGGCCACGGCACGGGGCCCGATCCGCCTGCGCCTCGCTCGCTCTTGATCAGACCAGGCGCAGGGCTTCGTCGGGCGCGCGTCGCACGAAGCCCTGGAGCACCTCGCGCGCGGCGTCGTGGAGCGGTCCCGGTCGGAGCCAGCCCGGCGCATCGGCCAGGGGGACCCACTGCTCCACGTCGTAGTCCTCGCCGGGTGTCTCCGGCTCGAGCCACGCGACGAAGACGTTCGCCGCTTCCGGGGAGAGCCGCATGGTGAGGCCGCCGACGGCGTAGATCCGCTCGATGGGCAGGCCCCCGAGCAGGCGGATCACCGCGTCGAGCTCGGTCTCCTCGGGTTCGCGCCCGCCGACCAGCGGTGTGCAATTGCCTCGGCCCCGACCGCGCAGCAGGCACTGCGTCCGGGGCAGGGTGCTCCGAAGCACGAAGACCACCACGCGAGACGGAGCAATCCCCCGGGAGGGGAGCGTCTGAGGGGACAGGCTTTCCACCCCCGGTGCTTAGCCGCGCAGACCCGGGGTGCCACGGAGAGTCCAAGCCATCGGCTCCGCTCAGCCCGGGCGGAGGCTCCGCGGCAGGCGGATGGGCACCACGCGCTGCTCGGGGGTGCAGCCCGGGTCCCTGGCGCCCCGCTCTTGCAGTCGTTCGGCGCCCGCTCGGTTGCCTTCGCGCTGGGCCACGCAGAGCGGGGTGGCCCCGGCCGCGTCGACGGCCTCGAGGGGAGCGCCGGCATCGACCAGCAGGTCGATGCTCGTGGCCACCTCGAAGCGGGTCGAAGCGGCGTGGTGCAGGGCCGTGCGTCCCTCGTCGTCCCCCAGGGCGAGGTCGGCGCCTGCCGCGATCAGGGCCGCGATCAGGGCGTGATGGCTGTTGCGCGTGGCTCGCATCAGCGCCGTGTCGCCCTCGACCCCCCGGGCGTCGGGATCCGCACCGAGCTCGAGGAGCAGGGCGGTGACGTGCTTCTGCTTCGGAATCATCGTCTGGAGCGACACCACGATCGGCCCGTCGCGGTAGCGGGAGTCGGGGTCGGCGCCCGCTGCCACCAGCCGCCGGACGTTCTCGTCGTGGGCCGACCGGACCGCCTGGATCAGCGGCGTGCGCCCCTTGTCGTCGCGGGCCCGCGGGTCGGCGCCGTGGGTCAGGAGCAGGGTCGTCACGGCGTCGGCCGAGCGGGAGCCGGCGGTCTGGATCAGGTAGGGCCGGGAGCGGGCGTCCGCTCCCCCCTCGAGCAGGATCCGCACCGCCCGCTCGTCCCGGCGCTCGACGGCGAGGGCCAGCCCGGGGGTGGCGTCGGCTCCCGCCTCGATCAGGAGCTCTGCCCAGTCGTGCTCCTTGTTGCGGATGGCCTGGGTGAGGACGCCCGTGAGCCTCTCGCTCGCGGCCCGGTTCGGGGGCCCGAGCGCGAGCATCCGGCGCAGGGCTTCGCGCTGCCGATAGCCGGCCGCCATGCCGAACGCGTCGCACAGGTTCGGGTCCGCCTCGGCGCGCAGCAGCGCTTCGACGAGCCGGAGCCGGGCCGGAGCCAGGGCCCCCGGCCCGCCCGTCGAGAGCACCCGGCAGAGCGGGCGCGATCCGTTCGGGTCCTCGAGGTCGGGGTCGGCGCCGTACTCGAGGAGGAGGTGGGCGATCTCGTACTCGCCGTTCCGGATGGCCGCGTGGAGCGGCGCGACGCCCGACGCGGTGCGCTGGTCGGGGTCGGCGCCCGCGGCGAGCAGCGCCCGCGTCAAGGCGAGGTCGGAGGCCGCGGCTCGCGAGAGCGGCGTTCCGCCTCGGGGCAGCCGTCGGTCGGGGTCGGCCCCCTCGGCGACCAGCTCGGCCGCGCGGCGATCGAGCGTCTCGGGATCGGTGGAGCGACTCGAGAGCTCGCCGAGCGCGTGATCGGCCGGGCGGTGGCGCTCGACGTAGCGCTCCTCGAGCCGCTCCGGGATCTCCGCCGCCAGGGCCCAGTACACGAGGTGGACGCCGGCGAACGCGAGCAGGTAGGCGCCCATGCCGAGTGCCAGGGAGCGACGGCCCTCGGCCCAGGCGCGCCAGATCGCGAGCGGGCCGAGCAATCCGTGGGCCACGCACATGGCGAACCACGGGAAGAGGATCACCATGGCCTCCATGCCGCTCTGGGGCCCGAAGCGCCAGGTGAGCAGGACCGGCACGCCGCTCAGCACGGTGAGCGTGGCGAGGATGGCAGCCGGGCTGCGCGGATCGGGCTCGGGGCGAGGCATGTGGGCTCATCGTCGTCCCGGATCCGGATGCTGAGCAAACTGGTTGGACCACCCGTCCAGATGGGGTACGATTCGCGCATGCGGATCCAGGCCCTGCGACGCGAGGCGCTCCCCGACGCCCTGGTGGACCGGGTGCGCGGCCAGATCCTCTCCGGCGAGCTGCAGCCGGGAGCCCCGCTGCCCTCCGAGCGGGAGCTCGCGATGGCCTACGGGATCAATCGGACCACCGTGCGCGAGGCCATGCGCGAGCTCGAGCGCGTCGGCCTGATCTCCCGGCGACAGGGGCAGCGTTGCCGCGTGCTCGACTACCGCGAGAACGGGAGCATCGATCTCGTCCAGCCGCTGATGCGGCTGCGCGGTGCCGAGGCGACCCGGGTCGGGACGGCCCGATCCCTGGCCGACGCCATCCGCGTCGCCTACCGCGCGGTGGTCGACCTCGCGATCGAACGCGCCAGCGACGCGCAGATCGAAGCGCTGGACCCGTGGGTCGACCGGGTCGCCGAGGCGATCGCCGCGCGCGACGCGGAGGCGATGATGCAGGCCGAGCAGGCCTTCCACCGGGAGCTCTTCCGCTGCATGGACTCGATCGTGTTCGAGCTGCTTCTCAACTCGGTCTACGGCGCCATGGACGGCAGCGAAGGTCTCGTCGACACCTACGCGCGCAGCAGCGCCGCGGGCTACATCGCGACCCAGCGTCCGCGCGAGGAGCTCGAGCATCATCGCCTGGTGGTCGCTCTGCGGGCGCGCGATCGGGACACGGCGCTCGAGCTCGTCGAGCGGCTGTGTGACCACATCCACGACCTCGTCACCCGGAGCGTCCGGAGAGGACGCCCGGACTCCGCAGGAGGCCCCCGATGACCTACGCCGACGGTCGACGCATCCACGACTTCGACAGCCACATCATGGAGCCCCTCGACTGGCTCGAGAGCTACGCCGATCCGGACGTGCGCGCCCTGCTGCGCCCGGTCAACGACGGCAACGCCGAGCGGGTGGCCTTCATCGACGGCGCGGTCGAGGCCCAGGCCGCTCGCGTCGGGGACGCGGCCGCCAACGAAGCCCTCGAGTCCGAGCTGATGCACATGAAGAACAAGGGCTACCTGGCCCTCGGCGCCTTCGATCCCGACGAGCGCATCCGCGCCATGGACCTCCTCGGCTTCGAGCAACAGCTCCTCTTCCCGACGGTCTCGTTCCCCCAGTTCGCGTACGAGAAGGATCCCGTGGTTCGCATCGGAGGCGCGCGCGCGATGAACCGGGGCCTCGCGGACTACGGTCGCGTGGACGCGCGCCTCTGGCCGGTGGGCTACGTGCCCCTCGGCGTCGGCGTCGAGGCGGCCGCTCCCGTGCTCGAGGAGGCGCTGAAGGACGGCTGTCGGGTGATCGCCATCGACATGGTCCCCGACCCGGACGGGCTGTCCTTCACCCACGCCGACTACGATCCGATCTGGGCGCGGCTGCAGGAGGCCGGCACGCCCATCGCCATCCACGTCGGCGTGCACGGGCCGTGGGGCAAGGGGCTTCCGGCCGGCTTCCACAACAACGGTCGGCCCCACCTCCCGCAGCTCGACGACGCGCCGCGCGAGGCGCTTCCCTTCATGTCGATCTCCCATCCCGCGGAGCTCTTCCTCGCGGCGCTCGTCTTCGACGGCGTGCTCGAGCGCTTCCCCGGCCTGCGCGTCGCCGTGGCCGAGCTCGGCGCCACCTGGGTGCCCGCCTTCCTGCGCATGCTCGACCACAGCCAACGCGCCTTCCGCCGCATCCAGCCCCAGCTCTCGGAGCTCAGCCTGAAGCCTTCGGAGTACATCCGCCGCCAGGTGAAGTTCAGCCCCTTCGCCGGCGAGCCGGTGGGCTGGATGATCGAGGAGGCGGGCGACGAGCTGTTCGCCTTCGCCTCGGACTATCCCCACCACGAGGGAACGGACGATCCGATCCGCCGCTTCGACCAGACCCTGGAAGGGACGCCGGCCGAGTCGATCGAGCGCTTCTACCGCACCAACTTCGAGGAGCTTTTCGGTCTCTGAGCCGGCGCCCCCGGTCGAGGTCGATACCCTCTGCGCCCCATGGGGCTCGAGATCGACCGGGAGGAGTTCGCCGACGCGGACTACGCGCGCTTCGAGGGACGCCTCGCGACGTCGATTCGCGTGGTGCGCGGGCTGCTCGCGCGCCCGGGCTTCGGGGCGGGGCCGATGACCCTGGGCGCAGAGCTCGAGGCGTCGCTGGTCGACACCGCCCTGCGGCCGGCGCCGCTGAACCACGCGGTGCTCGCAGAGAGCGTCGACCCGCGTCTCACCTTCGAGCTCGACCGCTTCAACCTCGAGTCGAACCTGCGCTACGACGCGCTCGCGGGACGCCCCTTCGCCTTCCTCGCGTCCGAAATGGACGACGCGCTGCTCGAGATGCGTCGGGCCGCCGAGCTCCACGACGTGGACGTGGCGCTGATCGGCATCCTGCCGACCCTCACGGAGGCCGACCTCCAGGCCGACGCCATGACCGACTCGATGCGCTACCGCGCGTTGTCGGCGAGCCTGAAGAGGCTGCGCCGCGAGCCCTTCCGTCTCGACATCCATGGCGAGGACGACCTGCAGCTCGCCTGCCACGACGTGACCTACGAAGGCGCCGCGACCTCGCTGCAGCTCCACCTGCGGGTCGATCCCGCGGACTTCGCATCGCTCTACAACGCGATCCAGCTGACGACGCCTGCGGTGCTCGCGCTCTCGGCGAACTCGCCGACCTTCCTCGGCCGGCGCCTCTGGGACGAGACCCGTGTGGCGCTCTTCAAGCAGGCCGTCGATCCGAGGCCCCGCGACCGTCGGAACGAGGCCGAGGCGCGGGTGTCGTTCGGGAAGGGCTGGGTCGAGGGTCCCCTCGAGCTGTTCGAGGAGAGCGTCGACCACCACCCGCCGCTCCTGCCGATCCTCGACGCCGAGGATCCCGAAGCGGCGGGCGCCTCCGGCGTTCCCGCCTTGCGGGAGCTTCGCCTGCACCAGGGAAGCGTCTGGCGCTGGAACCGCGCGATCTACGATCCCGGCGACGGCGGCCACCTGCGCGTCGAGATGCGCGCGCTGCCGTCGGGGCCCACGGTGGCCGACATGGTGGCGAGCGCGGCCTTCCACGTGGGGCTGGCCCTCGACGTGGCCCGCGAGCTCGGCGGGAGCGCTCCCGACGCGCCGTTCGAGGAGATCCACCACGACTTCTATCGCGCCGCACGGGAGGGCCCGGACACCCGTTTGCGCTTCGGCGAAGCGTCGCTCCCCGTGCGGGAGCTGGGCGAGACGCTGCTCGCGCGGGCGCAGGCCGGGCTCGATGCGGCCGGCGTCGAGCGCGTCGACTCGCAGCCGCCGCTCTCGCGCATCGAGCGCCGCCTGCGACGCTCGCGCACCGGTGCGCGCTGGCAGCGCGAGGCGCTGGGTCGCGCCGAGGAGACGCAGCCGCGGGGCGAGGCGCTCGTGGCGATGTTCCGTCGCTACCAGGCGCTCTGCGCCGAGGGCGCCGGAGTCGACGAGTGGCCGGACCCGGACGCATGAGCCGGCTCCGCCTCCTCGATCGTCCGGAACCGGCGCAGGTTCCCGAGGATCCCGTGCGCTTCCTCGAGTGGCTCGGCGACGCCGCGGCGGTGCGCGTTTCGGGACGGGACTCGTCGCGGCTCCGCATCGTCGTGACCCTCTTGCACGGCAACGAGCCCTCGGGCTTCCGGGCCGTCCACGCCTGGCTGCGCGAGCCCTCCGAGCCCGCCGTCGACGCCCTGCTGATCATCGCCAACGTCGAGGCGGCGCTCACGCCGCCGGGCTTCGCGCACCGGATGCTGCCCGGGCGTCGCGACCTGAATCGCTGCTTCCTCGGGCCCTTCGACGACCCCGACGGCGCCTTGGCCCGGGAGATCCTCGACGCGATCGGCGCCCGCAAGGCCGAAGCGTTGATCGATCTGCACAACAACACCGGACACAACCCGTCCTACGGCGTCGGGATCGAGCCCAGCCCGGCGGCGCTCGCGCTCGTCTCCCTGTTCGGGCGGCGCTTCGTCTGGAGCCACCTGCAGCTCGGTGCCCTGATGGAGGCACTTCCCGATCTGTGCAGCGTCACCATCGAGGTCGGCCGCAGCGGCGATCCGCGCGCCGACGCCGTGGCCCTGACCGGCCTGCACCGCTTCCTCGGCCGTGAAGAGCTCTTCGAGGAAGGGGAGGGCGAACAGGTGGCCGTCCTCTCGATGCCCATGCGCGTCTGCCTGCGCCCCGGGCTCGACCTGCTGATCTCCGACGATCCGGATCCCGCGGTCGACCTCACGCTGCTGGCCGATCTCGATCGACACAACTTCGAGCGCATGGAGACGGGGACGCCGATCGGCTGGTGCCGCATGCCCGAGCTTCCGGTGGAGCTGATCGACGAAGCCGGTCACGATCGAGCGTCCGAGTACTTCGAGCTCGACGGGCCGGAGCTCCGCACGCGCAAGCCCCTGGTGCCGATCATGATCACCACGGACCCGAAGGCGGCGATGAGCGACTGCCTCTTCTACGTCGTCCAGGAGGCCGCGCTGGAGCGGAGCTAGCAGGCCGCGGAGATCGCCTACGGGGTTCGGGAGGAGGCGGAGTGGGGTCAGGTCCGTCTCCGACCAGGGGGTGATGTCGTCGCCGGACCTGACCCCACTCCGCTCACCCAGCTCGGGAGGGGCACGCCTCAGCCGCAAGCCGGCATGCTCCGCACCCGGACCCCGTGCGGCGTGAGCACCCTGCTAGGGGGCCTGGGCCGGGGGCACCCGGAAGCGGTAGAGCCGGTAGGGGCCGGCCGCGTCGAGGACCTCGCGCTCCGGCGGGACCAGCGTCTGCTGCAGGTAGGCGGGGATCGCGCTGTCGGTGAAGTAGGCGCTGCCGTCGGGCGCGACCTCGATCGAGTCGGCCCACACCACGTCGTCCGAGGCCGTGAGCGTGCGCAGCCGGCCGTCGGGCGTGAGCTCGGCGATCCCGCCGTTCTCGACGTCGGTGAGCAGGATGCGCCCGTCGGCGGTCGTGGCGATGCCGTCGCTCTGGGGCTTGGTGCCGACGGGCTCGATGGCCGCGAGCACGGTGTCGTCGCTCGCGTCCGGGTCGAGCAGCAGCGCGCTCGGGACGCGGTAGAGGGTGTCGTGGGACATGGTGCCGTAGTAGAGCCAACGGCCGTCGGGGCTGAAGCTGATGCCGTCGATGCCGACCTGGAAGGTGAGCAGCCCGAACCCGACCTTGTGCGGCTCGCCGTCGTAGCGGCGGATGAACCAGGGCTGCGGATCGAAGGACTCGTGCCGAAGGGTGCGGATCACCTCCCGGGTCTCGATGTCGAGCACGATCAGCTGGCCCGGCGTGAAGTTGAACGCGCCGGTGTCGGCGAGGATCAGGTACCGGCCATCCGGGCTCACCCGCAGATCCTGGGCGAAGCGCGCGTCGCCGTCGGGGAGGACGTGCTCGAAGATCAGCTCGCCGCTCGCGACGTCGAAGCCGAGCAGCCGCGTGGCCGGGCGATCGAGGGTGGCCGGCTCGGTCAGGAAGAGGCGGCCGTTCCGGTCGGCGGTGATGCCGAAGGGCGCGACGAAGAGCTCCTGGGCGGCCTCGCTCGGCCAGGGCACGGGCTTTCCGTCCACGAGCTCGAAGACGTGGGGCTCGCCGAAGCGGCCCGGCGCCGCGAAGGGATGGGTGTCGAAGAAGACCCGCCCCTCCGGCGTGACGGTGACGCAGCCGGGAGGCAGGTCGACGGTGGCCGCGACCTCGACGTCGCGGACGACCGGCGGCGTGCTGACGTCCGGGTACGGCTCGCCGCCCCCGAACGCGAGCCTGAAGCCGAGCAGGGCGGCCGCCAGCAGGGCGACCCCGGCAATGAGTGCGCGAGCCATGGGCGTTCCTCCAGCCGGAGCCCGGTTCGGCGGCTCCGGCTCCTGGGTTGTACCGCCTCCCGGTCGTGCGTGAGATGGTAAGATTTCATGCACTACTGCATGAAGTCGAATCCGCGATGAGCACCAGCGACCTCTCCGGCCACGATCTGAACCTGCTGGTGGTGCTCCGCGAGCTCCTCTCGACCCGCAGCGTCTCCGCGGCGGGCCGCCGGCTCGGTCTCAGCCCTTCGGCCACGAGCCACGCACTGGCCCGGATTCGCGAGGCGTTCGGCGACCCCATGCTGGTCCGCCAGGGCAACGCCATGGTCGCGACGCCGCGGGCCGAGAGCCTGCGCCCGAGCCTCGAGCGGCTCCTCGACGAGACGCGTCGGCTGTATCGGGAGGCTCCGGCCTTCGAGCCGAGCGCGTCCGACCGGGGCTTCACCCTCGCCGCTGCCGACCTGCTCGCGCCGCTGGCTCCCGGGCTCGTGGCGGGTCTCGCACGCGAAGCGCCGGGGATCGACCTCTCCCTGGTGGGCGACGTCTGGCTGTCCGACTCCGGCGCCTTCGCGAGCGGCGGCATCGACCTCGCACTCCAGGCGGAGCCGGCGCCGACCCTCGGGCTCGCGAGCCGGCGCCTGGGCGAGGTCGACTTCGTGGTCGTGGCCCGCGACGACCATCCGTTCCTCGCTGCGCCGGATCTCGATCGCTGGTGCGCCTTTCCCCACGTCGCGATCGGAACGCCGCGTCCCGGCTCGGGCTACGTCGCCGAGGCCGTCGCCCGGGCGGGCGTCGAGCGTCGCGTGGCGCTGCGCGTTCCGACCTTCCTGCTCGCGCTGCACGTGCTCACCGAGACGAGCCTCCTGTGTACGGCGCCCGGGCCGCTGGCGCGCCCCATCGCGGCGCGGCTCGGCCTTGCGGTGCGGCCGGTGCCGCTGCCCGTCCCGGGCGTTCCGGTCGCAGCCGTCTGGCACGATCGCTTCGAGAGCGATCCCGCGCACCGCTGGTTCCGCGACTTCGTCCACCGCACCCTGTCGCCGCACTTCCAGAAGGAAGGCGCGGGAACCGGCTAGGAGCGCACGACCCGGAACTGCGGCCCGACCGGGTCGCCGAGCGCGGTTGGCGGCTCGGGGAGCTCGTCTCCCTCCCGCGGCCAGACGACGGGAAGGCTCGGGCCCTCGATCCGCTCGCCGACGCCGATCCCCTCGCGGTCGAGCGGGAACGCGTCGAAGCGGTGCTCGCGGTGCGCGCCGTCGGCGATGTAGACGATGGTGAAGGTGCGCCGGGTGCGATCGCTCCGGTTGGCCTCGGCCTGGTGCACGGTGAAGCCGTGGTGCCACACGACGCTCCCGGCGGGCGCCTCCACGAACATCGGCTCGCGGCCCTCGAGGGCCGGGTCCGCGAGGACGTCGTAGGGCTCGGTGGTGTGCATCAGGTCGACCGGCCGCAGGCGACCGGCGCGGTGGGAGCCGGGGACGTAGGCCATCGCGCCTTCGCCCCGCCGACAGCTCTCGAGGGGGATCCAGGCCGTCACCAGGGGGGCGTCTCCGATCGGCCAGAAGGGCGCGTCCTGATGGGGATCGGTGATGCGGCCCCCGGGCTCCTTGTACAGGGCCTGGTCCTGCCAAAGGCGCACGGCACGGACGCCGAGCAGCTCGGCGGCGGCTCGCGCGAGGGCCGGGTGGCAGCTGAGCGGCCGGATCTCCGGGTTCGTCTCCCACAGGCGCATGCACTGCACGAACGACTGCTCGTAGGTGCTCTTCTCGGCGAGCGTCCGGTGATCTCCGGCGGTCCGCCGGGCCACGGCGGCGTCGATCGCCGCGCCGTAGTGCGCGAGCTCGCCGGGCGTGAGCAGATCGGGCGTCACCACGAAGCCGTCGCGCTGGAAGGCCTGGATGCAATCCGCGTCGAGCCCGCCCATGGCGGCGATCCTATCGCATCGCCTTCCTATCGGATGTTGGTGGAGGGATCGTGATGGTGGGATCGTGATGGAGGGATCGCGATGGTGGGATCGCGGTGGCGTGGGATCGCGATAGCCTTCGAGCTCGATGCCGAAGCGCCCCCGACGGTTCGAGAAGGTCTGGCTCGAGGTGGCGCTGAACGGCGCGGCCGGCCCCCGGCTTCAGCCGCGCATCCCCACCACACCCGAGGCGATCGTCGCCGAAGGCATCGCGTGTGCGCGGGCCGGCGCCGCCATCGTCCACCTCCACGCGTACGACGCCGGCGGGAGCCCTTGCGAGGACGCCGAGCTCTACGCTCGGATGATCGGCGACATCCGCGACGCCACCGGCGCGATCGTGTACCCGACCCTCGCCCTGCGCGGCGACGCCGAGGCGCGCCACGCTCCCATCCGGAGCCTCGGCGAGCGCGGCCTGCTCGAGTGGGGCGTGGTCGATCCGGGCAGCGTCAACGTGACGCACCGGATGCAGGTGGCGATGGGCGACGACGGGCTCCTCTACGCCAATCCCGACGACCACGTCCGGATGGGGCTCGAGCTCGCGCGGGAGCACGGCTGGCGGCCGTCGTTCGCCATCTACGAGCCCGGCTTCGTGCGCGCGGGCGCGGCCTGGGCCGGGCGCGTCCCGGAGCTCCGGACGCCGGTGTACCGGCTGATGCTGACCGACGACTTCTGCTTCGGCCTCCCGCCCGAGCGCTTCGCCCTCGACGCCTATACGGAGCTGCTGTCGCGCCACGCGCCGGACGCGCCCTTCATGCTCTCGGGCTTCGGCGGCGATCTCTCGCCCCTCGCCGAGCCGGCCCTGGCCCGCGGAGCGCACTGGCGCGTGGGCCTCGAGGACGCGCGGCTCGGCTGCGAGCAGTCGAACCTCGAGCTGGTGGAGGAGGCGGTGCGCCGCATCGAGGGCCTGGGCCACGAGCTCGCCGGCCCGGACGAGGTGCGCGCAGCGGGCTAGGTTGCCCGGGCGAGAGAGGAGCACATGCCCGAGCTATCGCGATTCGACGGCGGCGCCCCCATCGACTGGGACGCGGTGTGGCGCGCCTTCGACGCGGACGGCGGCCTGATCGTCGAGCGCTTCATCGCGCCTCCGCTCCTGGCCCGCTTGCAGGCCGACTTCGCGCCGCTGATCAGCGCGCATCCGCCGGGCAGCACCACCGAGGGGCTGTGGACCACGTTCCACGGCGATCGGACCAAGCGCATCACCGGGCTCCCGAACCACTCCGACGCCTGGGTCGAGCTGCTCTGCGACCCCCGCTACCAGGAGATGGGCGACCGCTATCTGGGAGCGGGCGACTACTGGCTGAACACCGGCCAGCTGATCTGCATCGGGCCGGGTGAGTCGCCGCAGATGCTCCACCGCGACGAGCTCAACTGGCCCCACGCCACCCGCGAGGAGGAGATCACCGTGACGGCGATCTTCGCGCTCACGGACTTCACCGAGGAGAACGGCGCGACCGTGATCGCCCCGGGGTCGAACCACTGGGACGGCGTGCTGCCGCCGGTGCCCGAGGGCGCGGCCTGCCGCGCGACGATGCCGGCGGGCTCGGCGCTCCTCTACAGCGGCAAGGTGATCCACGGAGGCGGAGCGAACACGACCCGGGACCAGTGGCGCGTCGGCCTCCACGCGGGCTTCTGCCGTGGCTGGCTTCGGGCCGAGGAGAACTTCCAGCTCACCGTCTCCCTCGAGACCGCGAAGCGCCTGCCCGAGCGGGTCCAGCACCTGCTCGGCTTCCGCTCCTACCACCCGGAGTTCGGGGGGCGGCTCGGCCTCGTCGACTACGACGATGCGGCGCGGCTGCTCGGCTGAACGTGGAGCTCGGAATCTCCGTCCAGAGCGCCTACGTCACGGGCGACGTGCGCGCGGGCGCCGCGCAGATGGTCGAGCGCGCGCGGCTGGCCTTCGAGGCGGGGCTCGATGCGCTCTTCGTAGGCGATCACCACGCGACGCCCGTCCCCTACTACCAGAACAGCCCCATCCTCGGGCGCATGCTCGCGGAGTGGGGCGAGCGGACGGCGGGAGCCCTGTACCTGCTGCCGCTCTGGCACCCGCTGCTCCTGGCCGAGCAGGTCGGCACGCTCGCGAGCATCGCGCGCGGCCCCTTCGTCCTGCAGTGCGCCCTCGGGCCGGACGACGAGCAGTTCCCGGCCATGGGGGTGTCCGCCCGCCAACGCGTCACCCGCTTCGAGGAATCCCTGGGTCTCTTGCGACGCCTCTTCGCCGGCGAGGTGGTGAGCCACGAGGGAGCCTTCTCGCTCACCGAGGCGCGGGCGCGTCCGACTCCGCCCGAGCCCGTCTCGATCTGGATCGGAGCGACGGCCCCGCGCGCGATCGAGCGCGCGGGCCGCCTCGGCGACGGCTGGATCGCCGCGCCGGCCCTCACACCCGAGTTCTGCGAGCGCCAGCTCGGCGCGTATCGCGACGCGTGCGAAGCCGCCGGGCGGCCGTCCGGCCACTGCGTCCTGCGCCGTGACGTGTACGTCGGCGCCGATGCCGAGGAGGCGAGGCGCGCCAGCGCGCCCGTGGTCGCCGGTGGCTATCGCGGCTTTCCGGAGGAGGCGCTCCTGATCGGATCGGTCGATCACGTGGTGGAGCGCCTCGGGCGCTTCGCCGAGATGGGCTACGACCAGGTGCTGGTGCGCCACGCGGTGCAGGACCACGCGCTCGTGTGCGAGAGCCTCGGCCGCCTGGCGGAGGTCCGTCGCCAGCTCGGCACCGCCTAGCATCGCGACGGAGCCGAGCCGGAAGCGGCGTCTCAGCCCTCGAGCGGCGGAAACTCCCCGAAGAAGCCGTCGATCTGGAGGATCGCACCGGACTCGTCCACGGTGGTCACGTCCATGCCGGGGAGGAGCAGGGCGCCGTCCATCCGCACCTCCCAGAGGTACCGGTAGCGAAGGTTGTGCCCGTCGACGCCCGAGACACGCACGTAGCTGGCGTTCGGACGCTCCCGGTGGGCGTCGAGGATCATGGCCTCGAGCTCGTCCACGCCCCGGGTGGTGTGGGCCGGGTCGACGAACAGCACGTCGGGGGCGACGGACTTCTCGAGCAGGGCGCGGACGCGGGAGGGGTCGGGCTCGTTCCAGGCGCCGAGGTAGTGGAAGAAGGACTCGGGGATCTCGCTCATTGGGGACTCCGTTTCATGGGTTGGCTCGGTCAGTTACAGACAGCGTGTCGGTATCTATAGCATACCGACACGGAGTCGGTAAAGTGCCGGCATGGCGACCCAGGCCGAACGTCGGGAGCAGACCCGGGAGCAGCTGCTCCGGGCGGCGTCGCGTCTCTTCGGCCGCAACGGGATCCCCGAGACCACCACCCAGGCCGTCCTCGAGGAGGCCGGGCTGAGCCGGGGGGCGCTCTACCACCACTTCGACTCCCGAGAGGAGCTGGTCGCGGCGGTGTACGAGCGCGAGTCCGCCGCGGCGATCGAGCGCGCGCTGTCCCGGGCCTCGGGCCCCGACGGATCCCTCGAGAGCCTGCTCTCGGCCTGCCTCGCCTGGCTCGACGAAGTCGCCAAGCCCCGGGTCGCTCGCATCCTGCTCGAGGGCGGACCCTCGGAGCTCGGCTTCCTGCGCTGTCGCGAGATCGAGGCGCGCCACAGCCTGGGCCGCATGGCCGCGAGCCTGGACGCCGCGGCCCGGGCCGGCGAGATCGAGTTGGTCGAGAAGAGCCTGGTGGCGCGCATGCTGAATGCGCTGCTCACCGAAGCGGCGCTCGCCATCGCCGAGGCGCCGTCCCCGCGAGAGGCGCGGCGCGCCCGGGCCGACGCCGAGTCCGCTCTGCGCCAGCTCGTATCCGGCTTGAGACGTTAGGCGGGCTTCGGCAGGGCGAAGATCCAGCGCTGCGCCGCGAGCCGCCTGCTAGGATCCGACCGCCCCGCACCGCGCTCCACCGCGTGGCTCTGGAGAGGACCCATGGCCCCGCTTCGCTTCCGCATCGCGCTCTCGGCCACTCTCTCGATGGCGCTCCCGATGGCGCTCCCGATGCTCCTGCTGGCTTCCGCTCCGTCGATCGCGGAGGAGGCGCCCCGGGTCCAGACCGGCTCGGTCGTCGAGATCTCCTACGTGATGCGATCCGAGACGGGCGAGGTGATCGGCTCGAGCGAGGAGAGCGAGAACATGGTGTTCGAGCAGGGTGCCCGGGAGGTTCCGCCCGGGCTCGAGGCGGCACTCGAAGGCCTGGCCGTGGGGGACGAGAAGTCGGTGACCCTCTCGCCGGAAGAGGGCTTCGGCCCCGTCGACGAGTCGCTCTTCCACCGGGTCGCGCTCGAGCAGGTTCCGGAGGAGGGGCGCACCAAGGGGACGCGGCTGATGGCGCGCGACCCCCAGGGCAACCCCCACGTGATGCGGGTGCACGAGGTCGGCGAGGAGGAGATCGTCCTCGACCTCAACCATCCCCTCGCCGGTCGCACGATCCAGTTCGAGGTCGAGGTCGTCTCGATCGGCGAGAAGGCGAAGCGGGCGCTTGCACCGTCCGGCGCGGCCCCGCGCGCGCCTTCGCCCGCGTCCCCGCCCATGCCCTCGGGCAAGGCGCCCTCGGGCACGACGCCCTGAGCCGCCGAGTCGCGTCCGACTAGAAGCGCGCCTTCAGGTGGCGATAGCCATCCTTGATCTCGTCGACGAGGACGTCGGCCGCGGCGCGTACGTCGTCCAGGTCATCGCGCGCCTCCTCGGCGATCACCTTGATCTTGCCCTCGAGCTCGTGCCAGCGCTTCTCGAGCTTCTGGAACTCGTCGCGCAGCTCGGCCTTCCCGAGCTCCGCCTGAACCCGGATCTCGTCGCGGATTCCGCGCAGCGTGTCGAGGTCGGCCTGCCATTGGCTTCGTTCTTCGGACATCGGGATCCTCCTGCGTCCTGGGGTTGCATCCGACATGCCAGCCGCCGGGACACCAGAGGACCCGGGAGGCCGCTGGCTGCGGAGTCCTGCCCCATTATCACGCAGAATGGGTCACATCGGCCCTGAGGTCGGCTCCTGGGTCTTCCGCCGGGGCGCAGCCGAGGTACGCGGCTTGCTACTCCTCGAGGGACACGCGAGCGGCGATCCGGCATCGCCAGGGGGGAGAGCATGAAGAGGAGCATGAAGAGGGTCGGACGAGGCGCGTGCGGATTCCTGCTGACGGCTGCGCTCCTCGCGCCGACGGCGCTCGACGCCGAGGAGCCCGCCGAGAGCATGGCGGAGGTGTATGCGGCGATCTCGGTGCTGTTGCCGTTGAGCGTGCAGGAGCAGGGCTTCGCCCCGGCCGAGGCGCGCAGCCAGGCGACGCTGGCGTTCGCACGCCTCGAGCGGGCCAGCCAGGCGCTGCTCGATCACAGCGAGGGCCGCGATGCCGAGTTCTTCGCGCTCAGCCGCGGGCTGGCGGCGGACGCCGAGCTCGCGCGCTGGGCCTTCGAGATGGGGCGGCTCGAAGAGGCCCGCTTCCAGGTGCACCTGCTCACCAGCCACTGCGTCGACTGCCACTCGCGGCTCCCCGCGGCGGACTCGGGCCTCGCCGGCCGGCTCTTCCAGCGCGCCGAGCTCGCGGAGCTGCGTCCGACCGAGCGCGCGCGGCTGCAGACGGCGACGCGACGCTTCGACGATGCGCGGGCCAGCTGGGAGCAGGTCTTCGCCGACCCGGCGATCCCTCCCATCGAGATGGACGCGTCGGGCTGGCTCTCGGACTACCTGCGCGTCTCGCTACGTGTGAAGCGGGATCCCGCGCGTGCGGCCCGGGCGCTCGCGAAGCTGGCCGAGCGTGGCGACACCCCGCGCTACCTCGTGAGCCGCATCGCGACGTGGAGGCAGGGTCTCGCGAAGCTCGAGCCGGAGAAGCCCGGCGATCCGCGCGCCCGGGCCATCGCCCTGGCGAAAGAGGGCCGGGACCTGGCCGATCCCCCGACCTCGACGAACGGGCTCGTCCACGACCTCGCCGCCTCGTCGCTCCTGCTCGAGTGGATCGACGCCCGCGTTCGCGGTGATGGGCCCGACCCCGATCTCGAGCTCGCCGAAGCCTGGTTCCTGCTCGGTCAGATCGAGGACCGCACGGCCCACGGCAGCTGGGTGCCCCGCTCCGAGGTCTACATGGAGGCGGCGATCCGGGCCGCCCCCGACGGGCCGCGCGCGCGTGCCGCGTTCGAGCGCGTCGAGGAGACGCTGTTGATGGGCTACGGCGCCGACGGGGTGTCGATGCTTCCGCGACGCGAGCGCGAGCGTCTCGAGGAGCTTGCGGCCATGGTGCCCGCGAGCCCCTAGACCCGGGCAATGGCTCCACCGCGGCGCGGTCCGGTGGCCCTTGTGGTGCACCCGGGCCTGCGAGAGCCTCGTGGCATGACACGCTCCCAGGTCGAAGATGTCGCCTCCGCACTCGACATCCTCGTCGACGGGTTCCTCGACAACCCCGTGATGAGCTGGGTGTTCGCCGAGGAGTCCTCGCGCGCTCGCGCGCTCGACGAGTGGTTCCGCTTCTGGCTCGACTGCTACGGCGAGAGGGCTCGGGTCGAGGTCTCCCCCGGGCGCGATGGGGCCGCGATCTGGGCGCCACCGGGGACGCCCGCCCTCACCGGGCCGGAGATCGAGCGGCTCTTCGGGCTGATCCAGTCCTACGAGGGCGACCGAGCCGAGGCGAAGCTCGCCAAGCTCGCGACGGTGCAGGTGCCCGAAGGCCCCCACTGGTACCTGAACGGCATCGCGGCCCGCCGCGGCGGGCGATCGCGCGGCGTCGGCGCCGGGCTGCTCGAGCCCTTCCTCGCGCTCTCGGACTCCGAGGGGGTGCCGATCTACCTGGAGTCGTCGAACCCGCGCAACCTGAGCTTCTACCGACGCTACGGCTTCGAGGACTGCGGACCCTGCGTGCTGCTCGACGAAGCGGACGCACGGATCCAGCCGATGCTCCGCGCTCCCGGCGCTTCCGCCTCCGCGAGCTAGGCCTTCGGGAGCGACGGGACCGCCAGCACCGGGCAGTCGGCGCCGCGCACCACGCGCTCGGTGTGGCTGCCGCGAAAGACGTCGAGCACGCCGTCGCGCCCGTCGGTGGCCATCACCACCAGGTCGACGTCGTGCGACGCACCGAGGATGCACTCGACGACGTCTCCCTCGACGCTGCGGGTCGAGAACGACCAGGCCTCGTGCTCCGGCAGGTCGGGCGCGGTCGGCTCGCCGTTGACCCGCAGCAGCTCGATCGACACCGGCCGCTCGCCGAGCGCTTCGGCCGCTCGGGTGGCGCGGACGATGGCGTCGACCGGGTCCGGTGTCTCGTCGACCGGAACGAGGATGCGCTGGAGGCTGAGCGTGCCGTCGGCGAGGTCGACGAAGCCGCGCCCCTCCTTGGGGACGAAGAGCGTCATCGACTCGGTCTCGCGGGCCAGCTTCTCGGCCAGCGAGGGACGCAGCCAGCGGGCGAGGCCGTCCCGGCCTTCGGTCGCCAGGACGACGAGCTCGGGCTGCAGGCGCGCGATCTCCTCGAAGCAGGTGCGGTAGGCTTCGCCGCGCACCTGGCTCTTCGTCACGTCGACCGACAGCTCGTCCATCACGTCCGAGCGGGCGCTGCCGGTCTCGAGCAATCCCCAGCGCTCGAGGGTCTGACGCACGGGCGGGAAGCTCTTCCACTGCTCCTCGCCCTCGCCGGCGTGGAAGATCGTGAGCCGCGTCTGACGGACGAGCGCGATGGCCAGCGCATGGGCGAAGGCCCGGTCGCTGGCGTGGGTCAGGTCGGTCGGATGGAAGACGGAGGCGACGAAGGGGACGGGGAGGGATCGGATCAACGGGAGGTCCTCGGCAGACGGGTCCGCGCAGCATAGCGCCGTCCTCGGCCGGCGAGGCGGCTCGCAGGGGCCTCCTCTATCCTCCCTCCGCCCGCCCCGAGAGTCCCGCCCATGAAGCGCATCGGCGTCGTCGACGTGTTCGCATTCGTCTGGAGCTACTGGCGGCGCGATCCCGTGCGCTTCTACGGCATCGTGGTCGCCGTGCTGCTCGCGGTCGTGCTCGAGGTGCAGGTCCCCGAGTTCGCTGCAGCGCTGATGTCCAGCGTCGAGGCCATGGGGGAGGGAGGCTCCGACGCCGCGGGCGTCTGGCGCGCGCTCTGGGGCCTGGTCGCGCTCTACGTGAGCGTCACCGTCGTCCAGCAGGGCTACCTGCGGATCTGGCTGGCGTTCGCCGCGAACGTGATGCAGCAGCTGGTGCTGGACGGCTTCCGGCGCGTGCAACGCTTCAGCACGGACTGGCACGCCAACCACTTCGCGGGATCGACGGTGCGCAAGATCACCCGCGGCATGTGGGCCTACGACTCCCTCGCGGACATCGTCGTGATCGATCTGGGCCCGCCCATGCTCCTGCTCGGCGGCTTCTCCATCGCGATGTTCGTGCGCGATCCGCTGCTCGGGAGCGTCTACAGCCTCTCGATCCTCGTGTTCCTGGGGTTGAGCGTCTGGCTCTCGCTCACCTACGTCGACCCGGCGAACGTGGCGAGCAACGAGGCGGACACCGCGGTGGGGGGCGCCCTCGCGGATTCGGTCACCTGCAACCCCGTGGTCAAGGCGTTCGGCGCCGAGGAGCGCGAGGACGTGCGCCTGGGCGGCGTCACGGCGACCTGGCGGCTCTCGGCGCTGCGCGCCTGGCGACGCAGCATGGACGCGGCTGCGGTCCAGAGCCTGATGCTCTCCGGTCTGCTGGCTGCCCTGCTCGCGACCGTGCTCTGGCTCTTCCAGGCGGGCCGCGCCGGCCTGCCCGATCTCGTCTACGTGCTCACCACCTACTTCGTGATCCGTGGGCACCTGCACAGCGTCGGCTGGCAGGTGCGAAACCTGCAGCGCGCCATCAACGAGCTCGAGGATCTGGTGGAGATCGCGGCGACGCCGCCCCAGGTCGCCGACGCCGTGGCGGCTCCCGACTTCGTGCCGGGTCCCGGCCGGATCCGCTTCGAGTCGGCGCGCTTCCGCTACCACAACCAGCCCGCCGACACCTTCCGGGATCTCTCGATCGAGATCGTTCCGGGCGAGAAGGTGGCGTTGGTGGGAGAGTCGGGCGCGGGCAAGACGACCTTCGTCAAGCTCCTGCAGCGCCTCTACGATCTCGACGCGGGTCGCATCGAGATCGACGGACAGGACGCCGCCGCCGTCACCCAGGAGAGCCTGCGGGCTGCGATCGCGGTCGTCCCCCAGGAGCCGATCCTCTTCCACCGCTCCCTGGCGGAGAACATCGGCTACGGCCGGCCGGGAGCGACGCGCGACGAGATCGAGCGCGCGGCTCGTCAGGCCCACGCGGACGAGTTCATCGAGCGGCTCGCCGACGGCTACGAGACGATGGTGGGCGAGCGCGGCATCAAGCTCTCGGGAGGCGAACGCCAGCGGGTGGCCATCGCGCGGGCGATCCTGACGGACGCCCCGATCCTGATCCTCGACGAGGCGACGTCGAGCCTCGACTCGATCACCGAGCACCTGATCCAGGACGCGATCCGCAACGTGATCGAAGGCCGCACGGCGATCCTGATCGCCCACCGGCTCTCCACCGTGCGGCGGGCCGACCGGATCCTGGTGTTCCAACGTGGCGAGATCGTGGAGGAGGGCACCCACGAGGCCCTGATGCAGCGACCCGACGGGCACTACCGGCGCATGTTCGACATGCAGACGCTGGGTTTCGTGGACGATCTCGACGAACGCGAGGCGGGCTGAGGGCCGAGCCCGGGCCGCTCCGCCCGCGGTTGTGCTTTAACTGAGTGGGCACTAAGATAATCGCCCGTCCCATGACGCCCCCCAGTACCCAGGCTCCCCGCCGCGGGCGACCCTCGCGCCGCGCCGAGATCTTCTCGGCCGCGCTGCGCCTGTTTCGCGAGCGCGGCTTTCACGCCACCTCGATCAACGACATCGGCGCCGAGGCCGGCGTGGCCGGCACGGCCATCTACTCGCACTTCCGGACCAAGCAGCAGGTGCTCGAGGAGGCCATCCGCGAGGGGGCCGGGCGCATCCGCTCGGGGATGACGGCCGCGCTCTCCGACAAGGAGCGGAGCGCCGAGGCCGCGCTCGAGGATCTCGTTCGCGCCTACGTCGAGGTCGTGCTCGACAACGCCGACATGAACGCCTGCTATGTGCTCGAGGCCCGCAACCTCGACCCGGACGTGCGCGGGCCGCTCGTGCGCGGCGAGCGGGGCCTGCGCGACGTGTGGCGACGCCAGCTGATGGCGGTGCGCCCCGAGCTTTCCGCCGACCAGGCGCGCACGATGGTGCAGATGGCCATCTTTGCGGTGGTCGCGCTGTGCGTGCACCGCCATCGCATCGAGCACGAGCAGCTGGTCGAGCAGGCCACCTCCTTCGTCCTCGGGGCTCTGCGGAGCCCCGTCCCCACGACTCCACACTGAACCGAACCCACGAGAGGAATCCATGCAGAACGCAGTCATCGTCGACGCCGTCCGCACGCCGGGCGGAAAGCGAAACGGCCAGCTCAAGGACTGGCATCCGGCCGCCCTGGCCGCCCACGTGCTCAAGGCCCTCGCCGAGCGCAACCAGCTCGACCCCGCCCAGATCGACGACGTGGTCATGGGCTGCGTGATGCAGGTCGGCCCGCAGTCGCTCAACGTCGCGCGCAACGCCGTGCTCGCCGCCGGCTGGCCCGAGTCGGTTCCGGCCACCACCGTGGACCGCCAGTGCGGAAGCTCCCAGCAGGCCATGCACTTCGCGGCCCAGGGCGTGATGTCGGGCGCCTACGACGTGGCGGTCGCCGCCGGCGTCGAGGTCATGACCAAGGTCCCGATGGGCGCCTCGGTGGTCCAGGGCATGGACTTCCCCTTCCCGAAGGAGATGCAGGACCGCTACAAGGAGACGGGCCTCCCGCCCCAGGGCATCGGCGCGGACATGATCGCCGACCAGTGGGGCTTCTCCCGCGAGGATCTCGACGCCTTCGGCGCGCGCTCCCAGCAGCTGGCCGAGAAGGCCACGGCCGACGGACGCTTCCAGAACGAGATCATCCCGGTTCCCTACACCGACGAGGACGGGAAGGATCAGGTGATGAGCGCCGACGAGGGCATCCGCCACGGCACCACCGCCGAGAAGCTCGCCGGGCTGCGCCCCGCCTTCAAGGAGGACGGCAAGATCACGGCGGGCAACAGCTCGCAGATCAGCGACGGCGCCTCCGCCGTGCTGATCATGAGCGAGGAGAAGGCGAAGGAGCTCGGCATGACGCCGCGCGCGCGCTTCCACTCCTTCTCGGTCGCCGGCGCCGACCCGGTCACGATGCTGACCGGCCCGATCCCCGCGACGGAGAAGATCCTGAAGCGCAGCGGGCTCTCGATCGACGACATCGACCTCTTCGAGGTCAACGAGGCCTTCGCCTCGGTGGTGCTCGCCTGGCAGAAGGAGACGGGCGCCGACATGGACAAGGTCAACGTGAACGGGGGCGCGATCGCCCTCGGCCACCCGCTCGGCTGCTCGGGCACCAAGCTCATGTCGACGCTGCTCAACGAGCTCGAGCGCCGGGGCGGCAAGTACGGACTCCAGGTGATGTGCGAGGGCGGTGGCATGGCCAACGCGACCCTCATCGAAAGGATCTAGAGATGGAACTCGAAGGAGCATCGGTCATCGTCACGGGCGGTGCGTCGGGAATCGGGGAGGCCAGCGCGCGCCGGCTCTCCGTGCTCGGTGCCAAGCCCGTGATCTGCGACCTCAACGAAGAGAAGGGCAAGGCCGTCGCCAGCGAGCTCAAGGGCGAGTTCGTGAAGACGGACGTCTCCGACACCGATCAGGTGCAGGCGGCGGTGGATGCCGCCACGGGCCTCGGCCCGATCCGCGCGCTGGTCAACGGTGCGGGCATCGGCAACGCGAACCGGACGGTCAACCGGGAGGGCAAGCCCTTCCCCCTGGACCAGTTCGAGTTCGTGCTGCGGGTGAACCTGATCGGCACCTTCAACTGCACGCGACTCGTGGCCTCCGCCATGTCGAAGCAGGACCCGGTGGACGACGACGGCCAGCGCGGTGCGATCGTGAACATCGCGTCGGTGGCGGCGTTCGACGGGCAGATCGGCCAGGCGGCCTACTCGGCCTCCAAGGGCGGCGTCGTGGGGCTCACGCTTCCGGTGGCGCGCGATCTCTCGGCCATCGGCATCCGCGTGAACTGCATCGCGCCCGGCCTGATCGACACGCCGATCTACGGCTCGGGCGAGGCCTCGGACGCCTTCAAGGCGAACCTCGGGCGCAACGTGCTGTTCCCGAAGCGTCTCGGCCATGCGAGCGAGCTGGCCTCGATGGTCGCCGAGTGCGTGACCAACGACTACATGAACGGCGAGACGCTGCGGGTCGACGGCGGCATCCGCATGCCCCCCAAGTGAGGTGAGTCATGGCTGACGTCATCCTGACCGAGACCCACGGGCGCGTTCGCGTCATCACCCTGAACCGGCCCGAGGCCAAGAACTCGGTGAACAGCGAGCTCGGCCTCGCGCTCGTCGCCGCCATCGAGGAGCTCGACGGCGACGACGGGCTCACCGCCGGCGTGCTCACCGGTGCGGGCGGCGGCTTCAGCGCGGGCATGGACCTCAAGGCCTTTGCCAAGGAGGGCCCGCCGAAGGGCTTCAACACCTTCCTGCAGGAGGGCTCGAAGAAGCCGCTG
>JAAUYD010073534.1_pt1 | contig 22910 bp, 24 predicted proteins | sample 7278101 | NCBI WGS metagenome assembly JAAUYD01 (sample SAMN14350128, study PRJNA611818) | marine sediment metagenome | isolation source: surface marine sediment (0.6m) | place: French Polynesia: Moorea | collected 2018-08
GGATATCAATGTGATAGAGATGTTGCCAGCGCACAAGAAATCTGTAATCGAGGCATAGAAGCACATGGTAGGCAGGGACTCTGCCGAACGGAAACCGTCTGTCAAGTCGAGGTGTCGGGGGCAATGAGCCTAGATAACTGGCGTAGAGGCTTTACGCCTCTGTGGGCAGAAATATCCCGTCGTGAGTCGGGAAGCCCCAACTATAATCTGTGATTTAGTTGGGGAGGATGTCACCCATCTAACCCACCCTACAATTTGAATTAATTATCTGAGATTAACTGTAGCGTCTTTCCATTCTATTAATGATGCTGTTTTTATGTTGCTCATAGACTCAACTCTATCTGACTCTATATGTACGTACTCTATCCCCACTCTACTTTCCAAATTTATAATAACACATTTTTGTAATTTTTTTCGAGGGTATACCCCACTGAGTTTTGTGGCCCAAAAAAGACTACACATAAAGAAAACATTAAGATTTTTACTTTTTTTGCCTAAATGTCAGCAAAGCTTGACATAAAATCTATTATAGTGATTAGTGATGAATTATAAAGATGCCAAGATCGAGAACAAGATGTACAAAATGTTCTCGCTTGACCATCTTAAAAATCAACTACAGGAAAACGACTGGTAGGACGTTGATAGTCTCCCAACTGATAGTCCAAGTCTTGATAAGTTTCATTGAGTTTTCTAACTCTAGTTTGGTACAAATCTAAGTCAAAATTGTTAGAATCTAAAGGAGTAGACGCTTGAGGTTCAGGGAATTCTCCACCAATTCCCCAGTTCCAATCTTCTATGGTTCTGGGTTCAACTCCCCTTAAATCTTTGCTAGAGGTGGTTGCTAAAGTGTTGAAGTCAGAAGAGCGAAGAACCTGGGAAACAGCGTTAGGAGTGATAAAAATAACGCTAAAGGTAATCAGAATCGACGGGATAATTTTCATGGCATTCCTGAGAATATGATCCTTGTCTCCTCATGCCACACTAACGAAAATATTAGGGAAATACTCCCCCAATAGACATTATAACTTGATTATCAAGCTATCAGAAAACTAGAAAATTTTATTTGATAATTATTTAATTTTCGTTACAAATCGGCAAAATTTTGTTTTTATTTAGCAACCCCATTTTCTTGTATTAGTTTAACTCACATCTTGCATCATAACAAAACTAGGATTGAATTTTAAGGTGCAAGATGTGAGTTTAAGGCGAAATGTTTGTGGATGCTATCTTTTCTGCCACGTTTTGAGAATTGTTTTGACTGTCTTCTATCCTAGATTGAATAATAGACGGTTCTAAAATGGTAAGATGAAAGTCTTTGCGAGTTTGATAATTTAGAAATTTTCGCTGTAATTGTTCCCATTGTTGCCATTTATGATAACGATTTTCTTGCAAAATTTTGGAAAAAATTGGCATATTACTAAGAATATGATCATCAAAAATATGGTCAAGAAACTCAGCTAAAACAAAGCTATCTTGAATGTCTCCTAAGATACTTTGTATCCCTTTAATATCTTTTAGGTAGTTTTGATATCTATCTCCATAAAACTGAGTAAACAATTCCATATTATAACGGGTTCGCTTGGCTGCTTTTCGTAAATCGTGTAAAACTAATTCCTCTTTATCTAATAAAGATTTTACTTCTTTTTTAGAGAGATTGTCAGGAAAATTCATCGTTTCTGATTCAAAGTTAACTCCAACTACCCATCCTGGATGTAACATTAATTGACTCACTTCAGGTAACAGGAGATCCGCTAAAATTGTCTGAATGGAAACTTGAGCAATATCATGATACTTTGGATTATTTAACCAATCATCAAAGGCTTGTTTTAAATCAAAATAATTTTGACTATTTAAAGTATCTTTGACTGTTTTAAAGGCTTTTTTTCGTTGTTTTACTAAACTGGATAATCCTTGTTTTAAATGTTTTTGTTCATCTGTTGGTAAATGAGGATAATATTTGTTTTTCAGATTATCTTCTAAAACATCCAAATCTCTTAACTTTCCTAATGCTTTGGCAATTTTTCCAACTTTTTTGTCTTGAGCATTTTTAGGTAAATTAAAAGCTGCTGTAAACCCATGAATGGTACTTCTTAACCTTCGCATTCCGACTCGCATTTGATGCAATTCTTCAGGATCTTTATCTTCTAAGACTCTAATTTCATGAGACAAGAATTTATTATAGTGTTTAGCAACAGCTAAATAAGCCCAATCTCCGAAGGTTTTGGGTTCGTGTTCTAATTTATATTTCATATGATGACCTCCAACTAAATATAAATATTAAAGGGTAACTTTTCTTTGATATCTAAGCTTTTTCAACTTTTAGTCCATTGAAAATTAATTCACTAAAAGTAGCAATTTCTTATTTATCAAATTTTAAGCAGATAGAAATGGCGATAAGTTCTCCTCTCAACTTATTTTAATAGATAGAATTACTTATATTGACAAAACGTTAAGAATTGTTAAAGGGATAATGAATAACCAATGATTAATTACTCATTATCCCTAATTCGTTAATATTTTCGTTCTTTGGGTTCAAACATATTAGTCACCACCGACATATATTGAATATCTAAACCGGCAGCAGAATAATAAGCGAGGGTATGCTTCAAGAAATTAGGATCATCTCGTTCTATATAATCTTCCCGTGAATGGGCCCCACGACTTTCTTTACGGTTTAAAGCAGACGTTAAAATCATTTCTCCTACTACCATAATATTGCGTAATTCCATGGCTTCAATTAACTCTGTATTCCAACAACTGTCTTTATCATCGAGATAAATGTTGTCATATTGAGCTTTAAATTGTTGAATTTTATCAATTCCTTCCTGCATTAATTCTTCAGTGCGAAATACCCCACAATGTTCAGCCATAGAGTCTTGAAACTGTTGACGTAATGTGGCAATACGAATGGTTCCCTCTTTATTTAATAAGCTAGAAATACGTTGTTTTGCTTCCTGCAAATAAGCCTCGCCATCGAACTGAGAAAACTTACGATCTTGGACATAGTTAGCAATATTTTCCCCTGTAATTTTGCCATAAACCACACATTCTAATAACGAATTACTACCCAAACGGTTGGCCCCATGAACTGAAACACAAGCACATTCCCCGGCTGCAAAAAACCCTTCTGTGAGGCGATCGCCACTTAACCGGACTCTCCCTTGAATATTGACGGGTATGCCTCCCATGCAATAATGGGCTGTAGGGCGCACCGGCATAGGTTCAGACACGGCATCAACCCCCACTAAACGGTGTGCTTCTTCCCAACAAAAAGGAACCCGACTCATGATCTTTTCTTTCCCCATGTGGCGCAAGTCCAGATAGACAAAGGGACCTCCTGGACTACCATCCCGATGCACACCGCGTCCGGCTCGTATTTCTAGGGTAATGGCGCGAGAGGTGATGTCACGGGGGGCGAGTTCCATGCGTGAGGGGGCATAATCTTCCATAAACCGCCGTCCTTCGCTATTAATGAGGTAAGCCCCTTCCCCTCTAACTGCTTCGGAAATTAACACGCCAACGGGGTATAATCCTGTGGGATGAAACTGGACAAACTCCATGTCTTCTAAGGGAACCCCGGCTAATGCTGACATGGCTAACCCGTCCCCCGTGGAAGCAAAATCATTGGAGGTGGTGTTAAAGACGCGTCCGTAACCTCCGGTGGCAAACATCACGACCTTACTCTGGATAATTTCTAGGGTTCCATCTTCGATATGATACATGACGATGCCTTTACCTTCTCCGTCTTCGAGGATCAAGCGCATCACATACCATTCATCATAGATTTTAACCCCGTTGCGTCGTAGGTTATTGACTAACTCATGGAGAATAGCATGGCCGGTTTTATCGGCTGCGTAGCAGGTACGGTTATGGGTATGGCCACCAAAAGCCCGTTGAGCAATTTTCCCATTGTCTAAACGGGAGAATAGTACCCCTAAATGTTCGAGATCAATAATAACATCGGGGGCTTGTTGGGTGAGTAAAGCCACTGCATCTTGATCCGCTAAATAGTCCGATCCTTTGACGGTATCAAAAGCATGAGACTCCCAACTGTCTTCAGAATCAACATTTTTCAGACTGGCTGCGATCCCTCCTTGGGCAGCAACAGAGTGCGATCGAATAGGATGGGTTTTGGCGACAACAGCCACATCAATACTGGGGTTGAGGCGTTTAATTTCTAGGGCAGCGCGAGATCCCGCTAAACCACCGCCCACAATCACGACATCATGTTGTAACATATCTTACTAGATTAGAGCATTCATATTCCTGACTCTAACTCATGGAGCGACTAATACTCTCAAAGAAACGTTAAAATTTTATCTAATGTCGTCAGAATACTCCATCCGTCTATACGGTAGGGTTGTTCAATTCTGCTTGTTGATCTGCGATAGATTAATATCCCATTGTGTCTCTGCTAATACCAATAAACTCACCACCATGATTGCTGCTGTGGCTAAAAATTGCCAACCTATGACATGGGGTAAAATAAAAATCCCCAATAAATGTTCCACCCCTACCAACAATAAAGCGCGGGAATTTAATCCTAACCCTGTTACCATATACCCAAGGCTGCATAACCCTAACCAGAGGTGAGATAGGTTGGTGAGAATAAAACCCCATCCTAAAAAAATACCGCAGTCAGTCAGGGTGACACCGCCAACCATCAAAATAACCCAAGTGTACAAGATCCAATTAAGCTGTTGTTGCTTGACCCAAAAATGAGTAAGGATCATCATCGCCAAGGTTCCAGCGAGAGTTAAAATTGACCAAGCGATCGCCTGAGTTGTCCAACTAATGGGAGCAAATTGAGCCGTCAAAAAGATAGCAGCGATAATTAAGCCCCAGATGAGACAAACTTGGTCTAAACAGCTATATAAACCAGAATAGATCGTTTTTCCAGCAATTTTTAAATAAAGACTCACTAACGATTGATATTCTTGACAATAGAGATCCCTCTGCTTTCGTCTTAAGATAGGTTTTGTTTGGTTTAATAAATTCATTGAAAATGGACTGATGCAAATATTAAATTCTAAATCTAGCGTATTTTTAATAAACTTTACAAGGATCTATCTTTTTTTTCAAGGTTATGATAAATTCTAGACCTTGACCCCATTTATTAAGAAAATCTTATAAAAATGACTGTTTTATCATTTGTGTTGTAAGAGATGTAACTGAAATAAGGAAAAAGTTTTGTTATCATGCAGGTCAAAAAAAAGTCGAGAATAACATTGATTTTGAGAGAAAAATAAAACAGTCTAATTAGGATAAAAAAAGAATCAAAAAATGTAATCATTTCGCAAAAAAATAACGAAATCTTAACCCCATTTTCTTAGCAGATAAATCTATGATGAATTGAGGGAGTGTCAAAAAATTCCCCCTGCGTAAAGAACTTGTGCAATATTTCCTATGGATAAACAACAACTGTGGCAACGTTACCAAGACTGGCTTTACTATCATCAAGGATTAGGGGTTTACGTTGATATTAGCCGAATGCGCTTCGATGATGAATTGGTTAAACAACTAACCCCTAAATTTGAGAAAGCCTTTGCGGATATGCAAGCCTTAGAAAGTGGGGCGATCGCAAACCCCGATGAAGGCCGGATGGTGGGACATTATTGGTTACGGGCCCCAGAATTAGCCCCCAATGAAGAGGTAAAAAAAGAAATCACGGAACCCTTAGCAAATATTGCTGAATTTATCAAAAAAGTCCACTCAGGAACCATTAAACCTCCCACTGCTGACAAGTTTACCCACGTTCTTTCTGTGGGTATTGGGGGATCAGCTTTAGGACCTGAATTTGTGGCCGAAGCCTTATCTCCAGATCAGCCTCCCATGACCATCCATTTTATCGATAATACCGATCCGGCTGGGATCGATCGCACCTTAGCTAAGATTGGGGATAACCTCAAAAGTACCTTAGTTCTTATCACCAGCAAGTCAGGAGGAACCCCGGAAACCCGTAACGGGATGTTAGAGGTTAAAAACGCCTACGAAAGCAAGGGGTTAGCTTTTGAACCCCACGCCGTTGCTGTTACTATGCCAGGGAGTAAAATGGACCAGTTGGCAGTCAATGATAACTGGTTGGCTAGGTTTCCCATGCAAGACTGGGTGGGTGGAAGAACATCGGAACTATCTGCCGTCGGTTTATTACCGGCTGCCCTGCAAGGGATCAATATTGATGGAATGTTAGCAGGGGCCAAAGAAATGGATGAAGCCACCAGGGTTAAGGATCTCAAAACCAACCCGGCTGCTTTATTAGCCTTGGCTTGGTATTATTCGGGAAACGGCAAGGGAGAAAAGGACATGGTGGTTCTTCCTTATAAAGATAGTTTGCTCTTGTTTAGTCGTTATTTACAACAGTTAGTGATGGAATCTTTGGGTAAAGAAAAGGATCTGGATGGGAATACAGTCTATCAAGGAATTGCGGTTTATGGGAACAAAGGATCGACGGATCAACACGCTTATGTCCAACAATTAAGGGAAGGAGTTCCTAACTTCTTTCTTACCTTTATCGAAGTCTTAGAAGATGGTAGAGACACGCCTTTTGAAATTGAACCTGGTGTCACCTCTGGTGACTTTTTATCAGGGTTTTTACAAGGTACAAGACAAGCTTTATTTGAGAATAATAGAGACTCTATTACCATTACCATTCCTCAAGTTAATCCTCGTACCGTTGGCGCGTTAATTGCGTTGTATGAAAGAACGGTTAGTTTATATGCTTCTTTGGTCAATATTAACGCTTATCATCAACCTGGAGTAGAAGCTGGCAAGAAAATGGCCGCCTCTATTTTGGACTTACAAACCAAGGTACAAACGGTGATTAAAGAAACCTCTGAAGCGTTAGATATGGCAACCTTAGCAGCAAAAGCGGGTTCTCCCGATGAGGTAGAATCGGTTTATAAAATTGTCCGTCATCTGGCAGCAAATGGGCGTGGTGTCGCCTTAGAAGGTGATTTAACTGACTTAAAAACTTTGAAGGTTTCTGCTAGTTAATTCCTGGGGTGGGCATTGCCCACCTTAGTTAATCTGAGATAATAATTTATTCAACGATAGAATAGGATTTTAATCAGTTATCAGTTATACTCCCTGATAATTGACTGATTTATAGCGTTTCTCGGACTCATGAGGTACACCTAACACCTGCCTCCTGCCCACTGCCTCCTGCCTCAAAGGGATAACTTCTGTACTTCACCAGTATGGGAACTGCTATATTAGTTTAGTTTTAGTGTTACTTATGACGGTAAATTTAACAACCTATCATCAAAAGTTTAGATAAAAACTGTTAAAATAGAATAAGAAGTATTTAAAAAATTGAGGAAAAAAATCATGACTGTCGCATCAGAAAAACAAATTTATACCCAAGAAGAATATTGAAAATGTGTTCTTTTTAATCATTTAGTGGCAATATGAGAATATATGCTCTAATCAAACACATTGAAACCCCAATGACTTCCTATTCTCCTGATCATCAAAAATCTATCAAACAGTTTAAAATCGTCATTGAAAAACATCCAGATGGCTATGTTGCTTATCCTATCGGTGTTGTGGGTGCAATTGTTGGCCAGGGAGATACTTACGAAGAGGCTTTATCAGATGTAAAATCCGCGTAAGACTTAGAGGGTAGAAATATTTGTATTAGTTTAACCCATGAGCGAACAAATCACAGTCACGACAGACCTAAGTAAAATTCTAGATCGTATTGATGAAAATCTTAAGGACCTTCGCAAGGAGACGAATCAGAAACTAGAAAAAATAGATCAAAAACTAGAAAAAATAGACGAGAGACTTACCAAAATAGAGGTAAGCCAAGCGAGATTAGAATCTGATGTCAGTACCTTAAAAGAAGATGTCAAAGAACTAAAAGGGTCAACTAAAGCACAAATCTGGACATTAATTGGTATTTTGGGAACCGCAGTTATCGGGACAGTGATTCGTTTTGTTATTACTGCTTTTCCAGGTAGTAATTCTTAATGTTTGAATAGGCGATGAATTAATTAAAAAATATAGTTTTAATTTATAGAGTTTTATGTTTTTAACGAAAAAAAGAAAATTTAGTTATGAACTACCATTAGAAGCATTAAATTGTATATATTTTTTATAATTATTCTTTATTTTAAATTAATCTTAAATCACCTATGCCACAAGTTTCTCAACAGGAATTAATTGCAGGGGCAAAACAAGGAAAAGTGATTAGTTTTCCCACGGATACCGTTCCTGCGTTAGCTGCTTTACCTGACTTTGCTTCTCTAATTTTTGCTACCAAAAAACGACCCCCTGATAAACCTTTAATTTTGATGGGTTCGTCTCCTCAAGCTATTTGGAAATATGTTAAAGGAACCCCCGAAGAATTCCGAATCTGGGAAGAAGTTGTTAAGCAATATTGGCCAGGTCAATTAACGTTAGTTTTATCGGCTTCTGAATTAGTTCCAAAAGCGATGAATCCCCTTGAACCTAGTACCATTGGAGTCCGTATTCCTAATTCTATCATTGCCCAAAATATACTGAAGCAAACGGGTTGTTTAGCCACCACTAGCGCAAATTTATCAGGGGAACCTCCCCTAGAAGACTTAAGTGAAATTGCGGTTAATTTTCCTGATGTTTTAGTCTTAAATGAAGAACCGTTAAAGAATCGGAAAAAATACGGTAGTGGTTTACCTTCAACTGTGGCAAAATGGACAAATACAGGCTGGAAAATTTTGCGTCAAGGCAGTATTAAATTAACAGGAACTGAATAATGGAAGAGATAGAAACCCTACAAAAAGAACTAAAAGCGACTCAATTGGCTTATGAAATGACGGCACAAATTAGTCAGTTTAAAAGTAGTTATTTAGCCAAAACGGCACACGAGTTACGTTCCCCTTTAAGCAGTTTAATGGGGTTACATCAATTAATTTTAGGGGATTTATGCGAAGATCCTCAAGAAGAAAAAGAATTTCTTCAACAAGGGTTTGAAGCAGCGAAAAAATTAGTGGAAATTATTGATAGAATTGTTACCATTTCTAAGATTGATTACGGAACAATTTCTCTTAATGTTGAACCAGTTTGCTTAAACAATATAGTCAAAGAAGTTTATGAATTAACCGAGTTTCAGGCAAAAAATTATAGTTATAAAATTGATGTAAAGCAGTCTGAAACTGACATTTTTATCCAAGCAGACAAAGCCCGTTTAATTCACGCTTTAACTACTTTAGTTGATCTCGCCCTAAGTCTGATGGAAAAAGGAACAATTACCCTCACCAGTCAATTAAATGAAAGAGAAAATATCGCGAAACTTCTGATTGATGTTCCTTGTTCTCTTCAGCAGTGGCAAAAACAACAAGAAGATTTACAAACTTCTGATTTAACATTAGCTTCCCTTAAAAAATGGAATAATAATTTACAATTATCTCCAGGAATGAGTTTCGTATTATGTCAAACTTTATTAGCAAAAATGGGGGGAAATTTAACAATTTTAGATATTTCCCCCGACCATGAATCAGAAACTCTTACACGGTTACAGTGTCTAATGCCTTTGATTCCTCTATCATAGAACCATTTCCTAAAGAAATGGGGTTAATCTCATAGGCATTTTGTAGAACCATTGTGGTCGATTGATTTTCCTGAAATCCAATTTTTTGGTAGAATTTTTGTTGATAGGTTGTCATTAGATAAACCCTTTCTACTTGACTGATTAAAGGATGACTTAAAGCCGTTTCTACTAACTTACGACCTAATCCTAAGCCTTGGTATTCTTTATGAATAACCACATCCCAAATCGTAGCCCGATAAATACCGTCAGAGATTCCACGACAAAAACCAATCATTGTTTTACCATCCCAAACTGTCACCACGGGATTACTATTGAGAACGGCAGTTTTTAAATTGTTTATGCTTCTTTCTCTAGCCCAAAATGCTGCTTGATTAAACAATATTTGTAATTGTTGATAATCAACTTTTGACTTTTGCAGAGAAAACTGAATATTACTACAATCCATTGTTAGTAATTCCTATGAATGTTAATTGAGAGACTAATGGGTTGAGATAACAACCCCAATTGAAGGAACTAAAACGATTATTTTTGAGACGCTAAGAGAATTGTAGCGAATTTTACAAAAAAATCAATCGTCTTGGCCATGAGTTTGTGTTTATTTGTTGACATTTGTGGAACATCTAACAATCCTTCCCTGTCCTTTTCTGTAGGTGGTGCTAATACTTGATTAAAGGTCATTTAGGTCGGTTTTTTGGATAAATCAGCCGATAAAGGCCTTATGGCATAGCAGAGAATTTACATTGCCAATAACTGCTCAATGATCAGAAATTGAGTCAAAATTTGGTGTGTTCAAAGCCAAAATATTTAGTATCATCAAGGCGAAAACCTACCCCTATTATTTTATATTATTGGTTTGAACGAGGATATGTTAGTATTGTCTTGCCCTGCAACGTCCCTAGACTTATTACCCCCATCGATTTCTGGAGAATATTGCTCTCGTATTCCCCTCAATTTATACAATTGTGCAACAGGGGAAGAGTTGTCAACCCAAGCAGCTATAGGAAGACATCTTAAGCTATTAGAAACAAGCATAACTAACCACTTTATACAGGTTCAATTATGTGAAGATGGTTACTTAGCTTGGTTATCGTTGAATGATCTTCAAACTTTAGAATCTTCTCCTAAAACTTATCAACATAAAAAGATATCTCGTAGGAAAATTGAAAGTAAAATATTTGATATTATTAATTTTACCAAAGCAGCGATGCAACAACCTAATTATTACTTATGGGGGGGGACAATTGCCCCTAATTATGATTGTTCGGGATTGATACAAGCTGCTTTTTGTGCATCGGGAATCTGGCTACCTAGGGATTCTTATCAACAAGAAGCTTTTGTTAAAAAGATTTCTTATGATAAATTATTACCAGGGGATTTAATCTTTTTTGCTAATAATAGAGTGGATCATGTTGCCCTTTATTTAGGGAATGGTTATTATATTCACAGTTCAGGACAAGATGTCGGCCGCAACAAAATTGCTATTGATCCTTTATCTGATCAAGGGGACAAAATTAGTACATACTATTATGAAAAAATTTATAGTTTTGGGCGGGTGATGGAAAGTTATTGTCCTGAGATGAATTCAGACTATTATAGAGAAAGGAGTTAAGCGATCGCTAATCAATAGGGACTCTATGGACTTAATTTTATGCCATCAGACGGTTGATTTTGACGCATTAGGGGCAGCCGTCGGTTTGTCTCGTCTCAAAGTAGGAAGTCGTATTGTTTTAACCGCTGGGGCCCATCCAAAGGTTAAGGATTTTTTAGCATTACATCGAGACGAAATCTCTCTTATTGAGTTAAGAAGTGTTAATCCGAAGCAAATTCGTCATTTAATTGTAGTAGATAATCAGCAAATTAACCGTCTAGGAAAAGCAGCCGATTGGTTGAGTTTACCTCAGATTAAAAGTGTTGAATTATACGATCACCATATTAATACTGTATCCGATATTCCTAGCCATTTTCAACAAATAGAACCAGTAGGGGCAACTACAACTTTAATTGTGGAAAAAATGCAGCAAGAAAATATCAAACCTAACCCCATTGAAGCGACGATTATGGCGTTAGGAATTCATGTAGATACAGGTTCTTTAACCTTTCCTCAATCTACTGCTAGAGATGCGAAAGCGTTAGCTTGGTTAATGGAAATGGGGGCAAATGTTAAGATCATTGCTGAGTATTGTGATCCTGGTTTTACCCCTCAATTACAAGGAATATTTACGGAGGCTTTAGAGCAATTAGAGATAAAAAATATTAGGGGTTATCAGGTTGGTTGGGTACTGATTGAAACAGAAAATTTTGTAGCAGGATTATCCAATTTAGCGGAAAGATTAATCGAATTAACCGAAAGTGATGCCTTATTATTTGCCCATAGTTATCACAAACGACACAATGATAAGCCTTATCCTGAAAACCGTTTAATTATTATTGGCCGTACTCGTATTGAAGGAACCAATCTCAATCAATTATTCTCAGTTTATGGAGGTGGTGGCCATAGTCAAGCTGCTTCTTTGATGTTAAGAAATGTCGATGCTGAAATTAAATTAAAGCAAGTAGTAGAAGAATTTATTACCCAAATTCCTCACCCTTTAACTGCAAGAGATTTAATGTCTTCTCCAGTGAGGACTATTCGTCCAGAAACTACCATAGAACAAGCACAAAGGGTCTTATTTCGCTATGGCCATTCAGGGTTATCGGTCGTGGATGAAAACGATCATTTAGTGGGTATTATTTCCCGTCGAGATTTAGATTTAGCCTTGCATCATGGGTTTAGTCATGCACCAGTAAAAGGATATATGACCAAAAACTTAAAAACCATTACTCCTGATACTTTATTACCTGATATTGAATCCATCATGGTAACTTATGATGTAGGAAGATTACCTGTTATTGATGATGATAACTTATTAGGCATTGTTACTAGAACTGACTTATTAAGACAAATTCATCAACAGAGAAAGGAGGTTAAAGATGAAAATGGAAAAAGAGTAGCAACGGTTTCTTGTTTATTACCTTCAATTCGTAACTCTTTGGAACCTTCTATTTGGAAATTATTAGAAGAAATTGCCCAAGAAGCAGAACATAAAGGCTGGAATTTATATATTGTGGGAGGGGCAGTTAGAGATTTATTACTAACAGAAAATAATCAAAAAGTTTTGCTTCAAGATATTGATTTAGTAGTGGATGGATTTCATTGTTCTGCTGATGTTGGGGCAGGAGTTGAATTAGCTTCAACTATACAAGAAAAATACCCTAACTGTCGATTGTCAGTGCATGGAGAGTTCCAGACAGCAGCTTTGTTATGGCATAAAGATCCAGAATTTGGGTCACTATGGCTCGATATTGCAACCTCGAGAACTGAGTTTTATCCTTACCCTGCTGCTAACCCAGAAGTAGAAGCGAGTTCTATTCGTCAAGACTTATATAGACGGGACTTTACTATTAATGCTTTAGCAGTTAAATTAACGCCACCAAGGGAAGGCGAATTATTAGATTTTTTTGGTGGTTTATTAGATTTAAAAGGGAAAGAAGTTCGGGTACTTCATGCTAATAGTTTTATAGAAGATCCCACAAGAATTTATCGTGCAGTGCGTTTTGCTGTGCGCCTCAACTTTGAAGTTGAACCCCAAACAGAAGCTTATATTCGTTATGCTATTGAAAGCGGTATTTATGAAAGATTAAGACTCAAAAATCATGTAGCTCCGGCTTTAACGACACGCTTAAAAGCCGAATTAAAATATATTTTAGAAGCAAATTATTGGAAACCTGCCTTACAATTACTTTCAGATTTAGATGCTTTAAAATGTTTGCATAATCAAGTTATTTTAGATGATAAAATATGGTGGCAAATTCGCTGTGCTTCTCGCTGGTTAAAATATCTTGATCCTGATAATAATACTGGTCATTGGTTAATTCGTCTAGAAATACTAATCTCTCAAATTAATATAGAAGAAAGAAAACAAGTTGGTCTTAATTTACAATTACCTAAAGATAGTACACAAAGAATTAAAACAGTTGAAGAAACTTGTTTAGAACTCAATCAAACCTTACCTAAATGTCAGAAAATAAGTGAAAAATATAAACAATTAAAATCTAAAAAGTTACCTGATTTGATTCTAGTTGCTGTTAATTCTGATAAACAAATTAGACGAATTATTTGGCAATATTTAACCCAATGGTCAAAGGTTGAAACACCTTTAAATGGTAATGATTTAAAACGCATGGAATATAAACCAGGACCAAAATATAAGATAGTTTTAGATAAGTTACTCAGTCTTACCTTAGATGGAGAAATTAACAGCAAACAAGAAGCCAAAAAATTGGTTAGAGAGATGATGGAACTCTCAATTTACTGATTATAAATACCCCTAACACTGAACTCGAGTTAGTTGGGTAATGACGTGATCATCTACTTTTCAAATCAAGCTAGTTTTAGTCTTTGTTTTCAAATTTATAACCCATATACTTAATTTCTAGAACAAACTTATTAGCAACCAATTCTTTCAGTTCGTCGTCGTAGTAGTGAGAATAATGTAATCGTTTAGATTTATGTTTTTTGGGAAGAGTTTCAGGTGTAATTCCTATTAGTTTACAAACCTTATTCCAGTCACTTTCCAAGTTTTCAAATTTTATTAGATAATCAATATCTCTATCAAGTTTTATATTATATAAAGAGTCAGGTATTTTTAGATTTTCATATATTTTCTCCAATATTCTAGTTTTTAGAGAGGGTAACAACAAAAAATTTCTAGGTCTAGGAACAGAATATAAAAGTTTTATAAACTTGTCTCTATCCCACTGAGTGCGTCCAGAGTGAGGGGAGAAGTACCAAGATATCATCATATCCCAAGGATTACGAATAACAGCAAATCTAAACATTTTTTTATAGGTATCATAATCGATCTTATTTTTATATTCCTTCAATTTTGAGTGTTTTTTTAAACTTAGTTGGTCATTAAATAACCAAAAACTGTTATTAGGATTACTCTTGTCTTTATACACAATTCTATCTTCAGAATACTTCATTAAAAGACTTTGAATGCTTGTACCTCCCGTTTTAGGAATATGTACAAAGATAAAATTATGACTCAGTGAAATCATCTGTCTGAATTTTTTTCCAATTATATTTTATAACGCCACATGGTACAGAGTTGTTTATCATAAGTCAAGTCCGGCGAGTTTCAATCTTCCACTATATTGATACTTCTGTGCGATAGCGCCGGAACGTAGTGAGGAACTTCTTGAATTGGGTCCAAGGATAAACGTATCCTTTGTATCTGAAGCTTTTTCAACTATTGCGATAAAATTAATGGTAATTTATCAACCATCGATTATCAGCTATGAAGCAAAACCCTGACACCTCTGCGTTTATAGGAAAGGAGATGGCGGCCAACCATACCAGCTATCATCATCCACAGGGAAATCATTGGCAACCTCAAAGGAGATCAGAACCCTCATTTTATTATTTTGCCTATGGTTCTTGTATGTGTCCAGTAGATTTAAAACGGACTTTTGGGGAGAATACTTATCAGTATGTGGTGGGAATAGGGATATTAGAGGGATATCGCTTAGGGTTTTATCGTCGTTCCCTACGGCGTAATTGTGGGGCGTTAGATGTGGTTGAGGACCGTCATGCTAAAGTAGAAGGGGTATTGTATCATCTTCCTTGGCGGTTTAGCGATCGCTTGGATGAAAGAGAGGAAGTTCCCCGTAATGGTTATCGTCGACAGTCTGTTACTATTCAGAGTCAAGGAAGAGTTTATACGAATGTGAGAACCTATGTGGTTATCGATAAATTATCCCAAGAATTAGCTCCTAATGATTGGTATTTGAATGTGGTATTACGGGGTGCAGTAACTTGTGGACTCTCTGAAGAATATTGTTGGAATTTGTTTAATCATATGTATCAATTACAATTGCAACAAAACGCTTTAATTGCTGTGGATGAATGTGCTTAAAATACAGAAAATTTTGTGTTTTATTATCTTTGTAGGGATTTATCAGCTAGGATAATTTTATCTTTTGGGATGCCTATTTTAATTCACAATTTCTTTTCACTAAAAGACATATCTCTGATGCTTTTAATCATAACCTTTATGGATTCCACTCTTCACTTATGCTATCTTAAGAAGAAGATAACAGAATTTATACTTATCAAATTTTTAGGATTTTCTTGATAATTATGAACGATATGACAATACAATCTCTCCAAACTCAATGGCAATTTTTAGAAAAACGTCCCCATCGATGGCGAAAGCAACTGTATATTAAAGGGAGAAAACAAAGAGCTTTTACCCTTTGGATGAATATGCTTGTTAATGAAATGACTCCAGAAGAAGTAGCTGATAATTGGGAACTGCCTCTTGCTGCTGTTCATGAAGTAATTGAATATTGTGAAACCCATCAAGAACTTTTACAGCAAGAAGCAGATATTGAACGTCGTCACCTAGAAGAAAAAGGAATTCCCATTGAGCCTAAGACTACTCAGGTAAATGCTGTTTATTAACTGATATAATAATTGTAAAAAAACTGAGATTATGAAAGAAAACTTATTTAAAAAAGTTGCTTTAATCACGGGTGCATCCAGTGGGATTGGAGGAGCGATCGCCCATCGTTTGGCAGAGGAAAATTATCGCTTAGTTATTTGTGCGCGTCGTCAAGAAAGATTAGATCAATTAACCAAAAAGTTACAAGAAAAAAATAGTGAAATGTTAGCCCTAAAAGTTGATTTACGTCAAGAAGCAGAAATATTAACTATGTTTAACACAATTAGGAAACAATGGGGAGGAGTTGATATATTAATTAATAATGCAGGTTTAGGGCATAAAGAACCCTTGATGACAGGGGAAACCGAAGCATGGCGAGAAATGTTAGAAGTCAATGTATTGGCCTTATGTATTTGTACCCGTGAAGCAATCAAAGATATGAGCGATCGCAATGAGGGTCATATTATTCATATTAGTTCCATGTCCGGTCATCGCGTGCCATTATATAGTGGGGTTTATGCTGCGAGTAAATACGCAGTGAGGGCGTTAACAGAAGGGTTACGACAAGAGTTAAGAGAAGCCAATAAAAACATTAAAATATCTGCTATTAGTCCGGGGTTTGTCGAGACAGAATTTGCTGAAAAATATAACAATAATAAAGAAAAAGCACAAGAACTTTATAGTCGTTTTCCAGTCTTACAACCAGAAGATATTGCTAACGCCGTTTACTATATTTTATCCCAACCTAACTATGTACAAGTCCATGATATTTTATTGCGTCCTACTCAACAAAAAAGTTAAGTTTTCGAGGGAAAGTTATTCTTTTAAAACTTGTTCATGGGTTATAACTAATCTTATCGAATAAGATTTCTAGGGATTTTCATCACATCATTAAAATTTCATTTTTAACGAGACGTAACTTAATATTAGGAACAGTAGGCTGGTCAAAATAGTAACCTTTTACAGCTTCTTTAACATTAGTTTTCAGTTCTTCCCAATTATCCCCTTGAGTAAAGATTTCTTCAGTCAAACATTCTGCAATAAACCCACCATCTTCTTCTTGGGAAACTTCAAAAACAATTGTTTGATTCATATTACTTAACTATATGTAGGTTTAGATTGAGTTCAGTCTATCATAAAATGAGTCCTTTTTGCTGTCTTGACCTTCCTTTGATTGCTCATGATAGTATTCATTTTTGTCAGGTTTTACAGGTTAATTATTAACAGATAATTTAATTATTTTTAAAGATTTAATTCCAGAAAAACTCAGAGTTTACAATTTTGTGATAAAGCGTAACAGTTTTAAAAGTTAACAGTAAAATCAAGAAAAGTATACCATTAACTTACCTTGGTTCCTGTGACTCGATCCTATTCTGCCCATACCCTTCCCCAACGGAAACAACCTTGGCATACTTATTCTGTGGCCAAAACCTTAGACACCTTGGGAACAAACCCCCAAACCGGTTTAGATACAGAAAATATTAGTCAACGACAACAACATTATGGCCCCAACGAAATAGAAGAAAGCGCAGGCCGGAGTAACTGGGAAATATTGCTCGATCAGTTTACCAACATTATGTTAATTATGCTGATCGTTGTCGCGATTATTTCCGGTATTTTAGATATAGTCGAATTAAGAAATAGTGGCACAACCAAAAGCGGACTTCCCTTCAAAGATACCATTGCTATCTTCTCGATTGTTATTTTAAACGGACTTTTAGGCTATTTACAAGAAACTCGTGCCGAAAAAGCCCTAGCTGCTTTAAAAAAGTTATCCTCTCCCCGAGTACAAGTGGTTCGAGACGGAAAACGTCAAGAAATTGACGCACCCTTATTAGTTCCTGGAGATATAATTTTAGTCGAAGCCGGAGATACTTTATGTGCTGATGGTCAAATTATAGAGGGATCTCATCTCCACATTCGTGAGTCAGCGTTAACCGGAGAAGCACACCCAGTCGAAAAACAGGTCTTAACCCAAGGGTTAGAAGAAGAAACCCCTATCGGCGATCGCATCAATATGGTCTTTACTGGAACCGAAGTGGTCCAGGGACGGGCAAAAGTGGTGGTTACCGCTACAGCAATGGACACAGAACTGGGAAAAATCGCCGAAATGTTACAATCGGTGGAAACGGAAGACACCCCCTTACAGCAACGGATGACCCAGTTAGGGAACGTTTTAGTTACAGGTTCGTTGATCATGGTTGCGTTGGTGGTGATAGGGGGAACCTTAAAAGCGGGATGGGGACTGCTACAAGAGTTAGTGGAAGTCTCCCTAAGTATGGCGGTTGCTGTGGTCCCAGAAGGTTTGCCGGCCGTGATCACTGTAACTTTGGCCTTGGGAACCCAACGCATGGTTAAGCGTCACGCTTTGATCCGTAAACTCCCGGCCGTAGAAACGTTAGGATCGGTCAATGTTATTTGTTCTGACAAAACAGGAACCTTGACCCAAAATAAAATGGTGGTTCAAGAAGTAGAAACTTTAGAAGGGAACTATCAAGTAACAGGAACCGGTTATGAACCAGTAGGAGAGTTTATTTGTAGCGAGGCTCAACGTAGTATTAATTGTAGTCGTTATGGTGCGCTACAAGCTTTATTGTTTACCAGCGTCTTATGTAATGATGCCCACTTGTCCCAAGAAGGGAAAGACTGGAACATTATGGGTGATCCCACCGAAGGATCATTACTCGCTTTAGGGGGAAAAGCAGGGTTAAAACAGTCAGGGTTAGAAAGAGAATATGCAAGAGTCGGAGAGTTTCCCTTTTCTTCCGAACGCAAACGCATGAGTACCATTTGTCAAGGACGTGAGACAGGCGATCGCTGGCCCAGTTGGCAAAGTCAATCGGATCATCAATATGTCTTGTTCACCAAAGGTTCCCCCGAATTAATCTTAGAACGATGTGAATATTATCAACAAGGGGAACGGGTTCATCCTCTAACCGAAGCACAAAAAAAACAAGTGTTGCGAGGGAATAATGGTATGGCGAAACGGGCGTTACGGGTGTTAGGGTTCGCCTATCAACCTTTAGAACAGATCCCCGACGTAACCCAAGCGGAGGAGGCCGAACAAGGGTTAATTTGGTTAGGGTTAGTGGGAATGATGGATGCACCTCGACCCGAAGTTAAGTCTGCCGTGGCTAAATGTAGGGCTGCCGGTATTCGTCCTATTATGATTACAGGAGATCATCAACTAACCGCCCAAGCGATCGCTCAACAGTTAGGGATCATCCAACCAGAGGATCATCTCTTAACCGGAAGAGAGTTAGAAAAGTTATCCCAACCTCAGTTAGAGGAAGAGGTAGAACAAATCAGCGTTTATGCCCGTGTCTCTCCTGAACATAAATTACGCATTGTCCAAGCATTGCAGAAGCGCAACAAATTTGTGGCTATGACGGGGGATGGTGTTAATGATGCCCCAGCCCTCAAACAAGCGGATATCGGCATTGCTATGGGCATTACTGGCACGGATGTGAGCAAGGAAGCGAGTGATATGGTGTTGTTGGATGATAATTTTGCTACCATTGTCGCTGCTACAGAAGAGGGACGGGTGGTTTATAGCAATATTCGTCATTTTATCAAGTACATTTTGGGGAGTAATGTGGGGGAAGTCATTACCATTGCAGCAGCCCCATTGATGGGACTTTCTGGTGTCCCTTTAATACCCTTACAAATTCTCTGGATGAATTTAGTGACGGATGGTTTACCGGCTTTAGCTTTGGCTGTTGAACCGGCTGATCCTCGTATTATGGAACGTCCTCCTTCAAGTCCTAAAGAAAGTATTTTTGCCCGTGGTTTGGGGTCTTATATTGTGCGTATTGGCATCATTTTTTCCATTGTTACTATTACTTTAATGCGTTGGGCTTTTTATGATTCTCAACAGCCTGGTCATGATCCTGAAAGTTGGAAAACAATGGTTTTTACTACCCTTTGTATTGCACAAATGGGTCATGCGATCGCTGCTCGTTCTACGACTCGTTTAGCTATTGAAATGAACCCTTTTTCTAACCTTTATCTTTGGGCTGCAGTTATTGTTACAACTATCCTACAATTGATGTTAGTTTATGTTGCTCCGCTACGAGCTTTCTTTAATACGACGGTGTTAACAGGAGAACAATTGGTGATTTGTTTACTGTTTAGTAGTTTGATGTTTGTTTGGGTGGAATTTGAGAAAATTTTGTTACGAATTTATCGTAAATTGAAACATTAGTCCATTGTAGGGGTCAACGGTTGTTGATCCCTACGGAAAACAGAATGGATGCTTTTTTAATAGACTTAACATACATCTTTAGTGTATAGTCCACACATCACAAGCTTATATTGCTAAAATAACAGACAAGAAAGGCTTACACTATAAGAATGGAGTTACTAGATGGTTCAAGCGGTGAGAATTCGTAAGATCCAAGAGATAGAAGTGAAAGGGATAAGCGATCGAATAAAACAAGCTCGCTTGTCGTTACCCAGAAATGGAAAAACCTTAGACGATCTTTGTCATGAGGTTGGTATTAGTCGAACTTATTGGTACGACATCGAGAATGATCGAATAAGAGGTGCTTTGTCCATCGAGAACCTCCAAAAAATAGAAAAGGCTCTTGATATTAACTTGGGGGTAAGTTTTGATGATTAACTGGATCGATTACATTGTACCCATTAGCGTCTCTATCACAGCTATTTCCATCGTTATTGGCGGTTTATTGTGGGCTGTGAATTTGATGATTAATTCTGAACTAAAATCTTTTGAAGCTAAATATACTAAGGATTTTAGTGAGTTCAAAACTAAATACACTGAAGATTTCGGTGATTTTAAGACCGAATATACAAAAGCATTTAGTGATCTTGAACTTCGTTTAACTAAATTGTTAGCAGAAAAAGATTAATCTCAATACTGAAAATGGTGGGTTACGACAGATTATTAGATACTGCTTAAATCCTAATTTATAGCCGTCTAACCCACCCTACCATACTTTAATACCACGGTATTAACAGGAGAACAATTAGTGATCTATTTATTGTTTAGTAGTTTGATGTTTGTTTGGGTAGAATTTGAGAAAATTTTGTTACGAATTTATCGTAAATTTAAACATTAATCCATTGTAGGGGTCAACGGTTGTTTACTCCTTTAGAACAAGTTTATGCTACTATTCTTTATTATTTACAGATATTATCTTGATTTTAGATTTAGCAAAAGCTGTCAAAGAAGAGAATAGGTGGGCAATAAATAAAGATTTTTATATTAATCTTTTGAGCATCATTTTTTGCCCACCCTACGCTCTTGAAAAGAATTTATTTTTGTCTTTTTTTAACCAAGAAACCAGCACTACTCATTAATAATAACCCTAACAAGCTACTGGGTTCAGGGGTTGTTTGTGCTTCTCTGGTTGCTAAAACAACTGTTCCTCCTTCCCCACCAAATAGAGTTACTTGACCTTGATCAAAAGGATCACCAAAAACAGTTCTTGGAGAATTAGTTATGGATACTCGACTATCTGTAGCTCCTCCTACAAAGAAATAACTTACATCAGATGGAAAAGGCGCGATATCGCGAAACTGAAAGTCTATAAAATCTGAACCTATGTCACCCGGTAAGTCAAAGGTGATTTCCGTTTCTGTTGCTATTAAGTTAACACCAGTATTCACAATTTCTCCATTACTGGGTGAGATAATCGTATTAGTGTAGTTGGGACTGTTGAATACTAACTCCCAATTTACAATATTAGCGAGAGCAATCGTTCCTAACGTGCCATCGGTTTCAATCGTTCCCATGACATCAACATTCCCAGTACAAAAAAAAGGATTACAAGGTGCGGAATTGGAAAAGGTATAGGTAAAAGCTTGAACGGACTGGGTAGAGAGAGTCGTAACAGCGAGGGTAAGGGGTGCTAGGATAATTTTTGTTAATGTGTTCATAATTAAAGTAAACTCCCCACAAAGAAAGAAAAACGAACTAAAAAGAGTTTATTACCCCCCCCGATTTTGTCAATGGCTATTTTCGGCTGTTTGTAAGCAATTTTGTCTTTTTTTGGCTTTTTACTTCAATTTTTGAGCTTTTATATTACTGTTTAGAAGCCCTGCGTTACTATAATTAAACGAACCATTTAGAAAAAAATCAATGACTCAATCCTATAATGTCATCATCGAAAAAGATGCCGATGGTTACTTAGTTGCATCTGTTCCCGGTTTAAAAGGATGTCACACCCAAGCAAAAAGCTATGATGAATTAATCGAACGAATTCAAGAAGCGATTGAACTTTGTTTAGAAATGGAGAATGAAGAATTTGAACCCTTAGAATTTGTTGGTGTGCAAAGAGTGACAATTAAACAATGAGTAATATTCCAGCAGTCACAGGAAAGAAAATGATTTAAACCTTAAAAAAAGCAGGGTTTACTGTTGCTATAATTAAGGGAAGTCATCACTTCTTAATTCATTCCGATGGGAAAAGAACAGTGATTCCTGTTCACGCTAAAGAAAGCATCGGAAAAGGATTATTCTCTCAAATTTTAAGAGATTGTGAATTAACTGTTAATGAATTTATTGATTTATTGTAAAAGGAAATCATAAGATGGATGACTTAACTTTAAACTATCCAGAAATCATTTTTTTATTGACTAAAACAAAGGACTTAAAAGAGATGACAATGAATTTATATGAAAAAGACTTTGCACAATGGTTATCAACCCAAACCGTTGCTTTAAAAAACCGCAATTGGGATGCAATTGACGTTGAACACTTGATCGAAAATTTAGAAATGGGTGATCCTAAAAACACTTTAGAAAGTGATTTATTAATTTTAATTGCACATTTATTAAAACTTTATGTTCAAAGTGATGCACCTGATTGGATGAATAAAAGTTGGTATGATTCCATTGATGAACACCGTTTAAGAATACAATCTGCTTTAGAA
>JAAUYD010301772.1_pt1 | contig 22891 bp, 18 predicted proteins | sample 7278101 | NCBI WGS metagenome assembly JAAUYD01 (sample SAMN14350128, study PRJNA611818) | marine sediment metagenome | isolation source: surface marine sediment (0.6m) | place: French Polynesia: Moorea | collected 2018-08
GACTTTGGTTTCTTTACCTGTATTGGCATCGGTAAAATAGTAGTTTCCCATTGTTACTGCATCGTTACAACCAAGGCTGATTCCTGCGTTTTCAAACCTGACTTTACTCCAAGGTTGTAGAGCAAATCCTTTGTCTTCTGGAACAATACCTTTAACAAAATAGGAGACTGCTTGCGCTTCTGTTACACGAAATTGCTCCTCTGCTGCTTTTGTGGGTTTAAATAAAACTGTTCCTTCGTCGTAACCGTATAAGTTATCGACAGTATTCGCTGCTAAGGCTTTGTAATTTCCTCTGTTTTTGTATGCTTTTCCAATGGCTACAATCGCTTTACCCCAAGTCTCTTGAGCATCGATCACATCTTGGCGGCTAATACAGTTATTGGCAGTTTTGGTATCTGAATCTTGAGCTAAAGCTGTATTCTCTAAATTAGCAGTCGCAGCTAAAATACTTCCTGTTGTTATTACACCAACCAATGCTGTCAATTTTTTTAATCTCATTCTCAATGTCTGTCCTAGAAAAAACCAACTCAAAATTAGTGTAACTGTTCAAGGATTGGTGGTGGAGTCAAATACGATGTATTTCAAAACTTTTTTAAGTATTGAAGAAAAAATCTATATTACACCGGGCAAATAGACCGATATTAACTATTTATATTAGCTACATTTTTGTATCTTGTAGGACTTATATCATGTCCGCTTGAACACTTATCATTAAAACTCACGCTCCAGGCGCACAGACGCAGAGAGAATAAGAAGTTTTTATCGTAACTAATTAACCGGACATGATATTACGCAACTGGCATATTTTTTGGCGTAGGGTGCGTGAGATGCGAAAATATTTGCACGTAGCAATAAGACTTATAACGTCACGCACCAACTACCGATTGTGACAATTGCGTAAGTCCTGTCTTGATTTGGCGAAGGTATTGTTGGTGATAAAGCGGGCAAGACTTCGGCGTGAGCTCAGACTTAACTTCTCACGAATATTACTGTCCGGATAGTTAGTCTGCATCCCTATAAGCCCCTAACTTTAATATTTGATTTTTGTTGGTGTAGCCTGCGCTGTGCGCTCAGAACTCAGTACACTTTCTGTACCCTGTTCCCTAGTGTGTAGTGCCATAACTCTGCTGTGAGGAGTATGATGTCTTGACACTCTCCTGCCTAAAGGCGAGGAGATTCTTGGTTCAACGAGCCCACTTAGATTAGACCCCTTGCAGCACCTAACCCAGAGGTGGTTCTCTCCTCAAGCGTTAACTTTGGGTATGCCCTACCCTAGTTGCATTGCTGCAAATTTTTGTTTGAGTTAAATACTGTTTGTCTAGTCTCCATGAAGATTTTACCTATTCCGAGGAAGAAACTAGAACTATGGAATAGAACTCCATATCTTCAATTGTCAAGGTGCAGTGTTGAGCCGTTAGGCGACATCGGGTGTTTATACAGGTTAATTACCCTCACCTGTTGGCGTTTACTATATCATGACTGCCCCTAAAGGGGCAATCCGCTCACCTACATCCACCGCCTAAAGTACGATTGAGTATTTTCGCCCAGCTCCAATACTCAATCTCGGTGGTTTTGGTTCGCTCGATTTCTTTATAATCTATTGATACCGAACATCTTAATCTTCTGTCTTGACTGCAAACTTTTCCTTTGAGTGCTTGGCTAAATGTAGCCATACCCATGCCAGAGCTGGTGTGTTTTTTACACCCCACGGTGTAGTAGAAACTCCCCGGTTTATGCCAGTGGGAACCCTGGCAAATGTCAAAACCCTGACTCCAGCTCAGTTAAAAGATACTGGAGCCCAAATGGTACTTTCTAATACTTATCACCTCCATCTCCAGCCGGGGGAAGAAATTGTCGCTGGAGGTGGAGGCTTACATAAATTCATGGGTTGGAATGGCCCTATGCTCACTGATTCTGGTGGATTTCAGGTCTTTAGTTTAAGTGAGATGCGAAAAATTACGGAAGAAGGAGTAACTTTTCGCTCGCCTCACGATGGTCAGATGATTAAATTAACCCCAGAACGCTCCATTGAAATCCAAAATATTTTGGGAGCGGATGTGATCATGGCATTTGACGAGTGTCCGCCCCACACCGCTAGTCGTCAAGAGGTAGAAGCGGCCACAACCCGTACCTATCGTTGGCTAGAACGTTGCATTACAGCCCATAAACGGCAGGATCAAGCTTTATTTGGTATTGTTCAAGGAGGTATGCACCTAGATTTACGTTCCCAGGCTGCGGCGGATTTGAGTCAATTAGATTTACCTGGATACGCCATTGGGGGAGTGAGTGTGGGGGAAGAACCAGAATTGATCCATAAAATTGTGCAAAATACCGCTCCCCTATTACCCCCAGAAAAGCCACGCTATTTGATGGGAGTGGGAACTTATAAGGAGATGGTAATGGCGATCGCTTCTGGTGTGGATATATTTGACTGTGTGATTCCCACCCGTTGGGCAAGACATGGTACAGCTATGGTGAAAGGGGAACGATGGAACTTAAAAAACGCTCAATTCCGCCAAGACTTCACCCCTCTAGATCCAGACTGTCCTTGCTATACCTGCCAAAATTTTACCCGTGCTTACATTTCTCACCTAGTCCGCGCCCAAGAAATTTTAGCCTATACCCTATTAAGTATCCACAACATCACCGAACTGATTCACTTTACCCAAAAAATCAGAAAAGCAATTTTGAGCGATCGCTTGACTACGGAATTTGCCCATTGGTTGGATTGAGAAAATATTGAGGAAATTAGTAATAACTAACAACTAACCGAACCATGTTAAGATATTTCTCAATTATGAAAACTGTGTTGAATAGGTAGATTTAAACGAACATGGAAGCAGCACTGTTGTTAGCAAAGTTACCCGAAGCTTACCAAATTTTCGATCCTTTGGTAGATGTTTTACCAATTATCCCCTTGTTTTTCTTGTTGTTGGCTTTTGTTTGGCAAGCAGCAGTTGGTTTTAGGTAAAACTAATCGATCGCTTTCAATGAAAATAAAACAAGATTGTACCAGACAATTTGTTTATTTTTTTGACGACAGGCTCAATGCCTGTCTTATTTTTTGACACCATAGATAATGGATCTACATCAAAATTAATAACTTTTAATATTTTGTAAAAATAACTATAATGTAAGTCAGTTTTTCTATTTACTTGCCATACTTGTGGCTGTCGATAGCTAAACTATTTCTTGGGATGTGGCAAGGGTTTTTGAATTTTCCTCCCAACCCATACCCTTGTAATGTCAATATCTAGGCTAGAAACTCGCTTACACAATACAATGGGGCATTAACTTATGAGTAATATCAAATTCGTCAATGTAAATAAAGAGGTAGTAGCGTCTACTGGTGCCAATTTGCGACAAAAAGCCATAGAAAATGGCATTGATATTTATAAAATGTGGGCCAAAATGACGAATTGTAGCGGTTGTGGGCAGTGTGGAACCTGCGCCGTAGAAATTGTTGAAGGTATGGAAAATCTCTCTCCACTCACAGCAGCAGAGAAAAGTTTACTAAAGAAAAAACCAGATAATTTTCGTCTTGCTTGCCAAACCTTGGTTAATGGTCCTGTAAGTGTAATAGTCAAGCCTTAAAGGTATTTATACCTTGAATATGCTGGTACTTCTGAGCCGGACGAAATTTGCCATGACACTGGCTTAGATAGTGGTATCCTAAAATTGTTGAGAAGAAATTAAGAGAGGCGTTCTTGGCATGCAAGTTAATGATTTAGGGTTTGTAGCTAGTCTACTATTTGTACTAGTCCCAGCTGTTTTTTTAATCCTTCTTTACACTGTGACTGCTAGCCGCGAAGGAAAGCAAGATTAATAACAATTCGTATATAAAATAAAGACCCCTTACACTTTTAGTGTTGGGGGTTTTTATTTCAGGTTTCTATAGCCCCAGGCTGTAGCCTGTTAGTGAAGCTCCCACGAAGTGCAAGGCTTTTCAATAATTGAGATTTGAGATGCTTCCATTTATAGCACTTATTCTCTATTCTCTGTTGCGCCTGGAGCGCCTAGAGCGTGAGCTTTAATGATAAGTGAAAAATACGTAGGGTGCTGTATAGCCCTCCGGGCATGGCGGGAGCTAGAGCGAAACGTAAAGCACCATCATGTTAGGCTTTGGTGCGTTACGACTTACGTCTAACACACCCTACAAATACTCATTACTCATTACTCATTACTCATTACTTATTACTTATTACTCATTACTCATTACTTATTACTCATTACTTATTAAAGCTACCCTAATGTTCTTACCAGCATTACGGGACAAGTTGCATTCACGCGCACATAATCAGATAGGGAAGCGCCTATAAGTCTGTCTATATCTACTAAATTCTTGGCAATTGAAGGACGGCGATCGGGAGAGCCTAAAAGCAATAAATCAACGTTCTTTTCATCTGCTAAACGACAAATTTCCTCCCCTGCTTTACCGCTACTGGTAATGCAACTATATTGAACTCCTTGCTTTTTAATTTGACTAATAGCATCAGCGAAAACGGGATTTTCTTCTGCGTTGTTACCAGAAGTTTCCGAGCTTTTCCCAGTTACATTTTTGGCTACATTAGCTAAAAGAAGTTCGCCACCCTTAATATCTCGAAGCAAGAATAAAGCCATATTTAAGCAATTTTTTGCTACATCAGACTTATCTATCGCCACCATAATGCGGTTAATTCTTTTGACATAAATGTCATCTTTCACCAACAACATAGGGCGAGAAGATAATTGAAAAACATACTGGCTAACCGAATTTTGTAAAATAGATTGCAATCGTTTCAGACCGCGAGATCCCATGATAATCAAATTTGCATCTATTTCATCAGCAACCTGGGAAACTATTAACTTTGGATCTCCTTCGCGCAAAATTGAAGAAACATTGGCGGGATCTAAATTTAAATACTGAATGGCATTAGCTAGGATTTTTCCCCCTTCTTCCCATTTTGCTGTCATTAAGTCAGAGGAGTTTTGTTTGGGAACTACGTGTAAAACACTGATTTTGGCTCCTTTGAGGGATGGCACATCTGCCAACATTTTCATCATTTCTTCGGCATGACCAAGCCCTGAAACTGCTAATAAAATTTTGTTTATCATCTGAACCTTCGATTGTGTTAATTGCTATAGTTCTTGCTGTTATAGTTTAGCGATTTTAATGGTACCAAATAAAATGGTTCCATAATCCTATAATATTTTTTCTGGGTTCCCCTCAACTTTGAATTAATTAATAAAATTGTGGTGCGATCGCTCGATATACATCATAAAATATACGTTTATTTTATGGTATATATCTCCTATCAATAATAAATGGTTATAATCAAGTCAAATCTATGGTTTTAACTAGGATTTAAATTAAGCACTTTTAATTTTAGTACTTATTCTTACCCATTTATGCAATTAACAATAATAAATTTTATGATTTTTAATTTAGATTAACTATTTTTAATTAAAGAAATATAACACTTACTATCAAATTGCTAACGTGAAAAGTTAGATCCCCGACTTTTCAAAAAAGTCGGGGATCTGAGCCTTTGCATTTTTACAAATCAAATAGGATTGCTATATGGGATTACTATTTGATTTTTGCACTAATTTTGATTTTGGATATCCCGCAAAAAACGCAATCTATCAGTTAAATTTTTTACAGTCTCTGTTTGAGAATTACTAGAACTGCTTTTCCTTTGGGGACAACGTAGACCCAATAATTTTTTCTGGGAGATGGACTTTAAGCCTACCTGTGTTAGGGTTTTTTGCCATCGAGTTGATAGTTTTTGGTTGCGTATATTACAAGCACGCAAATCGGCTAAGGTAGCCAGAAAATCAAACCACAGGCCTTCTCGGGAATAGATGGAAAGGCGATCGCTTTGACTTAATTTTGGCAATTTATTAGCTAGGTTTCGATTTAGTTGCACCCTTTGTACCCAGCCATAGCTAGTGATTACAGAGTTAGGGGAGGTATCTTGAAGATTACAAATAATGGATACAGACCACAGATAATTTCCTTTGATTGCTAAAGGAGCTACTCTGCCATCTTTGGGTAAGCTAAAACTACTGATCCCACCTTGGGGAATGGGTTGAAAATTTCTTCTATATATTAGTGTACGCCGGCGGAGTTGCCGATCCATTTTGTAGAGGGAAAAGCGTACTTGTTGGGCTTTATTATTTGGTGCGTACCAAAAAAACCGGGGATAAGCAGCAGTGGTTAAACCCACATTAGTTTTTGGTAGTAACAACGCTAATACAGGCACTTTCCCAGAAATACAAATCTCTCCTGGTCTTCTGGTTCCCCCACTTTCTCGTCTTCCTGGTCGATCCAATTTAGGAATTTTTACCTGTTTTAATGATGTTTGGGATAATGTTTGGGCATCAGCAATCAAGGGGAAGCTAGATAATACCAGACTAAATGCCAGTAATTTCCATTGCTTACCCCATATATATTTAATTGGTAATCTAATTTGCATAAATATTCAATGCGTTGACATTCCCCACCCATGGATGGATGGATGGGGATTCTTGTTTCAAACAGAGAACCAAATCATCGGACAAGTCGAGATGCTCAGATTACTTTACCAGAATTTGACATTCTCCCCACGCCTATAAGGCTGGGGATTCCAAGAATTACTCCGTAACCAGAGGGTGAAAGCCCCTGACTTTCAAGAAACACATTCGGTAGGGGCACGGCACCAGTAAGATAATTGGCGTTGCTGATTATAGCACTACGTTTTCGGGTTAGGACATTTTTCTGTCAACTGTCAACTGTCAACCGTCAACTGTCAACTGTCAACTGTCAACTGTCAACCGTCAACTGTCAACTGTCAACCGCCAACCATCAACCGTCAACTGTAACCAAGCCATTGTGCTTCAGTAGAGGTTTAGTAATGGGTTCTCGTCCCCGGAAGGATTGAAATACTTCCATGGGATGCTGACTACCACCAAGAGCTAGGATAGTTTCTCGGTAACGTTTACCAGTAGCTTGAATTGCCTGCTCATTTTCTAACCCAGCTTCCTCAAAAGCTGCAAAAGCATCAGCACTAAGAACTTCAGCCCATTTGTAGCTATAGTAACCAGCCGCATATCCACCAGCAAAAATATGCCCAAACGCACACAAGAAAGAGTCTTCTGGTAGTGGTGGTAAAACAGTTGTGGTTTTAGCAATGCGATCGCGCACATCTTTGGCAGTTTCCTCACCACTGGGACGGTAGCGGTGATGTAGCTCTATATCCACCAAGCTAAAATGTAATTGTCGTAGCATGGCGCTACCACTCATGTAATTCTTGGCTGCTAACAACTTTTGGTAATAATGTTCGGGTAAGGTTTCCCCTGTTTGGTAATGTTTAGCCATTCCCATTAAAGTGGGTCGGTCGTAGCACCAATTTTCCATAAATTGGCTCGGTAATTCTACTGCATCCCATTCCACATTATTTATACCTGCTGCCCCCACATAGTTAACCTTAGTCAGCATATGCTGTAAACCATGCCCAAATTCATGGAACAGGGTTTCCACCTCCGAGAAAGTCATTAAACTTGGTTTGTCATCCACTGGGGGAGTTTGGTTACAAGTCAAATAAGCCACAGGTAGCTGGGTGGCTGTTTCTAACTGGCGACGGTTGATACAGGTATCCATCCATGCACCACCGCGTTTTTCCGCAGGACGACTGTAAGCATCGAGGAAAAAGTAAGCTAGAGCATTTCCCGTTTCGTCATTAATTTGGAAATAACCCACATCTTCGTGCCACACAGGGGCTTGTCCATCTGCGGGGGTAACAGTCAGACCAAATACGCGGTGGACTAATCCAAATAAGCCATCCAGGACTTGGGGAAGGGGGAAATAGGGACGTAATTCTTCTTGGGTAAAGGCAAACTTTTCTTCCCGTTGACGTTCCGCCCAAAAGCTAATATCCCAGTGTTTGAGATCATTAGCCTCTGCTGCACCCTTAGAGGCTGCAAAAGCCTTAAGTTCTGCTAATTCCTCGACAGCAGCATCATAACTCGCAATCCGCAGTTCCTCTAACAACTTCTCCACTGATTCCACATTGGGAGCCATTTTACTGGCAAGGCTAATTTCTGCATAGGTTTGATAACCAAGTAAATCCGCCATTTCTTGCCGTATTGACAAAATACGCTCAATTAATGGATTATTGTCCAGTTCTCCACGGGTAGCACGGCTAATAAAGGCTTTATACAGTTTTTCTCGCAAATCCCGACGGGTGCTGTGCTGCATAAAAGGAACATAACTGGGGTAGTCCAAAGTGATTCGCCAAGGACCATTTTCTGGTGTAGCATTTTCTGCCCCCTTTTCCCTTGCTGCTTGGGCAGTTAAACTCAGTAAGCTCAGTGGTAATCCTGCTACTTCTTCTTTCTGTGTCAAAGTAATACTAAAAGCCTTCGTCGCATCTAGGACGTGGTTGGAGAAATTAGTAGAAAGCTCCGCCAGTTCCATTTGCATAGCATTAAAACGTTCCTTGGCTTCACCCTGTAAACCCACACCAGCCAGTTTTGCATCCCGGATAGCAGCTTCTACAATTCGCTTTTGTGCTGGTTCTAAAGTATTCCAGTCATCCCCACCACGGAGTGCCTCCAAGGCATGATATATTGGCTGACTTTGACTGAGTTTATTGATAAACTGCACCACTTGGGGTTGTACGGTTTGATGAGCTAACCGCAGTTCTGGGCTATTTTTGACACCCATCAAATGGTTAATAACTCCCCAACTCCAATAAAGGCGTTCGGTAATATCCTCTAAAGGTGCAACTAAACCGTTCCAGGTAGGTTCTACATTGGTTTCTAAATGAATTAGTTTTTTGTTTAGTTCCTCTAACAACTGGTTCATAGCAGGAACAACATGTTCTGGTTCAATTTTCGTAAATAGGGGTAAGCCAGAACCTTGGAGCAAAGGATTATTTGATATGACGGCGTTTGCACTCATAGTTTAGTGTGAGTCAGGAATAAAACGAGAATTTTTCTTTCTATATTTCCACTGTAACGTTTGCCTAGGTACTCATTGCCTAGAACACCGATTCAGTCATGCCAAAATCCCTGTTTAGGTGAGATGAGGGAGACAGGGGAAGGCAAAAAAGCTTACTATTTATTTCTTCATTCTTCCCACACTCCCCACACCTCCCACACTCCCCACACTCCCCTCTCCCTCCCAATAAATGATTCTTCTCGATTACACCAATTGATGCTCTAGGGGATAGGTGAAAATAACCGTACTGTTAACATTTATATGCCATTAGTCTCTCAGCAAGCATTTGGGGATTTGCATACCGCTAATTTTGATCGCTCAAATAGGGTTTATAATAGGTGCAGAGAATTAGCTTCTATGTCATTGTATAGAAGAGAGTAAATTCGACGAGCATTTTTGTTTGTATTATTGGCAGGACTTTCCCTTTTAATATTTACAAACTTTTCTCCGAAATTTAAATCTCTACACATTAATAATTTTGGAGATAATTTATGTCAATTTATGTAGGCAATCTCTCTTACGAAGTTACCCAAGAGGATTTGAGCGAGGTTTTTGCAGAATACGGCACTGTCAAGCGCGTTCAACTGCCTACCGACCGGGAAACAGGACGATTACGCGGCTTTGGATTTGTGGAAATGGAAACTGAAGCTGAAGAAACAGCTGCCATCGAAGCCCTTGATGGTGCTGAATGGATGGGCCGCGATATCAAAGTTAACAAGGCCAAGCCCAGAGAAGACAGAGGTTCTGGTGGTAATCGAGGAGGATACGGTGGAGGTGGTGGTAGACGTAACCGTTACTAAAGTTTTAAAATTTTAAACTTCATCTCAACTATTAAATTCAGACAATCAGTCTATTTTTTTCTAAAATAGCAAAGTTAACTAGGGTAGCTCTTTTAAAGGTGAGTTTGTGGTGCACTAACTATCAACTCCCTTTTGTGTAAAAGTTTGGCACAGATATTGTTTAGTAGGAGAAATAATGACCCAAATAGTAGTAGGCGAAAATGAATACATTGATTCAGCCTTACGTCGATTTAAACGAGAGGTATCCAAGGCGGGCATTTTTCAAGATATGAGGAAGCATCGTCACTTTGAAACACCTATAGAAAAACGCAAGCGCAAAGAAATTGCTAAACATAGGCAGAGTAAAAGACGTTTTCGCAGTTGAGTTCTAGAAATTAACTCAAAATTCAACGGAAGTGTGAAAGCCCCTAGCTGAAAGTGAGGGGATAATAAACCATAGGGCAGGGTTTAACCTGCCCTATTGTGTTTTATGGGCTGTAGGTAAGCGATATGGCGCTACGCGCAAGTAATAAGTAATAAGTAATAAGTAATAAGTAATAAGTTTACTGCTCATAGGTTTGAGCCTGTAACAATGTCTTATACCATTTCTCCATGAAATTACACTTAATATAAATTCATGCATCGGATTTAGTGAAGTATAAACTTTCCCTTAGGGTAGATACAAAGATGCATTATTAAGTGCATTGTTACAGAGAATTGGTATTAACGTGCCTTCGTAGTGCTATAAATTACAATCAACTTTCAAGAAACCTATGAATCAAATCACGGAGCAGGGATCAAAAAATCATCCATCGTCACAAGCAGGAAATCATATTCTCAAATGGATTGGTGTTTTGTTGCTGGTTTATTTTTTGATTGCAGCAGTGGGAATAATTGGTTCGGGCTTTAAATCCGCAACTGGGGAGAACGCTGAAGAACTTTTTGCATTTGCAACTAATCCCTTCTTCGGATTGATTGTTGGTACTTTAGCTACAGCACTGATTCAATCTTCAAGTACGGTAACATCAATTATCGTGGGTTTGGTTGCAGGGGGATTACCTGTGGCGACTGCTATCCCCATGGTAATGGGGGCAAATATCGGTACAACCATTACTAATACAATAGTCAGTCTGGGACATATTGGGGATCGAGAAGAATTTAAGCGAGCTTTTGCTGCTGCTACCATACATGATTTTTTTAATCTGATTGGTGTTGTTATTTTTTTACCCTTAGAAATTATATTTCATCCCCTAGAACGAATGGGGTTATTTTTGGCACAAGGGTTAGTTGGTGGTAGTTCCTTGAGTATGGAGGATTTTAATCTTGTCAAAGCTTCCACCCAACCAGTTATCAGTAGTTTCCAAAGAATAACTCATGTTCTTCGGGCTCCATTGGATGGTATTGCCTTAATCATAGTTGGAGTTGTTCTCATTTTTTTGACTATTGTCTTGATTGGAAAACTCCTTAAAGTCTTAATGGTTGGGCGTGCAAAGGAAATTTTACATACAGCAATTAGTCGAGGAGGCCCTATTGCGGGAATAGCAGCAGGTACCCTGATAACAATACTTGTGCAATCTTCCTCCACTACCACCAGTCTTATGGTTCCTTTAGCTGGTTCGGGGGTATTTGAATTATCCCAAATTTATCCTTTTACTTTAGGAGCGAATATTGGTACTTGCATTACCGCTTTATTGGCAGCAACTGCTATATCTGGGAAGGAAGCAGTACCAGCCTTGGAAATTGCTATGGTTCATATGCTTTACAATTTTTCGGCCGTTGTGGTTATTTATGGTATCCCATTTTTATATCGATTACCTTTGATTGGTGCTCAGAAATTGGCTGATGTGGCTAGCAAGCGTAAGTATTTAGCTTTTGCTTATATTGTGGGCGTATTCTTTGTCATTCCAGCCATCCTTTTAGGTTTTTCCAGATTGAATGGGAATATAGGAATCCGGTTTGATTTTTAAACAAAATTAGTATCTGTAGCGTGCTTCATGACTTTAGATCCTTGACTTTTTTAAAAAGTCGGGGATCTGAGCCTCTCCATTTTTACAAATCAAATAGTAATCCTATATATGGGTCTTTATTAATATTTCCCAGGAGTAATTTATTTTTTGGTGTTTGTTTATTTTGGTGTTTGTTTATATGCGACAATAAACATCATGCACATAACCATATATTAACAGTGGAATCAAATTTGAAAAGTGTTGTTTTCTTGAATATTTCAGATAGCTGAAATTCACATTATGGGGCGAAATATTTGCTATCAAAAATTATTTAGACTAGGTTTTATATTTTGTTTCCAGAGAATATTCAAGTTAAAATGGCAATCGATCAATATTTTGCTATCTCTGCAATCCCAACATAAATATTGCTAGTTATTTCTCCAAAATGCTTAAAAATATGAAATTTTTCAGATCGACTTAGAACAAATTTCCATGCTTCGGTATTTACGGAACTTTATCTTAATTTTATAGTTTCTTTATGAAAACTTTAATAAATAGCCTTATTCCCTCAGTATTTATAACGGTATTCTGGCAGAGAGGAGAGAAAATTTTGAAAAAACATTAACTATTAAGTAAGGAATTTTTGCAGCAGTGATACCACTATTAACGGATGTTTTACCTCCTGTTCCGGCGGTAGTCAGGCCGATGGAAAAAAATGCCAATTCATCTATCGCTAGAGATAAAGATGGAATTTTGATTTCCCTCGGAAATCGCCAACTGAAAGTTGCTATGGCACCAAAAAGGTCAAAGAGGAAATCTTTGGGTCGTAAATCAAGTAGAGCATTATCGAGAAAACTAAGAAAATATTCTTCCCGCCGTCGCAGATCTAGGAGAGTATCCTACCGTCGTCGCAGAGCCAGAAGAGTATCCTACCGTCGTAGATCCAGGAGAGTATCCTATCGTCGTCGTAGATCCAGGAGAGTATCCTACCGTCGTCGCAGAACCAGGAGAGTATCCTATCGTCGTCGCAGAGCCAGGAGAGTATCTTACCGTCGTCGTTATAGAAGACCATCATTACGCCAGAGATTAAGAAGATATTCTGCCCGTCGTCGCTCGGGAAGGTTTTATAATCCCTTACCAGGGAGAGTTGTAACAGGGAGATATGGATATAGAAGGTATCCTAGACGAGGTATGCATTATGGTGTCGATCTAACCGCTCCTCGCGGAACTCCGATTAAACCTTCTAGCTCCGGTGTTGTCTCTTATGCAGGCTATCAAGGGGGATATGGAAAGACTGTTGTGATTCAACACGGAAATGGAATTTCTACTAAATATGCCCATATGAGCAGAATTTTAGTGGGAAGGGGTAGATCTGTAAGTAGAGGTACGACCATAGGAACAGTTGGTTCCACTGGTTTTAGTACTGGGCCCCATTTACATTTTGAATTCAAGGTTAATAATTATCCTGTGAATCCGTATCGGTATGTTCGCGGGTTCTAATGGTGGTAAATCTCGATTGAGACTGGGGTCTTATGTACTTGATGAGCTTGAACTTTTTTCGTCGTCCTGTTAACTTATTGACCGATGATAGGGGGAGAATAGAACCGATGAAGCGATGGCTAACTAAACAACCCCAAATCCAATTTCTCAATACTAACAACTGGTTACGAAAACCGGGGAGAGTCAACAGGTGTACTGCTAACCATAGTAACCAAGCTATAACACCTGTGAGTTGCAACTGACCCAAGTCTAAGACTCCATTGTAGCGTCCTAGAATTACCATATTGCCCATGTGTCGATAGCGCATGGGCAATAGCTTTTTGTGTTGGATTTGGCGAATAATATTGTTAGCTGCTATTTTCCCTTGCTGTATGGCTACGGGGGCTGACATTGGCATTCCTGCTAAGGAAGCAAGATCCCCAACAACATATACCTGAGGATGTTGGGGAACTTGTAATGTTGGTAGTACAGTTACCCGTCCATTATTATCTGTGGGTAATCCCCATGTTCTAGCTAAGGGGTTCCCAGTAACTCCTCCAGTCCAGATTGTTGTCTTGGTGGGTATGACAGTAGAATCTTGCAGATACACTGCTTCAGATGTTACATGGCTGACACGCGATCGCAGTAGTACTTGTACTCCCATTTTTTCTAGTTGCAACTTGAGATAAGTACACAATCGTCTGGATAGTTGAGGAACTAGACTATCTCCAGCTTGCAAAAGTATGACTCTTACCTGACTCAAATCCAAGGTGGGATAATTTTTAGCAAAAGCTGCAATCATCTCTATCATAGAAGCTGCAAGCTCTACACCAGTGGCTCCACCACCAATTATCGTAAATGTTAGCAATTGTTGACACAAAGATGGATTTACTGATAATGTCCCCTGTTCTAAACAACCGATAATCTGATTACGTAAATTTACTGCCTGGTCGAGTTTTTTTAAAGGCAAAGTATATTCTCTGGCTCCTGGTATGCCTAAAAGTTTAGAATCGCTACCTGTGGCAATAATCAGAAAATCATAGGGAATAAAATACTCATCAGTTTGAATGCATTTACTACTAAGATCGACTTGCTTAACATTTGCAGTTATAAACCGCACATTTTTTATATGCTTTACCATATTGTGTATGGGGCAAGCAATCAGTTGTGGTTCTATTTCCTTGGTAGCTACCTGATGCAACAGGGGAGAGGAAGTGTAATAGTTTTCACGATTTAACAGCAATACATCTAATTGAGCATTAGCTAATGCTCTCACTGCTGATAACCCCCCAAAACCACCTCCAATAATTACTACCTGCTGACGTGACATTAATTACACCAATATAAAATTTTGATTATTATGCCACCAGATTAATTGAGGGTTTGTAATTTAGACAACCCAGAAATCTCTAGTCTTTGTTAATTCCCTGGCTATACATGTATGGCGCTACGCCCTAGGGAATAGGGAACAGGGAACAGCATATTATCGAAGGGTTTGTTGGACTTATAAATGTCCGCACCCTAATTCCACGATGCTGTAAGCAATAGATGTTACATATTTATTATATGTAAAAACACTACAAAAATATATATTACGGCAGTGTGATTTTTTTATTACTTGTCTGTATTTACACTGTATACTAATTGCTAATAGGTGGAGCTAAAGGAACTCTTCTGTTTCCTCCCCCACCAATAGTTTTAGGTGTATTGTTATCAACAATATACATGGCTTGGAATAGGCTCATAAAATCATCATAAAATTTTCCGCTTCTACCAGTAAATTTATAACCATAAGTGGAATAAAACTCTTCCAATACACCTTTTTCCACGGCAAAGTAATGTGCATCCCAGGCTGCATCATCAACAATATAAGCGCCATAGTCTTGTAAAGCATGAAATAATTTCTTACCAGCTGGTGTCTGGAGCTTGAGGCTACTTTCAGTTACCTTTGGTGGAATTGCAAGTAATGAACCTTGTACCAGGGCGGGATTCTTACCATGATACCTTTTAGCTGCATAGTTATCAGCACGATCTGCCGGCCAACGATACCCAGGCAGGGACTGGGAATAATAAAGATATTTTTCGGAAAAAATTAGAATTTTTAAAGCGTGGCGAATAGGTTCATTGTTAGTCAGTTCACCTTTACGAATAGAACCACCAATGGAAGAAAGTCCAGAGCCAAAATGTGCGCCACCTATGCCATCTCCGTAAATATCACTATCTGGAAAATAACGCCAGCCATAAATTGCACCACCAGATTGACAGCGAGTCAGAGGTGCTATTTGCACTAAAGTTTTATCATTTGGCATGAGAAAAGCCGATACATTATTAGGTGTGCTGCGCGGCTTAATTGTGGCATCGGGAATAATTAAATCATCCGGAATTGGCAGGGAAATACCCATGGATTTAGTCTTTTTATCTGCACAACGCTTAGTCCATGAGCCAGGAGCATATACTGGACGCAAAGGATCGTCAGATTTCAACTTGTAAAAATATTCCTCATCGCCCCCAGCATATCCTGCTTTGCCAATATTAGCCTGAATGTAACGGGCACCTGAACCAATGGGTAAATTCCAAATAGATGTAGATGCAAAAGGCCAAAGAAATTTATCCCTGGTTGTAGGGAATTTCTTTTGTATGGAGGCTTGATTGGGAGTAGCTAGAGTAACCTGTGAAGAATTTTGCTTTGATGATGGAGAAGCAATATTGGTGGGAATTGTAGTTTTAGTAAACTTGCCATTGTCTTTGATGATTTTTTTCAAAGCATTAAGCCATGTTTTAGCCATAGCTCGGTTACCCTTATCATTGAGATGTAAACCATCTGAAGACAGACCAGATAAGGGAACTGCTGAGAACATATCAACAAAGTGGACTTTTTTGCCTTCGGCTTGTTTTCTTTTAACTAATCCGGAAATCTGAACATTAAGTGAACTCACCTTTTTATTACCACTTGACCATCCAAAGGGAGTGATTGAAGCAACAGCAATGTGAGTATTGGAATTATTTTTGTGAATAGTATCGATGATCTTCTCTAGGTGTTCCGGTACTTTTTTGGGATCGCCACCATTAAAAAAATCGTTGGTTCCCAGCATCATCAAAACAATATTGGGCTTTGTACTGGATACCCAATGAGAAAGTATTGGTGTATCTCGGCTTACCCATGATGGAGGTGGCATGGCTCCAATCACTTCAGCAGCCTTCCATCCTCCATGACATTCATTGTCCGGATCTGGTGATGGTCCGTTTTTTTTGGTACCCACCCAGTCAATCTTCAGCCCATTTTTGGCAACCATTGGTCGCAAAAATGACATATTACGACGACAAATTGAGTCTCCCAGGGACATCACACGTATTGGAGTTGTGGTAGCAAGGGGCTGAGAACTAGAACAGGTAAAAAGAAAGAGTGAGCATACAAATAGACCAAGAAATATATATTTGCTCATTTTACGACCCATTTCTTCCTTCTCCTTTTATATTAAATTAGCATTGGTTTAATTCCTCACCAAGTATTGGTAAGGGTTAGTGGGGAATTTAACCCCCAACAACCCCTGAAAAACTATTCACAGTTTTAACCTTTCCAAAGTTTTTCTTGCCCCTGATTTTCTAAAAATAACTTTAATTTTTTCTGATGAAATTTTTGATAATAATCTAGGCTTAATTTATCTACTCTAATCCCAAAACTGGATTTGTTTCCTTCGATTATCTCAGCAATTTTATCATTTATTTTTGGATAAAAATGACTCCCATCATATGTATTATCAATATTAGTCGTTACAGGTGAAACATATGAGAAGTCATACATGGTATCAAATAATTGAGAAACTTGGTAAATTCCTTCCAATTTGCAATTAAACAATCCAGTAGAATAAATTTCATTATAAAACTTCCATGCTGAAATAGGCGGGACATAGGCAATAAATTCAGCATGAGGAAATATCTTTTTTAGCTTTTTATAATCAGAAATACTTTCCAAATTGCAATTATATTTATTCTGGGATCGATTTTTAATTAATTTGGGTTGATACTTGGGAGCATCTGCAAAAACTTTTACTTTAAATTTATCATCATAGAATCTAATAAAATCTTTTTTGTGATTTAAAATTGTCTTAGTAGAAAGCCAAAAAGTATCTAATGAGAATAAATAAGATTCATATATAGGTTTCGGTTCCGAAATAGTAATATCATACTCAGTTTTTGTTGCATCAAAGTTAAAAGCATCAACGCCTATATAAATTTTTTTAGGATTAGCACCCTTTTTTTTCACATATTCAGCATATTTAACAAATTCTGCAATTCTTCCTGCACTAAAAGAATAGTTGAAACAATTGTTATTTTTCAGTGAAGAAGCATTCAATAAAGTAGTTCTAGAACTACCAAAAATCAAACAATCATATTTATTTCTATTTTTTAAGTATAAATTGGTTTTTGTGAGACGTTCATTAAAAGGCATATTTATTCCATTCAACTTATTACCTTTTCCATACCATAAAGGGTCAATTATATAATTTATTGACCCAACGAATAAAATAAGAAAAATTGACACAAAAGAATATAATTTTAAATAATTACTAAACATTTTAGCACCTTGATAAATAGTTTAAAATTGGAAGTACAAAAATTCACTAACTTTTGTAAGTTTTAATAGCGCAATTACAGTCATAGTACCCGTAAGCATAGCCCAAACTTGATTCGGTCTCCATTGCAATCTTTTCCATAAATGTAGATTATCAGCTGAAGAATTGTTTGCTAGGCTATGATTTAAGGCAGGATTATAAGATGTCATCCATTCTTGTGTATTCGGTGTAAATAAAGCAATTATCAATAAAGAAATAATCCAGAAAAAAGATTGATATAAAAATAATTCTGAAATAGAGATACCATTTAAGCCAATCATTCCTTTCAAAAGGATAAAAGCAGTATTCATATTTTCTGCACGAAAGATAACCCAGCTAATTACAACTGCAAAAAACGTTAATAGCCAACCAAAACTTATATCTAACCAATTCCTATTATTTAAATCATGCCCTAAAGATTTTTGCCAAGAACGCCATTGATGATTAATAATTAAATAAATTCCATGTAACCCTCCCCAAAAGACAAAAGTCCAACCAGCACCATGCCAAATTCCACCTAGCAGCATAGTAATTAATAAATTAAAGTTACGGCGGAGTTTACCTTGACGGCTACCACCGAGAGGAATATAAAGATAGTCTCGCAAAAAATTAGAAAGAGTAATATGCCATCTCCGCCAAAAATCGATAATACTGATAGCTTTATAAGGAGAATTAAAGTTAATTGGTAGCTTAATTCCAAACATCCTAGCTATCCCAATTGCCATATCTGAATAACCAGAAAAATCAAAATAAAGTTGCAATGTATATGCTAAAGCCGCAATCCAAGCAGAAATAAAAGTAGGAGCTATACCTTGGGATGCAGCATCAAAAATTGGGGTAGCATAAACAGCAATTGTATCTGCAAATACAACTTTTTTAAATAATCCAATACTAAAAATAGTGACCCCTACTGCCATATTCTCAGGATTGTATCGATAGATGTTTTTATTTTCAAATTGAAATATTATGTCTTTGTGATGTACAATCGGTCCAGCAATTAATTGTGGGAAAAAAGTGACAAATAAGCAATAATCGAGAAAATTATATTCTTTGATTTCTCCTTTGTAAGCATCTACTAAATAAGAAATTTGCTGGAATGTAAAAAATGATATTGCTAAAGGTAAAATAATATTATCGAGATTAAAATTTATTCCTGTAATATCACTAACTATAGATATAAAAAAGTTTGTATATTTAAAATAACCAATTAGAGCTAGGTTTACTACAATTCCTATGATTAGGGTTAATTTTTTATGAATAGATTTTTGGATTTTTTTGTTTAAAGCTAAACCTACAAAATAATTGAATATTACTGAAAATATCAATATTAGTAAGTAACGTGGATTCCACCAAGCATAAAAAAAGAAAGAAGTCGTAATCAAAAATAGTATTGCAAATCGATAATTCCCCAATTTTCCAATTTGGAAAAAAATTAATATATTAATTGGCAAAAATAAAAATATGAATTCTAAAGAATTAAACAGCATAGTTTATATTCAATAATGATTACTTCTTTATCTATAGGACTTACGCAACTGGCATATTTTTTGATGTAGGGTGTGTGACGCTGTGAAGATTTTTGAACGTAGCAATCAGACTTGTAGCGTCACGCATCAACCACTAATTGTCACACTTGCGTAAGTCCTGATCTATTATCCTTAACTTTTAATCAAACATCAGCATTTGTCTTGAAAATCAAGGTTATAAACTTAAATTTCATGCACAGATATTCAAAATGTTAATAGTGACATTTTTGTTCAAAACAGTATTTGCAATAACAATTGAGAAACAACTTAGTTGTTAATTAAGATAATAAAAAATATTTGACTCGATGATATGGCATTGTATAAATGCAGGATGATTTTGCCCAATTTGAAACAACTTTTCAATGGTTTCATATTGGGAAAAATCATCCCGTAATCCAGCAATATAGATAGTAGATGTACACATAATTATGCGAGTAAACAATTTATATGAGAAAATCCCCATAAATTAACGCTAATCACAAATTCAATTTAATTTCCACTTGGGTGAGATTGATTCAAATTATTCATGGCTAATCTAGGTATTCTATTAAAAATTAAATCTCCTTTTGGATAAAAATTACGATTGATACTACTCTTGAGTATGGAAGAAACTTTGTCTATGATTTGTATACCGACTATAACTAAATCGTTAATCATACCCCGCCAGTATATTTTCAATATTTTCGCTAAAACCAAATAACAACCTAATCTTTGTGACCAATTTAAAGGTGATTTATTAATAGCAATTATATGCTCATTAAATCTTCTCCAACGGGGGAAAATAATCTTACCTTTTTTGCTAGGATCATGCCAAATAGTGTACTGATGTATAGAACGAGCATTGATATTGATTGATTGTCCTGAGTGTCTTCTGAGAAAGAATAGATGCTCGGGGATTTGATGAAATTTTCCAAAAAGGCTTAGTCTTGCTAGTAGTAGCCTGTCTGCTCCCGCATAATTATCTATTAGGGGGGTATTTTTGAGAATACTACTACGTATTACTCCAAAAATTTGATAGCAAGAATGTTGAATATATGCTAAATCACAAAAACGTTCGTGAGGTTTTTGTGAGTCGGTTTTTAGCTTGATATTATCATTGGTATATTTGACATATAAGTCATCCTTTGTATTCAACAAATTACCATTTTCATCAACGACCTTTGCTATAGAATGACACAATACAATATCTGGGTCTTTTTCTAGTACTTCAATACACTTTTCTAGAAATTCTGGAGCACATATATCATCGTGAGCAGCCCACTTAAAATATTTACCCCTAGATAATTTAAAAGCACGATTATAGTTAGGAGCTGCACCAATATTATCTGGATTGCGATGGTAGTGAATGCGTTTATCTTTAGCTGCATATTCTCTACATATCTCTTCGGTTATATCCTCAGAGGCATTGTCCACGATAATTAACTCAAAGTCTTTAAAAGACTGGTTTAATATTGACTCTATTGTTGTTTTTAAAAATCGTTCGCCATTGTATACTGGTAATCCGATAGTTAACAGGGGATTTTCATATTCCATAGCATGATTTCCTCCTAACATAATTTAAGCCCTTAACAAGCAAGATGCTCTGATATCTGGATTTCTTAAGTTTTAAAATAAAAAATTGTATGACAAGTTCATCTTAGCATTTAGAATGATATCTTACATTTACATTTTCGATAAATATAATATAAAATTTATATGAACTCTCAAAAAATAAAAAGTCTCCATCATAGGAGACTGGTAATTTATTCCTAATCAGTATTATTTAAGCAGTTTCAATGTTTATAAATATGCCTCATAATAATCAGAAATTGCGACTGTTTTTCAAGGCTGATTACACTATCTATTAATTTTCTCCCAGGATAGATTTAACTAAAATATTTACCATAAATTCTTATCTATCTCAAAGGCAAATTTATTTTTCAAAAAACATATTTCTTCCTTTTTTGAAAACATAATTATCAGCCCAGACATTAAAGATTACAGACATTAATAAATGACTCAATAGTACTGCCGACGCTATCCATAAAATTCCCATTTTCACAGTTATTAATAAGGAAGCTGCGAATACTACAGTGTAAATAACGTCAAAATAAAACACCTTATGGGTTTGGTCAATAGCATTAAGTAACAAGGAAGATGATTGTTTAAAAGCTCTGGGAATTACGGAAAGACAGATCAGGACTAATACAGGAATTGCATCAGTCCATTTTTGTCCAAATATTATGGGTACATAAAATGGTGCTGCTGTTGCTTGCAGAAGAACAATTGGCACTACTATGGTAGCGATAGTTTTAACACTGCCAAGGTATCTTTTTCTAAACTGTTGATAACTTTTACGAACGGCACAAAGATGGGGAAATAAAGGGGCTATTAATGTTTTGACTATATTCATAGTAATGCCAGAACCTGCATTAAATGCAAAATAATATAGACCCAACTCATTAATTCCCAAGAACCTACCAACGATTAAATAATCTAGATTCATTCTTAATCTAGTTAAAAATTCCACGGCAATTACATTCTTGCCAAAATTAGTAATATCTTGCCATTTATCTAAATTAAATGATTTAGGAGGCCTCCAGGAACTATTTTTATAATAGATAAAAATCCAAGCTATATTGGATAGTACCATAGCGCAAACTATAGACCATACACCCATACCCAAAATAGCTAAAATTACAGTGAACACATTCCCAATTAATGATTGCACTACATTCCCTATCGCTTTAATTTTAAGGCGGTTATCTCTTTCGATTAAGGCACCTTGTACTAAAAAAATAGGGAAAATTAAATAAATTAAACCCACACAGCAAATGGGCAAAATTAAATCTTGATTACCATAAAAATATGCGATTGGGAATGCAGCTATACATTGTAAAATCCAAATGGAAATGCACAATATCCAGTTGATCCAGTAAGAGGTATTACATATAGTTTGAATATCCTTGTCATCAGCCTGGACAATCTTAGCTATTATTCCCCTATCTAGGGTAAATAATGAAGAAAATTCAATAACTATATAAACAATTGCCATTAGCCCATAATCTTTGGGGCTAAACATTCTAGCCAGGGTAACAGTTGTTCCTAAACGAAAAATGCGATTGGCTAATTCTGCTAAACCCAACCAGCCAGCATTACGCAGAAATTGACTTGAAAATGTTTTTTGTAGCTTATTAATGAGCATTGATAATTAATTGCTGGATGTTTATATTGATTGAAGGGATAATTTAATTACCCGATTAACAATCACACAGATAATAAATTAGTTCAGGACAGATCGGCATAATTTTTTTAATAAAAGTAATAGGTAGTGTTAATTTTTTGATCGCTTAATAGTTTGGAGAATTACATCGCAATAACTTTTGGCAATCGCATCCCAACTAAAACGCAAAGCATTTTCTCTGGCTCTAACTTGCCAGTTAGAATTGAGAACTTGTGTAATTGCGTCGGCGTAGATATCTATTTGGGTAACATCACACAATATACCAGCGTCGCCAACAATATCCCTACGAATTTCGTCATCGGTAGCAACTACTGGTAAACCACAAGCCATAGCTTGGATGTAAGCTTGTCCAAAAGGTTCATC
>JAAUYD010205243.1_pt1 | contig 22885 bp, 20 predicted proteins | sample 7278101 | NCBI WGS metagenome assembly JAAUYD01 (sample SAMN14350128, study PRJNA611818) | marine sediment metagenome | isolation source: surface marine sediment (0.6m) | place: French Polynesia: Moorea | collected 2018-08
CCACAAACAGGTAAGAAGAGCACTAATCCGTAGATTCCCGTACATAATCATTTACCTTTTTGACCAGGATACAGTTTTTGTACTTGCTTCCATGCCAAACGCGATCCAAAACAATGGTTATACCAATTTGAAAAAAGAATGCGACAGATGGGTAGGGGTTTAGCAGTGCTAAACCCCTACGAGTAATTTAATTTATGTGTCGCAAACATTATTTGAATTGGTATTAGATAGAACTGAGTAAAAAACGATCTTTTTCAACCAGTCAAATGAGGTGATACTTTTACAGAGAGTGGTTGATGCGATGTTCCCTTCAGGAGCCGTGCAAAGGTCGATAAACCGGAGGCTTTACGCTCCGCGTATCACAATCCTTGAATGTCTGATTCTTCTTCTCGCTTCACTCCTAACTCCTCTTGTGCGCAAGCCGCAGCACCCCTACAAACCCCAAACTCCGAACTCCGAACTCCGAACTCCGAACTGCCGACAAAAATTACAGATCGGATTTCCACACCTAAAAGTGCGGCTAGCCCCAATCTTTAAATAAGGGAGTTTATCCGTATACGTAGCACAATTGTAAAAGAGACAGCCAATTTGCTCGGATCTCGATTTGTTCTCCCACGAAAAAAGCGCCTACTATCAGTAAATTACCGATGATTTTTGTCAAAGGTAAAAGGTAAAATCAACTATTAACAAAATTTAACTTTTGCCTTCTGCCTATCCGCAGCTGCCCAAATTGGCAAAATCAGGTCGGTAATCACACTGGTCAATAATTATTTTACCAAGGCACTGCTGTTTGCTATCCGTACTCTGACTTTTACCTTTCCTATTGCTATATGGCCCGCGACTATTATGAAACTCTGGGTGTCTCTCGTGACGCCGACAAAGATGAACTAAAACGTGCTTACCGCCGGTTGGCAAGAAAGTATCACCCGGATGTGAATAAAGAACCGGGTGCTGATGAGCAATTTAAGGAAATTAACCGCGCCTATGAAGTGCTATCAGAACCAGAAACTCGCGCTCGCTATGACCGTTTTGGGGAAGCTGGAGTTTCTGGTGCAGGTGCTGGCTTCCAGGATATGGGAGATATGGGCGGTTTTGCTGATATCTTTGAAAGCATTTTCAGCGGCTTTGCCGGTAGTGGCATGGGAGGACCAAGCCAAAGAAGGCGTAGTGGACCCGTGCGGGGAGATGACTTACGGTTAGACCTCAAGTTAGATTTCCGGGAAGCTGTTTTTGGCGGCGAAAAGGAAATTCGCATTTCCCATTTAGAAACCTGTGAAGTTTGTAGTGGTACTGGTGCGAAGCCGGGAACCCGTCCTCAGACTTGTTCTACCTGTAGCGGTTCTGGCCAAGTAAGAAGGGTAACTAGAACGCCTTTCGGTAGTTTTACTCAAGTATCTACTTGCCCCACCTGTAATGGTACGGGGATGGTAATTGAGGATAAGTGTGATGCTTGTAATGGTAAGGGTGCTAACCAAGTTACCAAGAAGCTAAAAATTACTATTCCTGCTGGGGTGGATAATGGTACTCGTCTGCGAATCTCCTCAGAAGGAGATGCAGGACAGCGCAATGGTCCGGCGGGAGATTTGTATGTTTATTTATTTGTCAATGAGGATAGTGAATTCCAGCGCGATGGGATTAACATTATCTCAGAAATTACCATTAGCTATCTCCAGGCCGTTTTAGGCTGCCGCTTAGAGGTGAATACGGTGGATGGTCCGGTGGAACTGATTATACCGGCGGGAACTCAACCAAATACGGTGATGAAGTTGGAAAATCGTGGGGTACCACGCTTGGGTAATCCGGTAAGTCGGGGAGACCACATGATTACGGTATTGATTGATATCCCCACAAAGATAACCCCAGATGAGCGAGAATTGTTAGAAAAATTAGCTAGTATTAAAGGTGAGCGCACTGGTAAAGGCGGTCTAGAAGGTTTTTTGGGTAATTTATTTCACCAAAGATGAGTGTATCTTCCCTTTCACATCCTGATGCTCAATTGGACTTGCGGGGCACTCCGTGTCCCATTAATTTTGTTCGTACCAAACTGCAACTGGAGCGCATGACTCCGGGTAGTTTACTGGAAGTTTGGTTAGATCCAGGAGAACCAATTGAGCAGGTTCCTGATAGCTTGACTATGGCGGGCTATCAGGTAGAAAAAATTGTTGACTGCACCGACTATTTTTCCATGCTAGTTAGATGTTGTGTGACTAACCCATGACAGGGGAAGTATTAAATAGTACTGGGTTAACAGGGACGGTACTAGCCGTGCAAGCTAATTTCTACCGAGTGCAATTAGATGCTGTAGATTCGGGAGAAATTACTTTTCCTCATCCCCCTATTCTCCTCTGTACTCGGAGAACGCGGTTAAAAAAGATTGGTCAACAGGTAATGGTTGGCGATCGCGTTTTGATTGAGGAAGCTGATTGGGCTGGGGAGAGAGGGGCGATTGCAGAGGTATTAACCCGGAGCAGCGAATTAGACCGTCCGGCGATCGCTAATGTGAACCAAATTTTGTTACTATTTGCCGTTGCGGAACCAATCCTAGAACCATATCAATTAAGTCGGTTTTTGGTTAAGGCGGAGTCTACGGGTTTAGACGTAATTTTATGTTTGAACAAAAGTGATTTAATCAACTCAGTAGAGCAAGATAAATTGAGCGATCGCTTATCGAATTGGGGGTACCAGCCTTTATTTATTAGTGTCTATCAGAACCACAATATTGAAGTATTAGCCCAATATCTACAACATAAAATCACCGTCATCGCTGGAGCTTCTGGGGTTGGTAAGTCTAGTTTAATTAATAAATTAATTCCTAATGCCCAATTGCGGGTGGCAGAGGTTTCTGGTAAATTGTCTCGCGGTCGTCATACTACCCGCCATGTGGAGTTATTTGAGTTACCCAGTGGTGGTTTATTGGCGGATACCCCCGGCTTTAATCAACCGGATTTGGATTGTACTCCTGAAGAACTAGCCAGTTTTTTCCCAGAAGCAAGGCATAAATTAGCAACTGCCAACTGTCGCTTTAGTAACTGTTTACACCGAGACGAACCTGATTGTGTGGTTAGCGGGGACTGGGAACGCTATCAACATTATCTCGATTTTTTAGAAGTTGCGATCGCTCGCAAAACCCATATTCAACAACAAAGCGATCCGGAATCGAAATTGAAAGTTAAAACCAAGGGTAAGGGACAAAAGCAATACGAACCCAAGTTAGAAAGTAAAAAATATCGCCGTACCTCCCGCAAAACCCAGTTACAAGAATTACAGCAGCTTTATCAAGAAACGGATGAGTTGGATGAGTAGTAAAAAAGGAGCCGAAACTCAGGCTCCTTAAAAATAAACAATAAAGAAGTAATAAAGTTAAAATTACTTCACACTTGCCTTACCACCAGCTTCCTCGATGCGCTTCTTAGCATCTTCAGCGGCATCCTTAGGCATAGCTTCCTTAATAGCCTTAGGCGCAGATTCTACCATGTCTTTGGCTTCCTTCAGACCTAAACCAGTCAATTCCCGGACAATCTTGAGGATAGCAATCTTCTTGTCAGCAGGAACCTCTTCCAGAACCAAATCAAATTCGGTCTTTTCTTCTTCTGGTTCAGCAGCAGCAGCACCAGCAGCACCAGGAGCCATCATCATCATGCCACCAGCAGGAGCAGCGGCACTGACTTCAAAAGTTTCTTCAATTTGCTTAACTAACTCAGCTGCTTCCAACAGAGTTAGAGTTTTTAACTTTTCTAAAATTTCATCAGTTGTAGCAGACATTTATGTATCTCCTTGAAGGTAAAATGTATTGGTTGTTGGTTGTTAGTTGTTGGTTGTTAGTTGTTAGTTGTTGGTTGTTTTAATCATTACTAAAACTCTTAATTCCTAACTCCTAACTCCTAACTAAGACTCAGCGTCACCTTTTTCCTTATCCGCATGAGCCTGTAAAGCACGAGCCAAGGAACTGGGAACCTCGTTGATACCCACAGCAATCTTGGTAGCCAATGCATTGAGTGCTCCAGCCATTTGTGCCATGAGCTGCTCTTTGGATGGCAAATCTCCCAGGGCTTTGACATCTGCTTCTTTGAGGATTTGACCATCCATTACACCGCCGCGAAGTTCTGTCTTCTTGGTGGCTTTCTGGAAAGCTTGGTATGCCTTAATTGCTGCAGAAAAATCTTCCTTCACCAGCAAAAAAGCAGAAGAACCTTTGAGAAATTCTGACATGGGTTGCCAATTCTCATCATCTTGAATGGCAATACCCATCAAGGTGTTCTTAGTTACCTTACAAACTGTTCCACTAGGGCGGAGTTTGTTACGTAATTCACTTATTTCACCAACTGTTAACCCTTGATAATCAATAACTAGGGCTAAAGTGGATTCACTTAAAGTATTTTTGAGATCCGCTACAATCTCTTTCTTATTTTCTAGGGTTCTGCCCATCTCGTTCTCACCTCCTTGCAACAACTTTTGGGTTAGTTGTCAGTTGTTGATTTTAAATGGTTATTTGTGATTAACTGTCCGCCATCAAAGCAACAAACCCCGGCTAAGCATACCGGGGTTGATGAAGCGAAGTTTGTTGTCTTAACCTAACTCTTGCTGCCACGGGAATGGCGAGAAAGTTAGATAATAGCGAACAAAACCTCGGCAGGAAATTAAGCTAGTTGCACCTGCTGTCTCCGGCTGTTACTTGATTCGATTTTGGATTTTAGATTATCAAAGGGTAATCTAAGCGGCTTCAGCTAATTTCAAATCCCGTAGGGCATTAACATCAACGCGAATTGAAGGCCCCATGGTGGAAGCTACATAGACTGTACGCCAGTAACGACCTTTAGCACCAGAAGGGCGGTTACGGTCAATTGATTCCTGCAGAGCCTTCAAATTTACTAGTAAATCTTCAGGTATGAAGGATACCTTACCAAACATAACATGAACAATGCCAGTGCGATCGGCACGATATTCCAATTTACCCGCTTTAAATTCGTTGATTGCACCTACCAAGTCAGTGGTGACAGTACCACCCTTGGGTGAAGGCATTAATCCACGGGGACCGAGTAATTTACCCAGCTTTGCTACCTGAGGCATCATATCAGGGGTGGCAATCAGCTTATCAAAGTCCATTCTGCCTTGTTGGATTTCGTTAATCAATTCTTCCGAACCGAAAACATCAGCTCCAGCGTTACTGGCTTCTGTGACTTTCTCACCCCTAGCAATTACCGCTACTCTTATAGTCTGTCCCGTACCTTTAGGTAGAACTACTGTGGTTCGCAACTGCTGGTCCGTATATTTAGGATCTATTCCCAAACGGATATGGGCTTCAGCAGCTTCTGGAAATTTTGCAGTTGCTGTTTCCTTAAGTAGATTCAAAGCTTCTAGAGGCTCGTAATCTTTGTCCTCTACTTTCTCTAATAACGTCTGTAGACGACGCGATACTTTTTTTGTCATTGTTTAGTCTCCTGGGGTGATTAGCGAGGTTAAATCTCTCCCCCGATACAATTTTGGATTTTGGATTTTAGATTTTGGATTGGTATAAGCAAATCACCAATACAAAATTCAAACTTACCTAGAGATAACTGTCCTAGTCAGAAATGGTTACGCCCATATTTCTGGCAGTACCTTCAATAATTTTCATTGCCGCTTCAATGTCATTGGCATTGAGGTCAGGCATTTTGGTTTCGGCAATCTCTTTGAGTTGATCTCTGGTAATTGAACCCACTTTAATTTTATTGGGTTCGCTAGAACCTTTGCCTATCTTCGCCGCTTTAGTAATTAATACCGATGCGGGGGGAGTTTTGAGAACAAATGTAAAACTCCGGTCTTCATAAACCGAAATTTCTACAGGAATTACCATACCAGCTTTATCTGCTGTTTTGGCATTGTATTCCTTGCAGAACATCATAATATTAACGCCGTGTTGACCCAGAGCGGGTCCCACTGGCGGTGCTGGGTTGGCTTTCCCCGCATTTAGAGCCAGTTTAATAAGGGCTACAACTTTCTTCGCCATTTTTAGCCTTGTTTTTGAACCTGATTAAATTCCAATTCTACTGGTGTATCCCGTCCGAAAATCGAAAGTAAGGCTTTCAGTTTACTCCGTTCTGGACTCACCTCAATTACCTCACCTTCAAAGTCCTTAAATGGACCTGATAGCACGACTATCTTATCACCAGTAGCCATGTCAATTTTGACAATTGGCTCTTGTTCGGTAGTCTGTTTGAATATTCTTTCCACTTCTGCATGGGAAAGGGGTACGGGTTTTACGTGCCCACGCCCTCTACCTGTGCCGCGTTTTTGCTCTGCTCCCACAAAGTTAATTACATGGGATGTATTCCTGACTACTTGCCAGGAATCATCATCCATGAGCATTCTTACCAGTACATAGCCAGGAAAAACTTTTTCTTCCGTATGCTGGCGACTACCATCCTTACGAATTTTCACCGCTGGAGTGTGGGGAATTTCCACTTGAATAATTCTGTCAGCCACATCAAAAGTCTGGATGCGCTGTTCTAGATTAGTTTTCACGCGTTTTTCGCAGCCAGAGGCTACCTGTACCGCATACCAACGTGCTTCTTTTGATGTATTAATTGCCGTTTCTTCGGTCTTTTCCGACTGCAATGCCGAATTCCGACCTTCGTCTGTTCCTGGAGCCATCAGAATACCTTTGCTGCTGCCCAAGTAAAGAATTTATCTACTAAAAATATTAAGGATGAGGAGAGTGTCACCATTAGTAGCACAGCGGCTGATTCACTCACCAACTGTCTGCGACTTGGCCAAACTACTTTCTCGAACTCTTCTTTCAAGCCTTGAAAGAAGTTCATAATACTGAACCCATTGTTGTTTTCAGGGATTTCTGATTCTTTTTTTTTGGCCACGTTCGTTTATCCCCCATTCTCCATCAGATTTTTATTTCTCTAAGTTTTATGAATAAGCTACAGCCCCTAATCAAACTTGTGGATTGAAACAAAAAGCTGCGCTACAAAAATTAAACCCGAAATTTAAGATACTTACTGCCATGTTAGCAGCTATAGCACTTATTTCGGGCTTAATTAATCTTGAGAGCGCGCCCTGGAGGACTCGAACCCCCGACATCAGGTTTTGGAGACCTGCGTTCTACCAACTGAACTAAGAGCGCACAAGCTATCTTGTTCTTTGTTTTACACTCTCTCTAGTTTAGCGCAATTTGGCATTTTTTGTAGGTTACTTTAATTTGTAATTTAAGGAACTAATTAGCGGCTGTTGCCGCTTTTTTATATATTTCCCTTTCATACCGTATTTGTAATCTACAAAGGGCGATCGAATCTTTGTTTGATTCGGGTCGCTTTACCAACGCGGTTGCGTAGATAATAAAGTTTAGCACGTCTTACTTTACCACGGCGTACTACTTTGATTTTTTCAATCCGGGGAGAGTGCAAAAGAAAGACTCTTTCTACGCCAATGCCTTGAAAGACGCGGCGAACGGTCATGGTTTCACTGATACCGCCATTGCGTTTGGCAATCACAACTCCTTCGTAGGGCTGTACGCGGTATTTGTTACCTTCTTTAATTTTAACTCCGACTCTAACTGTGTCACCTACATAGATTTTGGGTAGGTCAGATTTGATGTGTTCCGCTTCAATGGAGCGGATTATTTCTTGCGCGTTCATAAGTCAGTAAAAAACTCACGATCAACTATTATAAATCGACTACTGCTTTCCAGTCCAGTTATTTTAACCGATGATTGGCAGATTGGCGATGTCTGACGACCAGGTGCTCTATGTCTACGCAACCCATCCCAGAGCGATCGCTAATTTTATTAATGGTCAAAAAAACCAAGATCGAACACCTGAAAACTATATGCATATTTGTTTGATTTTGTCAATATGCAAGTTAATTGGGGAGTTAGAGAGGGGCTGAATTCAGCTGATATTAATGTAACCCAAGCAAGCTGAAGTTCTGGATGAGATACAAGTTACATCGATAGGAAATTATCCGGAATTGGATTGTGTAGATTCGTATTTTTATGTAAGTAAAATTAGCTATAAAATCCCTTCCCTATTACAGTTATGTACATTAATGTAACTTAGACAAAAAACACAAAGGAAAAAGCCTCAAAGCCAGTTATGACAAGGGATTAACTTCAAATATCGAAAAATTGCTCAAACCTAGATATATCAAGAAAACAACCAATTTGACGTAAAACCATTGACAATTCAGCAGACCCTAAGTAGAAAACATTAGAACGATAAGCAAAACTAGCCGCAGAAAATTTTTGCTCCATTATAGGGAAGATTCAAAAGTTGACTGTACCAGAATCTTTTTACAAACGGAAGGTTATAACAGAAAAGACCAAGCAGTGGCTCGTTTAATTGAGGATTTTATGAAATTTAGTGTGGCGATCGCAACCTATAATCGTTTAGATTTGTTGCGGCGTGCTGTGGAGTCGGCGATGAATCAAACCATCCCCTGTGAAGTGATTGTGGTGGATGATGGTTCATCGGATGGTACCCAGGAGTATATGCAGGAGTTATGTGCTTCTGCTGGAGAAGTTATATATTATCGTCATGAAAGTAATAAAGGTCATGCGGCGGCGGTAAATACTGGGGTACAGAAGGCTAGTGGTGATTGGATTAAGTTTTTAGATGATGATGATTATTTAGCACCTAATTGTCTGGAAGAGATGACACAGGCGATCGCACTGCGTCCTGAGGCGGTAATCTGTTCTTGTATGGCGGCACAGGTGGATGAGTATCAAGTTGAAATCAGCCGCACGCCAATTACGGGTTCTGGCAAAGCTTTTTATATCCCCCAAGCAGATATTCACTATGGGATGCTATTGGAGTTAGTTCCCTTTGGTACTCCTGTACAGGTAGCTTGTAGGCGGGATGCTTTTTTGCAAAGCGGTGGTTGGGATTCTCAATTAGATGCTAACTGCGATGATATTGATTCTTGGATTCGTATTGCTCAATTTGGGGATGCTATTTTCCTCAATCAGTGTCTTGCTTACCGTACAGTGTGGTCTGGTGCTTATAATTACAAGTTTGCTTTTGCCAAACGCCTACATACTAATATTTTCATGAAAGAGAAAATATATCATCGAGTCAACGAACAGTACCGTGACCAAATTCCAGCCTTAGAAGATATTAAACAATATTTGCACTTGCACTGGACCATAGCAGCTATGAAGCAAAAGCATATCCAGAGTGCTTTTAAGTTAATGATACCAGCAGTTTTTTCTATTAAAGCTTGGCAACTGTTATTATCTGCTGCGGTGTTACGCCGTTCTCCAGGGAAGAGTTTACCTATCAGTAAAATTCAATTAATTGAATGAAGGAGTAGGGGCGGGGTTTCCCCGCCCAGAGTGGGGGAATTATTTTCATCTGCAGGTTGTGTACAAACATTCATGTAGATGCGCGAAGCGCGGCTTGGAGCAGAGTGGGGCTAACTTGAAAATAGTTAATCAGCGCGAAGTAGGGGTGCATTGCGTGCGCCCTTGAGGAGTTAATCACAAAGAATTTTCATGCTTGGTTGTGGGATTTTCCCGTGGGGGGCTAGTCCGGTAAATTAACCATAATATGTCATTGCGAGTGGAACGAAGTGAAACGACGCAATCCCTAAGTCTTTGAGATTGCTTCCCAAGCGTCGCAATGACGGTTATTTAAACGGACATCATATGACTTATAAACTGTTTTTAAGAGGAGCGATCGCTAGCATATTATCATGTCATTTTTCTTGCGTTTACCCTGTTACATCTATCTAGTCATTAGTGACAAAATAGGCACACCTTTCGGTGTCCAACCTAGTACTACATTGTCTGTACGCCATACTTCTGAGAATCCCTTAAATTTATTATGAGGAATAATTGAAGCTAAATAATCAGTAATTTGATTTCTTCTATAATTAGTTTTTTCTTCGACATTTTCATAGGGAACGGAAGCTGCAAAGGTAAAAACTAAAATTATTTTTTCCCAAAAAGTAGAACCTAGTTCCTCTGTTAAAAGTTTTAATGTCCGTTTTTCATCTGGGCGAAAACGTGTTTCATCTAAACGAGTTAAGTATAAAGTAGTGTGTACTTTATGTTTGTCAACATTATAATTAATTAATGAAAGATATTGTCTGTCACAATTTTCATCTTCTTCAGCTAAACCAGGAGTATCAATTAGACAAATATCACCAAAAGGAGTCTTTTGTGCATGATGTTGAACAACTTTTGTACAAGCTTCAAAATCAGATGTTTGAGTGATATATTTACCAAATGTAGCATTAATAAAGCTTGATTTTCCTACTCCCGTTCTGCCAACTATTAAAAAAAATCGCATATTATTACAATAATTTAAATATTCATAAAAAGATGTTGAGAGAATGGATTTTAAAATGATTTAAAAAATCCAACAATTCCTCCTATTGTTCCACCAACTACTCTACCAATTGCTTTTCCCAAATCTCCAGCTATTTCACCACCAATTTCAGCCCCATCAGCAGCACCACCAGCAATTCCTCCTGCTGTTCCACCAACAATACGACCAGGATGACTACCTATCTGTTCTCCTAATTTTTTCCCTGTTTGATGATATTGCGTAAAATTAGAAAAAACATTTAGCGTTTTTATTATAATTATTTTTTCGTCGTCTGTATCCATCAGAATTTGGCTTTCATTATCAGGGTTTTGAGATGTAGACAAATTCGATGTGGATGCTTGTGGAGAAGGATTAGAAGGTTTATCTACATAAACTTTTTCAATTTTTGTTTCATAAACAACTTTAGGCTTTGGAGGTTCGAGACGATCCAGTAGTGAAAAAATAAGAGGGAAAGCTCCTTCATCGGACATTATTTTATAGGCATTGGTAAAAAGCTTGTTTAACCATGTTTTTCCATCAGGAGTAGTTTTACTATGATTATCTACTGCAACTGAGGGGATATTTTCAGCAACGTCAGCATTTATATAATTGGCTATTTCTTTTTTAATTAATCTTGTTCTTTCAACAACTGCTGTTGAATACTTTTCAGGCTTTACATTTCCTGCAAAAGTAAAAACAATAATAGCTTGTTGCCAAACTTCCTTCCCAAAAGCTTGAGATATTAATTTAATTCCTCTTTTTTCATCTCTAGAAACTCGCGTATCATCTAGTCTGGTTACAAACCACATAGAGTCTAATTTTTCAATCTTCTCAATCATAAGATTGATATATGTATAATCATTCTTCCTTTCTTCGAGTTCGTCACAAAGACCAGGAGAATCATAAATAGTAAATGGAACTCCATTTAGTTCATTATCATATTTTTCAATAGTCATAGTAGTTGGCTCATAATCACCAACTGGAGCAACTTCTTTGTCCATCAGACTATTAATGGTGCTGGACTTGCCTACTCCAGTACGCCCAGCTAAAAGAATTACAAATCTTTTATCTTTTTGCTGTTCTACTATTTCTTTCGCTTGTGCTATTAGTTTTTCAAACTCTTGCTGACTAATCTCATTTGATAACATTAGTTATAACCTCAAAAGAAATAAAATTTACTTAATACGGCTTATGTGAGTTAGAGTCTGGAAAGACGTAAATACGTCAATATAGTTGAGAACTTTGGTTAAAGCACAAGCTGGAAGCCTTACTATAACTTAGGTGTTATTAATTCACATAAGGCGTTTAATATAGTAGAAAGTTAAATTTTCTAAATGTAATTCAACTCAATAAGCTAAGAATTTTCGCATTTGATTTTTTTAATCTTTACTAGATATCCATGCTATTAAACCAATTACTGCGCCGACACCAGCACCAACAGCAGCACCAACGGCAGTACCAGCACCAGGTACTATAGAACCAACACCAGCACCTATAGCCGCTAAACTTGGGATAATACTTGCATCAATTGTTCTAATAATTTCATTTCTTTGCTCTTTATTAAGTTCAATTCTCGGTTTAGATTCATCTTGGTTTTGTTCATTATTTAAAGATGTTTCTTGCTCATTTCCTTGACGATTAAAAGAGGGAATATATTTTTTGGGTACGATAGATTCTGCTGTTGCTACAAGAAATGGAGTAGCACCACGTTTTGACATTCTTGAGAAAACTTTAGTGTATAACTCCCCAAGCCATTTCTCTCCATCAGGTGTTGTTTCGCTGAGATTATCCACTGCCACAGATGGAATTTCGTTAGCAATCTTTTCTCCAGCATATTTTGCTATCTCTTTACGAATAAGTTCAGTTCTTTTTTCAAGAAAAGTCTGATATTTTTCCGCTTCTACTTGATTAGCAAAAGTAAAGACGATGATTGCATGATTCCAAACATCTGAACTAAGTGTTTGAGAAATTAATTTGATTCCTCTTTTTTCATCGCTAGTTACTCTCGTTTCACTCAGTTTGCTTACAAACCACATTGAATCAATCTCTTCAACCTGAGAGCGCATTAAATCAAGATACTTATAGTCATTACCAGACTCTTCAAGATCATCACAAAGTCCAGGAGTATCAACTACTTTGAATCGAATGCCACTAATTTCAGATGGGTATACTTCGACTTTCATAGTTGTTGGCTCAAAGTCACCAGTTGGAGCAACTTTTTTCCCCATAAGGCTATTGACTGTGCTTGACTTCCCAACTCCAGTACGACCAGCTAATAAAAATGTAAATTGTCTGCTTTTTGCTCCTTGAAGTTTATCTATAAACTCTTGAAAACGATTTTTAACTTGTTCTTGATCCATAATTAATCTTTTTATTAATGTTAAGTTAGCGTTTGCTTAATAATGAATAGTGTTCTCTTTTCACTGAATGCAAGATTCATGGATTATTGACTTGCACTGTTTTGTAAGGACTAGAGGGAAAGGTCTTTGTATCTAAAGAGTTCTCAGTTTCAGCATCTGATAAAAACTCGACTTTGCTTAATTAATTTAGTTTAAGGATTAAACTTTTACTTTTATTATAAATTTTCGATATATTCAGCATACTCTAAAACAGATTTCGGTGTTTGCAAACCAATTTCAAAAACAGAAAATACTGATTTTGTTGATGAGAAGTGTTTCTTTATCATTTTCACTCCAGTTGAAGAGTCTCCTCCAATGAATGAAGCTCGAACTCTTTCCACTATATATTTTTCATTTATTACTTCTCTTCCAGTAGCCATGCTGTAAAGTCCCATTAGAATCAAGCCATATACACCTGCTGACTCTATTGATTCCTTGCAACGCAACGACCAAAATTCTTGAAGCTTCGTTAATAAATTTCTTGGCTTACCTTCTTCTAAAGCAGATGCAACAATTGTTGAACAATTTTTAAAAAAGAGATTATATTCGTAACTCTTTTCCTTGTGTTCCTCCCTACACTTACATATATAGTCGTAAACTTTATTTTCATCAAGATTTGAAAGTTCTATAACCTCGTCTGCCCCTCTTCCCATATCTTTTTTATCTGTTTCATAATTATCTAACAACTTCCCTTCTGTACGAAAAATAACCTTCTTAATATTGTCTTTTTTTGGCCAAAAACTCAAATATTCTTCTTCCCCATTTTCTAATTTTACAGAAAGAGATGCGTGTCCACAAGAACGCTGAATTTCTTGCATCATTGCTTCACGTACAATTGGGATAGGATTATTCATGCCAGTAGCTCTTTGAAAAAATGTTTCATCATCAAAATTATCTACAATGTCCTCATACCTAACCCCAATAAATAAACTTTCTATTTTTCTCTTATTAAATATTTGACAATACAACTCATCTAGTGAGGGAGCATAACCTAATGGAAGCCAGACGTACACTTTAATCATTTTAACTTTTATTGACCAGCGGAACAAAATTGGAGCTTATATAAAAGCAATAACTACACTTATTAATACGGAATGGATAAGTATCCAAAATCCAAATAAACAAATATTTATTCTATAGTTATCATTTAAGGTTGAACATAATACGGAAAGTATATTGTCTACAATAATGACTATTAAAAATAGCCAAACTAAAGAATAAAATAATTTTATATTGGGTTCAGAGTTGATATTTAAAATAAACCTACTCAAATAAGATGCAGCTATAACTAGTAAACTTGGAATAATCAATATTAAGTATTCGCGGAGAATAGGTTTTCTTCTGTCAAATATATGAATATTATCTAATATACTTGATACAACATATATAAAATTTAAAATTAAAAACAATGGAAATATTTTGTAAGTTATTGTTGATATTTCATCTACCAAAAAGGCTTTGAGAAAAGTTGCTATGCTCCAAAAAAGGAAAGTCATGCTTAGTGAAAAACCAGCACCCGCGAAAAATGCCATTTGGTTAGCTTTTGGAGTTAATTCCTCCTCACCTGATATAACTGCAAATACAAAAGATGACGTTATAAAACCAAAAAAACTAACAAGTAATCCTATTGCCGCAATATTGCGTCTAACTATCTCTAATTCACCGATATTTTGATTATTTGCTTGATAGATGCTCAAACAACGACAATACAATGCTTTAAGGGCAGTCCAGCAAAGGCTGCCCTTTATTTTTCCCAAAAACTTGTAGTACGCGCTTGACACTTTGTAGTATATTGTGTAGTATTAAGTTACAGAGTAATACAGGAACTACAAAGAAGCTGCTATTAACTCATCTGAACCTTGAAAACTAAATCGCCATATTTGGGGATGTAACTCAGTAGTGTAGAGTGCCTGTCTGTCGAACAGGAAGCCGCGAGTTCGAGTCTCGTCATCCCCGTGTAGCCTTGTGGACAAATAGACAAGTCGCTGTGCCTCTCAAGCACGGAGAAGCGGGTGCAATTCCCGTCAAGGCTTCCAAATATGTCCAGGTCGCCTAACGGTAGGGTGTTGGTCTGCAAAACCGATTGTGCGAGTACCCTTCGGGAAGCCGCTTTGCGTCTACAATTCTCGCCCTGGACTCCAAACGTTGCAGTGTCACCTAATGGCTAAGGTACTCGGCTCATAACCGGGGATATGTGGGTTCAATTCCCACCACTGCTACCAAATGCAGGGATGGTGTAATGGCAACATCGCAGTCTCCAAAACTGTTGTTCTGGGTACTCTACGAGAAGCCACTCCGCGTCTACAAGTCCTAGTCTCTGCGTTGCCGTGTCCTGATCGAAAAAGCTTACATACTCGCCTAATGGTAAGGCAACTGTCTCTTAAACAGTCTATGCAGGTTCAATTCCTGTGTGTGAATCAACAGCTTTTTCAACTTACATGGCATACATGGTGCTGTAGGCAAATTGGTAAAGCCACCTGTCTTTCAAGCAGGAGATTGCGGGTTCAAGTCCCGTCAGCACTGCCTTATGGGTTGGTATCCAAGTCCGGTTGAAGGAAGCCGTCTGTAAAACGGATGCCTCTGTGCCCCGTAGGTTCAAATCCTACCCAACCCATTACGGAGAGGTCGCCATTGGTAAGGCAAGCTGTTTGCTAAATAGTTGTGGGTGTAAGTCCACTGTGGGTTCGACTCCCTCTCTCTCCGCCTGTGAGAACGTGGTGTAACTGGATAACACGTCAGTCTACGAAACTGAAGAGTGAAGGTTCAAGTCCTTCCGTTCTCGCCTTATCCCCCGGTAGCTCAGTTGGTAGAGTGCCTGTTTGAAAAACAGGAGGTCGTCAGTCAGTTCAATACTGACCTGGGGGACTGGCACATTGCCCTATAGCTCAACTGGCAGAGCGAGCGGCTGTTAACCGCGAGGTTGTAGGTTCAAGTCCTACTGGGGCAGCCATTTATTGCCGAGTGGACGAATTGGTAGAGTCACCTGTCTCTGAAACAGGGATTTTGTAGGTTCAAATCCTACCTCGGCAGCTAAATTTTGAGTTGAACTAGCAATTTATGTTTTACTTCTTTTTTGTCACTCTAGAAAAAGAAAAATTAATGTAGGTTGGGTGGAACGGAGTGAAACCCAACAATACCAATTTCTTCGGGTGTTGGGTTTCGTTCCTCAAACGCCACTTCTCTCAACGCGGGGAACCCGCGCACAAGAGTGGCTCCCCAACCTACGCCTGCCGCCTTTAAAGGGTCGGGTTCTTTCTTTCAATTCCCTGGCGACCCATTACAGCAGTTTTCATCTATTTGAACCACATCTTCATGTAGGGGTTTAGCACTGCTAAACCCCTACGGTGTGGTCTATTTACCTGAAAATCGCTGTAAACGTGGGCGTTTGGCAGAACGGTTATGCTCCTGATTCTTAATCAGGCTGAAACAGGTTCGACTCCTGTAGCGCCCAGTTTGCCCCTGTGATGCAATTGGAAGACATGACCCGCTTAAAACGGGTTTTCTACAGGTTCAAATCCTGTCAGGGGTATCAATGTGAGGGAGTGTAGCCTAATGGATGAGGCAACCGTCTTCTAAACGGTTTTATGTGGGTACTCTTCGAGAAGCCGCTCCGCGTCTACAAGTCCTACCACTCCTGTTGTATGGGGTCATAGCTCAACTGGCTAGAGCGTCCGCCTTGCAAGCGGAAGGTTAGGGGTTCAAGTCCCCTTGATTCCACTCTTGGTGTTTGAAGTCAAAGTGGTCGAGACGCTTGTTTGTGGAACAAGTAATTAGCGGGTTCAAGTCCCGTCAGACACCCCTTAAGGAAGATGCTGCTAAATGGCTGGCAACTGGTCTTGAAAACCAGGGTGGGGTAACACTCAGGGGTTCGATTCCTCCATCTTCCGCCACCACCAGAAGCCGAAAAGTGAGGCGCTGTGCTGATAACACAGATATAGGAGGGGCAGTACCTCCCTGGTGGATTACCTTACTTCTCAAACATCTTCTTTGAAGTATCTTAAAACTCTTACTCTCTGCGCCTCTGCGCCTCTGCGTGAGATAAATTCATACCTGAATTCAGCAACGCCAGTTATTTTATTATAGGCTTACTCCTGGACTTGTTTCTCTCCCTGCTCCCTGCTGCCAAAGAGGTTCATAACCCCAATTTGCCATTAGTATCCTGTAAAGGCTAGGGGATTGACAATAGCTGGACATTACTTCTCAAACATCTTCATCCAGTTCCCAGAAAAAACATCATGCAACAAAGTATAAAAACAGGGAATTATCACCAAAGTTAATACTGTCGCCAGGGATAAACCAGAAAATACCACCACACCCAAAGGTTGCAAAAACTCTGACCCTTCCCCAATCCCCAAAGCTAAGGGAAACATACCTAATACAGTAGTAATAGTTGTCATCAGTATGGGACGCAAACGTTGGGGCGCTGCTTGCAGGATAGCTGCTTGTCTATCAACGCCCTGTTGTTGCTGGATTTGATTTGCCAATTCAATCATAATAATGGCGTTATTAACCACAATCCCCACTAGTAAGACAGCACCCACAATCACGGTGGCACCAATGGCTGTATTGGTAATATAAAGACCGAGAATTCCCCCTGCTAATGCCAGAGGAATGGTTAACATAATTACCAAGGGGTCAACTAAAGAGTTATATTGCACCGCCATCACTACAAATACCAAAAAGGCTGCCAGTCCCCCCAACAATTTGACGGAGTTTTGTACCTCTTGATTGGATTTGGAGGTACTACTAGGTAAAACTGTCACCCCTGGAGGAAAATCAAAATTAGCCAATACTTCATTTACCTGGGCTAAGGCTTGACTCAAACTAGCTCCCTCGCTCAAGTTCCCAGCAATAATAAATACCTGACGCTGATTAATCCGTTGAATTTCTCCTGGTGCTTGACTTTTGATAATCTGCGCCACATCACTCAAGCGTACTTGGCGATTGTTGCTCTCAAATAAAGGTAATCTTTCTAATTGTGAGGGAGATTGGATGGATTCTTCATTCAACTGCACCCTAACATCTACTAGACGATTGTCCCGTTGTAACTGGGTGGGAACGCTTCCTAGGATAGCTGTTTGAATGGTTTCGCCAATATCTTTGGTAGTCAATTTTAAAGCCTTGACTCTTTCCCAATCTGGTCTAATTTGCACTTCTGGTTGGCGGGCAGTAATATTCGGACGGAATCTGGCTAGGTTAACCTGCTCGTCTAATTGGGCAAGTAGTTTTCGCCCTGCTGTTTCTAAGTTTTTGGTATTATTCCCCTGGAGCATAATATCTAAGTCCGCACCACGCACGGGAGAGTTATTCACAAATAAACCCCGTACTCTTCCAGGAAAGAGTCGCAGCCGAATCCCCACCAGATTGAGTTGGCGAAATTGTCGGGAAACTCTTTCTGTATAACCTTGTATATCTGCACCTGGTTTCAAAGTAATAGTGCTGGAACTCCGCAGAGGATTAGGAATAGTAGTACTACCAAACAAAAAACCGCCAATGGAGGAAAAAACATACTTGGTTTCCGGTTGTTGCTGGAGAATTTTATCCACCTCATCCATGACTTTTTGATTTACTTCCAGGGGAGTGCCGGGAGGAAATATAGCAAATAACCTAGCTTGTCCCGTATTGATGCGAGGGATGATTTCTTGGGGAATTTGAGGAGCTAGCCACAAACTACTACCACCTAAAAGTAGGATGGCAGTACCTAACACTAACAACCGCCTTCCTAATACTTTTGCTAACAACCGGCTGTATCCATTGGTTGCAGCCTGAAAACGGCGGTTAAATTCCTGCAACAACCACAACTGATTGATACCACTAGAAAAGTCCCACGCCAACAACCGAGATGTCAACATGGGTATAACGGTGGCGGCGATAATAATGGAAGCAGCTACGGAGAAGCTAATAGTTAAAATTAATTCTTTAAATAGTAAGGAAATAAAACCACCAATAAGTAAAAATGGCAACACTGCTACTAAATTAGTGCTAGTAGCCGCGATTAAAGCAGATTCCACCTCTTGACTGCTGGTTTGTGCCTGTTGAATTACCCGTTGCTTACTCCATCGCTTCTGGAATACCTTACCGGGAGTTATACCCATTCCCCCGGCGATATTTTCCAACATGACGATGGAATTATCCACCACAATCCCTACTCCCAAGGCTAAACCACCCAAGCTAAACACATTTAAGGATAAACCAAATACCCCCATGAAGATGATGGCAGCGAGGGTAGCCAAGGGAATGGCAACAATAATAATCACAGTTTGCCGGAGGGAACCAAGAAATAACAAAACTGCGATCGCAGCCAACACCGCTCCGCATAAACCAGCAATGGTAACGTTAAAAATAGAATTACGTATAAATACAGACTCATCTAGGGTCGGAGTTAAAATTGCTTCTTGAGGAATTAAACCAGATTGCTGCAATTGCTCAATCTTTTGTTTCACAGCGTCAACCACATTAATGGTGTTAGCATCTGGTTGTTTTTGGATACTTACCTTTACCGACTCTTTCCCATTTAATAAGACAAAAATCCGTTGCTTCTCCGTACCATCAATTACTTCGGCAAAGTCCCGCAAATAAACCCGACTATTGTTAGGAGAGGGGGAAGCAGAAACTGCAAAGGAGAGGTTCCTGATTTCATCGGCATTGGCAAAACGTCCCACGGTGCGAGTCAAGGGTTCAGAATTCTTACCAAAAATTCGACCACCAGCAATGTCTTGGTTGCGCTCTTGCAACTCATCTAACACATCTGTCAGTCCCACCCCCATAGCTTGCAGCCGTTCTAAATCGATATTCACCCTAACTTCTTCTTGGACTCCTCCCGATACATCCACTCCCGCCACACCAGCGACAACACCCAACTCCCGCGCCAGTTCTTCTTCCGCAAATACCCGCAAATCAACTCCCGTCAAAGCAGGAGAAGTTAAAGCAAATTCATACACAGGTAACTGAGAAGGTTCAAATTTAAATATCCGGGGCGATTCAATGATATCTGGTAACCTACCTCTAGCTCGATTAAACGCCGCCGTGGCATCATTCAAAGCTCGATCAATATTGCCCCCGGTTTTAAAATATAAATCAATACTTGTTCTCCCTTCGCGAGTGCGGGAAAACACCTGTAATACTCCCTCCGTGGCGGTAAAAGCCTCCTCTAAGGGTTTAGTAATTCGATCCACCGCTACTTCTGGAGATATCCCTGGAGCCTCTACCCGCACCCCAATGCGGGGATAGGTAATCGCCGGTAGTAAATCTACAGGGAGTATAGAAACAAAAAATACACCAATAACCATCACTGCCAAAGTCAGCATCAGAGTGCCGATATGTTGACGGATAGCCAAGGTGCTAATACTAAATCCTCGACTATGCTTAACTGGTTGCATTAATTTTTCTCTGTTAGGGCTGATTTTTCCGAAAGTATGGATAGTTTAACTGCATCGCCATCTTTTAATGGTTTGCCGCTCCGTACTACATAGGACTCTTCCGGCTGTAACCCAGATAGGATTTCTACTTTGCCATCAGCTTGTTCGCCGAGGGTAACAGTTCTGGCTGTTACTCTTGTTTTGTCATCTTTGCGGGCGATGACAAACACCTTACCATTCCTGATGAGCTGAGATTTTTCTGTTTCTCGTGCTTTGCCTTGAATTGCTGTCAGGGGAACCACTATCTTTTGGGGCGCGGTATTTTTAAAACGAATCCTGCCCAACAACCCACTGCCAATTTTGCCATTATTATTGGGAATAACAATTTCTACGGGTACTAAACGAGCCGTAGCATCTGCTGCGGGAGAAATGCGGGTCACACTGCCAATATATTTTTGATTGGGAAAGGCATCTAAACGGACTTTGACAGATTGCCCTAATTGAATATTTGCCAGTTCTAACTCTGAGACATCAACCACAACCTTGACTCGACTAAAGTCAGCGATTTTGAGGATCTCATTCCCCGGTTGCAGTAAATTCCCTGGTTCTGTCACCTTTTCTAGCACTACCCCTGTAATTGGAGATTTAACTTTACCATAGGATTTACGCTCCTTGGCTTGGGCAACCACTGCTACTTGGGCACTTAACCTACCCTTAGCTGCGGCAACCGCTTGTTGTTCCGTGCGTACCCGTTCCTGGGCAGCACGTAAGGCTTGGGCATTAGTACGGGCAGTAGTGCGAGTTTGTTCGGCTACTTGTTTAGCAATCGCTCCTTGTTTGTACAGTTTTTCCTGTCTTTTGGCATCTGCTTGTGCCTGCAATAGCTCAAGTCGCGACCTTTCTACCTCCACACGGGCATTACTGACTTGAGTTGTAGCTCTGGCTACTTCTGATTTCAGGGCGGCTAATTCTGCCTGGGCTTGGTTTAAAGCTGTTTTCAGTAAAGCATCATCTATTTGTCCCACAAATTGCCCTTTGTTGATTTCATCCCCCACATCCACATTTAATGCCAACAGTTGTCCCTGTACCTGCGATCGCAAAGACACAGTACGAAAAGGTACAGTAGTACCAGTATATTCCGAAAGCGATCGCAAAAAACCCGGGCGAGCGATCGCTACATCCACAGGAATTGCTCCACCCTTGTTCTGACCAGTACCTCGCTGTCGAGATTTAGCCTCTGCTGATTCCTTGGGGAATGAGCCACAACCTACACTTAGTAATCCAATACTTAATAAACCAGCAATGAGTAGGATATATCGAGATTTGAGAAACTGAAGCATTAGGAATATCTAGTCCCCTGGCTTTTGCTATCTTTTACCCTGTCGAGAATTCTTGGTATTCCCTAATTCTAAAAGATAGTATAAATCTTTTTAGCTGGTTTCAATTTTACTAACACGGATCAGTTTTTGACTACAACAAAATTTCAAATGCAAGAAGTACAGCACTACGGGTTTTGGGCGCGGACATTGTTGAACGCACCAAGCCTATGAGCAATCAAATGCGTGAATTTTGACTTGCGCGTAGCGCTATACCCTTTCCCTCTAAAAATTTTGGGAGAGGGCATCCCTCATTTACTGAGACAATCCTGTGCCAATATTTACACTATTTGTTTTTCCCGGTGATTTTGTAATTCCTCAGGAGAGAAAGCTCCAGTTTCCGTGATAATAGCAGTAATTAAAGCCGCTGGAGTCACATCAAATGCAGGGTTATAAAATTCCACTTCCCCAGGGGTAAGAATAGTTTCACCCACCTGGTAAATTTCTGCTGGATGCCTTTCTTCAATGGGAATTTGGCTACCATCAGCTAGGGAAAAATCAACAGTAGAAAGGGGAGCAGCCACAAAGAAAGGTATATTATGAGCCTGAGCTACCAATGCCAAACTATAAGTACCAATTTTATTAGCCGCGTCACCATTAGCAGCAATGCGATCGGCACCTACAACTACCGCATCAATAAAATCCTGTTTCATGCAGTGAGCCGCCATACTGTCAGTAATTACAGTAACTGGAATACCTTCTTGGACACATTCCCAGGTTGTCAGTTTAGCTCCTTGTAAACGGGGGCGGGTTTCATCTGCATATACCCGTGCCAAACGTCCCGCACTCCATGCCGATCGCACCACTCCCAAGGCAGTACCATAACCCGCAGTTGCCAAGGCACCAGCATTACAGTGAGTTAACAGGCAAAGCTTATCTGGCTTTGTTGGTAACACTTTTAACCCATTAGCACCGATCGCCTGACAGGTTTGTAAATCTTCAGCATTAATACTTTGGGCAGTATGAAATAGACTGGTTTGGATATCTTCCACTGTGCCTAAAGTTTCATAGGCAGTTTTCATCATCCGTGATATTGCCCAGAATAAATTAACCGCCGTGGGGCGGGTAGCGCGTAACATCTGGGCAACTTGTTCCAAATGTTTTAAAAAGCGATCGCGATCATCGGTATTTATTTCCCTAGCACCCATATACATACCATATGCCGCAGCGACACCGATGGCAGGAGCACCACGTACAATCATAGTTTTAATCGCCTGTGCCATATCTTCACTACGGCTGATTTCCACAAAGGTATATTCACCAGGTAAACGAGTTTGGTCGATTAGAGAAACAGCGTTGTTGTGCCAAATAACTGGATAAACTTGGTTTGTGGGGGAATTCATGGAATTATAAGAATCAAAGTTAGAGGTTGTAGAAAATCAGAACTTCAACAAGTTCCGCTATTTTTTCAGTAGATGTACTTTTTAGGATATTGATATATTCCCACATTCTGTAAAGCC
>JAAUYD010163574.1_pt1 | contig 22882 bp, 19 predicted proteins | sample 7278101 | NCBI WGS metagenome assembly JAAUYD01 (sample SAMN14350128, study PRJNA611818) | marine sediment metagenome | isolation source: surface marine sediment (0.6m) | place: French Polynesia: Moorea | collected 2018-08
GAACTGGGTTTTTTCAGTCGTTTTCAAACCGAGAATACCCAGTGATGACGGGGCTCCGCAAGCCTTTATATCACTGCTTTCCTATGAAGGTTATGCAACCTGGGGGTTAATTCTCCTACACTCAGCGCTGCAAGCAATATCAATTATGAAGCGCTTCAGATTCTCAGTGAATCCATCGTCACACTGGCCCACACTAAGAAGTTGGTCAAACGTTACAAAATTCGAGATCTAGAAACCGGCAAAAGCGTGATCATCGCTTTTGACGATCGAGATCGGTCAGTGGATTTGGATCTTCTTTTAGCCCAAGAGGACGCGCGAAAGTATGAGCTGTACGGCGACATGGATCCCGGGATGTACCGAGAGATCGAAGAAACACAAGCGTCGCGCATGCGCCGGGTCTTAATCAAAATGGATCTACCCGAAGAATTCATCGACAAAAATCTGAAGCCGAAACTCGTCGAAAATCAGTCCCTAGCCCAAAAACAAACCCTTGAGCAAAAGGCTCGAGAACGCTATCGCTCGATGGTATCCTCCCTTGGGGCGCAATCAGCGTCTCAGAAAGTTGAGGTTTCAGGTCCTTTTATCGTGACCGAGATATCTTCTGAGGAACTGCTCAGTTTTGCCCGGGCACCAGAGATAGTCTATATCGGTCCCTATGATAGTAATGTGATTCTGGATCAAGTCGGATACTCCGAATATACAGAGATGGAAGATGCGTTCAAGGTTTCACGCACAAACCATCTGCAAAATTCTTATAATCTATCGGGCAGCGGTATTCGCATCGCTGTCACTGAATTCGGTCAAACCTCTCGAGAGGAGGAATGTTACAATGTTGTGGCAAAACAATCATATGAAGGGAATCCATATCATCATATGTCGTTGAGCCTGGCCATGTGGGGTACCACATACCAAACCCAGACCAGTCTTTGTGACGGTCCGATGATCGGCTACGCACCCGGCGCTGGGCAGCTAATGGCCAACAAGCCGTCGAATGATCCTGAATACCCCCATGGTAACTATGCTGTACGCTACCAATGGGCCAAAGACAACGGAGCGGATATCATCTCCATGAGCTGGCATCTAGAACCTGATGAAGAGGTAAATGGCACACTGAGCGCCAGGGACATCTATTTTGATTATTGGTCAATACGGTGGCCATATCCAGCCGTTTTCACCTCTGCGGGTAACGAGGCTTTTGAGTTTGCCTATGCTTCGGGAAAAGGATATAATTTTCTAGGCGTGGGCAATATGGCTTTTGACACAAGTGTAGATAACCGCTGCGACGATCAGATCTATGATGAAAGTAGCTATTACAATCCGATCTCTCCTTATAACGATCGCGAGATACCGGAGATCGCAGCGCCGGGCGCTAGACACGCGGTTTGCGGAGATTCTTTTGGGGGCACCAGCGCGGCTACGGCAGCAGTATCGGGTATCTCCGCTCTACTGTTGGAAGGCAGCAGTCACCTAAAAAACTGGCCCGAGGCGCTTAGGGCCGTGTTGATCGCCACTGCAAACTACCAGATGGGGGATTGGCAGAACTGGAGCAGGTATTCGGACGGCAGGGATGGTACGGGCATGGTCAATGCCTTATATGCTCATCTAACCGCAAAAAAAAGGGAGACAGGCACAGCAGCCCAGTATCGAGCGCACGACTACGGTTCAATGTCCGTTGACGATTTTGACCAGGGAACGTACGAAAAAACATGGACGGCCAGGAACAATAACGCGCCGATACGGGTAGCACTTACCTGGAACAGTAAGACCACCCAAACCAGCAGCGTGTTAGATGTGGATCTCGATCTGTGGTTAGTCAATTCCAGCGGCACCATCGTGGCCACCTCGACCTCGTTTGACGGTAGCTACGAATTTCTCGAATATATGCCCTCTGCCGGAGACGGCAATCTGACAATAAAAATCAAAGGATACAACATCCCACAGGATTTGAGTACCTATTATTCAGTTGCCTGGACAACGCACTATGACTGTTATTAGTTGATTGATCTAAAAAAGTGGGCGCAATTGCCCGAGCGAGGATTGCATAAACATGTTTTTTAGGGATCACTTAATTGATAATGATAACAGATCAATATCTCTTTTAGTGTCAAAGAGAAAGTGGGATGTACATGTGTAATAAAAAGACTATCATTACTCTTACCGCGCTGCTTTTTCTGGGAAAATTTGCATGTCATCAAACCAACACAAGCGACTCCTCTTCAGACAATGACAACATAGACGGGAACAGCGATACCGACGCTGACACCGACACCGACACTGATACCGACACCGACGCTGACACCGATACTGATACTGATACTGATACTGATACCGACACTGATACTGACACCGACACTGATACCGACACTGACACCGACACTGACAGCGACACTGATACTGACACTGACACTCACACCGATACTGATACAGATACAGATACTAGTGGGGGCGAGCTTATTTGGGCAAAAACGGTCGGTAGCGTCAAATATGACCAAGGAAGTGACATCGTCGCACTGGCTGACGGGACGGCTGTTGTAACGGGGGACTTTGAGGAGACCATTGTTTTTGGGGAGGGAGAAGCAGCCGAAACAACGCTTGCTTCCTTTGGGCATTACGATATGTTTGTCGCAAAGTACTGCTCGGATGGCCAACTTGCATGGGCCAAAAGTGCTGGCGGAGAACTCTGGGATAGTGGCATAGGCATCTCGGGTTTTTCAGACGGCTCTGTTTTGATCAATGGCAGATTTACTAAAAATATCACCTTTGGCCATGGCGAACCGAACGAGACGACGATAACGCTTGACACATCCGATATTGAAGAGTTCCAGGCACAGTACAATTCGGATGGGACGCTGGCCTGGGCCAGGCATATCTATCCTAACGGCCGTCCCCGCCCCTTCCTCGAAGCGCTGCGGGTTCTCGAAGACGGTTCGCATCTGTATATTGGCACATTGGCAGGAGAGTTTACCTTTGGCCAAGGTCAAGCCAATGAAACCCATCTGGTCTCTGCCGGATTAAATGACGTCTTTGTTGCAAAGTATAACCCAGATAATACCCTGGCCTGGGCAGTATTGAGCGGAGGCGTCGAAGAAGACATCTGCACGAGCTTGGCCCTCTTGAGCGACGGTGCGATTGTGGTCACTGGGTACTTTGAAGGTAGCGCCAAATTTGGCGCCGGGCTGCCCAACGAGACGATCCTCCAGTCTGCCGGCATGAATGACATATTTTTAGCCAAGTACCGATCCGATGGAACCCTGGCCTGGGCCAAATCCATTGGTGGCATATACATGGACGGAGCAGGTAGCGTTGCAGCGCTGGCTGACGATTCATTTGTGTTGACCGGTGGCTTTAATGATACGGTTGTGTTTGGCCAAGGCGAAGCCCAGGAAGTATCGCTTAGCTCGGTCGGAAAAGGGGATATTTTTATCGCCCAGTATCGACCCGATGGCATGTTAAATTGGGCCAAACAAGCCGGTGGTACTGAATCGGATAGCAGTAATCATGCGGTGGGGCTAAATGGAGGCTCGGTGTTGATAGCAGGAACAATTCGCTCTACCGCAGCGATATTCGGACAGGGCGAGGCCAACGAAACGATCCTTTCTTCAATTGGAGATAGAGATATGTTTTTTGCATACTACCGCGTAGACGGCACCTTGGCCTGGGCCAAACGTGGCGGTGGCCCATCATGGGATGTATGCCATGGCATATCAGCGTTACCTGACGGGCAATTCTTTTTTGTGACTGGCTATTATGATGAGATGCTCGTATTAGGTCCAGGTGAACTCGGGGAAACCACCCTGATTTCAAACGGCGCTGATGACATATTTATTGCTAAATACAAACTATAGCACTACTGAACCAATTGCCACAGTGGGGCATGGCCGAGGCTCTTTTTAGCGGAACGGGTGAGGAGGGTACCCCCCATGAAATGTCGAGCGATGGCTACAAAGCTTATCATTGGATTGGTGCTAATCTTCAGTGCAGCCGGTTGGGCGAACGACAGAGCTGCGCCAAATATAAATTCTCCTGAGTTCGCAACCCACATCATGCAGCGGATTGACGATCAGTACCGCGGGGATAAGAGCCATGGGATCATGGAGATGGCCGTAAAGACCCGACATTGGACCCGCACCATGTCCCTGGAATCCTGGTCCTTAGGCAAGGCGTACTCCCTGGTGCGCATCTTGTCCCCCAAAAAAGAAAGAGGCACTGCCACCCTCAAGGCCAAGGATACGCTATTCACCTACCTCAAGAAGACAGGTCGCACCATCAAGATCACATCGGGCATGATGGGCGGTGCTTGGATGGGCAGCCACTTTACCAACGACGACCTCATCCGCCATACCCGTCTGTCAGAAGACTACGCGGTCCGGCTGTCTTTTTCTGGAAACATTAACGGTGTGGATGCATATCGATTTGTTCTAACCCCCAAGCCAGACGCACCGGTGGTATGGGGCAAGCTCGAGATTGTGGTTCGCGCATCTGACCTGGCACCCCTTTCCCAGGTTTACTTTGCCGAAGACGGCCAAAAAGTCCGCAGCTTGGTGTTTTCCAAACACGAAACGATCGGCGACCGTATCATTCCCAAAGAGATGATCATGACGCCCCTCGACAAGCCAGGCGAATACACCCGGATTACCTGGAAAAAGATCGCCTTTAACCTGAACCTGGATAAAGGGTTTTTTACTATCCAAAAGTTAAAATCCATGTAGTGGGATAACGGGTCCGGTTTGGGCACAACTGGCACAGGTTTATCGCTATGCGATGTTGTTAGTTGCTTGAATAAACCAATTAATTCTAAATAGTTATTAAATACAAGTGTAGTTTCAAAAAACTGGCATACGGTGTGCTTTTGATGTCAGCAAGGCACTGATAAAACCCGTCAAGGCGAGAGGGAATCCACAATGCACCGCAAATACCTTGAAATCACGGGAATGGTTTTTACGCTGTGTCTCCTTGCCGAAGGATGTTTTCGCTCAAAAGCAGTCTCAGACGCTGATACCACCTATGATACCGACACCGATACGGACACTGATGCCGATACGGACACGGACACCGATACGGACACTGACACCAATACCGACACTGACACCGGTACTGATGAAACTATCGATGCAGGCATATGCGATCCAGAGTCCAAATGTTGTCTGGCTGAAGACACGGACATTGAGTGGGATTGCACGAGCGCCGATGGTAGTGTCATTGAAGGCTGCGCCCCCACCACCTCCATCGGTTGGGGCATAGAAGACTGTACCGCAGCTGATGGGGGGCTTATCGAGGGCTGCACGTCAGTATGCGGTTCTGCCTTAGAGTGGCAGGGAATCGTCACTTGCTGGGAGGGGTATCACTGCGCCGAAGGTGGTTGTTATGAAACAGACGGTCCTTCTGGATTGTGCTATCCTGAGGCGATGCTCCAATGCGAAACCCCTGAAGACTGCCAGTGCCTCCCCACTACTTGCGACCATCCCATTCAGTGGTGGTGCGTTCAGGGTTACTGTCTTGGTGAAAGCTTAGCCAATCGTTAAAGGGAAAAGATAGAAAGCGTCTGACCCCTTATCTGAACTTGGACAAGGGTTTTTTACTACTCAAAAATTAAAATCCATGTAGTGTTATGTCGAGTGCAAACACACCGCGATCCTTGTTGGCGCGGGGGTTGTATGAGTGGTCGTCTGCTTTTTTGAGGACATCGTCTTGAATACGCTCGCACTTGCCTGGCGAAACGTTTGGCGCAACAAGCGCCGCACTGTCGTCACTGTATCTGCCATGACCCTGGCGCTCACCGCCATGATCCTCTATTCCGGGTTGGTCAACGGATACTTGCGCAACATGCAGCAGAACATCCTCGATTTAGAAGTGGGGGACATTCAAGTCTTTGCTGCGGGCTATCGGGAAAACCCCTCTCTGTACGCCCGGATCGATGAGACAAAGGCGCTCCTTGGCGCCCTGGACAAGGCGGGGTTCAAAGCTTCGGCCCGGGCATTGGCAAACGGCTTGGCCGCTGCCGGGGATACTAGCGCCGGGGTCCTGCTTCGGGGTATTGATCCAGAGCGCAATGCAACCGTGAGTGCCGTGCGCCATCAGGTAATGGCTGGCCAGTGGCTGGGCAAAGCAGATCCCCAAGGCGTCGTGATTGGGAAACGACTGGCCCGCAACCTCGGGGTTCGGCCTGGAGACGAAATCGTCGTGCTCACCCAAGGGGCTGACGGTTCCATTGCCAACGACCTGTTCACAGTGCGCGGTATCCTAAAAAACGTGGGCGAGGCCACAGATCGGGCAGGGGTGTTCATGCTCATGGCTGCTTTCCGCGAGTTGATGGTAATGCCCACAGGCACTCACCAAATCATTGTCCGAAAGCCCGAAACGCTAGATCTAAATGCGGCTGCGGCTAAGATTCGCGCAGTCGCGCCCAACCTGGATGTCAAGACCTGGCGGGATCTCTTCCCCACCATTGCCACCATGTTGGATTCGACCGCCAACGCGGTGTATGTAATGGCCCTTATCGTCTATATCGCCATCGGCATTGTGATGCTCAATGCCATGCTGATGGCCGTATTCGAGCGTATTCGAGAATTCGGGGTGCTCAAGGCCCTTGGCATGGGGCCGGGGCGCGTATTTGGACTCATTCTCACTGAAAGCGGGGTACAGGCAGCCGTTGCCCTTGTTGTGGGCACTGCTGTCAGTCTGCCTGGCAGTTGGTATCTCACGACCTATGGCATCGATACCCGCGGGCTGGCCGACATGTCTATCGGCGGCGTGGTTTGGAACCCGATTTGGCGCTCGTCAGTGACCCCAGGGACATATATCGGACCGATGATACTGATGCTCATCATCGTATTTTTTGCCGCCCTTTATCCATCTGTCAAAGCAGCCCTGATACAGCCCGTGCGGGCCATTTACCATCGTTAGAGGTGCGGGCTATGGCGACTGGAACACATCTCGCATCCATGGCCTGGCGCAATCTCCTGCGCCATCGGCGGCGCACCCTGCTCACCCTGTCGTCCATTGCCCTTGGCATCTCCCTAGCCATTTTGTTCACAGGGCTTGGGGATTCGAACTACACCAAAATGATCCACGCGGCTGCCAAGATGGGGGCGGGCCACGTGACATTCGAGCACCTGGACTACCGGGCATTGCCGTCCCTTAAGCGAACGATCCGAAACATTGATGAAAAATGTGCAACTGCCCTCAAAAATCCCGACGTAACCCGGGCTGTCCCTCGCATCACAGGCGCGGCCATGCTGGCCACGTCAGCCAATAACGTGGGGGTCTCTTTTATCGCCGTGGACCCGGCAAAGGAAGGCATTCAAACGCTCAGCGTAATCGAGGCTATATCAACGGGTGAGATGTTTAAAACCGCCAAGGACAAGGGGATTATCGTGGGCGAGGGGTTGGCCCGCAATTTGGACGTTCACCTGGGCAGCAAGATTGTCTACACTCTCACGGACAAACGTGGAGAGATCATTACCGGCCTGGCGCGCGTGACCGGCATCATTAAAACCGGCGCCCCAAGTCTGGACCAAGGACTCAGCCTGTTGCCCCTCGATACGATCCGCGAGGCCATCGGGTATGCCCCTGACGAAGCGACCCAGGTGGCGGTTTTCTTGGGTGACCAGCGAAAGAGCCGGGCCGTTGCATCCCGGCTCCAACCTACCGCTTCTGATGCCACTGCTGTCCTCACCTGGCGAGAGACCCAACCAGACCTCGCCGGGTTCATCTCCATGAAGGTGGCTGGCGCTGTGTTCTTCGAGGTGCTCATTATGGTCCTCGTGGCTGCTGGGATTTTCAATACCCTGTTCGTCAGTGTGATGGAGCGCCTGCGCGAGTTCGGCATCCTGCTCGCCATTGGATTCAGCCCGTTTCGATTGTTTCGACTCGTCATGTGGGAGAGCCTGTGGCTCGCTTTGACCGGGGTAATCACCGCTGCAGCAGTGACCGCGTGGCCCTACTACCACTTAAACCAGGTGGGCATCGACATGTCGGCAATGGTTCAACAAAACGTGGAAGTCGCCGGTGTCGGGGTCGACGCTATCATGCGCGTGGCTATTTTCCCTGAAAATGCCGCTCTTATCGTCATTGCCGCGATCATGGCCACGCTCCTATCCGGGCTTTATCCCGCGTGGCGCGCGAGTCGGACAGAGCCGGTAGAAACCATTAAACTCGTCTGAGGCTGCTCGATGAACAAAGCAAAAGCAATTTTGGAGATGAGACATGTGGTCAAGCACTATCGCCAGGGTGCCATGGACGTGCCTGCGCTTCGCGGACTTGACCTCATCGTGAGCCCAGGTGAATTCACTGCCTTGAGCGGCCCCTCGGGATCTGGAAAGACGACTGCATTAAACCTCATCGGCGCCCTGGACAGCCCCACCTCTGGCAAGGTCATTTTAGAGGGCAAGGATCTCACAACCCTTGGGCGAAGCGCCCTGAGCCGCATGCGCCGGGACCGCATTGGGTTTGTCTTTCAAGCCTACAACCTCATTCCCGTGCTCACCGCCTATGAAAACGCGGAGATCGTGCTCGCCCTTCAGGGCGTTGCCCCAGAAAAGCGGCGGGAGCGGGTGTATCAGCTGCTTAGCGATGTGGGCCTCGAGGGGATGGAACACCGCCGGCCAGACCAGCTCTCTGGCGGTCAACAGCAGCGCGTGGCCATTGCCCGGGCTATAGCGGCAGACCCCGCCGTGGTGCTCGCAGACGAACCCACTGCCAATGTGGATTCAGAGACTGCCGAGAAAATCCTCGACATCATGGCAGCGCTTAACCAAACCCAGGGGGTTACTTTTATCTTCTCCACCCACGACCCTAGGGTAATGGCCCGCGCCAGGCGTAATGTGCATCTGGCTGACGGCCGCATCGTGCGCGATGAAACAACATAGGACAGGGACAAAGAAGCCCGTGGGGCAGGCGGTGTACAGCTGGCTGTTGACCGCTTGTCTTACAGCCACAATCCCATCAGGGGCCCGTGCCATCGCAGAGGCATCGTTTCAGGACGGTTGCTATACGATTGAGGTACTGGGCAGCAGTCGGCTGACCGGGGCCTACTTGCACGTGCCAGATATTCCTGCCCTGTTTCCCGAGGGCGACGACGGGCTCGTCCTATCGATCATCCGCCTGATGCTGGAAGGAACCCTTGGATCAAACGTCACCTATGAGACAAATATATATTCCGAGCTCTCCAGGTATCCGATGGCCAGGCAGAACAGCACCTTTGCAGGGCCTATCGATGTTCACTCTCCCTATCGATACGACCGCCTGACGTGGGATTACTGGTCAGATGGTGCGGTGAGCGGGCAGTTGGGCATTGATCGGTTTTTTTTGAACATTATCGAAGATCCCATTGCTATTTCAGTGGGCCGCCTGCCGATCAATTTTTCCGTCATGAACATGTTTTCACCCAATGATTTTTTTGCCCCCTTTTCACCGACGGCCATTAACACCATGTACAAACCAGGCGTGGATGCGGTACGGCTCGCCGTGACTGCGGGGATGCTTTCTTCCATAGAATTTATCGGCGTTCTAGGATATGGCGAAGCCGGAAAACCATCATGGGGCCAGACCGCGGTGATGGCCAGGGCCGGCACGGTGCTTTGGGATTTTGAATGGTCCGTCCTCGGCGGCAAGCTGGCTGAGCGGTGGATGGCTGGTGCTGGCCTGCAGGGCGAAATCAACGGGTTTGGCATCCGCGCGGAAGGCCACCTGGGCTTTCCGGATCAGGACGGACGGGGCGGCATCGATGACGTGGACGGCGACGGCAATGACGGAGATGTCTACGGGCGGTTTGCGGTTGGCCTGGACCGGGTATTCAACTGGCAAAACGCCGCGATTGGTGCGGAATACCTCTACCTTTCCGACGGTGCTCGGAACCCGGAAAATTATGATCGCCGAGCAGCTGGTCTGTTTCCAGATGACCTGTTCTACCTCAGTAGGCACTACGTAGGCGTGAGTGCTGGATGCGATATCATCCCCATTTTGAGGGTTACTGGCCTGGGCCTGGCCAATGCCCTGGATGGATCGAGTCTCGCCGGTTTTACCTTTATCTACAACATCGCCGACGAGGCAGACGTGGTTGCTGGCGGGGTTTTTTCATGGGGTGCAGAGCCGAGTATCAGAGATCTGTCCTTACCAACCCAGCTGGCAGGCATCGGCTTAGAAAGCGAATTCGGCCTCATGCCTGCCATTGCATACATCGAGACCCGGTTCTTTTTTTAATTTTGCTGGCCGGTGCGGTGGCCTGTGATAACCTCACATCTATTGCAGCTGGCAAGTTTGCCAGCTGACAAACTTGCCAGCTGCGGTGTTTCGCAGTAAAATATTCCGATGTTCAGAACCAACACACCGGTAACCGCTGGGTCTTTTAGAGACCGAGTCGACGAGCTCGCGCTCCTTGAGGAGGCCGTTGATAGTCTGAAATCCGGTGCACCCAAATGGGTTGCGTTAATTGGCATGCGCAAGGTAGGCAAGACGAGCCTCCTTTTGGAATTGGAGCGCCGAAAGAGTACCGCTGACGTCCATTTCGTTGTGCTCGACAGCTATGAGGAACGCCCGTTGTCACTGTCGATTTTTCGACGCTACCTGCTACGGACTATCGATGGGTTCTTTTCTAAACAAAGCGGTGTCTCCTTTGAAGCTGTTTCAAAGGATCCCTTGCACTACCGGTCCGCTCTAATGGGGAACGATTCTTTTATCGGGCTACCCGGACCGTTGCGCTCAACGCTGCTGGCGTTGGTCGAGGGAAAAGTTGACCGTTCGTTCATAGAAAACGCCTTGAGGCTCCCCGAGCAGCTCGCCATTGCATTGAATCGCACCTGTATCGTCGCTTGGGATGAATTCCAGGAGCTCTCCTCTTTCGCCACGCGGGCAAAGATCGATGTATTGTCCCTGGCCCGCTCCATATGGCAGCGTCACGAGCGTGTCGGCTACCTGATATCGGGATCGAAGCGGACGATGATGGAGGAGCTCGTACTTGGCAAAGCGTCTCCTTTTTTCCAGCACTTCTCCATTCTGGATGTGGGGGGAATGCCAGAGTCGGAATCGGTTGCCTTGCTCAAGGAGTGCGCTCCCAAGGGACGCACCATTCCCAAAGCCCTTGCAAAACGAGCTGCCGCTCTCTTTTTCGGGCATCCGTTTTATCTACAGCTGTTCGGAGAAACCCTGACGCGCCTGACGCCTCCCTATAACGATGATGACTTCAAGGACGCTTTCAGCGAGCTTGTGTTCTCGAGAACCGGGCGTTTGTCACTCTATTTCCAACGGGAGTACGAGCACCTGGTGGGGCGAGCGAGCTCATTGGCTGCCACCTTGGGCGCACTGAGTGAAGGACCGAGAGCACCCGGGGAGGTGGCAAAGGTAATCGGCGCTTCGAGCGGATCCACTAGCCGATACCTTGAGCGATTGGGCGATACCATCCGTCGCACACCTGATGGCAAGTATGAAATCGTGGATTCTGTCTTTGCACTGTGGCTCAGTTGGCGACAGCCCGGCGGCACTGTTGTACCCCTCACCGTTGTCGGCAACGAGGCAGAACTGGCTGTTGCGCGCGCATTGGCGCAGATGGGTTTCGAGCTCGTCTATCAATCGCGAGCCTCCCGAGGTGCCTTTGACCTGCTGGGAATTCGAGCCGGGATACAACTCGGTATTCAAGTCAAAAGATCGGCTGTTCCACTGCGATTCAGCAAAGGCGACTGGCATCGAATGAGAAACGATGCGAGGAGATTCGGTTGGCAGTATGTCATCGCTGCGGTCGACCCCGATGACAACAGAGTCGCGTTTCTCGATCCCCTAGGGGCAGAGAGTAAAAAGAGCATCACGCTCACCCGAAAAGCGCAAATCGAAAACCTCCTGCGTTGGATGAGTAGCTCGTAAAAAAATCCTTGAATAAACCAGTTTAATTAATAAACTAGTTTATAGAGAGGTCAACATATGGAAACATTGAGAGAAACAGAAATCGGGTCTTTCGAGGCCAAAACCCGACTTTCAGAGTTGCTAAGAGAGATAGAGAAGGGTAATGCCTTTGTCATCACCAGGCGTGGAAAAAAGATTGCCCGGCTGGTTCCAGTTAGAGAGAACACCCCAAACGAAATCGATTCGCTATCTGCTTCATTTCGAGAAATAAGGGGCCGACTAGACGGTAAAATAGAGATCAAAGAACTGGTTGAGGCGGGTCGAAGATGGTAGACGAGTGGGTTCTGGATTGCTCGGTTGCGTTAGCCTTTGGCCTACCGGATGAGCATTCCCTGCGCGCAGATTCATTCTGGCCCGAGATTGAGCGAGGCGCTCCGATATGGGTGACATCGCTTTGGTGGTATGAAATCACCAATGCACTCGCAGTTGCAAGACGCAGACAAAGGCTCACTGGCGCTGATGCATCTCGCTTGCTGAGTCTGTTTTGTCAATTGCCGGTAAAAACAGACGCCATCTTGGGCGCTGAAACCTTTGAGAGAATCGCTGCATTGGCATGGGATTGCGATCTTTCCGCATATGATGCAGCTTATCTGGAACTGGCCTGCCGAAGGGGCCTGGGTCTCGCCACACTCGACCAAAGGCTCGAACGCGCTGCAGGCGATCTAGGCATCCGGGTCTGGTCCAATCGGGGACAGGACCCATGACTTGTTATTCATAAATCGGCGGGCAATCATCAGCCCTTGAAGCCGACCAGGGATCGTGGATCGTAAAACCCCTCTGGCCCCAGGTCAGCGGTAGGACGATTTTTGTACAAATGGAGCCTGACGTGGGTGCATAGATCGCAGGGAGCCGAGTAATGCTCTTTAGGTTCAAAGCCGAGATGCATCGCCTGCAGCACCAACTTTTCAAGTCCATCTCTTTCCAGCAGGGTACGAATCACCGGATAGGCTTTGAGGTTCACCTGCCCCGGCAACACCTCCAATGGCAGCACGATCCCTGCGCAAAGCCCAGGTACGTACCTGGCTTGGCCGTCGACGTGGAAGTGGCTCGTATCGATCAGTCGATTTGAGCAAGGTGCGTTGCGCGCGGCATCCTTCCATCCTAGGCGGCGGCCGTAGTGCTCGAAGTATCGCCCGGCACGTCCGCCAGGGACCAGCCCGTAGCGAAGGGCCAGGGAGAGGGCATAGGGATCGCCCCGTTCGTCCACCAGCGCTTCAAAGTTCAGTGGTTGGTCCTCGGGCTGGGTCAGGATATCCGGCACAAATTCCTGAATCCAAACAAAAGCGCCAGACGGGAGCACGCGCCTTGCGGCCTCGATAAGCGTGCGGGTCTTTTGAAATGGTATGTGTTCTGCGTGAAACGGGGACACGCTCACCAGTACACACCGCAACCCAATGGATTCGAGCTCAGCTAAGACCTCGACCGCTTGCTGTGGACTGCTTACCCATGCGGCATTGGTCTCCACGTATTCAAGGGAGAGACCCCGATCCCGCATGCCCATAATTGCTCGACGTAAAAGCGCTCGATCGAGCAATGGTTCCCCACCGCCAATGTGGTAGCGGGCGTTTGGCGCACGCTCGGCCAAAAGATCGAGAATGCCCTCTAGCTCACGCAATGTCGGCTTGCCATCTTTACGGTGGGGCCCACAGGCGTAGAGGCAGTGGCGACACATAGAAGGGCAGGCATATCCCAGCACCAAGCCGCCTCCGACGAGGGGTCCGACGGTAAGCGAATCAACCACCACCACCTCCGCTGTTGTTGTCGCACGCCAGGTCAATTCCTAGCTCAGCGAGCTTTCGTTCAAACCCTTGTGGATCATTCAAAGTGTGCACAAACCGACCGTCGCCCTTGGCATAACTGATCAGACCACCGTTGGAGAAGGCGATAACGATGACTGGATCGCGTGCCTGATCCGTCGAGCAGGCGACCTGCTGTCCGTCATCCTCGATACCGGCGATCTCTCTGGGCTCGAGCTCACTCGGTCCACCGCACAAAACAAATCGCCCGGGGCACCTAGGCATCGGCCGCCAGGAAAACCGCGCCCAAAGCGTGTCAAAACCCCCTACCATGGTAGCGATTATACACACTTGTTAGGCATCCAGGTCTGGGAAATCCAGCCGAAATTTTGACGGATGATGCTCGGACTGGGTACGTTGGTAAGTGAGAAGGGCGAATACCCATGTCCACTTTTGAGCTTACAATCTACGGGATAAGAAGGGGATGGCGCCTGTCGAGGACGTTTCTCTTTGCCGGTGCCTTTGCCGCTGCGTTTGTGGGTGGGGTGTTTCACAATGGGTTTGTGAATCCATCGAACCGGACCCTGTCGCTCCTCCTTTTTGCCCTATGGACCGTGGTATTCGGTATCAAGGCCCATCAGCGGTTTAGACCGGTAAAAACCAGTGAACTGGCTGTCAATCGACGGCTGGACCTGGAGCTCGGGCTCTTATTGGTCGTTGCCACCCACGCGGTGGTGCAAATGGCTGGTGGCCTCGATTCTCCAGCCTACCCCATGGTATTTGTTCTCATCGCCTTTTTGGTTGTGTATATGCCCGAGTGGGTGGGGTTTGCTCTGGTGGCAGCGGCGATTTCCATTGAGCTGGCCCTGTTTTTCTTTGGTGCTGGCCAGGCGACCCTGGGCCAAGTGCTATTGCATTCGGTGTTCATCGTCTTCTTTGCCTTGATAAATCTCGTGTTTACCCGGACCGAAGTGGCCCGGATGCAGCACCGTACCAAGCGCCAGGTAGAGGCGGCAAAGGAGGCGATGGCGACAGATGCTAGGGATTTTCGCCTCACTGCACCGGCCAGTGTTGGAAAGGGTACGCTCTCCCGAGAAGAAGAAGAGATGCGCCGATCCCATGCCTCGGTGAGCGAAGTGCGCCGCGCCATGTACCACCACATCAACCTCCTCAAACGCACCATGGGACTAAACACCTGTGTCCTCCTCTGGTTGGATACCCCTGGTAAGACCTTTAGAATTCTCGAATGCGTCTCTGATTCGGATCGCATCAATCCAGGCCCCATTAAAAAGGGTGAAGGTGCCCTCGGCGCCATCGTCCAAAGCGGTAAGCCCTTGCGACTCAAGGAACTCAAGCCCGGATATCAGGGCCTCCCCTTTTACGCCGAAGACACGCGGGTGACCGATTTTTTAGGCGTGCCGATCATTGAGGGAGGGAGCGTCCGGGGTGTTCTCTGCGCAGATAGATCAGGCAATCGGCCGTTCGAGGCAGTAGAAACTGAGAATCTCCTCGCGTCTGTTGAAAGCCTGCTGCAAATCATTGCCAATGAGCGCATTTTCACCGAGTTGCAAAAATCCAAATCTGAACAGGAAAAGCTGCTGTTTGCCTCAGCGCAGCTCGCCCGGGTGCTCACTGAAAAAGACGTTGTAAATGCGGCCCTATCAGCAGCCTTGCAGATAGCCAGCTACGACATTGCTGCCGTGGCCCTCATCGATTCAGACGGCCACCAGATCGTGCGCAAGGCTGTTGGACGGCGTGCGGAAGAGATTGAGGGCCTGCGCCTCAACGCAACTTCGACCCTAGCCGCAGCTGCGATAAAAAATCGACACTATTTGCCCTATCGCGGTGAGTTAGATCCAAAACAGCAGATCGTTTTTAGCAAAAAGACCCAGCGGATATTCGCAAAGATGACGTCAGCCATGGTATTGCCCCTTGTCGCCGGGAACGAACCCTTGGGTACGCTCACGCTCGCTTCCATGACACCCAGCGTTTATAACGAAGAGGTCCGCACCACATTGCAGGTTATGACCAACCAACTGGCCACGGCCCTGCAAAACGCGCGCATGGTGCGTCGGCTCGAGGAGTTAGCTACCACTGACGGTCTGACCGGCCTGTCGAACCATCGGGTATTTCAAGAAGAGCTCGAGAAAAAACTCGCCTCGGCCACCCGGTTCAACAAGGAGCTTTCGGTTATCTTATGCGATTTAGATAAGTTCAAATCTGTTAACGACACCTATGGACATCCGGTTGGAGATTTTGTGCTACGAGCGCTCGGCGATACCCTGCGAAAGAACGTGGTACGCGATACAGACCTGCCGGCGCGGTACGGCGGCGAAGAGTTTGTCGTGCTGTGCGAAGGCACGTCTACTGAAGGTGCGGTCAAGCTCGCCGAGAGAATCCGCATTGATTTAGAAAACCGGGTGTTTCGCACAGAGCAGGGGAACCTTCAGGTGACCATCTCCATGGGTGTGGCCACGTTTCCGATACACGCTTTACGTCGAGAGGTCCTCATTGAACGGGCCGATGCGGCGCTCTACGCAGCCAAGCAGGGCGGAAGAAACCAGGTGCGCATCTGGACCAAGGGCATGGCCGCCACTGATCGTTAGATCTCAAACAACGGCTCGGATGAGAAATCGGTTAGCGGTTCGTTGAGTTTCCAAATGCTGTTGTCGTCTTCCCACAAGACAATGTCGTCGTTGTCGCCACTGGCAAATATCTGTGTCCGATCTCGAGAAGGTCGCGTGCAGCAAATCTTGTCCGTCCTGCCAGATGTGCATCTCGCCCCTGTGGTAGTTGATGTAAATGGTTGTTCTGACCCACTGGTTAAGGGGAAGCACAGGGGCGTCCTCAGCAAACTCAACAGTGCCCCCGGTATTGATGATGTGCGCAGGTGTCAACCTGTTGGAGGTGTTTTCAAGACCTAGGGTGATGACACTATCCCCCCATGCGCAATCGTTGTTCACGGTCCAAAAGCTGAACCACTTTCCGTTGCCAAACGAATACGGCACCTCCAACATGCTCCAATATGTATTCACAACCCCAAACGGCGCCTCGATCCCTTGCCCCTGGTTCGTATAAGCGCCGAGAACCGTGGCATCCAGTCCCAAGCAGCATACCTTCTCATTGGCACCATCCCCTCTATGCTCCTTTCAAAATAATTGTAAGTCATATTTTTAATATCGAAAACAGAGCTACGACGAGGCCCGCCTACGCCGAGCCTCCGGCGAGGTTATCGAGAATCGAGATAGATAACGAGAAACCAAGATCCCGCCGTAGGCTGGGCGGAGGCGGACCCGTCAAAACATGAGATGACGAGGCCCGAGGTTATCGAGAATCGAGATAGATATTGAAGGCTGGACGTGGCATTAACCTGAACGCATTGCTTTGGAAATACGGTTAAAACCTTCTTCGATAGATACTTCAGGTGTATACCCTAAATCTTTGCGGGCGGCCGAGATATCAAACCAGTGTGACGTGGACAGCTCTTTTGCTAGGAAACGGGTAACCAAAGGTTCCTGCTTTATCCCCAATACATTGTATGTTTTTTCAAACACCCATCCCCCAAAGCCAGCAAGCCCTGGTGGGACCCGACGGCTTACAGGCGGGAGACCGTGGATTTCCATGATCATATCAAATATCTCTTTTATCGAGCGCGGATCTCCATTGGAAATAAAATAGACCTTACCGGCAATGGCAGAGCCCGGTTCAAGTTTATCTGCCGCCAGAAGATGGGCCTTAGCAGCATTGTCCACATAGACAATATCGATCTTGTTTTCACCATTTCCAATGAGGCGGAGCTTGCCTGCTTTGGCCTTGGCGACGATGCGCGGTTCGATATGAGGATCGCCTGGGCCAAAAATCAGGTGGGGCCTTAGAGCAACCGTAGCCAATTCAGGGCTATTGGCTTCCCTTACGGCTTTTTCAGCGATGGCCTTTGTTTCGGGATAGGGTGCTTCGAAGTGGCTGGCATAGGGGACCGATTCATCTACACCTTTCATATCGAGACCGTTAAACACAACACTGGGGGAAGATGTATAAATCAAACGGGTGATCTTGTTTTTCCTGCAGGCATGAATAACGTTTTGTGTGCCCACTACATTTGCTTGGAAATAATCGCTATAGGATCCCCATGCCCCGGCCTTGGCACCCACGTGAAAAACAGTATCGCAATCGGCTACGGCCTTGTTTACAGCATCGGCATCAACCAAGTCTCCTGTTCGCTGTTCAACACCAAGGGAACGCAATGCTGGATAGGTGTTTCGGGAGAAGGAGCAAACGGTCTCACCCCGCGCGACCAATTGACGTACAATCGCTTCTCCCAAAAACCCACCGCCGCCAGTTACCAATGCGTTCATAGTGTCTCCTTTTGCGCCCAGACAGCCAGTTTTTCACGCACAATCTTTGCGTTATGCCTCACATCCACTGGAAAACTGGGGTGAAAGAGAATCGTCCGGATGGGGCTTGTGTGATCATAGCGTTGGGCCATTTTCAGGAGAGTCTCGGTCAGCTCTCTTTTATCCCTTTCACTTACCGCGACGTGTTTTTCCAACTCAATGATGATGACCGGCTCGAGGCTTCCGTTTTTGCTAACACCCACCAGCGCGCTACGAAACACATCTGGATGGTTATTGAAAATCGCTTCGCAGGGCAGGCTGTAGAATGTTTGCGCAGGGGTTGCCACGCGATGGCCTTTGCGGCCGCACATCCAGAGGCGGCCCTGGTCATCAAAATATCCCACATCACCCATGCGGTGCCATATCTCACTGGTGTTAGCGTCGACAATTTTTGCCAGCTTGGTTTGTCGGTCCCGCTTGTAATAGGCTTTCGTCACCATGGGCCCCTTGACCGCGATCTCTCCCATCTGATTAGGTGTCATCCTTAAATCCTCTGACCATTCATCGATGGGATCTTCCGTGATAGGGATAATGGCCACCTCCACTCCCTTAACAGGCCTCCCCACACAGACACCCCCGCCGTTGTTGCTCTTCTCTTGTGTTTCGTTTAAGAGCTCGTCGCTGCCGATAACACTGACGGGTAAGACTTCTGTGGCGCCGTAGGGGGTCGTCACCTCCACGCCCGAGCTGAGTGCCTTGACAAATCGCTCAATGGACGAGAGCCTTGCCGGCGCGCCTGCGGAAAACACACGTCTTAGCGTGGGTAGTTTAACGTTGTTTGCTTCACAATAGCGGCCGATTTTTTCGATCAACGCGGGCGAAGCAAACATGCTGGTGCATTTCTGATCGTTGATGGCTGTTACGAGCTTTTTGGGATCAGCCTTGCCCGGTTGGGTGGCGTCCATGGCCGGAATAACCGAAGGCGTGCCCATGGCCGGCCCCATCAGGGCAAAGGGCGGGAATGTCGATAAATCCACATCATCGCCTTCCGCAGCCATTAATGTTGAAAGAACATCCAGTATGGAAGTGAAAATGCGCTGGGTAAAGATGACGCCTTTAGGAACGCCAGTATTGCCGCTGGTAAAGGCGATCATCTGCATGGCGTCTGGATCTGACGCTTCTGTCAGGTAAGCCTCGTCCGAACCGACCCGCTTGATCTCGTCCAGTGTATAACCGCCCCAAAAATATTTTTTACCGACGGTTACGTTGATACGAATCCTATCTGCTGCCCATTTCAGAAGCACGCGGGCCACATGCGCCTTAGGAATACCAATAAATGCCTCGGGCTCGGCCTCTTCAATGCAGGTCCTCAGGTTCCGCACACCCATGCCAGGATCGACAAAGATCGGGATGGCGCCGATTTTGAATATCCCTGACAGCAAACAGAAGAACGCCTTCCCAGGTGTCACCATCAGCACCGTGTGCATCCCCTTTTTAAGGCCTATTTTTTCCAGTCCGTGGGCGATGCGATTGCTTTCTCGATCCACCTGGGAGTAGGTCAGCTGTTCATAAATGCCATTGCCGTTTCTCATGCCCTTCATATGAACCATGACGGGATGGTCTGGTTTTTCTTTGGCAATATTCAGCAATCTATCATTAAGGGCAGTAAAATCGTCCGCAGCAGACAGTGCTTCCCGGTTTATTTTAGGGTTGGGCCGTGGTCCATGGGCGACCTTATTGTCTACAAACGTTTCAATTGCCGGGATGACCTCCTGGGCCGCGTCTTCCAAAATATAATGTCCCCCATCGTTTATTCGCAGGACCTCTGCGTTGGGGAAATGCCGAATCCACTCGTCCAGCATTTTATGACAAAAAATAAAATCCTTCATGCCCCAGCACAGCAACAGGGGAGTACCTTTCAACAACTTCAGCCTGGATTCCATAAATAAGCCAATGTCATACCCCTTGTCTTCTGGCTTTACCGGAATATCTTGAATAAACCGATGGACCGCCCGCCGGTTTTCCCATGACCCGTAGGGATAGAGATAGCCCTTGGCCACTTCCTTTGGCATGCGTCGTTTTTTCATGCCGATTTGTACGGCACCTCTGGCAAAAACATTTAATCCCCGAATGAACAGAGAACTGGCAACGGGAAACCGGGCCATCGATAACGCGAGCGGGATTTTTTTGTTCATGGGCCACATAAATCCCGCTGTATTCATCATCACCATACCGGCGATGCGCTCCGGGTGCTTGGCCGCATAAGCCGTGCTGATAATGCCACCCCAATCATGGGCAACCAGGGTAAACCGGTCCAAGCCCAAGGCGTCGATGAATATCTCGAGATCATTGACCCGTTGGGCAGAGGTATATTCGTAATGTGCGTCATCTGGCTTGTCTGAAAGCCCCATGCCGATATGGTCTGGCGCGATGGTGCGATACCGATTTCGCAAGGCCTTGATCAAATCTCGGTAATAGAACGACCATGTCGGGTTGCCGTGCACCATCACGATGGGATCTCCTGCTCCCTCATCGACATAGTGATATTGATACCCATTGATGGTCGTGTAATGGCTGGCAAAGGGATATAGCGCGGGGTTCAGGCCTTCTCTTTTTTGATTTACTGTTGGATGCTGCATATTTCTTATCACTTTGATTGGGTCTGTTGTATCGGCTCCGTCCTAGTAATAGTGGAAAACTTAATAATTGTTCCCGTTTGCTTACTTATAAACGTCAGCGTCGATTTTCCAGATTATCTCGGATCACCATCGGGCATGCTCGAATGCCGACGCCATACGTTCTTGTTCGTTTTTGGAAATGCCACAGCGTTTTGCGACCTTAGGCCACTCTTTCACGACTTTTACCGTGCTTTGAATCATCTCTTCGGCGCGTGACGCATTGAGGCGAAAATAGGGCGCCACGCCGAGCGCCAACTCGAGATCCTGGGCATTGTCCGTTTCGGAAATATTGAGTCGCAATCCAGCACCATGCGCAGTGGGATGGATGTCATACGCAGGAGCCAAAGACCACCCATTTGGCTCTAGCATGAATCCGTGATTGCGAAGATGATCGTCCGTGTTGGAGATGCAGATAAAAAAAACGATGCGTTTCCACAGCTCTGCCAAATCTTCATTGGTTTTTGAGCCTGAACGGATCAGAAACTCGGCCAGCTCCAAATAACTGACACCAGAGGCAGCATCGTCTCCATCAGTCCGCTGCAAAAGGGTCATGGCCGAAGCGAAATGCAGGCGACCCCCTTCTGGAGTGCGGTCAAAGCGTTTGGACAAAAAAGTGTGGTGTTGGCTCGCGAATTGTCTCGTCTGAGTCGTTGCGGTTCGAATACCCGCACGTCTGGCGAGAACATGAACCACATCTTCCCATGCGCCGATGTCTTCGTCATCCCGTCGGCTCGGGAATTTGGCAATCCATAGGAAACCCTTGTCATCCAGAACGCTCGCTTTGGGTCGAGCGCCGCCAAGAGAGCCACCAGGAGCGATCAGCATTTTTAGCCATTTCGAGTAATCGGGATGTTCGGCAGCGTCGTCCCTTTCCAAATTCAGGCTCACTTGTTCAAGTTCACGCAGTGATGTCCAGGGAGGAGAAGCCAGATGTTGATTGTCATCTAGAAAAGGGCCATCGGGCGTGATTCGAAACCGCAATCCACCCATACGGTGACTGTCGTGAACACCGATCAGATAATCCGATTCGAGCAATTTTCGCTCAAGGCGTTTTTCTTCACGCGCGGTTTGTGCTTCTCTGCGCTGCATGAGCAAACGGCCCCAGCGATCTGGGCAAGAATCCAGAAACAGACCGAAATTATCTTGGCCAGAAGGAACGTATTGAGGACCACTAAATAGAAGGAGGCTCGGATCGAGTGTTTTTGCATCAGGGCTCTTTAGCCAATCCGCATCATACTCGAACGAAAAAATCTCCTTGCCTCGGGAGGGGGTGGCGAAGAGCGTGCCCATAAACGTCGGGCCGCCGATTGAGACCCAATCCGCCCATACTTGTATTTGGCGTTGTGAGTTTTTTTTCATCGGGGAGCCGTTTTAGATGCACGTGCTTTGGTTGGAAGATTCGCGTCCTGAAGCTTTCGTCCAAGTTCGTCATCCCGGGCAATAAGCGCCAAATCCTTTTCCAGCCCCAGGCACATAAGTACATTGGCGTAGGCCCCAATGGTCACCCCAGCCTCGCCGTTTTCAATGGCCCGCAAAGTTGTTCGGGACATGCCAGCGCGCTGAGCAATCAATTGAGCGGAAAGCTTTCTCCTCAGTCGCGCTAGCTTGATATTCTCCCCCAGCTCTTTGAGGAGACGTTTTAATGCAGGAAGTTGAACGGTCGTTTTTCTTGCCATAATGGACACTATTCTAGCCAATAAATATCTATTTGACAAGAATAATGACCAATTTACTTAACCTGCTCTCCACTCCAATCGGTCCAATCGGGGACAGGACCCATGACTTGTTATTTGGAAATGATTTTATCCAGGGTACCAGTCCACGAGGCCATGGACTCACTGTCCGGACGAAAACATCTCAGGACATTGGCAACTTGGGTAGCACTCATCCTGACTTGTTCGCCTATTTGTGCGTGGGTAAGTTGGGTGCCTTCACGAAGTGCATACACGGCAAATCGCCGTGCTGGATTGGCCCGAGGACCGCGACGCCGTGTTCGTATTTCCCTTATAGATGTCTGGATGATCTCACTAACATGGTTTAGAAGCGTTTCAGGAGGTAAGAAACGAAATTTGAATGCAGGTTGACTGTGATCCCGCGCGACCACCTCAGCCTACAGCGGTGTATTAATCAACCAGGTGTAGGTTCCCAAATTAGCCAAAGAGAGACCGGTGAGGAGTAGCCGAATTGGGCTAGCGGTGTGGAACTTGAAATGATGCTGCAATCGGGGAAATTGGGGTAGAAA
>JAAUYD010012539.1_pt1 | contig 22877 bp, 20 predicted proteins | sample 7278101 | NCBI WGS metagenome assembly JAAUYD01 (sample SAMN14350128, study PRJNA611818) | marine sediment metagenome | isolation source: surface marine sediment (0.6m) | place: French Polynesia: Moorea | collected 2018-08
GGGTGATGGGTGATGGGTGATGGGTGATGGGTGATGGGTGATGGGTGATGGGTGATGGGTGATGGGTGATGGGTGATGGGTGATGGGTGATGGGTGATGGGTGATGCCGCAACGTAAACCCATTTTCCCCCCTTGTCAAGTCCCAATCATGTTCAACCCGCTCAGGACTTTCAACTCAGGACTCAGGACTTTTTTGGGAGTCTCAAACAAAGTGTCTGAACACCTGATTGCTCAAAAACCAGCCTTTGCGGGTTAACTTAAGCGCTTGCTGTTGATCAGACCAGGCCAGCAGCCCCATTTCGTATAGCTGGGAGAGGGTTTCGCCAAACGCTTCCGGCAAAGAAGTGTTAAACCGCTCCCGAAAGCGCTTATCGGTGGCTCCTTCCTGCAGCAGACGCAGCCCCATAATAACCGTATCGGACATTTGCTCAGCCGTCGACAGCCGCGTATGGTCTGCCGTGGCGGCCGATAGAGGATAATCAAGCGGGCTGTGCTCGTTGTCGGTCAACCGTCGAATATACGCGCGGGGCTGACGAACCCCAGCGTAACGCGTTCCGGCCGCGTGTCCATGAGCCCCCGCCCCAAACCCTAAATAATTTTCGTTGTACCAGTAAGCCAAATTGTGGCGGCTGCTAAAACCCGGTTTGGCCCAGTTTGAAATTTCGTAATGTTCAAAACCGTGCCGCTCTAAAAATTCACAGGTAAATTCGTATTGATCGGCCGCCAGGTCGGGATCCGGAGGTTCAATTTCCCCGCCATGAAGCCAGCGCTGCATCGGCGTTCCTGGCTCGATTGTCAGGCAGTACAGGCTCAAATGGGGGGTGGCCAAAGCGACGGCCGCTTCTAAACTGCTTCGCCAGCTCTCTAAAGTTTGCCCAGGCACCCCATAAATCAGGTCGATATTGAGATTGGTCAGGCCTATCGCCTGAGCCGTAGAGACCGCCGTGCGAACCGTCTCAAAAGTGTGTTCCCGCCCCAAAATCGCCAGCTCGCTGGCTACGGCACTTTGGGCGCCAAAGCTAATCCGATTGACGCCCAACTCCTGAACCGCCGTCAAATAATCTTTATCAACCGTTTCCGGATTGGCTTCCATCGTCACTTCCGCTTCCGGCATCAGCGTGAAGGAGCGGTGGATTTGCTCAAATATTTTTTTCAGCAGATGGGGAGGCATGAGAGATGGGGTTCCCCCGCCAAAAAAGATCGTTTGGGCGATCAAGTTACGACCGGCCGCGACCTCGGCAATTTCCCGCACCAGGGCGTCTGTATACGCCGGTTTCAAATCAGAAAGGGAAGTATAGGTATTAAAATCGCAGTAAGAACAGCGATATTGGCAAAAAGGGATGTGAATATAAAGGCTAACTGCTTCCATCGTATTGAACTATACAGGAAAATCGTCATGAACAACGTATGATTTTCAGGACCGATTTCCTATGCTAATCAAATCGCAACTCATGCTAAGCTTATCCGGTACATGAGCGTTATGATTATGAATAGCAACTTAAAATGAGATCTTCTCCACAATCATAACTCTAGAATTAGCACCTGAAGGGCGGTGCCGGTTTATTATTTTGGCGCAATAACCTATAATGTAGCCAACACGCGGTTATTTTAACCATATCCTGAGTGAGCAGGATTTTTTTTCTATGGATCGTTCACAGTCGTTCTCAATTTCTCCAGAAACCCTGACTCGCATTATCGAGGTCGGCCGCAAACTAAATTCAACAACCGATATGAACGATCTGTTGCAGCAGATCATTCATGAAGCGGCTGAGCTGCTTAATTCGGAAGGGATTTCCGTCCTCCTTTTTGATCAGGCAACCCGAGAATTGCGCTTTAAAGCGATCGTAGGGGAGGCCTCCGAACAGCTTCTCAATAAAGCTGTCCCTTTAAAAGGGAGCATTGCCGGCTCAATTTTTTTGGAGAATGCCCCTAAAATTATCGATGACGTGCGTCAAACGGAGTCATGGAATCCCGACTATGATGCTGATATCGATTTCAAAACCGATTCAATCCTGGGCGTGCCGCTGCATGATGGGTCTGGAGAGCCGGTAGGGGTCATCGAAGCAATCAACAAAGTATCCGACCGCTTTAACAATGTCGATATCGCCGTGCTGTCAACCTTTGCCGACCTGGCGGGGGTAGCCATCACCAAAGCTCAGCTCTTTGAGGAACTGCAGGAAGCGTACGATCAACTCAACGAATTAGATCAGCGCAAAAGCGACTTCATCGCCCTCGCCTCACACGAGCTGCGAACCCCGCTTTCAGTTATTCTCGGCTATGTCTCCTATTTGCGAGAGCAGGCGCAGGGAGATCAGGCGGAACAGCTCGACATGACCCTCAAAGCGGCCATCCAGCTGCGCAACCTGATCCAGGATATGGTTAACCTGCGCTATGTGGAGAGTGGGGAATTAAATCCGGATGCCGAAGAATTTAACCTCTCGGATCTGATTCGCACCATCATGAACGATCGCGAAGAGCTGGCCGTAGCCAAAAATTTAACCTTTAAGCTTCATCTGCCCAATCCCCAGCTCATGATCTTGGCCGATCCAAAAATGATCAAATTAATTATCGACAACCTGATAAACAACGCCCTCAAATTTACTCCGGCCGGCGGCCGGGTCGATGTTGGCGCAGCCTTGCGCGATGATGAAATTTGGATTTACGTGCGTGATACCGGGATCGGGATTCCCGATGATCAGAAGAAGCGCATCTTTGACCGGTTTTATCAGGTCGAGCGACACATGCGCCGTCATCATGAAGGGATGGGATTAGGGCTGTCTATTGTCAAAGAGCTTGTTGACCGCCACCGAGGTCGCGTATGGGTCGAAAGCACCTCTGGTAAAGGCAGCGAGTTTTTTGTCGTTCTCCCCCAAACAATCTAAGTAAATAATTAATGGTTAATGGTCAATAATCAATTGTCAATGAAAATAATTGATAATTGACTATTGACCGTTGAATAATGACCATTAAATGTTTAATCTCATGAAGAAGAAAAATCTCTTTTCCGGAATCATTGCTTTCATTTTGGGGGTTTTGTTATGGAGTGGATCGACCGCGTTTGGAGCAGCCGATGGCCCGGTCTACGTCTTAACCATTGATGGTCCGGTAAATCAGGCGATGACCAACTACTTCACCAGCGGGCTGGCGGATGCAGAACGGAACGGCGCGCAAGCTTTACTGATCGAATTAGATACCCCTGGTGGAGCGATTGACGCCACGCTCAACATCGTCCAGCTGATCCGCAACGCCCCCATTCCGGTTATTGTTTACGTTACGCCTACCGGCGCGCAAGCGGCCTCGGCCGGCAGCGTCATTACCCTGGCCGGTCACGCCTCCGGCATGGCTCCGGAAACGGTGATGGGGGCCGCTTCCCCGGTCCAAGCCACCGGAGAGGATATTGCCGAAACCCTTTATCGCAAAGCGGTTGAAGATTTAAAAGCGGTGATGCGCAATTTGACGGAAAACAAAGGCGGAGAAGCTCAGGCGGTAGCGGAAGCGATGGTGGAAGAGGCACGAGCGGTCACTGGTGAAGAAGCTTTGGCCTTGGGGTTGATTGACGCCGTGGCTGACGATCGCACCGACCTGTTGACCCAACTTGATGGTTTAACGGTTGCGGTTGACGGGGCAGAAGTGGTGCTCAATACGGCCGATGCGGAAGTTATTACCCGGCCGATGACCTCCGTGGAAAGCATCCTCTTCCAGCTGGCCTCAATTTTGATGAACCCCATCTTTATTTCCGCTTTAATCGGTCTGGGCGTCCAGGCCATCATCTTTGAATTTTCTAATCCCGGCGGATGGGTAGCCGGTTTTATCGGTTTTGTGTGTATCGCCCTGGCCCTTTATGGTTTGGGTCAGCTGCCGGTAAACTTTATCGGCCTGGCGTTGATCCTGACCGGTTTTGTGTTGCTTCTGATGGAGCTGTTTACCCCAACCTATGGGGCGCTGTCGGTTACCGGCACCATTACCCTGGTGGCCGGCTTCCTCATTTTGTTTAATACGCCCGCTACCCCGGAGTTTGCTCGCCTCTCGTGGCCGGCAGCGATCTTAATCGGGCTGGCTTCCTCCGGGATGAGCCTGTTTATTGGCGGTAAAGGGTTGGCCATTCAGCGCAAACAGCCTTTTTCCGGCCAGGAAGGTTTGGTGGGCAAAGTCGGTCATACCCGCTCTCTGTTTAATAAAGATGGCTCTAACTATGCCGGAACCGTATTTGTCTATGGCTCTTTGTGGCGGGCAGAAGCGGATGAACCGCTGGATAAAGGGGACAAAGTGCGGGTAACCAAGGTGGATGGGATTACGGTGACGGTGGGGAAGGAAGAGTAATTAATTGCTAATTGCTAATTGCTAATTGCTAAAAATGGTTAATTGTCATTAATCAATTGTCAATAATTAATGAAGAGAGGTTGTAAGTTATCATTTGCAATCTCTTTTTTTGTCCCCAACAAATGAGACGTTAAATAGCAAAGTTGATCGTACCAATCTGGCAGGTATGCTTGTGTTGACATCTGACATTGTCTATCTCAACGTTTTAGGTTGAAGATTTATGGGGCTAAAAGCGTTTAGCTATTAGCAATTGGCAATTAGCCACTAGCAATTAAATATTGTCATTGATCATTGACTATCGGCCATTGATTATTGATCATTTTCCGAGGTTTTCATGAACAAACACCGTCTCGCAGCCATTCAAACCCAACTTAAAAAACAAAATTTGGCCGCCATGGCGCTTATGCCAGGTCCCAATCTGCTTTATGTAAGCGGGATGCACACCCATCTCAGTGAACGGCCGCTTGTGCTGCTCGTGCCACAGAGTGGCGATCCCGCGGTTATTATTCCGCTGCTTGAAGCACCCAAAGCCACCGCGGCCGGTCTTCAGGCCGAACGCATCTTTGCCTGGGGGGATGGGGAAGGGTACATGGGGGCGTTTCAGCAAGCTTGCCAGGCTTTGAATCTGGCCGGTCAAACGATTGCCGTCGAAAAACTGTATATGCGCATGCTCGAATGGGATATGCTCGAAGAGTTTGCGGCCGGTCTTCAGCGCGAATATGCTGATCCCATTTTGAACGGGCTGCGTTTGGTCAAAGATGCCGATGAAGTGGCCAAGATGCAGAAGGCGGTTGATACGGCCGAGGCGGCAATGACCGCACTGCTGCCGCAAATTAAAATCGGGATGACGGAGCAGCAAATCGCCGTATTACTGACTCAGGAGCTGATGAATGCCGGTTCAGATCGGGTTTCATTTGGACCAATCGTCTCAAGTGGTCCTAACGCCGCTTCCCCTCATGCCGTGCCCACTAACCGGCCGATTCAGGATGGTGAGCTGATGATTATCGACTGGGGAGCAATCATTGATGATTATCCATCCGATATTACCCGCACGTTTGCGGTTGGCGAAATTAGTGACGAACTGAAAAAGATGTATCAAACGGTTCGCGCGGCTTCAGCGGCCGGGGTTGCGGAAGTAAAACCGGTCAATACGTGCAGCACCATTGATGAAGCGGCGCGCCAAATCATCGAAGATGCCGGTTATGGGCAATATTTTATCCATCGCACCGGTCACGGGATCGGGTTGGAAATACACGAAGAACCGTCGATGATGACCGGCAACGGCACCCCACTCGTCCCCGGTATGACTTTTACAGTTGAGCCCGGTGTCTATATTCAAGGTGTAGGGGGCGTGCGCATCGAGGAGAATGTGTTGGTCACCACAGATGGCCACAGGCTCTTGACCTCATTTACCAGGGAGTTGATTCAGGTTGGATAGTGAAACTGATTTTTCTCCACCATCCTGGCTAAGCGGATATTTGCTCGTGCTGCTCCTGCTGCTGACAGCGTGTTCAACCGCAAACGACCCCACAACAGCTCCCCAGCCTAAACCAGCGCTTCCAACCGAGGCGCTGGCGGCCGCTGCCGAGGTGATGAAAACCGTTCCGTCGCAACCCTACCCTGTAGAGGAGCAAACGCCAGCAGCCGCGGTTCCGACCGAGCCAAATGCAGCGGCGACCCCAACCATTCCATCAGCAGCTATCGACGAATCAGAAACGCTCTATGTGCCCTTGATTTCATCAAATGAAATGCCAACAGCCACCGCTGTCCCGGATGTGCCACCGTCCCCGACTCCCGTACCTACTCCAACTCCAATTCCCACCCTGGACTTTGCCGCTCTGCGTCAGGATTTGCAGGCGCAGGGGCAAGATTTGGCGACGGCGAAAATCGGATTTCATGTTGGTGGTGGCGGCAATCGCAACGGTCTGGGAGAGTGGATGCAGCGGTTGGATGAAGCCGGGGTGCCGTTTTTCTTAAAAAGTGTCGCTGATGCGGGTCCGCTTTTTGAGGCGCAAAACCTTGTAAAAACGAGTGGGGTTCCCCACGTCCTTGTTTACCGCTTCTCTGGTGATGAATATGACACCCCTAACTACGATCTCCCGCCAGCACAAGCGGCCGCTGAGCATTGGGAGCGACATATGGAAGTTTGGCCTCCGGAACTTGACCCCAATATTGTGTGGCTGGAAACCGTTAATGAAATTGACAAAGGACGAAGTGAGTGGCTCGGGCAGTTTGCCCTGGAAACCGCCAAATTGGCTGAACGGGATGGCTTCAAATGGGCCGCATTTGGCTGGTCTTCGGGTGAACCGGAGGTTGCGGATTGGCAAACCCCATCAATGATCGAGTTTTTGCAGCTGGCCGGCAATAACCCTGAGCGGTTGGCCATCGCCCTGCATGAATACAGCTACATCACCAGCGAAATCGGCCATCAATATCCGTACAAGCTCGGCCGTTTTCAGCAGCTGTTTGAAATTTGTGATGCGTATGGCATTCCTCGTCCTACTGTGCTCATTACAGAGTGGGGCTGGGAATACCAAAACATTCCGGATATTGATCAGGCGATGACCGACATCGCCTGGGGCAATCGGCTTTATGCCTCCTACCCGCAGGTGAAAGGAGCGGCAATTTGGTATTTAGGGCCGGGTTATGCCGATATTCATAACCAAACTCAAAAATTAATCGAACCGGTCACGATTGATGCCCTGACGACCTATTACACCGCCCCGCTGCCTCCGGCCGTTGCCCCGATAGAACCGGAGAAATATCAACCTTAAGATCTTTGCTGGTGTATTAGTTTATTGGTGTATTAGTTATTGGTGATTAGTCACTGGTGTATTAGTTACTGGTGTATTAGTTACTGGTATATTAGTTACTGGTATATTAGTTACTGGTGTATTAATTATATATGGTTGATAATACACAAATATACCAATACACAAATATACCAATAACCAATAACCAATTAACCAATAACCAACAACCAATTATGTTTCGTATCGGTGACTTTTCACGACTTGGGCAAGTTTCAACTCGTATGCTGCGCCATTACGACAAGCTGGGTCTGCTTTCTCCCAGCCATGTCGACCAATGGACCGGCTATCGTTATTACACAATTGATCAGCTGGCCCGGCTCCACCGCATCATTGCTCTCAAAGATTTAGGGTTTAAGCTTGAGCTGATCGGCAACATGCTGGATCAAGTTAATCCTGTTTCACCAGAACAGCTCCGCGGCATGCTGACGATGCGCCAAGCGGAATTGGCTCAAGAGCTTACGGAGAAGGAGCATCAGCTCCACATGGTAGAAGCCCGCTTAAAGCAAATTGAGCAGGAAGGTGAGCCATCCCCATATGAAGTTGTGGTCAAATCGCTGCCCTCACAGCCAGCGGCCGGCATACGCCAGATCGTGCCTCACCTGTCTGAGATGAATTACTACTGCAAGGCGATGTATACAGAGCTGTATAAACGGCTCAAAATCGCTAAACTCCCTCCCCTTGATCCAGAAATTGTTCTTTATCACACGACTGAATACCGCGAAGAAAATGTCGAGGTTGAAGTAACGGTTGCCATCAGCGAAAAAGATCTAGAACGGCCGATCGGCAAAGATCTTTTTGAGCGGCGTATTCTGCCGGAAGAAAAATTGGCGGCTTGCGTGATTTTTGAAGGGGTTTTGTCCGAGATGGAGCCGGCCGTTTTGGCGCTTTTAACCTACATCGGGACAAACAATCACATGGCCAATGGCCCATTACGCGAAGTCCATCTTTCCGGCCCCGCACACCCCCTCGATCAACCCGATCCGAAAACGTCAATCGTAGAGCTGCAGGTACCGATTGCCAAGCTGGCAGCTTAGAAGCGGTTAGCAAATGCTAAAAGGCCCGTAGGGCCGTGCTGATGGCTGAAAGGGCCGACAGACCCGTGCTAAAGCACACAACATCGAAAATTCACAAATTTTGTTTACAATTGCGGGGGGTTCGGATATATTAAACAGAAATTTTTGATAAAAAGTTCCTCAAAAGGGTTTTGGAGAGTTTCGATGCAGCCCAGCGCCGCGATGCGCGAATATTTAGCCGAGATTTACCGGTTACAAGAATATACACCCACAGTTAGCACAACCAGTTTGGCCGAGCGTCTTGATGTTTCCCCTCCGGCTGTGCCGCGCATGCTCAAACGGCTCAAAAATGCGGGGCTGGTCAAACACATTCCTTATCAGGGAGTTGAATTAACTGATCGCGGCCGTATCGAGGCACTTCGAGAACTCAGGCGTCATCGTGTTTTGGAAGTGTTTCTCGTCGACGTGATGGGTTTCACCTGGGATGAAGCTCATGACCACTCCCACGATATGGGTCACGGACTCAACGACGAGGTAGCGGAACGAATGGCTGAGATGACCAATCAGCCTCAACGTTGTCCACATGGAGAGCCAATTCCTTCAGCAGCGGGGGAGCTGCCTGAAATCCACGACGTCAATTTGATTAACTTAGGCGTTGGTCAGAATGGGATGGTTAGCAGGGTCCGCACCCATGATCCGGAAAAACTGCGCTACTTTGCCTCGCTTCACATCGTGCCTCAACAGTCGTTTGAAATCCTCGGCCGGGCCCCGTTTAACGGGCCAATGCGGCTCAAAATCGGCCGTGAAGAGGTTGTTCTGGGCATCGAGCTTGTCAAATTACTCTGGGTAACCCCAAACAATTAGTAATTAACCCAAGTTGCTACCTTAAGCTTCCCGATGAATGAATTCATCGGCCAGGAAGACCGCAACTTGAGTTAACAATTAATAAAAGGGGTTTCAGTCAACGCCTCTCCTCTTGATAATCGATTATTGTTAATTGTTAATTGATTCAAGAATTTCTGCAGCCAGCTGCTGCATCGCTTCTTTTTCTTCACCATCTAATTCGGTGGAATCCCAATAAACATCGAGTAATTCCAGCGGGGTCATTTGTTCAACGGCCATCGTATCCCCCAGACGAGCCCGTCTATCGGTCAGTCGGTTTTTTTGCAGCAGCACGCTTAACGCCTGCTCAAAACGGCTGAGCACGGCCGCTTCATCGAGCAGCGCCTCCCAATCACGAGGATATGTCAAAGAAACCCGGCATACAGAACCAGCAACTTCTTCAGGAAGGGGCAGTTGGCGCAGCAAATCCTCCATAAAGGTTTCCGCGTGAGGTGTGTCCGGTTCATAGGCAACAAACGGCCGGGTCTTGAGCTTCTCAAAAGACCAGGTCGTCACCCCTTTGGCAACCTGGGCCATGACAAACCCCTTGGTTTCACGCAGCTCGCCAAAATCAATCCGCTCAATTGAACCGGGATAAACGGCCGGAGGATGGATCCCGCCATTTAACTCCTGATGTTGATGGATATGGCCCAGAGCCACATAATCTATTTCCGGCCGGCGCACCAGCCCGTGACTCAACACGACTTCATGCCCCAACATAACATTGCGCTCGCTGCCGTACTTAGCTCCTTCAACGCTGGCATGAGCGGTCAAGATAAGCGGCAGATCCGGGTCAGCTAATTCAATCATCTGATCAATAGCCATTGTCAGCTTGTTTTCGATTTGGGCATAAACATCAACAATCGACAGGCCGGCGCTCTCTTCTCGAGTTAAAAGGCCTGATGGAGAGACCCAGGGCACAGCCATTACCTGTACCGGGATACCCAAATCTTCCGGTGTGTATAATCGAATTTTGTCAGCCACATGAATATGCGGGACATCTAGCGTGGCATATTCATGTAGGGTGTGGGCACGGTAGGTGGCCCGAGCCACATCGTGGTTACCAACCAGAAGGATGGTCGGAATCCCGGCCCGCGACAGCTTCATAATCCGCTTGCCCCATTCTCGTTGATATGTCGGCTGTGGGGAGCGATCTTTGTAAGCGTCTCCGGCAAAAATAACCAGGTCAACCTGATCCGCAATGGCTCGGTCAACGATCGTGTCCAGCGAATTTAGGAAATCCATCACTCTGACCGGAAGGCCGCTCTGTGGATCAAGCCGCCCCTGAGTGACCATATCAATGTGGGCATCGGCGAAATGCAGGAGGTGAATTGGTTTTTTTGTGGAAGTCATGTTTCTAATTTCCCGGAAAATGTTTAAAAGGATCGTTCCCTTAGACCGGGATATTCTAGGGTTTCGACACCAATAACGTAAATGGCTGACCATCCGGCGGCTGCGATGGAGGCGGCGCACTACGCGCAACTATCAGATAATAGCTGCCTTCCGGCAAATCACCGGTCAGATTTTCGTTGGCTTGACCGATGTTTTGCCCAGCAGCCAAAAATGTCTTGTTGGTATTGTACAAAAGAAAGTCATAATCGCTGCCCGACGGAATATTACTCAACGTAATTGTATATTGACCGCCATCCCAGTTAAACAGATACAGTTCATACACGTCACCAACTCCGTCAAACGTGCCCTGAACGGAGATGTTGGGGGTGATAATTGTCGCTCTTTCAGGTGAATCCTCAGGGAAAGAGAATTGATTGTTTATCACCGGCATGTGAATTGTATCGGTAGCTGAGATTGAAATTGTAGGCGATGGAAACTCCTTCTTCTGAACCAAACTCACCGGAATGGCACCCTGCTGCTCTCCACCAAAAAGCCAAAGGGTATTATTAACAAAATCGCCTCGGGGCCACGCCAGGGGCGGAGAGTCAATATTAAACTGTGGGGCGAACTCAAGCCATTCACCATCGTCAAAATCATAGACTTCAATCGTGGACACATACTCTCCCTGTGCATTAAGCCCCCCAAATACAACCCATTGCCCACCAGGTCCTACGGCGCTGCCGGCCAAATATCGCGGGGTATTCATATCGGCAATATTGGGCAGCCATACGCCGGAATTCTCATCATAACACTCTCCATCGGTAATAATGACATTTGTCCCCGCATCAACAGACAACCCGCCAACAACACAAATGAAGTTACCGATGCGTTCAGCCACATGTGCATAGCGCGGCCGGGTCATTTGCAGCAAAGTTAACTGCCAGGATTTGCTAATCCCGGTATCCAAGAAACGGTAAAACGTGGTGGTCGGATTAACCTGACTGGGATCTCCTAAAAAGGGGCCGGTTAAACCACCTACGACATAAAATCCTGTTTGAGTACCCGACTCAAAAGAAACAAGTTGGTTGTAGCCAACCGGTTTCCCGGCCGCAGTTGCTCCCCAGTTTAATAACGGACCGCCCAATTGCGACATGGTAAGCCAGCTGTCTTCCGTAATGTCATACACCCAGTGAGTTCCATCAAACTCGGAGGTCACCCCAACACCACCGGTCGGAAAATGAATTTCATCTTTAACAATTATGGCATCCGTATTTTCATAACCAGATCCATTGGGTGTTTGACCGGCCGGAAAAAACGCCAAGTTGGTCCAGCTGTTGGTGGTCGTATCGTAACGTCTTGCGTTGCCATTGCGCTGTGAAAAAAATTCGCCGCCTAGCACGTATGCAAAAGTCCCGCTGATAACAACCGAATGGCGGGTCAGGGGATTGATCAACGGGTTGGCCACCGCTTCCCAAGAGGGGCTGGGTTCAAGAATCGCTTCTAAATTCAACAGTACCTGACCCGGCGCGGCCAAATTTCGATCAACCACTTCGACTAAATAGGTTTCTCCCGCAACAACCTGCGCTTTGGCTTCGCTTAAAAAACCGTTGGAATCATCGTTACAGCCCACGGCCACCAAATCGGAACAGGTGTTAGCCGTTAAGGAATCATCGCGATAAATGGCGATCGCCGTATCATAATTGCGCTTGTAATCGGTATTGGTAGCGGCTTTAATTATGATATGGCCATCAGCCGGAGCGACAAATTGATACCAGGCAGAGCGATATCCTTTTGGATTTGGCGGAGAGCCGCTCATACAAGCCAGCACCGGGTCGGATGCAGCCGTAGAATAGCCGCTTACATCCGTAATTCCCCCAACCTGTAATATCGAATCGTAGACAAATCCCAAATCAGGCGCCGTTGTACAATCATCGCTGGCGGCCTCCACAACGATCGCCTGCGTATCGAGCGGGTCAAGTTCGACTGTCACCGGTTCGGGTGGTGGAGGCGTTACCGGAATTGTTTCCATTGGCGAGTCAGCCAAGACGATCGATCCAAGAAAAAAAACAAGCAGCAAAATAGCGGCGATGATGGCATAAAAGCGACGCATAAAACCTCATATTTACCCTTCCCCAGCAAAGAGGGTTAGGGGGATATCTTGAAGATCAATTTTAGATATTCATCCTCAAAAAAAAGGGTGTAATGCGTTACATTGTACGCATTACACCCTAATTGGCCATATTCAAGATTACGCCAATCGCTAACTCTGTACTTTTTTCAGGGACAGGGTCACATTTTCACCACCGACAGCGGCCGTTTGACGGAAATCCACCTCATCTAATTCACCCTCCGTTAAGGAAACAGCGAGCGTTTCTTCACCGATATAGCGATTAAAGTTAACCAGCGCGGCAGCCGGTTCGCCAGCTGCAACATACCCAACTTGAATGCGATCTGAAATTTCGAAACCGGCATCTTTTCGCATATTGTTGAGTTGACGGATTAGATCGCGAGCATATCCTTCCTGAATCAATTCAGTCGTCAGATGGGTGTCAACCGCCACGGTAACCCCTTTTTCGCTGGCAACAGCCAGATCGCCCTGGGCTTCCGTTTGAACCAGGACATCGTCTCCACTCAATTCAAAGATCTGACCATTGGCGCTCAGGGTCAAGGTTTCACCGGATTGCAGGCGACGCGCGCCTTCGGCCGGATCAATCTGCCCCAAAGCCTGACGAACTTTCGGGAAATCCTTGCCGTATTTTGGTCCTAACACGCGATTGTTGGGCAGCAGTTTGTAGCTGACCAATTCACCCACTTCCGAAACAATCTCAATGGCTTTGACGTTGATCTCCTCGGCGATGACCTCAGCCAATTCGCGTAAGTCAGCTTCTTCTTGCTGACTGCCAACGTTGACCCGGGCTTTGGCCAGCGGTTGGCGCAGCTTAACGTCGGCCGAACTGCGCGCCGCCCGCCCGAGGCTGGCCGTCGTGATCGCCAGGCGCATTTTATCGAGAAGCGGCCGGTCAAGCAGCTCGGCCTTGGCGGCCGGGTAAAGCGTGTGATGAATGCTCTCAGGGGCATCGGCATCTACGGCGCGCACCAAGTTTTGATACATCGCCTCGGTCGTGAAAGGGATAAACGGGGCGAGCAGCTTGATAAACTCGACCATCACGTGATACAGCGTCTGGTAAGCGGCAGCTTTATCACTGTCAGACTCACTTTTCCAAAAACGACGCCGCGACCGGCGCACGTACCAGTTGGATAAGTCATCCAGCATCGCTTCACAAAATTGCGTTGCCCGTTCAGCGTCATACTCGTCCAGCGCTTCGCGGACCAGCAGATTCGTCTCGTGTAATCGCTCGACGATCCACTGATCAAGCTGGGCGTTCCCCGTATCAGGAGAGACAACCGCTTCATCTCCTGGGGTCCAATCGTCAAGGTTGGCGTAGGTTACCAGGAACGAATAGACATTCCACAGCGGGATGAGAAAACGACGTCGTGTTTCATCACCAACTTTATAGCCAAACCGCAAATTCTTCTCCGGTTTACAGCTGGCGTACAGCCAGCGCATCGTATCAGCACCCATCGAGTTGGCCGCTTCGTTAAATTCGATGGCGTTGCCCCACGATTTGTGCATTTCGCGGCCGTCTTCAGCCAGCAGCGTGGCGTATCCAAACAGCGATTTGAATGGCCCGACATCCGCCAATACAGTGCTTTGAGCCAGCAAACTGTAAAACCAGTTGCGGAATTGACCGGGAAAGCTCTCGCTGATCCAGTCGGCCGGGTACCATTTCTCCCAATATTCCCGATTAAAGCTGTAGTGCAGGGTCGAGATGGCCACAATCCCGGCATCGAGCCAGGGATTTCCCACATCTTTAATCCGTGAAGCTTTGCCGCCACACTGCGGGCAGTCGATTTTTACCGCGTCGATATACGGCCGGTGGGGGGTATGACCCTCAAACGTTTCCCATCCTTCGACCGCTCGCTCGCGAAGTTCCTCTTTTGAGCCTACGACGTGGAAAAATCCGCACTCATCACACTCCCAGATCGGCAAAGCCAATCCCCAATAGCGTTTCTTGGAGATCATCCAATCATGCATATTGCGCAGCCAATCGAGCTCGCGATCGTATCCAAAACTTGGATACCAGGTGGCATCGTCAACCCGATCCATGATCTGGTAACGCAGACTTCTCTCTTTTTCTTCGGCGGTGACCTCTTCACGCGGTTTGTCGTATAGTTCACCCATGCTGATGAACCATTCATCAACCAGCCGATAAACCAATTCTTCACCACAGCGCCAGCAGTGAGGATAACGATGTTGATATTTTTGCTTGCGGTAAAAGACATTTTTGCCGCTCAGGTTTTCAAAGATATCAGCCGATACTCCTTCAAGCACCGAACGACCGGTCAGCCAGTCAAACTCATCAACGTAAACCCCATTTTCATCAAGCGGTGCGATCACCGGTAAATCGTGTTCTTTGCTCAGCTGGAAGTCTTCCGCGCCACAGCCAGGAGCGATGTGAACGATGCCGGTTCCTTCTTCCGCGCCGACATCTTTCCAGGAGATGACCCGGTGGGTATAGCCAGCTTCTTCAAATGCGGTCTGGACGGCCGTTAAATCGTCAAACGGGCCGCTGTATTCCCATCCCAGCAAATCTTCGCCCTTTAATTCACTGACGACCTCCCAATCGCGCCCTTCTTTCCCTTTGAGGGTGGACTTGGCCGCTTCTTTTGCCAGGTAATAGGTCCAGCCATCGCTGGCTTTGACCTGAACGTAGGTCAGCTCCGGTCCGACGGCCGCAGCCACATTGCTGGTCAACGTCCACGGGGTGGTGGTCCACACCAGCAGGGCTTCCTTTTCTGAAAATTCGGGATCTTCAGAGGATCCCTGATTCTTTGAGACAACCGGAAACCTCACATAAACCGACTCGTGGGTGACATCGTGATACCCATCGGTGACAATTTCGTGCTGGCTGATGCCGGTCCCACAGCGGGCGCACCAGGGCATCACGTCGGTGCCTTTATAAAGGAAACCCCGATCGCTGCACTCTTTGATAAAGCGCCAGATCTGGTAATTGTTTTCGTCACTAAAGGTGAAGTATGAACCACCCATCTCCGGCAATCCCAGCTTGCCAACAACCTGCTCGACCGTCCCGGTCACCGGGCCACTGGGACCCTGAACCGTAACGGTTTGCGTCGGATCCTCAGCCAGTTTCTGGCGCAAAAACTCAAGCTGCTCCAGATCATTCCAATCCATCCAGTAGCCCAGACGCTGTGACTGGGCGGTTTGGACCCCAGCATATTGCAGGACGCGCATCTTGCACAGCTTGATAAATTCGGCCAGCCCAAAGGCTTCGATATCGCGCTTATTTTGAAAGCCAAGTTCTTTTTCTACATTGACCTCAACCCACAATCCCTGACAGTCAAATCCCTGCTGCCACCGCAGCTCTTTACCCTGCATGGCCTGGTAGCGATTGTATAAATCTTTATATGTCCGCCCCCACGCGTGATGGACGCCCATAGGGTTGTTGGCCGTGATTGGGCCATCGATGAAGCTCCATCGTTCTTCAGCTCCCCGGCGCAAAGCCCGCAGTTTATTGAAGGCGTCGGTTTCACGCCAAAATTTGAGGATTTCATTTTCAAGTTTAACAAAATCCACTTTGTTGCTTACATCTTGAAAACTCATATTAAAGTCTCTCTTCAATCGTTCACTTTAAACGAGCCGCAGCGGCTCATCTGAAATTTTTTGTAAATAGATAAAGGTGTCTGGATCTCTCACCCAGGTGAATCTCCCCGGCCGGTGCGGGTCATCCTGAACAGACGGCCGGGGTTGTTAATTCGCCGCCCTTCAAGGGATGGGGGTATAGAAGTGCTCCAATTTTTCATGATGTCATCAAGATCCTTGGTCTCGTTTTATTTTGCTTGATCGCCTGTATAAAGACGCATCTGTTTATAGTCGATGATCGCCCCGGTTTGGGACAAAAAGTCAGAACCCAGCAGTCCATTGATCGGAAAACCGTATTCCATGGGACCCATATCGACACAAAAGTTTTTTAACGTTACATCCTCAACCTGAATTTCATCCAGACATTTGGCAATAACCAGCTCAACACCACCGACCCCGCGCACCTCATGGATGGGGTCGTCCGGTTCGACAATGACGCCAATTTTTTCGAGTTCATCGCTGTCAAAAATCGATACGGATGCGCCGGTGTCGAGAATGACATCACGCAGCTCGATTTCCAGATCTCCATTGCGGACGATGACCGTTACGTAGGGCAACCCCGAATCAAACCGAAACGTCAACGAACACCCCTTATCCCAACCCACCGCTTGATTTTTATGTCAAGTTTGGGGCGGCTTGTGTGGACGACAAACATTTCGCGTTCTGGATCTTCAAGGTGAAGCGTTCGATACGCATGCATCGCATCCTGGCTGCATTCGTATTCGTCAATCACGCTAATGTCTTCCAAAATTCGCTGATCTTCTACCGTATAGGCCCTGACGGCTTCAATAAGGAGCCACTGCTCCGGGTGATGTTCACGAATTTGTTGCCACTTCATAAGTTTGCCTCCGTGAGAAAGACTTCAGACTTCAGACTTCAGACTTCAGACTTCAGACTTCAGACTTCAGACTTCAGACTTCAGACTTCACTTTGAGCGTAATCACTCGCTGATTAAAGTCAACATACATACCCAAATCTGAAGTCTGTGGTCTGCTGTCTGTGGTCTCAATACGACATTGACCGCATCACCCGCCCAATTTCACCACCGGGTGCTGCGGCACGATGCATTTTACCACTTTCATGATCCCAAGTAATCGTCCAGGTTTCCTGGGATTTCATAATTTTAACTTGCCAATCCATATTGGCCTGTGAAATAAGCAGCGCCTGACGTTCGAGTTTAAACCAATGTTCGGCCGTCTGGCTTTCCACTGCGGCGATATTAACCGTCAGGCCGGTGGTCGTTTGTGACCTGATCGCCAGCAGGATTAACCCCGACAGTGTCGGGTACCAGATCAGAGAATCGTTGTCAGCCGTCATTTCTTCTTCAAAACGCGCGCCATTTACCTCGCACGTGTTGGTGATGGTTTGACCATCTCGCAAAATTTGCCCCTGAGCCCGTGATCCGGCCTCAAAATAGCGGTAGCGCAAATTTTCAACCTGGCCGGTGGCGTTGATCAACGCGTGAAATAAAAACGTCCGGCCGCTGCTTTCCCGTTCATCCACGTCGGCCCGCAAAAAACGATACCCGTCCAGCGCATGCGACAGCCGCCACGACTCGATGCGGCCAAGCAGCTGCCCGTCGCGCTCATAAATAAGTTGACCGGCCGCCAGCGGCTTCTCGTAAGGCTGTTCGCGCAGTAAAAATCTCATACAGACAACAGACAACAGACTTCAGACTTCAGACTTCAGACTTCAGACTTCAGACTTCAGACTTCAGACTTCACTTTGAGCGTAATCGCCCCCTGATTAAAGTCAACATACATTTTGACATCTGAAGTCTGAAGTCTGTGGTCTGTAGTCTCTTCATGGTCTCTAATCTAATTCAAGGTAAATTCTCTTATTAATCTTCCCTTTGCTCTTATAATTTGTCACTCGCAAAGGACCAACTTCGCGGGTGTTGGCCACGTGGGTGCCGCCATCCGCCTGCAGATCCAGCCCTTCTATTTCAACCGTGCGCACTTCAGAAATCCCGGCCGGCAGCAAATTTATTTTGGTGCGAATCAAATCCGGTATTTGAAATGCCTCTTCGCGCGGCAAGATCGCTACCGACACGTCGCGAGCGGCCTCAACTTCTTTGTTTATCGCCGCTTCAATTTCGGCTACTAATTCCTGACGCATCGTTTCAAACTCAAAATCCATCCGCCCTTTTAAAGGATCCATATTCCCACCGGTGACCTGGGCCTCAAAATCACGCCAGACCACACCACACAGGATGTGCATCGCTGTATGGGTCCGCATCAGCTGATAGCGGCGTTCCCAATCAAGTTTGCCGGTCACGGTGGCCCCTGCGGCCGGGAGATCGCCAGACGCAAAATGAACAATTTGCCCGTTGACTTTTTTAACCCGGGTGACCGCAAATGATTGATCACCGGCGGTTAACACGCCCACATCATGCGGCTGGCCGCCGCCGCCCGGATAAAAAGCGGTCCGATCGAGAACCACACCTCCTTCTACAACGGCGGTGATGGTTGCCTTAAATTCTTTTATATATGCGTCAGATTGAAATAAAAGTTCACTCATATTTACATTTTAACACGGTGTGATGCACCTTTTCGCTAAAACCTTAAAACAAATAAAAACGCCTTCATCCCGACCTGGGACGAAGGCGCTAAATCTCCGCGGTACCACCCAACTTTCTGCCCAAATCGGGCAGACGCTCTATGACCAACACAGACGCTGCTGTATTGTGCCGGCTTCGATAACGAGAAGCCACCTCGACAAAAGCTAATTCAATTGTCAATTGCCAATAGTTAATGGTCAATTGATAAGTGGTTCACCTTGTAGCTCGGGAGTGATTTTCAGCGATCGTTTTGTACCCGACTCACACCATTTTCGGGCTCGCTCGTCAAAAGAGAACGTTTACTCTTCTCCGTCATGGCCTGTAACAGATCGATTGTGAGAACAAGTATGCCAAAAGGGGCAGGGGAAGTCAATTGGAGATGGGAAATACGAAATGGGATTTACGATTTCTGATTGAAGATTTACGATTGACGCCCGAATAAATTTGGGATTCAATCAATACACCAATAACCACTATACTAATAATGAATAAACAACCACTTCGCCTCATTTGGCAATTGACAATTAACGACTGACCACTGACAATTATTCCATGTTTTCACCTCAAGATTTTTTTGACTTATCTGATCCGTTTATTGCCGAGTTTTTTGACGGCTGCGAGTTTGTTTGGGATGTCTTGCCCCGGCTGCAGGCGCACATCAGCCGTCTGGTTGGTGAAGGTCAAACGATCCGGGGCGCCGTTGCCCCAGGAGCGTATATGAGCGACCGGCCGATTTTTGTTGAAGAAGGAGCTGTGATTGAACCGGGAGCGTATGTCGAGGGGCCGGCCTTCATCGCCCGTGGTGCCGTCGTGCGTCACGGGGCATTTATCAGAGAAAATGTGATTATGCTGCCCAACTCGATCCTGGGGCATGCCAGCGAGGCCAAAAACAGCCTGTTTTTGCCCAATGCTCACGCCCCCCACTTCGCCTATGTCGGCGACAGCGTGCTGGGGCACAATACCAATCTGGGAGCGGGCACCAAGCTCAGCAATTTGACGCTCGTCAGCGAAAAAGACAAGGCCAGTGGCAAGCGGCCGACGATCAAGCTGCACGTCAATGACGAAGTTTACGATACCGGTCTGGCCAAATTTGGGGCGATTTTAGGAGACGGCGCGCAAACCGGCTGTAACGCGGTGCTCAATCCAGGATGTGTTTTGGGCAAACGGGCGCTCGTTTACGCCAATCTCAGCCTGCGCAAGGGGTATTATCCACCGGACACGATCCTCAAGCTCCGCCAAAAGACACAGACACTGCCCCGAAGGTAGCTTCTTTCAAAGTGCCTGTTGTTTTGAAAACAACAGGCACTTCTAAACCACCATCCCCATGAGCAGACATCCCCCAACAAGCCTACTTGCTTTAGCCTTCTTACTTCTTTTTTTGATGGGTTGTCGCTCGGCCGGATTGAACTTTTTACCAACGGCCTCACCAATCCCAATCTCTAACGCCTCTCAACTTACGCAAACCATTGAACCGACCATTACGCCTGAGCCGACGTCAATCCAATCTGAACAGCTCAACGAGATTTCTCCTGTTTTTTTAAGCCCAGAAGATCAGGCAGCGTTTATCTTGAATGGCGATTTATATGTTGAAGATGTGAATTCAGATCAATTTTCAAATGTCTCTCGCCAATTTGAGAATCCCATTTTGATAAGAGGGGCTTCCTGGTCACCCACCGGGGATCGGATCGTTTTTCTCTATACGCCTTCAGAGGTCATAAATTGGTCAAATGTCTCTCTCTCCGATTTCGCAGATATCGGTTTATGGGAACAACAGACCAATGCCATTTATCCGTTGCTGAACCTGATCGCTGGCCTGGATTTTGGGATAGAGCGTCCAGGAAATGATTATAATGAGCCTATACAAGTCGATCATGTTAGGTGGTCCCCTGAGGGGGATCGCCTCCTCATTAGCTCCTGGTATTTTGGGAGCTGGATTGTGGATCTCGATCCGCCGGACGTTATTCGCTCGTCCGTGAACCGGAAAGTAGCAAATATATGGTGGATTGATGACTCAATGTTTCTTCTTGAAGATCGTCAAGGGATGTTTTGCCACAACCTGGAGCTGTATTTGAAAGAGCAGGATTCCTGGGTGCAAAGCGATCACTTCGCCCTTGGCGATAGAAAATATGCCTGCAACACCTCTACCATGCATCAGGTCAGTGTAGACCGACAGGAAATTGTCAATTTACATTTTCCCGGCGCAGAAAAGCGTCGCTGGGTTGAACGCATTGACCTCAATTCGGGTGAGAAAACCATTATCTGGGAGCTCACTGATGATTTATTTGCTTTGGGTTTTAAACCCAGTGTCTCACCTGATGGTCAATACATTGCCTTTGACATCAGCCAAACCTATCTCGAACGATCCGTTGCCATTCAAGTTGTTGATCGAGACGGCCGCTTCCTAGGCGAAGTCGAAAATGGCCATGTAATCAACTGGAGACCAGGCGGCGGTCCGATACTGACTCAGCAGATAAACGACAAGCAAAGTCAACTGCTTTACTGGACGCTCGACAGCACTCCCTTACAAACAATTATGCCACGCAGCGAACTGACGTTTCACAGCGGCAGCTGGAGACCAGACGGCCAATCGTTTGTTTTCAGTGCCGTTGATGAATCAATCCCAGCCAGCTATCTCTATTTATGGCGGCCGGAAAACGATGTTTTAGAGTTAATTTTTGAATTCGACTCCAATAAACCATTCTCAAATTTTACCTGGCGATCAAACGGCAAGGATGTTTTTTTCAATATTGGCACAGAAAAACTACTGAAGTTTACACTTGAGTCGAGGAAAACGACTGATATTCGCCCTTAAATCCGTGTGCGTTTATAGAAGACCTCAAAAGTTTTGAGACTTTGATATCTGAAAGACATCGAAGCCAATCTGAAACTTGACACGATAACAATATCGATTTAGACTGGTTTTAGACCAGTCTGAACAAGGTGGATTATGAAGACAACTGTTGGTGCCTACGAGGCCAAAACACATCTCCCCAAGCTGCTGGAAAGGGTATCAAAGGGAGATCGCATTATCATAACCAAACACGGGGTTCCTGTGGCCGTCCTGCAAGGATTCGATGCCAAGAGTCAGGTTAACTTGGACGAGGTCATCGCCGACATCAAAGCCTTTCGAGCCAAAATCACTTCAAGCGGCCCCACCATCCGAGAAATGATCGAGGAAGGACGACGCTAATTTTATGTCGGAACAATTTGTCATTGACAACTCGGTTGTCATGAGCTGGTGCTTTGCCGATGAAGCCAATGAGTATGCCGATGCTATTCTGGATTTGCTCAAACATGCATCGGCGGTTGTCCCTCCCATCTGGCCGCTTGAGGTCGTAAATGTGTTGCTGGTTGCTGAAAGACGTAATAGATTACAGCAGGCTGATAGCTCTCGCTTCTTGAGATTAGTAGCCCATCTGCCAATTGACATAGAGCAAAATCATCAAGCCGTCAGAATGGGTGAACTATTGGCCATAGGCAGAGCTAATCAACTTTCGAGCTACAATACATCCTATTTGGAATTGGCGATGCGGCTTGGCTTACCCATCGCCACACTCGATCAAAATTTGCGCCGTGCCGCCGAGAAGGTTGCGGTTCCATTGTTAAAGGTCTAACAAAATTTCACGGCTTTTTTGTAGTCCGCTTTTTCCCTTCAGCGGTTATGGCCCGCTTTGAAGCCCGCTTCATCGACTTAATGTACTCCACCTTGCGAAAGCGCAGGGCTGACCAATCCGCGTCAATAGCCACCTGACGCACCCCTTCATACCCGGCCTCACCCAGCGCATCCCAACCTGAATCGCGATTAAATTCGCAGGTGTATTTTTTGGAGCTTTTCTTGGGATAAGCGAACCACAGCAGGGCGTCACCCCGGGCTTTTTTTGTCAGCTGGCTAACGGCCGCATCAAGCTCCGCCTGGGTGATCACAAACGCCAGGCCAAAATCTATCTGCTCGACGGCCTGTGAATCTCGGACGACCGTCACATCATCCAAGGGGGTCAATTCCGATTCAAAGCTGTCGGGCGCATTAATAACGAGAATTTCTCGTATGTCTTCTTTTAAATTCATTTTTTTGAATAGTGGGATCATGGTTTTATCCTAAGTAGTTTACAAAAAGAATTGTTAAAAAAGCCACGGATTAACACGGATTAACACGGATTTTCACAGATTTCTCTCTCTAATCTGCGAAATCTGCGGACAGCTAATTTCGTGATGGACGTCTTTGGACTCGCAGTTCA
>JAAUYD010011266.1_pt1 | contig 22873 bp, 19 predicted proteins | sample 7278101 | NCBI WGS metagenome assembly JAAUYD01 (sample SAMN14350128, study PRJNA611818) | marine sediment metagenome | isolation source: surface marine sediment (0.6m) | place: French Polynesia: Moorea | collected 2018-08
ACGCTGACTTACGAGGCTGTCTACCAGACGACAACCAACGGGCTCGGCCAGACGACCTGTATCGGTATCGGCGGCGATCCCGTTCGTGGCATGAATTTCATTGACTGTCTCAAACTCTTCGAGGCGGACTCCAACACTGACGGCATTATCATGGTGGGCGAAATCGGTGGCACCGACGAGGAAGCGGCGGCCGAGTACATCAAGGACAACGTATCGAAGCCTGTCGTTGCGTATATCGCCGGTATCACCGCACCGCCGGGTAAACGCATGGGGCACGCCGGCGCGATCATCGCGGGCGGCAAGGGTACGGCGGAAGACAAGTTTGCCGCGCTCGACGCAGCCGGCGTCACCACGGTCCGCTCGCCGGCAGAGCTCGGCTCGAAGATGCTGGAGGTCCTCGGCGGCTAGTGACTTGTCCGGTTAACCCGCGATGACCGACGCCGTCAAAGCTGCGCTCGCCCAGGTCGACCTCGTGGTCGGCGACGTGGCGGGCAATACGGTGAAGATCATCGAGCATGCGCAAAGGGCGCGTGACGTCGACCGCGCCGACATCGTCATCTTCCCGGAACTCGCCATCTGTGGGTATCCGCCCGAAGACCTGCTGTTCCATGCCGGTTTGCGGCACGATGTCGAGGCGGCAGTCAGCAGAATTCGCGACGAGGTGTTCGGTATTGCCATCCTGCTCGGTTTTCCCGAGTACGACGATGACCACATCTACAACGCTTGCGCCGTGCTCGAGGACGGCCACGTAGTCGCGCACTACCGCAAGCTCCTGTTGCCGAACTACGCGGTGTTCGACGAGGAGCGCTACTTTACGGCCGGCAAGGATGCGGCCGTGTTCCGGCTTGGTGGAATTCGTTTCGGCCTGGCTATCTGCGAGGATATCTGGTCGCCTGGGCCGATGGCCGCGGCCAAGGCGGCGGGTGCCGAGTGCGTGCTCGTGATCAACGGCTCGCCATTCGAGATCGATAGCCAGCAAAAGCGCGAGGACGTCGTTCGCAGGCGTGTCGCCGAACTGGGTATTCCTGTCGTCTACGTGAATCATGTCGGTGGACAGGACGAGTTGGTCTTCGACGGCGGATCGTTTGTGATGGATGCCGACGGTGAGATCGTGTCGAGGGCCCGCTCGTTCGAAGAGGGCCTGCACACGCTCGTGCTCGAGGGCAGGACCACGGGCGTCGTGCCCGAACGCGGATTTGTCGCTCAGCCGGACGAGCGAATTGCAAGGATCTACAACGCGCTGGTGCTGGGCACGCGCGACTACGTCATGAACCACGGCTTCCCGGGCGTCGTTGTCGGATTGTCCGGGGGCATCGATTCGGCCCTGGTGCTCGCGGTCGCCTGCGATGCGGTCGGTGCCGACAAGGTCCGTGCCGTGCAGATGCCGTTCCGGTATACGTCGACAATGAGCCAGGAAGATTCGGCCAGTCAGGCCGAGTTGTTCGGCGTCAGGTATGACGTGATTCCAATCGAGCCGATGTACGAGGCGACGATCCGGCAGCTGCATCCTGTGCTCGGTGATACGGAACCCGATGCCACGGAGGAGAACATACAGGCTCGCTGCCGCGGACTGCTACTCATGGCGATCTCGAACAAGACCGGGCGCATGCTGCTGACCACCGGCAACAAGAGCGAGATGGCGGTCGGCTATGCGACGCTCTATGGCGATATGGCCGGCGGGTTCGCGCCGATCAAGGACTGCAGCAAGACGCTCGTCTACGCGCTGGCGCGGTACCGAAACACGCTGGGCGACGCGATTCCTGAACGCGTGATCACACGGCCGCCGTCCGCCGAGCTCCGGCCGGACCAGAAGGACACGGATTCACTGCCCGACTACGGGATTCTCGACCCGATCCTCGAAGCGTTCATCGAGGACGATCTGTCTGTCGCGGAAATTGCGGCGCGCGGCTACGATCGCGATGTTGTGATTCGCGTGCTGGAAATGGTGAAACGCAATGAATACAAGCGCCGCCAGGCACCGCCCGGGGTGAGGATCAGTCGACGGGCGTTCGGCCGGGACTGGCGCTACCCGATTACATCGGGCTATCGCTTCCCGACCTAGCTTTCGCCCGGAAAGTTCAACTGCAGGACCCGCCGTGTGTCAGCGGCAAGCTCCGTCATACCGAGATTGTCGTAGGCGGATGCCATGATCTCCAGGGAACGCGCGTTTCCTTCAGCACCGTTATAGCTCTCGAGTGCGTTCTGGGCGCGTTTCAGGGCCGCAACGTAAGCGCCGCGCCGCAGGTAGTAATCGGCAACGTGATTCTCGTAGGCCGCAAGCCGGTTCCTGATCGCAATCATGCGTTGTTCGGCATCCGGCGCATACTCGCTGGCGGGAAAACGCTCCACGAGCCGGCGCAGACTCGAATAGGCGAGCTCGACGTCTTTCGGCGGCCGCTGCGAGACATCCTTGCGGAACCAACGCTCGAGCACACCAGGTTCCCGTTCGTAGTAGGCGAGACCCTTGATGTATAGCGCATAATCCACGCGCGGGTGAATCGGGTTCTCGCGCATGAACGTGTCGGCCGCCTCGACGGCTTGTTCCATCTGGCCGCCCTTGTAATACGCGTACATTAGCTCGAGCTGGATCTGCCGCGCCAGGTCGGAAAACGGGTAGCGCGCCTGAATCGCTTCGAAGATCATGACGCCGCGCCGATAGTTGCCGCGACGCACCGATTCCTGGGCCTGTTCGTAGGCCTCGGTGATGCTCTGGACCTCAGTTTGCACTTCGTCGTTGCCGGCACAGGCTGCAAGCCCGAGCGCGGCAATCGTGATCGCAGCGAAGCGCAAAATGTTGGTTTTCAAGGTCATATTCCGGCTGTGGCCCCTTCAAGGTCGGCGAGTATACCGTAAACTGCAGGCTGGTTATGGCCTCGCAAAAACAAATCACGACGGTGCCCGAAGAGCTCGCCGGTCTGCGTTTGGACCAGGCGCTGGCCCGTATGTTTCCCGAGTACTCGCGCAGCCGGCTCAAGGAGTGGCTGCTGGCCGGAGCGATCACGGTCGATGGCGGGTCGAAACGGCCCCGCGATGCGGTGAGCGGCGGTGAAGCGATCGAGTTGGAACCGCAGGCCGAGGTCGAAGTCGCGGCCAGGCCGGAGCCAATGCAGCTCGACGTTGTCCACGAGGATGACGAGGTACTCGTCGTCAACAAACCGGCCGGGCTCGTCGTGCACCCGGGCGCCGGCAACACGAGCGGCACGTTGATGAACGGACTGCTCCACCATGCGCCGCGGCTCGAAGAAGTGCCGCGAGCGGGCATCGTCCATCGCATCGACAAGGACACCACGGGTTTGTTGCTCGTGGCAAAGACTCTGAAAGCGCATACGTCACTCGTTCGCCAGCTGGCCGACCGCGAGATTTCGCGCGAATACCTGGCCGTCTGCAATGGCGTATTGACAGGCGGCGGCACGATCGAAGAACCGATCGCGCGGCACCCGGTTGATCGCAAACGCATGAGCGTGCAGCCTGACGGAAAGCCCGCCGTGACCCACTACGCGGTCCTCGAGCGATTCCGCTCGTTCACCTACGTCCGCGTCCGTCTCGAAACGGGGCGAACTCACCAGATACGCGTGCACTTCGCGTGGCGACGTCACGCCCTCGTCGGTGACCCAGTCTACGGCGGACGGCTGGCGCTGCCCAAAGGTGCTTCCAGGCCCGTCATCGAGCTACTGCGCCGTTTCAGACGGCAGGCGCTGCACGCGGCGCGATTGTCGTTCGATCATCCTGCTTCCGGAACCACGCTGGAACTCGAAGCCGCTCTACCTGCTGATTTCCGCGAACTCTTGCAAGTATTGCGTGAGGACGCGGCACAGTGACGTCGATCATCACACCCGACTGGCCGGCGTCCGCCAACGTCGTCGCCGGAATGTCGACGAAGCTTGCGCCGGATGACCTGCTGCCCAGCGAGCTGCAGTACCTGAACCAGGTCCATGGCGCGACAGTGGTGCCGATCGAGACGGTTCGCGAAGCACCGGGACCGATTGACGCTGACGCCGTGACGGGGAGTCGACCGGGCGATCAATGCGCGGTTCGAACGGCCGACTGCCTGCCGATCCTGTTCTGCGCGCGCGACGGCAGCGAAATCGCGGCTGCTCACGGCGGTTGGCGTGGGGTGCGGTCCGGCATTGTCGAGGCGACGATCGATGCGCTCGAGACGCCGGCAAGCGATCTGCTCGTGTGGTTAGGACCCGCGATTTCGCAGGAGAATTTCGAGGTTGGCGAGGAGGTTCGCGAGGCGTTCGTCGGCGCGGATCCCGGCGCCGATGCCTGCTTCCGGCCGAACGCTCGCGGCCGCTGGCAGGCCGACCTCTATGGCCTGGCGCGTCGCCGCCTGCAAAACCTCGGTGTGCGGGCCATACACGGCGGAGCCTGGTGCACGTATCGCGACGCGCAGCTCTTTTATTCTTACCGCCGGGATGGCGATACAGGCCGCATGGTGACCTTTATTCACTTGAAATAGCGGCGAAAACACCTATTTCACGGTCATCTTGAGAATTCGAGCCGGGGACCAGCCCATGCGACTTGACAAACTGACCAGCAAATTTCAGATGGCGCTTGCCGATGCGCAGTCGCTGGCCGTGGGCCAGGACCACCAGTTCATCGAGCCTGCGCACGTCATGGTGGCACTGCTCGACCAGCAGGGCGGAACCGTGCGCGGCCTGCTCACCAAGGCCGGCGTCAACGTCAATCTGCTGCGCTCGCAGCTTGGCGTTGCGATCGACCGGTTGCCCAAAGTCGAGGGTTCCGGTGGCGAGGTGCACATCGGCCAGGACCTGTCGAAGCTCTTCAATATCACCGACAAGATTGCGCAGAAGCGCAAGGACCAGTACATCTCGAGCGAGCTGTTCGTGCTTGCGGCGATGGACGATTCGTCGCCGCTCAAGGTCGTGCTTGGGCAGGCCGGTGCGGTTCATGGCGCTATAGAGAAAGCGATCGATGACCTGCGCGGCGGAGCGCAGGTCGATGACCCCAATGCAGAAGACACCCGCCAGGCGCTCGAGCGCTTCACGATCGACGTCACCGAACGCGCCGAGCAGGGCAAGCTCGATCCGATCATCGGACGCGACGACGAGATTCGCCGCACGATTCAGATCCTGCAGCGACGCACCAAGAACAACCCGGTTCTGATCGGCGAGCCGGGCGTCGGCAAGACCGCGATCATCGAAGGACTTGCCCAGCGTATCGTCAACAACGAGGTGCCCGAGGGCTTGCGTGGCAAGCGTATTCTTTCTCTGGATATGGGTGCGCTGATCGCAGGCGCGAAGTTCCGCGGCGAATTCGAGGAGCGGCTCAAGGGCGTGTTGAACGACCTCGCGAAGCAGGAAGGTCAGATCATCCTGTTCATCGACGAACTGCACACGATGGTTGGCGCCGGGAAAGCCGAAGGGTCGATGGATGCAGGCAACATGCTCAAGCCGGCGCTGGCGCGCGGCGAGCTGCACTGCGTCGGCGCCACGACGCTCGACGAGTATCGCCAGTACGTGGAGAAAGATGCGGCACTGGAGCGACGTTTTCAGAAGGTCTTGATCGAAGAACCCACGGTCGAAGATACGATCGCGATCCTGCGCGGCCTCAAGGAGCGCTATGAAGTGCACCACGGGGTCGAGATCACGGACCCGGCCATCGTCGCCGCAGCGACGCTGTCACATCGCTACATCAGCGACCGGCAATTGCCCGACAAGGCGATCGACCTGATCGACGAATCCGCATCGCGTATCCGGATCGAGATCGACTCCAAGCCCGAAGAAATGGACAAGCTGGAGCGACGGATCATCCAGCTCAAGATCGAGCGCGAGGCTCTCAAGAAGGAATCGGACGAGGCATCGACAAAGCGCCTGGAAGAGCTGGACGAGAAGCTCGGCGGTCTCGAGAAGGAGTTCTCGGATCTCGAAGAGGTCTGGAAGGCCGAAAAAGCCGCGATGCAGGGCACGACGCACATCAAGGAAGAAATCGAGCGAGCGCGTCTCGAACTCGAAACCGCGCACCGCGCCAATGACCTTGCGCGCATGTCGGAGCTGCAGTACGGCCGCATCCCCGAGCTCGAGAAGCAGCTCGCCGATGCGATGCAGGCCGAGACGCAGGAGAAGACGCTGCTGCGCAACAACGTCACCGAGGAAGAGGTCGCCGAGATCGTTTCCAAGTGGACCGGTATTCCGGTCAGCAAGATGCTCGAGGGCGAGAAAAAGAAGCTGCTGCAGATGGAGTCCGTGATCCAGGAGCGTGTCGTCGGGCAGGAAGAGGCGGTTACGGTCGTGGCCAACGCGATACGGCGCTCACGCGCCGGGCTCGCCGATCCGCGCCGTCCAATCGGCTCGTTCCTGTTCCTCGGGCCGACCGGTGTCGGCAAAACCGAGCTCACCAAGGCGCTGGCCAGCTTCCTGTTCGACACCGACGAGGCTATGGTGCGCCTCGACATGTCGGAGTTCATGGAGAAGCACTCGGTCGCGCGTCTGATCGGCGCACCACCGGGCTATGTCGGTTTCGAGGAAGGCGGCTACCTGACCGAAGCGGTGCGTCGCCGTCCGTACTCGGTGATTCTGCTCGACGAAGTCGAGAAAGCACACCCGGACGTGTTCAACGTGCTGTTGCAGGTGCTCGACGACGGGCGCCTGACCGACGGCCATGGCCGTACCGTGGACTTCCGCAACACGGTCATCGTCATGACCTCGAATCTGGGCTCGAACCTGATTCAGGAGATGGCCGGCGAAGAAAATTACGACGCGATGAAAGGCGCTGTCATGGATGTTGTCGGCACGCATTTCCGGCCGGAGTTCATCAATCGCGTCGACGATCTCGTCGTGTTTCATCCGCTCGGCCGCGAGCACATTCGCAAGATCGTCGATATCCAGCTCGCCTACCTGCATGATCGACTGGCGGAACGCGATATTCGTATCCATCTGTCGGATGCAGCCCGCGACAAACTGGCTGACGCGGGCTTCGATCCGGTGTATGGTGCGCGGCCGCTGAAACGCGCGATCCAGCAACAGGTTGAGAACCCGCTGGCGCAGGAGATCCTGTCCGGCAAGTTCAGCCCGGGCGACGTCATCGAAGTGAGTGTCGAAGACGACCGACTCGACTTTCGGAACGCGGCGTAGCAGGAAACCTGGATTTTCGAGATGCCGATCTACGGATACGTTTGTAAGAGCTGCGGGCACCGATTCGACGTGCTGCAGAAGATGAGCGACGACCCGCTGGTCCATTGCCCGGACTGCGGTGAGCCGTCGCTGCAGAAGGAGCTGTCCGCGCCGAAGTTCCGGCTGAAGGGGCAGGGCTGGTACGAGACTGACTTCAAGACGGGCGACAAACGCAACCTCCACGGCAGTGACTCGAAAGAGACATCGCCCGATAAGAAGGCCGACAAAAAGCCCGACAAAAAGCCCGACAAAAAGCCTGACAAGAAGGCCGAGACCTCTTGAAGCACCCGTTCCTGAGACAGCTGCGCCGCTACCTGGTAGCCGGCTTGCTGGTGTGGATTCCGCTCGGCGTCACGATCCTGCTGATTGGTTTCGCCGTCCGGCAGATGGACAGGGTTCTTGCGCCGATTCCGGCTGCCTATCAGCCCAGCGTCCTGATCCAGCAGCTGTTCGGACTCGACGAGCCATTCGTCGTACCCGGCTACGGCGTCATCATCATTCTCGCCATTGTCCTGCTGACAGGCATTCTCGTCGCCAACTTCGTGGGGCGCCTTTTCGTTGGTGGCTGGGAATCGCTCATGGATCGTATCCCGATCGTGCGCGCAATCTATGGCGGGGCCAAGAACTTCGCCGAGATTGTCTTCTCGGACTCGAATGACTCGTTCAAGAACGTGCTGCTCATCGAGTACCCGCGCAAGGGGCTGTACTGCCTGGCCTTCCAGACCTCGTCGGATCTCGGCGAGGTTCAGGCGAAGACCGGCGAGGACATTGTCTGCTGTTTCGTGCCGACGACACCGAACCCGACGTCGGGCTTCGTCATCATGGTGCCCCGCCGCGACGTCCGTGTCCTCGACATGGAGGTCGACGAGGCGCTCAAGATGGTCATTTCGCTGGGCGTCGTTGTGCCGACCTGGAGCGAAGAGCAGACCCGCGAACTGCCGTTCGAGGAACCGCCGGCGCCTTGATAACCGGCCCCCCAAGCCGTACCATTCCGCGTCGTTTTTGCAGGGTTTTGCCCGAGAATTCACATGCGTACTCACTATTGCGGCGAGATCGACGAGCGTCTCGTCGGTCAGGAAATCGAAGTTTGCGGCTGGGTCCACCGCCGGCGCGACCACGGTGGCGTGATCTTCATCGATCTCAGGGATCGGGAAGGCCTGCTGCAGGTAGTGTTCGACCCTGATCGACCGGAGATTTTTGCCGAGGCGGAACGCATCCGCTCCGAATACGTACTGCGCGTGAAAGGCAAGGTTCGGCCGCGCCCCGAAGGCACCGTCAACCCGAAGATGCGCACCGGTCAGGTCGAGGTGCTCGCGCACGAGCTCGAGGTTCTGAATCGGTCCGAGACACCGCCGTTCCATCACGACGAGCAGGCGAACGAGGACATCCGCCTCAAGTACCGCTACCTCGATCTGCGACGCGAGGACATGCTCGGCAACCTTATGCTGCGCCACCAGGTCACTAAAGCAATGCGTGACTTCCTCGACGCGAACGGCTTTGTCGACGTCGAGACGCCGATGCTCACGCGCGCGACGCCGGAAGGTGCCCGGGATTACATCGTGCCGAGCCGAACGAACCCAGGTCGCTTCTTCGCATTGCCGCAGTCGCCGCAGATCTTCAAGCAGCTCCTGATGATGTCGGGACTGGATCGCTACTACCAGATCGTTCGTTGCTTCCGCGACGAGGATCTGCGCGCCGATCGGCAGCCCGAGTTCACGCAGCTCGATGTCGAGATGAGTTTCGTTGACGAAGCCGACGTGACCAATACGATGGAAGATCTCGTCCGCTTCGTCTTCAAGGCGACGCTCGATGTCGAGCTGCCGGACCCGTTCCCGCGCATGACCTACGCCGAGGCGATGCTGCGTTTCGGCTCCGACAAGCCGGACCTCAGGATTGACCTCGAACTCGTTGAAGTCGCCGACCTAATGGCGGACGTCGACTTCAAGGTGTTCGCCGGTCCGGCAGCCGATCCGGAGGGTCGCGTTGCAGCACTCTGCGTGCCGGGCGGCGCCGAGATGAGCCGTAAGATCATCGACGATTACACCAAGTATGTCGGGCGTTACGGTGCTCGCGGTCTTGCGTACATCAAGGTCAACGACAGGGACGTCGGCATCGACGGCCTGCAGTCACCGATTCTCAAGTTCCTGCCGGATGCTGCGGTAGAGGGCATTCTCGAGCGCACTGGCGCGGCCACGGGCGACCTGATCTTTTTCGGCGCGGACAAGGCGCGTGTCGTGAACGACGCGCTCGGTGCGCTGCGTGTCAGGGTTGGCGAAGACCGCGGGATGGTCGCCGAAGGCTGGCAGCCGCTCTGGGTGATCGACTTCCCGATGTTCGAGAAGGACAAGCAGACCAAGCGCTGGACCTCACTGCATCATCCGTTCACGTCGCCGTCAATCGACGACGCCGAAGCGCTGCGGGCCGATCCGGGCGCGGCACTGTCGCGTGCATATGACATCGTGCTCAACGGCTCCGAGATCGGTGGCGGATCGATTCGTATCCACGATCAGGACATGCAGGCTGCGGTTTTCGAGCTCCTCGACATCAGCGACGAGGAGGCCGAGGAAAAGTTTGGCTTCCTGCTCACCGCTCTCCAGTACGGTTGCCCCCCGCACGGCGGTATCGCCTTTGGCCTCGATCGCATCGTGATGCTGATGGCGGGCGCCGACAGCATTCGCGACGTCATCGCGTTCCCGAAGACGCAGACGGCGAGTTGTCTACTCACGAACGCGCCCGGCGAAGTCTCCGCCGAGCAGCTCAGGGAAACCGGCATTCGCGTGCGCCTGCCGCGCACCGAGTAGGTCAGGCCTGCGCCTCGATCGCGCGCTGTCGTTGCAGCGCGCCAAAGATCGCATGCCCTTGCAGCATGTCGACGACGGCGTGCAGCAGCATGCACAACCATAGCGACCCAGTCAGCAAATAGAGTCCCGAGAAGATCCCGCCGACGAGGATGACGCGCGGTACGTTCGCGAAGCCCTGGTACGCGTGCGCCAGCCCGAAGCCGATCGCGCTCAGGAGCGCTGCCGCCCAGAGCGGCATGACGGCTCCGAGGTACCAGAACAGGAAACCACGCCAGATCGTTTCTTCGACGATTCCTGCCGTCACGGAGACACCGTAAAAGCCGGCCAGCTCGCCGCGCGTGCGGGGAAAGATGATCTTCAGGTCGCCGAGCTGCCGATCCAGCGAGTCGAGTTCTTCGGCAGACGCTTCGCCCAGCGGCCTGAGCTGCTTTAGAAGCACAGCGATGGCGATGACCGTAAGGGCGGCCCCGGCAAGCAAACGCGCGTCCGCGTCCAGCGTGAAGCCGAGCTCGGAAAGCGGACGCCCCGTGGCGAACCAGATCGTAAAGAGAGCGACGAACAAGACCCACTGAGCCAGCGCCGTAAACCGGTACAGGTGCATCGGGTTGACCTGCTCGCCGGCCGCGACGCGTTTGAGCAGGCGACGGAAGCTGATGAAGCCCGCTGTTGGCAACACGACGGCGATGATGACGAAGAATGCGTGGTCGAGATAGTGCACGTTTGTTCCCAGGTGTATGAATATTTATAATAGCGTGAATAAAACTTTATTCACGTTTTTGTGAATAGTCAAGCAATCTTTTAAGCCACTGTTTTATAGTATTTTTTTGTATGAGCACTTACCTCGTCAAACGCCTCGAGCAAGCCAAGCTGCTCACTGATCCGTTCAAACTCAAGCTGATCGAGCGCTTTGCGGGCGAGCCGGCAACAACCAAGCAGGTAGCCGATCGCATGGGCGAAAAAGCACCGCGGCTCTACCGGCACGTCGACGCGTTGGCCGAGGAGGGCCTGCTCGTGCTCGTCGAGGAACGGCCCAAGCGCGGCACGGTCGAACGCTACTACAAGACTGTGGCCGACCGCTTTGAGGTCGACCCGGATCTGTTTGCAACCGGGGGCGACACGGCGGACGAGGCCGCGGACATGCTGCAGAAGGTGTTTCGCGACGTCGAATCGGAATTCATCCACGTGTTTCAGCGTGAGCAGAACGCCGGCACCGACCATGAGGATTTGCCCATGGCCATGCGGGTAGCGGTGCGCGGCACGCCCGACGACATTCGTGAGCTGCGCGAAAAGCTCGAAGACTGGCTGCAGAATTGCGGCCAGATGTGCGGTGACCGCAAGGACAGCGACGACCTCGTGTCCTGGTCGGGTTTCGTCGCGTTTTATCCGCAACCGGACGACTAGCGCCGCATAAAAACAGGACGATCCGGGTTGCATCCGGAAATCATCAGGCCGTGATCATGGTTTGACGGCGTGTATTTGCTCCTATTGCGTCGAGACGTTTTGACGCGAATCAAGGAGAACAAGGCATGACTCTCAAATCCACGCTTGTCCTCACGCTCATAGCCACGCTGCTCACGGGTTGCTCCGCGATGTGGAACTGGAGTGGCGGTCATCGTCAGGGCGCATCCAGCAGCCTGGTCGACTACCTGTATCCGGACGGCGAGGTGCCGCCTGCCGTCAGCCAGACGATCCCGCACCTGGCATTGCCCCTCAGAGCAGGTATCGCATTCGTGCCGGGCCAAAGCCACTACGGGACCCTTTCCGAGGCCACGAAGACGCAGTTGCTCGAAAATGTAAAACAGCAGTTTCAGGATCGAGCCTACATCGGGCACATCGAAGTCATCCCCGATACCTACCTGCGCTCGAGCAAGGGCGTGGTGGGTATGCAACAGGTGGCGCGCCTTTACGGCGTCGACGTGATGGCACTGGTTTCCTACGACCAGGTGGCCGTCAGCGAGGAAAACCCGTCGGGATTTCTCTACTGGACGATTGTTGGCTCCTATTTCATCAAGGCAACCTCAAACGAGGTTCAGACGTTCGTCGACACGGCCGTGTTTGACGTCGGTACGGCGAAGCTGCTGTTTCGTGCGCCCGGGGCCGACACGATGAGCGACCGATCAACGCTCATAGAGGCTGGTGAAACCGTTCGCAGGGCACGCGACACGAGTTTCGGCGCGGCGATGCAGCAGATGAGCACAAATCTCACCGTCGAACTCGATCGGTTTGAAGAGCGCGTCAAATCCGACCCTACGGTTGCGAGCACCGAGTGGAAAGAAGGCCACGGCGGTGGCGGGTCGATCTCGATCGTCGCCCTTTTCTTGTTGTTCGCTGCGCGAATCGCTACAGCAGGTCGCTCGGCTGCATCGGCGAAGACAGCATCTTTTCGAAGCGTGCCCAACGTTCGTCGATATCTGCGCCATCGCGTTCCACGTAGTCGGCGACGATGGCCTGGCCATGATTGTAGTTAATGACGTAGCTGCGATACGCATCGAAGAAGCGGGTGCGCTGCATTGACCTGTCCTCACGCATCATTGCGTAGTCCTGGAGCCATTGCGCGGCTTCCTCGCGGGTCATTTCACCGTTCAGGTAATCGCGAGCCGCCTCATTGCCGGCGAAGTCCAGCCTCGCCGTTAGCTCGGCGACGGCGTAGTAGAGATCGGCATCCTCCGCATCGAGCCCCGCCAGCGGGAAAAGCACTTCTTTTTCGAACGCCATGCGCTCATCGCCGGGGAACGCAAGTTCGATGCCGTAGTTGGCCGTACCTTCGGCGATCAAGGATTGCGGGCTGAACAGCGGATACAGCGTGTACTCGATCCAGCCCTCGCCATCGACGAGGTCGATTTCGAGCAGTGCATTGTACGTGTGGTGTCCCGGGTAGCCTTCATGGCAACCGAGATCGACTGCGCGGCTGATGTAGATCGGGAAATCGGTGTTGACCTGGATCAGGCTTTTCGCGTTGCCCTGGTACCAGTTGTAGCCCGACCACGGCACGTCATTGACGTACTCGATCGTAAAGGACTCGCCCTCCGGTAATGCGATGTACTCGAGCGCGCGCTTGCGACATTCGGCCATCGCCGCTTCAAAAACGGCGGGCAGCTTGTCGAGCGGTATGACAAATCGGTCTTTGAACGCCTCGACGCGTTTGCTCAGAGGCCCGTCGCCCGGCAGCATTTCGTCGATCTCGTCGAGGATGGACTGGAAGTGCGCGGCATCGTAGTCAGGCGCGCGCGAGCCGAAAAGTGCTTCGGATTCCTCATCGAAGTCGAGGAATTCCTCCTTGTTAATTGCGATGCGTGCATCCAGCGCTCGCAGGCGGCCGACAAGTCCGTTGATGCGCATCCGCAGCATTTCGTCGTCACCGGTATCGATGCCGCCCAGACGCGTTGACAGGTCCTGTGATGCGGCAAGGATTTCATCGAGCGAGAGCGCCTGCTCTTCGGCGCTTGCCTTCAGTTCGTCGGGGCCGAAGTAAGCGTCCACGTGCGCCTTGTCGTGCAGACCCATTGACAGCTCGAGGAACAGGTACTCCCTCGCGAATTCGTCGATGTCGGGCGGCGGCTGGCTGCAGGCGGAGAGGGCGAGCAGCAGCGTCAGGGCGAGGAATCTAGTCGTCATTGAGTGTCTTCAGTTCGTAGAGCGCGTCCAGTGCTTCGCGCGGGGTCATGGAATCGGGATCGAGCCCGGCAACAGCCTCTTGCAAGGCATCATCGCGGGCCGGTTCCGGCGCCGAGAAGTCGAAGCCCTGCTGCAGCGCACCCTCGGCACGCGCGCGTTGCTCCTCGAGATGCTCGAGATAGGCGCGTGCCCTGCGGATGACGCGTTTCGGGACGCCGGCAAGCGAGGCAACCTGGAGGCCGTAGCTCTGGTTCGCGGGGCCGGGGCGTACCGAGTGCAGGAAGACGAGCTGCCCGTCATGCTCGGTCGCTTCGAGATGCACGTTGCCACAGGCAGGCAGTTCCTGCGCGAGAGCGGTCAGTTCGAAATAATGCGTTGCGAACAACGTGAAAGCCTTCACCTTTTCGCCCATGTGGTGTGCGGCGGCCCACGCGAGAGACAGGCCGTCGAACGTGCTCGTGCCGCGGCCGATCTCGTCCATGAGTACGAGGCTGTGCTCGGTGGCGTTGTTCAATATGGTCGCGGTCTCGGTCATCTCGACCATGAATGTAGAACGGCCGCCGGCGAGATCGTCGGACGCGCCGATGCGCGTGAAGATGCGATCGACCGGCCCGACCTTGAGCCTGTCGGCCGGCACGAAACTGCCGACGTGCGCGAGAATCACGATCAACGCGGCCTGCCGCATGTAAGTCGACTTGCCGCCCATGTTCGGGCCGGTAATTACGAGCAGGCGCTGTTGTTCCTCCATCGACAGGTCGTTGGCGATGAACGGTGTGTCTATGACCTGTTCGACGACGAGATGACGGCCACCCTCGATCTCAATGCAGGGCGCGCCGCTGATTTCGGGCTTCGTCAGGCCCAGCGCCTGAGCGCGTTCAGCGAAACAGGCCAGCACGTCGAGTTCGGCGAGACCGGCGGCGCATAGCTGCAGGTCGCCCAGCACCTCGTGCAGCCTGTCGAGCAGGTCCTCGTAGAGGAACTTCTCACGTGCCAACGCGCGTTCGCGTGCGCCGAGGACCTTGTCCTCGAATTCCTTGAGTTCGGGCGTAATGTAACGCTCGGCCGACTTGAGCGTCTGACGCCGTACGTACTCGACCGGTGCTTTGTCGGCCTGCGCTTTCGAGATTTCGATGTAGTAGCCGTGAACGCGGTTGTAGCCCAGCTTGAGCGTCGATACGCCGAGTCGCTCGCGTTCGCGGGTCTCGAGATCGACGAGATACTGATCGGCGTTGTCGGCAATGGCGCGCAGGTCGTCGAGTTCGTCGTCGTAGCCTTCGGCGATGACGCCGCCGTCGCGGATCAGCATCGGAGGGCTTTCGATGATCGCTCTGTCGAGCAGGCGATGCTGTTCGCGATGCTCGCCGATTTGCCCCGCCAAATCCGTGAGCAGCGGCGATTCGACCGACGCGAGCTGCCTCCCGAGGTCCGGAAGGCGACCGAGCGCCTCGCACAGTCCGCGCAGATCGCGCGGCCGGGCGGACCGTAGTGCGACACGCGCGAGGATGCGCTCAATGTCGCCGATGCCGCTTAGCTGGTCCTGCAGCTCGTCGACAATGCCGAACAACGCCTCGAGCGCCTGGTAGCGCGCCTTCAGAACGTTCGTGTCGCGCAGCGGCCGTTGAATCCAGCGCCGCATCAGGCGCGAACCCATCGCCGTGCGGCAGCGGTCCATGACGCCGGCCAGCGTGTGCTGGTGATAGCCGCTCAGCGACTCCTCGAGCTCGAGGTTGCGGCGCGTGGGGCCGTCCATGATCACGGCATCGTCACGGAGCTGGACGCCGATCGAATTCAGGTGCGGCAGTGCGGCTTTTTGTGTGTCCGTCACGTACTGGAGCAACGCACCGGCGGCCGAAACGCCGCGCTCGAAGGTGTCGCAGCCGAAACCGGACAGGTCCCGCGTACCTAGCTGGCTGCAAAGCAGGCGCGTGGCGCTATCGTGCTCGAAATGCCAGGGCGGGCGTCGGGTGATGCGGATATTCTCGCCGAAAGCGTTCTCGAGCGGATTGTCCTCGTCGACAATGAGTTCCGCGGGACGAAGGCGTTCAATCTCGCTTCGCACGGCGTCGAGATTCGGCGCTTCGGTCAGGCGAAAACGGCCCGCCGAGAGGTCGAGCCAGGCGATGCCGAAGATGCCGCCGGCCTCGAATACCGCGGCGACCACGTTGTCACGGTCTGCAGATAGCAACGCCTCATCGGTCAGCGTTCCCGGGGTCACAATGCGGGTGACCTTGCGCTCTACCGGGCCTTTGCTCGTTGCGGGATCGCCGATCTGCTCGCAAATCGCGACCGATTCACCCTTGCGCACGAGCTTGGCCAGATATCCTTCGACGGCGTGGTACGGCACGCCGGCCATCGGGATCGGGTTGCCCGCCGACTTGCCGCGCGCAGTCAACGTGATGTCGAGCAACGCGGCGGCGCGTTTCGCGTCGTCGTAGAAGAGCTCGTAGAAGTCGCCCATGCGGTAGAAGACGAGCATGTCCGGGTACTCGGCCTTGATGGCGAGGTACTGACGCATCATCGGCGTGTGGACAGCGGAGACTTCGGCTTTCATCGGCAGAACAGTTTTAGGTACCAGTTACCTTTTAACCAGTCTAAAGGTAACTGGACCCTTTAGACTGGTTAAAAGGTAACTGGTACCGGTTATTATCGACCCGTGAAAATACTGCATGTCGAAACCGGGCGCCATTTTTTGGGCGGGCCGCAGCAGGTCATCTACCTGATCAACGCCTTACGCGAGCGTGGCCACGACAACATCCTCGTTTGCCCGCCGGATTCGGGCATCGACACGGTCGCAAGAGAGCACGGTATCTGGACGCAGAACCTGTTCTGCGCCGGTGACCTCGACCTGCCGTTCGCGTATCGACTATCGCAGTTCATCAGCGACAAGCAGCCGGATCTCGTTCACTGTCACAGCCGCCGCGGCGCCGATATTCTCGGCGGGATAGCGGCGGGCTTCGCCAACGTGCCAGCCATCGTCTCGCGGCGTGTCGACAACACCGAGCTGCGGCTCGTAGCGGGCCTGCGGTATCGGCCGTTCCGCAAGATCATCGCAATATCTGAAGCCATCGCCGACGTGCTGCGCGATCGCGGCGTCGAGGATGATCGCATCGAGGTGATTCGCAGCGCTATCGATGCAGACGCGTTCGGCAGGGAACCGGATTGTCGCCCGTACTGGCGCGAGTTCGGTATCGAGGAGGGTGTATTCACGATCGCTGCGGCGGGCCAGCTCATTCCGCGCAAGGGACACCAGTACCTCCTCGAGGCTGCCGCTGAACTAAAAGAGACGCATCCGACTTTTCGGCTCGTGATCTTCGGCGAGGGCTATCTCGGCAATCAGCTGCGCGCGCAGGCGTCCTCGCTCGGGCTTGGCGACGCCGTCCAGTTCGCGGGTTACCGCGACGATCTCGACGATTTCATTGGCTGTTTCGATCTGTTTGTCCATCCGTCGTCGGCGGAAGGTCTGGGAGTTGCGGCGCTCAAGGCGGCCGCGGCCGGCGTTGCGGTTGTCGGCTGCGATGCCGGCGGCATGCGCGAGTCGGTCGTGCATCGAGAGACCGGATTGCTCGTCGAGCCGGAAAATGCGGTCGCGCTGCACGAGGCGATCGCGACCCTGATCGATGACGACTCGTTACGCGCTCGCTTCGGTGCAACCGGTCGTACACGGATGCAAAACGAGTTCTCGATCGCTACGATGGCGCATCAGCACGAGGCGCTCTATGCGTCCGTGGTCGAGGTAGAGCGTTTCTAGGCCAGGTATGGCAGATTACGAGTCACTGAAGAAGCTCAGCGAAGCGGTCGTTGCGGACCTGACGATCTCGGCGAAAGCCGTAGCGACAGCCGAGTCCTGTACCGGCGGCTGGATCGCCAAGAGCATCACCGATATCCCCGGCAGTTCCGCGGTGTTCGGCTACGGCATCGTCAGCTACTCGAACGGCGCGAAGGAATCGATCCTTGGCGTCCGGAACGCCACGATCGAGGAGCACGGCGCCGTTAGCGAGGACGTGGTTCGCGAGATGGCCGAAGGCGCGCTGCGTCTGAGCGGTGCCGATATCGCCGTGGCTGTGAGTGGTGTTGCAGGCCCCGACGGTGGAACCGACGACAAGCCGGTGGGGACGGTCTGGTTCGCCTGGGCCGTTCGCGATGGCAGCAATGCAGTGGTCGACACGAATTGCGAGTTTTTTGCCGGGGATCGCGAACTCGTGCGCGAGCTGACGGTCGCGCATGCATTGCAGGGCGTGCTGGAGCGTATCGAATCATGAGTACCAAGCGTCTGTTTTTTGCCCTATGGCCGGATCACCGGCAGCGCGAACGCCTCCGTGATGTCATCAACTCGGTGGCGAAGACGGTCGAGGGCCGGTTCGTCGATCGGCGCAACTGGCACGTCACACTCGTCTTTATCGGTACGTTTCCCGAGAATCGTGTGCCTTATCTCCTGGAGCGCGCACAGGAAATCCAGGTAGAGCCGTTTCGCCTGAATTTCGACCGCCTCGAGTACTGGGCGCGCCCGCGCGTCGCGAGTCTCTCCACCGCGACCGTGCCGCCAGAGCTGCAGCAGCTTGTCGACTCACTTAATGCCATTGTCGCCGATCTCGGCGTCGAGCCCGAGGACCGTGTCTACCGGCCGCACATCACGGTCGTGCGCAACGCCCGCCATTTCACGACCGAGAGACTGACCCAGCGCGCAACGACCGAGTGGTCCGGCTTCGAACTCGTCGAGTCGGTTCCGGGACCGGGCGGCGTGACCTACGTGCCGCTGAAACAGTAGTTTGGGTCCAATTGCTCGAAAACTCCCTGAATTGCCTCGATTTGCGGCCGCCGAAAGCTACTATTGACGCGGCCTTCATGAAATAATACTGTGCAAATCCACAGTACCCCTCCAATCGCCGCGTGGCGGCCCTCTACGACCAGAACAACGGACGAGACATATGGACGACAATCGCAAGAAAGCACTCGCACAGGCCCTCGGGCAGATCGAAAAGCAGTTCGGCAAAGGCTCGGTCATGCGCATGGGGGACGCCCAGTCGGCCAGGGACATCGAAGCCGTCTCAACCGGTTCGATCGGCCTCGACGTCGCGCTCGGCATTGGCGGTGTACCGAAAGGCCGCGTCGTCGAAGTCTATGGCCCTGAATCGTCTGGCAAGACGACACTCACGTTGCAGATCATCGCCGAGGCGCAGAAGACGGGCGGCACGGCGGCGTTTGTCGACGCCGAACACGCGCTCGACCCCGTCTACGCCGAGAAGCTCGGCGTCAATGTCGATGAGCTGCTCGTGTCGCAACCCGACACTGGCGAACAGGCGCTCGAGATCACGGACATGCTGGTGCGCTCCGGCGCGGTCGACGTGATTGTCGTGGACTCGGTTGCGGCGCTGACCCCCAAGGCCGAGATTGAAGGCGAGATGGGCGACTCACACATGGGCCTCCAGGCGCGCTTGATGTCGCAGGCACTGCGCAAGCTCACGGGCAACATCAAGCGGTCGAACGCGATGGTCATCTTCATCAACCAGATTCGTATGAAGATTGGCGTCATGTTCGGCAGCCCGGAAACGACGACGGGCGGTAACGCGCTCAAGTTCTACTCCTCGGTGCGCCTCGATATCCGCCGGATCGGCGCGATCAAGAAAGGCGACGAGGTCATCGGCAACCAGACTCGCGTCAAGGTCGTCAAGAACAAGGTCTCTCCGCCATTCAAACAGGCCGAGTTCGAAATACTCTACGGCGAGGGCATCTCGCGCCACGGCGAGATCATCGACCTCGGCGTACAGCACGGCATCGTCGACAAAGCCGGCAGCTGGTACAGCTACGGCGACGATCGCATCGGCCAGGGCAAGGAAAACGTCCGCGAATTCCTGAGGCAGAACCCGGCAATGGCCGAAGAGATCGAAGGCAAGATTCGTGCGAAGCTGCTGCCGGGCAAGGTTGAAGCGGCGGCGGATGATGCGGACGAGGCAGTCGAGGCCTAAGCTGCAGCCCGTACACGAAGAAATCGGCGATCTTCTCTCTGTCGAGGGGGAAGATCGATTCTCGTGCCCGAAAGAGATCCGCAAGAAGGCGATGGATTTTCTGGCGCGCCGCGAATACGGTTTCGAGGAGCTCACAAGGAAACTCGCCGACAAGGGTTACCAGCGAACGCTCGTCGAGAACGAGCTAGTACGGCTCGGCGATGAAGGCCTGCAAAGTGACACGCGTTTCGCCGAGACGTTCGTGCAGTCGCGCATCAACCAGGGCAAGGGTCCGGTGCGCATCCGCGCCGATCTCGGCCAGCGCGGTGTCCGCGACGGAATCGTCGAGGAGGCGCTCGAGAATGCCGCTGTGGATTGGTTCGAGCTGGCGCAGCGGGAACGCGTGAAGAAATTCGGTGCGGAACGGCCGGCCGATTTCAAGGAAAAGGCGCGGCAGATGCGCTTCCTGCAGTATCGCGGCTTCGAGCAGGACCACATCCAGGCAGCCGTCGAATAACACCGGCAAACGCCGTACACTACCGCCTTTAAAAGAGCGGTTAGATCCCGATTTGATGAAGACCATGACGAGCAACGAGCTCCGCCAGGCGTTCCTGGACTTCTTCCACGATCACGGCCACGAGGTTGTGGCGAGCTCTCCGCTCGTGCCCGGCAACGACCCGACGCTGTTGTTCACGAACGCCGGCATGGTGCAGTTCAAGGATGTCTTCCTCGGTGACGACAAGCGAAACTATGCGACAGCCGCTTCGTCGCAGCGCTGCGTCCGTGCGGGCGGCAAGCACAACGATCTTGAGAACGTCGGCTATACGGCGCGTCACCACACGTTCTTCGAAATGCTCGGCAACTTCAGCTTCGGCGACTACTTCAAGCGCGAAGCGATTCAGTACGCCTGGGACTTCCTGACCAAGACTCTGAACCTGCCCGAAGAGCGACTTTGGGTGACCGTGTTCCGCGAGGACGACGAAGCGGCCGACATCTGGCTCAAGGAGGTGAAGGTCGACCCCGAGCGTTTCTCCCGCATGGGCGAGAAAGACAACTTCTGGGCTATGGGCGATACGGGCCCCTGCGGGCCCTGCAGCGAGATCTTTTTCGATCACGGCCCTGACGTCGCCGGTGGGCCCCCGGGTTCTCCGGACGAAGACGGCGATCGCTACGTCGAGATCTGGAACCTCGTGTTCATGCAATTCGATCGCTCTGCCGACGGCACGATGACACCGCTGCCGGCGCCGTCCGTCGATACGGGCATGGGCCTCGAGCGGATTGCAGCCGTCATGCAGGGTGTGCATAGCAACTACCAGATCGACATGTTCGCGAACCTGATCCGGGCCGCGGCGAACATCGTCGGCGTCAAGAGCGAGGGCCAGAGTTCTCTGAACGTCATCGCCGATCACATCCGTGCTTGCGCTTTCCTGATCGTCGATGGCGTATTGCCCGGGAACGAAGGACGGGGCTACGTGCTGCGACGCATCATCCGTCGCGCGGTCCGCCACGGCAAGAAACTGGGTACGGACGAACTCTTCTTCCATAGGCTCGTCGCGCCGCTCGCGAAGGAAATGGGCGAGGCGTACCCGGAGCTTGCGAAAGCGCAGGCGCACGTCGAAAAAGTGTTGAAGAAAGAGGAAGAGCGATTTGCCGAGACGCTCGACCAGGGAATCGAAATCTTGGAGGTGGCTATCGCCGACCTCGATGGCGGGGAGCTTCCGGGCGACATCGTCTTCAAACTCTACGACACCTACGGATTCCCGGTCGACCTCACGGCCGACATTGCGCGTGAACGCGGGCTCACCGTCGACGAGAAAGGCTTTGAAACGGCGATGGAGGGTCAGCGCGAGCGCGCCCGCGCATCGAGCAAGTTCGGTGCCGCAAATGGCGAGGGGCTCAAGATCGACGCGAAAACCGAGTTTCTCGGTTACGCGGGTATCGAGGCCTCTTGCAAGGTCGTTGCGTTGTTCAAGGCCGGCGAAGCCGTCGACGAACTGGCCGCCGGCGACAACGGAGCCGTTGTGCTCGAGGCAACGCCTTTCTACGCCGAATCCGGCGGTCAGATCGGCGATACGGGCATTCTCGTCGACGAAGGCAAGCTGTTCCGCGTTGACGATACGCAGAAAAGCGCGGATGCCAACGTGCATTTCGGCACAGTCGAGCAGGGTGTCCTGAAGCTCGGCGACAGCCTGGAGGCCGTCGTCGATGCCGACCGGCGCCAGGCCATTCGCCTGAACCATACGGCAACGCACCTGATGCATGCGGCACTGCGGCAGGTTCTCGGCGAGCACGTCGCGCAAAAAGGCTCGCTGGTTGCGCCTGACCGACTGCGCTTCGACTTCTCGCACTACGAGGGCGTCACGCCCGAGCAGTTGCAGGAGATCGAGGACCTCGTCAACGGCGAGATTCGCAAGAACTCGCCGGCGCAAACCGATCACATGACCTACGACGATGCAATCGAGTCGGGCGCGATTGCGTTGTTCGGCGAGAAGTACGGCGACAAGGTTCGCGTGCTGCGCATTGGCGATTTCTCGGTCGAGCTTTGCGGCGGCACGCACGTCGAGCGCACTGGCGACATTGGCGTCTTCAAGATCACCCATGAGGGCGGCGTTGCCTCAGGTGTGCGCCGCATCGAAGCTGTGACCGGCGCCGGTGCCATGGAATGGATTGATGCCAACCAGCGCACGCTCCAGGATCTCTCCGGCATGCTGCGCAGCACGCCCGAGCAGGCGGCCGACAAGGTCGATGCGCTGCTCAAACGTACGAAGGAACTCGAAAAGGAACTCGCGGCCGCGAAACAGGCGCTCGTCACCGGCCAGGCTACCGATCACTCGGCGGCTGTCGAGGAAGTTGCCGGTATCAAGGTTCTTGCGACGCGGATGGACGGTGCCGACGCGAAGACGCTGCGCGACGCGGTCGACCGCTTCAAAGACAAACTGCAGAGTGGTGTCGTGGTGCTCGGCGCGGTCGACGACGGCAAGGTTCGCCTCGCCGCTGGCGTCACCAAGAACAACACGGACAGGATTCGTGCGGGTGATCTGATCAAGCCCGTCGCCGAGCAGGTGGGCGGCAAAGGCGGCGGTCGACCCGATTTCGCACAGGCCGGCGGCAGCGATCCGTCCAAGCTCGATGCCGCCCTGAAATCCGTCTCTAGCTGGGTTGCGGAACACCTCTCCTGAGCAACTGGTCTAATTCGCCGGAATGTCGCTTTTTTCCATAATTGGTCTTTCTTGCCAAGAATCGGCTAGTATTACAACAGTTTAGGAACATCGACGCGCCACAAGAACAGGGCAGGAGCCCTGCAAGCAGGAGTAGGAAGTCATGCTGATTCTGACGCGACGCGCTGGAGAGACGGTCATGATCGGGAGCGATATCACGA
>JAAUYD010008029.1_pt1 | contig 22869 bp, 23 predicted proteins | sample 7278101 | NCBI WGS metagenome assembly JAAUYD01 (sample SAMN14350128, study PRJNA611818) | marine sediment metagenome | isolation source: surface marine sediment (0.6m) | place: French Polynesia: Moorea | collected 2018-08
ATAACCGTCATTGCGACCGTTCGCTGAAAGCGTTCTCGCAGAGTAGGGAAGCAATCCCAAAGACCTTGTGTTCGCGGAGCGTGCCCGTTAGGGCTTATGCGTCGTTTCACTCGCAATGACATACTATGGGTATGCCACCGGACATGATATTACGCAATTATCACAATCGGTGGTTGGTGCGTGAGGTTATAAGTCTTATTGCTACGTTCAAATATTTTCGCGCCTCACACACCCTACGCCAAAAAATATGCCAGTTGCGTAAGTCCTAATTAATTTCCAATAAACCCGGTGGGGGGGTAATTTCAATTCTACGGGTTGTTAAATCTACCACAGGGACAATCGCTTTGACAAATGGAATCAAAATATTCGTTTTGGATTTAGTTTTCTTTTTCCCTTGTTGTTGGACTCCTTCCTCCCGGGGTACTTCCACTTCTAACAAATCATGTCCCGTCGTCATTACGTCCACTACCGTACCTACCAATTCCCCCGTTTCTTGGAGATATACCTGTACCCCAATTAAATCTAATACATGGTATTCATCCTCATTCAAGGTGGGGCGATCGCTAGCTGGAACCATTAATTTAGAGCCACGCAGTTCTTCTACCCGGTCGCGATTTTCTATCCCTTCTAGTTTAATTACATATAATTTTTTACCACTCAGATAACGCCCTTTAAGTAACTCTACTTGTACGGGTGTCTTTTCTCCCGGACGCAATAGCCAACGGGTTCCTGGAACCTCAAACCGTTCTGGGAAATCTGTTTCTGGATAAACCCGCATTTCTCCATGTAAACCCTGGGGAGCAACTATTTTACCAATTTCCAGCCATTCATCCATTAGTTACCGTTCATAAATATCTAGACAAAGCTACACAAAGGTCTACAAACCTAGACAACTACGTTTATAGTCTTAGTCCAAAGCTCTAAAACTACGGGGATAAACGGCAATCCCTCTATCCCATCCATAAAGTTTGGGATTACTTTTCTTGCTATATTGATTGAGCCATTAACATCAGCGTTAATGAACCTACCTGCACCGCTTTTATAGAGTCCTCTTTTGGTTCTCTTGCCTCTAAACTGGTGTTTTGTATTCGGTTGGTATACTGGTAATTCATCTCCATCCAAAGCACTAGCTTTACTAGTGTATGACTCTTCGGTCTATAGAAATATGGTTCAACTACAGGAGTTACGCAATCATCACAATACATAGATGCTGCATGACACAACAAATGCCGGAGCATTCCAAATGTTTGAATTTGTAGTGCGGGCATCTTGCCCACTTAATATATAAAGAGAGCAAGATACTCTCACTACTGCATATTTTTTCTCCCTTGCCTCTTTTGACGGCATCCTACAGGAAAATATGCCAGTTGTGTAAGTCCTAAACTATACAAACAATATCTTAGTTGATAACTGATAACTGATAACTGATAGCTGATAGCTTGATACAATCGCCTTAATAAATAATATTATGTGCTATGGCAATGGACATATTGGTTAGGACAGTATTGTTCGACTCAAAGACTACCAACTACCAACTACCAACTGTCAACTATCAACTATCAACTATCAACTATCAACTGCCATAATTCACGCAACCGATCCTTCTACAGCACCACCAAAATTTTTCCATGCTGCTAAACCACCTGTGATTCCAGCTACCTTCCCAAACCCGATCGCTTGCAATTTTCTGGCAGCATCCGCAGTCTGCTCATCGCTCTCACCATACACAAAAATTTCCCGTTGGGTTTGCAAGCTTGCTTTGGCATGGTTAACCAAGTCTTCCATTGACATTGGTAATGCACCCATGATGTGACCTTGGTTAAAAGTGCAGCGATCGCGCACATCAATAATGGTAAAAGCAGGCTGTCCCCATCGCAAACGAGACATAATCTCACTAACATCAACATTAGCCATAGCAGTTCCTCCTACAATATTGACCTAATTAATATTTTCGCTAGATTCCTACCAGGAGCAATTTAGCAAAAATCGGTTTTATTCTCAGTCTTTCTTATAATTTATAAACATTTTCATGTATTTGTAAAAGTTTTGTTGGTTATAAGTTAAAAAACGTTAATTTTTGTAATTTAATGTAATTAAATATATAAATTTTATACACTGCTTTTAGAATCACCTAAACTATAATTTATGACATCTACGATTCAAGTTTTACCAACAGAGGTCGTACATTTAATTACAGCCGGAGAGGTGATTGACTCTTTAGCTGCGGTGGTTAGGGAATTGGTGGAAAACTCCCTGGATGCTGGGGCTACAAGGATTATCATTTCTGTGTGTCCGCAAAATTGGTGGGTACGGGTGGCGGATAATGGTTGTGGGATGAATCTAGATGATTTGCACTCGGCTGCCATGGCCCACAGTACGAGTAAAATCGGTAGTTGCGCTGATTTGTGGAAAATTAATAGTCTGGGTTTTCGCGGGGAAGCTTTACACAGTTTAACGACTTTGGCAGAAGTAGAAATTTTGAGTCGTACTGCACCATGTTTTTCTGATAATTCCATTGGGGAAAGTAATGGTTGGCGGGTGGTTTATGGTTATGGGGGAAAGGCTCAAGAAATAGAAGCGGTGGCTCTGGCTCCGGGAACGGTGGTGGCGGTGACCAATATTTTTGGCAATCACCCCAGCCGTCGTCAAGGTTTACCTTCCCCAGCTCAACAACTCAAAGCCATCCAAACCATAATTCAACAGTTTGCCCTTTGTCATCCCCAGGTGCATTGGCAAGTTTGGCAAAATAAGCGGGAGTGGTTTAGTATTGCTCCCTCAGCGAGTATGAAACAATTGCTGCCACAAATTTTACATCAAGTTCGTGGCAACGATTTACAAGAGGTAAAATTGCAATTATCCCCTCCCCATAAAACCCTGGATTTAGTCATGGGATTACCCGATCGCTGTCATCGTCACCGTCCTGATTGGGTAAGAGTAGCAGTGAATGGGAGAATAGTCAATGCAACGGAATTGGAACGAACGATTCTTGCTGCTTTTCACAAAACCTTACCACGCGATCGCTATCCAGTTTGTTTTCTTCATCTATGCATATCTCCAGATAAAGTCAACTGGAACCGTAACCCGGCAAAAACAGAAATTTATCTTCACGAATTAAGTTATTGGCAAGAACAGGTAAATCAAGGGATTGAGCAAGGATTACGGATCAATTCCGCCCATGTTCCCGAGGCTACCCATACCTCCAGGGTTGGGAAATTAATTCAAGCTGCGGAGCAAACAGGTGATTATAATCTCAACTCTACTACAAGCAACAGTTTCCATGGTCTGAAAGCCGTAGCTCAAGTGAATAATACCTATATAGTTGTTGAGCATCCAGGGGGAATGTGGTTAGTAGAACAGCACATCGCCCACGAGCGAGTTTTGTACGAACAATTGTGCGATCGCTGGCAAATTATTTCCGTAGAACCCGCAATTATTTTGTATCAATTATCTACGCAACAAGTGGAGCAATTACAGCGCATTGGTTTAGATATTCAACCCTTTGGGGAGGAGATGTGGGCTGTTCGTACCATACCGGCCATGCTCCAGGGAAGGGAAGATTGTGGGGATGCGATTTTAGAGTTGAGTCGGGGAGGGGACTTACAAACGGCTCAAGTTGCCGTCGCTTGCCGTAGTGCTATTCGTAACGGTACTCCTTTAAGTATGGCAGAAATGCAGACATTATTAGATGAATGGCAAAAGACTCGCAACCCCCGTACCTGTCCCCATGGGAGGCCAATTTATTTGGCTTTGGAAGAATCAGCTTTAGCTCGGTTTTTCCGTCGTCATTGGGTGATTGGTAAAAGTCATGGAATTTAGATTAAGTAATAACGTAAGTTGCTAGTTAGTGTCCCAAAACCGTATCTATATGATACAAAAACCATGATTTCGAGTATTGTTAAATACTAAATCTAAGGGCTTTGTACTTAAAAATAGGCGTTTTTTGATAACTAGCAACTTGGGTTAATAAGTAATAAGTAATAAATAATATTGTTCCTTTCCCTCTGCTCTTGAAGAATATGACTCGAATACCCAAAATACCGCTCATAGGCTAGAAGCCTGGACGGCAGTCGCTACAACGGGGGGAACCCCCGCAACGCGCTGCCTCGGCTACACGAGCAAAGCCTGCCGACCCAGGCTTCGTTCAAGTAGCCGCACCATTCTATAGTGAGGTTGGGATTTTGGGAGTTGTTAGGGGCGTTACCCTTGATTCGCCATCGATATCCTTTTAGGCGTGGGAAATATCAAAGTTTTCAGAAATTGCTAGTATCCAAATTGTATCAATATAAAAACTAGTAAATTACAAATAACTTTTATGGCTTATGATGTTCCAGGTCATGCTGACCAACTAAATGCTGACTTAATTGAGAAATGGAATCAGACAATTCAATCAGCTTACAATAATCTACAATCTCGCTTTGGCAGCCGTTTCTTTACCCTCGACCCCGACACTTTAATTGGCACTATTCCCGCACCTATTAAGTGGTTTGGTGACCCGGCGGAACCGAATTTTTGTCTGAATGCAGAAGTGGCACAGCAACTGTCTGACTGGGGTGTCCAAGGAAGACATGCCCTGCATAACGAGTACTGCGAGTATCGAATTATCCACAGAGCTGACGCTACAGGTCGGATGCGACCAAAACGAGTGCAAATAACAACAGAATTGCGGGAGTACTGGGTAACAGTTGCTAAACACGACCCCCAAGCTGTGCGTAGGATGGTGCAAGCTGTACTTGGCTTTGAACCTGCTTGGGAAGACCTCTACGGAGTCGCGAACCCACTGGCGTTGACCGAGGAACAGCGAGAAAACGCCTTTTCTACCATAGTGGCTGGCGATGGTAGGAATAGTCAACCAACTGGTAGATTAAACACTGACCACGCTTTATTCATGACCCATCCAATTAATGGACTCGATGACCTACTTTACATCGTCATGTTTGGTGCTAAACCCTATGCTAGTGGTACGGCTAGCAATCCCACACAAGCAACCCGGGAACAACTTTTCCGTGAATTCAATGCCCAGCATTTGGCCTGTCGTCATGCAGATCCAAATGCGGCAATGGGTGCCCTAGGAGCTGCTTTTAACGGACATACAGTTGCATTTGCTAATCCCCTAGGAATGTATATTCGTTCGTTTACCAAAGATGTATTTCTCCTTAACGGACAACCCATTCCAGATTCATGGGTGCGTTGGGGTAGAGGTCCCACTGAAGGAATGTATCAACGTTTAGAATTTGGCCCTGGTGATGACGAACCAGAATTCTTAGATAATATTACCGTAGCAATTGGTGCTAATGACGAACCTCTCAAAGGTGGTTTTCAAGTAGTACAGCAAATGGAGGTAGGACCTTTAGTAGTTATTGGACAACCTACTCCAATTGCCGAGGATGAATATGTTATTCTCAGTGCAAGTGACGCTCCTATCCAATGTCGAGAAGCTCGGATTTGCCAGAGTATACAGCGTCTCAAGCAGCAGTATGACGACGAGAATCAAATGGTAAGGATTGCACCACGAACAATGGGATTTAGGAGTTAAAGATAATGGCTGGCAAGTTGCAAGAAGGTATTTATCATGGTTCAGGTATAAAGCCTGGTAAATTTTTTAACATTTTATTTTTACGTGCTTTACCAGGTTTGAACGCCCGTGAAATGGGGGAAGCATTTGGCAAGCTTTGGCAAATGTATCAGGATTTAAAAAATGGTAATTTAGCAGACTTGCCAGGACAAATCCTTCCTAGCGGTGATTTGACAGTTCTTGTGGGTTATGGTGCAAAAGTCTTCCAACTCCCTGATATTCAACACCAATTACCCAGTCACCTTGAAGATTTTGGTGCCTTTCGCTCACCTTTCCCGACTGGAGGGGGTCCCTTACTGATTGGTTCGGGTCTACAGTATGGGGATGATGTGAAAACTAATCCAGCAGATGAGGAAATTGCGGTGCAATTGATTGCAGAAACCCAACTGGCAGTCAATCGTGCGGTTGTGGAGACATGGAAAGCGTTGCAAGACATGAGTGACGAAGATACAGGTTTGGCTCCCCTACTTTTGACTGCTTTTTACAAAGGGTTTCAGCGCGATGATGGGCGTAGCTGGATTGATTTCCATGACGGCATTTCTAATATAAAAAGCTCAGAACGCGAAGGTGCGATTGTCATCAAATCCCTTCCACCTGAGTCACAATGGATTGAAGGTGGCACTTATTTAGCCTTCCTCAGGGTGACAGCTGATTTGACAGTTTGGCGAAAGCTTAATCGTCAACAACAAGAGCTGTTGGTAGGCAGGGACAAATTAACTGGTTGTCCTTTGGTATCCCTTGATAGTGAAGGTAATCCAGTGATGAGAGCAGGTTGCCCAGCCATAGGAGGGATGGATTTTTCAAACTCTGCTAACGAAGCTTTCTTTGAACCTAGTAACGTAAATGAAACCATCCTACAGCAAAGTCATGTGCAAAGGGCAAACCATCACCTGACACCAGTAAGCGATCGCAATTCACTCCGCGTTTTCCGCCAGGGCTACGAGTTCCTCGAATCCCTCGATAGTGCTCCTGGGTTTCGCACAGGGTTAAACTTTGTCAGTTTTCAAGATACCCCCGAACGGTTATTCAGAATGCTCACACAGCAGAGCTGGTTTGGCCGCATAAATTTTGGTGGCGATCCTAATAACCAACTTCCAGGTATGGATAGGTTCTTGAGCGTGCGTGCAGCTGCAATTTTTTTAGTACCACCAGTTGTGGAGGATGAACCATTTCCTGGGGCAAGCATTTTCGGCATTGCATAATTGCGGGATGAATCACCTATATTGTTGCAATTATTACCATAAAACTCCATCTTGATTCAGCCTAAATACTGAATTACACAAATCGATTATATAATTTTCCGAATATTTCAGCGTTTTTTCATATGTAAATGGAGAGGCTCAGATCCCCGACTTTTCTGTAAAAGTCGGGGATCTAAATTTTCGCGAATAATTTAGGATTGCTCCAATATCATATCCACCAACGCACCATATTATTTTCAAATTTTCCCGTAACAAAAGATTGATTTATTCCCCCAATGGGAAATAAAATAAATACCCATGGTTCGCACACCGAAATTAACATTTGATCGCGGTACTTTAATTTTGCATCCACCCCCCCGTGGCAAAGCATGGATGGATTATGCTACATGGGATGACAGGGTGGAGAAGTTCCGCGTACCTGCAATTCAGTACCGTTGTTTGGTAGAAGCACTGCAAGCAGGGGATACGGAATTTACCGATGATGCCAGGGGTTTTTATCCCATAGATTTGGTTGCTAGTTTGGAAATGGAACCCTATCCCCACCAAGCTGAGGCCCTAACAGCATGGAAATTGGCTGGTAGGCAGGGGGTGGTGGTACTACCTACGGCGGCGGGAAAGACTTATTTGGCGCAAATGGCCATGGAAGCCACACCCCGTACCACCCTAATTGTGGTGCCAACCTTGGATTTAATGCATCAATGGTATGCCCATTTGTTAGCAGCGTTTCCCGATGCGGAGGTGGGGTTATTGGGGGGTGGCTCCCGGGATAAAACACCTGTATTAGTTGCTACCTATGACAGTGCAGCCATCCATGCCGAAAGTATTGGGGATAAGTATGGGTTGATTGTTTTTGACGAGTGTCACCACCTACCCACGGATTTTAATCGAGTCATTGCCGAATATGCCATCGCCCCCTATCGTTTGGGACTGTCTGCGACTCCAGAACGCACCGATGGCAAGCATGCAGACTTGAATATACTCATTGGTCAAGAAGTATATCGCAAACGACCGGAAGACTTGGCAGGTAAGGCATTGGCAGACCATGAAATTGTGCAAATTAAGGTCAAGTTATCCCAATTAGAACGGGGGAAATATAACCGACTAATTCAAATCCGCAATGACTTTTTGAAACAATCAAAAATATCCTTGGGAAGTATTCAAGGTTGGCAAAGATTCGTACAAATGAGTGCGCGATCGCAATCTGGAAGGAGAGCGATGTTAGCCCACCGGGAAGCTAAGGAAATCGCCATGGGTACGGATGGAAAAATCCGGGTGTTGGTGGATTTATTGGCGAAGCACTATCCGGAAAGAACATTGATTTTTACTGCTGACAATGCCACGGTTTACCGGATTTCCCAGGCTTTTTTGATTCCAGCTATTACCCATCAAACTCCCGTTAAAGAACGCCACGCTATTTTAACTAAGTTTCGTTCAGGGGAGTATAGGACGGTGGTAGCTTCCCATGTGTTGAATGAAGGGGTAGATGTTCCGTCGGCTAGTATTGCAATTATTTTATCAGGAACTGGTTCGGCGAGGGAATATATTCAACGGTTGGGGAGAGTTTTAAGGAAGGGGAAAAATCCCCAGAAGCGAGCGATTTTATACGAGGTGATTGCGGAAAATACTAGTGAAGAAAGGACTTCGGCTCGCAGGAGGGGAGAGGAGGAAAATAAGGGAACCCAGGAGCGGAAGAAAGGTAATTTACGGGTGATTTATGGTCAGGGGAAAGGGAAAACTCAAAAAGCTGCGGAACAATTAGATATCAATTATTCAACTGATAAACTGAACACGGATTCAATGGATGACACTGATGACACGGATGTTTGATAACGCAACAATTAACTCTTAACTCTTAACTCTTAACTCTTAACTCTTAACTCTTGAAATGTTAACCACAGATTTATTGATTCATCGCCAAAATGGAGAACAAATCAATCCCAAAAGAGTCAAAATAGATTCCCAACATTTGCAAATTGCTACTGAATTAATTACTTGTTTTCAAGAAGCGGTAGGTAATACCCAAGGATTGTTAGAACGTCAACTTTTAGACTTAGAAGGTGATACGCCAGATTACAAATTCAAACGGGGTTTAGCTTACATTCTTAAAGGTAGCTTTTCCACCTTTGAAGTAGTCAGTCCCCTAGAACCACCAATGCTAAGGGAACGGGTTTTTACCTTGGCGGCTAAATCATCCCCCAGTCAAGCACAAACTCAAATTACTTTAACAAAAATCGCCGCTGATTTAACCCACGAACTAGAACGGGAAGTATTACCATCCCAGGTAAGTGATGGATTATATGCAGATTTAGCTGAAAATAAAATTCTCACAATTTTTGAGCCACCCACACCCCAAGATTTACTCCATCGATATAACCTATCCCAAGTCCAAGGAATATTTTATAAAGCTAGTCAACTAATTATTAACGCCCATCGCAATGTACCAGGGGAATATAAATTATTATTTCGCTATTTGAAGTTATTTCAATTAATGGCATATATCGAAGGAGATGCGGACCATGGATTTACAATTACCATTGATGGGCCCACCAGCTTATTCCATCCTAGTACGAGATATGGGTTAGCGATCGCTAAATTAATTCCCGCTTTACTGCATGTAACTAAATGGAGTTTAGCAGCTACCTTGCAAGTGAAAGATTTCTACAGCAATACTTGGAAAACTGGACGTTTCACCCTTAATTCCGAGTGTGGCTTAGTTACCCATTACCCCCCTGGAAAACCCTACGATAGTATGATTGAAGCTTCCTTTGCTGATAAGTGGGAAGCCATGAAAACTGAGTGGGTATTAGAAAGGGAAGTGGATTTAGTTCCCATTCCAGGAAGTGTGATGATTCCCGATTTTAGATTAGTACATCCCGATGGGCGTACATTCTTATTAGAAATAATTGGTTATTGGCGACCAGAATATTTACAAAAGAAGTTTTATCAAGTGCGGCGTTCTGGATGTGATAATTTAATTTTGGCAATTTCTGAGAGGTTGAATTTAGATAAAGCCGGGGTGAAGTTGCAAGATGTACCGGCGAGAATTGTTTGGTTTAAAGATAAGTTATTGCCTAAATCTGTTTTAGGTGTAATTCACTGATAATCCCATAATTTTTGCATTGGTTTTTTCTATCTCTCGAAACCTAATGCAAGCGTTTTAGAGCCACTATTTTCGCTGTTCATATTTCATTTTAGAGCTACTTTTCTTGTCAATTAATTCATTATTTATATATTCTCTAACCAAAGGTTGTAGAAAAAAAAGGAAAGCATTTCTCTCAATCAGTCCTTGCTCTTGCAGAGATTCCAAGGCCTGTATAAATTTGTGTGGTGAGATTGGGGGGGATATCTTCTCGCGCAAATCCAAAAATGAAATTGGCTGACAATTCATCGCCAACCATTTAATAATTTGCTTTTTTGTATCTGACAAACACTTAAAATGCTCTTGCAAAATGTCGTGAATATCACCAAAAACCACTATCTTATGGTTTAAAAAATCAGAAATACTGCCGTCAAATAACTGTTGAATTGTATTAAAAGCAATATTTAATGCTAATGGATTACCTGCATAGAGCTGAATTAGTTCCTTCCAATCGGCGATTGAACCGGAGAAGGAGCCATTGTCTTGAAATATTTCCTGTGCTGTTGTTGGCAGTAAGCCTTTGAGTTGCAATACTCTCACTGGTAGTTTTCCTGTCAATCTTTTAACACCTTTGGGCTTTTCCCGACTTGTTAAGAGCAAGCAGCTTTGATGCTGTATTTCTCCTACTTGTCGAAATAGTTGATCGTAACTCTCATAACCCTGACGATGGCTTTGACAATTATAGTTGGGTGCAGCATTGACAACATTATCTACATTATCTAATATCAGCAAACAGCGGCATAATTTGAAATAACTAATCAGCCGTGAAATTCTACCATCTATAGTTTTTGGTAAATTAGTTTCCTGGGCGTTTGAGAATAATTGGAGCAAATCAGCTAGCATATCTTGAATGGGTGGAGGATTGTATAGACTTCGCCAAATAACAAACTCAAACTGCTGCTGAACTTGAGTAGCGAACTTCACCGATAGAGAGGTTTTGCCTATTCCACCCATACCTAAAATTGTCACTAGTCGGCAATGTTCCTGTATAACCCATTTTTCTAGCTTTGCTAACTCTTCTTTACGTCCATAAAAAACAGAGACATCTGGCGCTTTACCCCAATCAATTTGATGTTGGATTCGTTGCAGATTGCTAAATGCTTCATTAGACTGAGGTAGCTGATAATCACTTGGTTCTAACAATAAATTAAACGCCTCAAAGCATTTCTTCAGAGTTCGCTTATCAATTCCGACTTGGCAGCCAAATACTTTCATCAGGGTATTTGCATCCAAGCCAGTGCGTGAGCTCAAGGCCTCTAATGTGTAGTGATTGCCAGAATTTTCTCGACTTTCCGCATCACATTTTGCAGTATGTAGTTTTTGAAATCCTTGGGATGTGAGGATGACACCGCGCTTGCGTCTGCGTCTGTATTTAATTGGTTGTGTATTCATAGTTACTCTCTAAGTTTTGTAGATAAATGCAATTATGGAGTAAGCAATGTAAATACTCGTCTTTTCATAGAAAGGATAATTACTCAACAAATAAAATGTAAATTCCTGTGTACTTGTATTCATTTCTGTTACTAATTTGTTTACATAGAACCCATTTAGTATCTTTTAAATGAGCAAATACAATCGATTGATAAGATTACAGACTCTAGCAGAAAAGGAATTTATCAAACGGTATATTCGTCTTGAACCACAATTAACCTCTTTATTTATATACATTCTTAAGACGAACTCAACACCCAATTTTAAAATTTTAGAGTTAGACCAATTTTTCTGACTCTATTTACCCCATTCAAACAATATCAAAGCCCAAAACACTCAATAAGAAAAAAGTCCGTGTAGGGACAATCTGGATTAGCCATCTTTTATCACTTTCGGAAGAGAATAATTTAGGATGCTTACATCATAAGATTTTTACGAAAAATCTTGATTCCAGGCATTTTGTTACAAAATAAAGGCTCAAACCCCCTACTTATATACAGTTGAAGATTCTGCTTTTATTTTTATTTTCCCAGAGTAACAGAACAGGGTTAGTGTCAAATGCCACTATATGGATAGATTGACTATTCCAATGCTGGGATGGAGCTGTGTAAAATTTTTGTCAATGACGATGATAAAACTCTATCAAAAAAAAATGTAATAACTTTTGTAAAAGCCCAACTTAAACTGAATTTTTTACTACTATGTGCTCTATTTATCTATGAATGAAATACTTGCTGGTTAACATGTCCAGTAATTTTATGACAAGGAATTTTTAACTTTTTTTTTTAAGTTAGTAAACTTCAGTTGAAAAAATTGGATCGAAATTAGATACTGTATGTAATCGCTTAGGGTATCACTTGTGACAGGATTCAGAATACTGATACAAGAACAATTCACCTTTTAGTGTGAAGTGAAACTCCTAGTTTATTGTGTTATGGCTACAATCACTGATGGTAGCAAGAGCTTCCTAAAGTAGGGATTTCTCAACACAAGTTTTACACTGATTGATGAAGTGCTTGTGGAAGCAAAGTCAGCACAGAAGGTTAGTTTATTGTGTTTAATGGTTCTGATATGGCAACTACGACGGCTGGTTTCACCGATATTTCAGCATTACCTGGACTCACATCACTCTGGTCTGAGTCTCAAGGAGATTCTCGCATATGCATCGCTGTTCTGGATGGACCAGTTGACCAGTCTCATCCCTGCTTTGATGGTGCTAACCTCATCAGGCTACCAACCCTTGTCTCGGAGGTTGCTGGCTCTGGGCTAATGTCTGGTCATGGGACACACATTACTAGTACTATTTTTGGTCAACACGACAGTCCTGTCACTGGGATTGCACCAGGTTGTCGCGGACTGGTTGTTCCCGTGTTTTCAGATAACCAAAGGGGAAAACTTTCTCAGATGGATCTAGCACGAGCCATTAACCAAGCTGTCGAACAGGGTGCCCATGTCATTAACATTAGTGGTGGTCAACTGAGTCAATCTGGTGAAGCTGACCCCATGCTAGTAAACGCAGTTCGTTTCTGTAATGACGAAGGTGTTCTGATTGTTGCGGCTGCGGGAAATGATGCCTGTGAATGTCTCCATGTTCCGGCTGCTTTACCCTCAGTACTCGCTATAGGTGCGATGAATGCCCAAGGATTGCCCATCGATTTTAGTAACTGGGGTGATATGTATCAAAATCAAGGCATCCTTGCTCCGGGTGAAAATATATTAGGGGCAGAACCGGGTGGTGAAACTGCCCTGAGGAGTGGAACTAGCTTTGCAACTCCGATAGTGTCAGGAATTATTGCTCTGCTGCTTAGTCTCCAGCTAGCACGTGGAGAAAAACCTAATCCCCATGCTATCCGTGAAGCTATCCTCAAAAGTGCTTTGCCTTGTAATCCAGAAGTTACTGCTGATTGCCGTCGCTTTTTAGCAGGAAGTCTCAATATACCAGGGGCCTATGCCCTGATTACAGAAGGAGGAAGAGAAGAAGTGTCAGACAATGAAGAAGTAATGATTCAACCTAGTGAATTTATCAGCATTGGTCAAGAAGAAACTAATCAGATAAATGACGTAGAAAATATCCAAAGCCCAGAAGAATCCGTAAACCAGCCGTCATCTGTTGGTGTGCAGGCGGCGTCAGCATCAACTCCAACAACTGTTCAGAACTCAGGAAATACAATGACTGTCACCCCAAACCAAGTATCAACTTCGTCTGTGACTCCCAGTAATGTAGTTACTTCTGGAAATTGTGGTTGTGAAAGTGGAACAGTTCCATCGTCCGTCATGCCTAGTAATATGTCAAAGTCTCCAGTTTATGCCCTGGGAGTAATTGGTTATGACTTCGGCACAGAAGCACGTCGAGATAGCTTTAAACAGCTTATGCCCATGGTGTGGTCAGATAATGGTATGCCTGTGACTACGCCAAAAGTCTCAGCTGATGCAATTGCAATTCCAGCTAATCCCTACGATGCTAGACAGATGGCACGTTATCTAGAAACAAATATTTCAGAGGCGGCATCACTGATTTGGACGCTAAATCTGGAATTAACACCCATTTATGCCATTGAGCCTCAAGCTCCCTTTGCTTTAGCAGTTTATCAATATCTTCAAGAGTTTCTCGCCGATCAAGTTGTAGGCAAAGAGGATGACAATTACATTGAGCGAGTTGCTATACCAGGAGTTTTGACGGGTAGAACTGTCACCCTATTTTCTGGTCAGGTTGTTCCTATTATTGAACCATTAAATACTCGTGGGATGTACGGTTGGAAAGTTAACGAGTTAGTTAATGGAGTATTGGATACAATCAAAGGTCAGAATCCACCACCGGATCTTACCCCTGAGCAAGAGGATCAGATTGAGTATTCTCTGAGGAATTTCTTGATGCGGATTTACTACGATCTTCGTAATCTTGGAGTAACTTCGTCAGAACGGGCACAAAATTTTGCCTCGACTAATATCTTTCAATATGCTGATTCCTTAGTTAATGTATTGATGAACCAAAGTCGTTCATGGGCAGTCTCTGGGGAGCCCAAAGCAGTGACTATGCAATTAGACTCCTTTGAAGTAGAACGAAGCCCCTTCTGTCGGAAAGATTCAGACTGCTGGGATGTCAAGATCAAGTTTTTTGACCCAGAAAATGATCGACGTGCGAAAAGAGTTCTGCGCTACACCATTGATGTCAGCGATACCATGCCAGTGACATTGGGTCAATTCAGAATATGGGATGTTGCCGACTAAAATTGTAAATCTGTAAACCAAGTAATTAAATTAGGATAACTCATCATGAAACTGTCAAAACAATCTAAATTCCCGAAGCAAGTTGCACCCGTTCAGCGTCCTTCTACTTCATCTGTAATATCCAATCAGCATGGAATGGAAGCGAGTAATTTCAATCATGTTGAATCTAGTGGAATCTTTGAAATTCTCAAGACCTTAAACTAATACCAAAATCAGAATTGAATTGGTCTGTATTAAATACAGACCACTAACAACTAAAAGAAATAATAACCATGAAACTTCCCATTCAATCTGCACCAGTAATACGAACAAATTTGATTAAACCTCATGCTGTAGTTGATCTAATTCATGCCTCTACAGAACAATTGTTGGAACTAAAAGTGGATCTACAAAGTGGTGCAAATTATAATGATCCAATGAGATTCTTAATGTCAGCAGACTACAGTGGATGTCATTTATTTTCTGCAAACTCAATGGCAATATGTCTAGCAGGCAGTGGATTATTTTAGTTAAGATTTACGCACCCGTTAGAAGAAATCAGGTGTTTAGAATTGCAACTTTGTAAGAAGTCCTTCGGGTTGCACCACTTGCTTCAAACCAAGAAAAATATCCAATGTAGTATCTTACTGCTGCGCGTTTATGTAACCTATTAATGACTCTGCTTACATCGTCTATGTGTAAATCTTGTAAGTGTTAAATATTTCTCCTAGTCGCTAATAAGTCTGAGTCTGAATCATTTGATTAATGATGAGAAAAGAGAGAAATAATCATGGTAAATAAAATAGATCAAGTACCGAATCAATCAAAAAAAGAAGCTCCAGAAACAATCTCTAAAATATCTAAAGAGTTCTTGAAATACATTGATGATTTAAAAGGGCATATCACGGTTTCAAAAAAACTGCTACCAGAGGAAAAAATTAGAGAAAAAACATTGCATTGTCTAACAAACATAGAAAATTACATAGAAAGTCACATTGACGATTCTGAAAACCTATTAAAGTTAGATGAGCAAAAATTTAATGAGGATATGAAAGCAATACTTGAGGAGAATAATTCAATGGATATTGTGAGTATATTAGAGAAGATGGACAAGAAAATAGCGAAAGATAAAAAAGCGGAGCTACTATTGAATGATGAAGTAAATCATTACTTAATTAAAGTATTGAGTATTGGAACACCCCAACGCCAAATAGGAAGAATATGGGCTTAAATTGAGGTATTCAATGAGGTTAATTAACTACTGAATCTAAGAAAAATTAATCTCTTTTGAATTTAATTCATAAACATTAGAAATAAATTGAATAGACCCCAAAAAGTACTGTAAGTAAGGAGAAAAAACATGACAATTCATATCCAGGCTGGACACGTACCGCGAAATTAGCAGTAAGTGTTCGGCAAATAGTCAAGTAAGAAAAAGGAAGAAACCATGAAACCATCGAAACTACCAATCCAAGCTGCACCCGTTGAGCGCACTATTACTGGTGCTCCAATGTCAACTGAAGGTGGCAATAGTGTTGAAGCCTCTGGAATTTTGGACACACTTAAAACAATAGGACGGGCTGCACTTCCAATTGCGACTCAGTTACTAGGTTAATATAGCGATCTTCTTCGCTATTGAAATTTAAAACCCATGCCTAGCAATAGCATCTTGCTAACCAGGTAAGTAGTGCTATGTGCTAGGCAAAAAACCAAACAACAAAAGGAGAAAAATCATGAAACCATCAAAACTACCGATCCAAGCTGCACCCGTTGAGCGCACTATTACTGGTGCTCCAATGTCAACTGAAGGTGGCAATAGTGTTGAAGCCTCTGGAATTTGGGACACACTTAAAACAATAGGACGGACTGCACTTCCAATTGCGACTCAGTTACTAGGTTAATATAGCGATCTTCTTCGCTATTGAAATTTAAAGCCCATGCCTAGCAATAGCATCTTGCTAACCAGGTAAGTAGTGCTATGTGTTAGGCAAAAAACCAAACAACAAAAGGAGAAAAACCATGAAACCATCGAAACTACCAATCCAAGCTGCACCTGTTGAACGTACTATTACTGGTGCTTTAATGTCAAGTGGCAATGGTGTTGAAGCCTCTGGAATTTTGGACACAATTGGAGATATTGCTAAAGTAGCTGCTCCAATTGCTGCTCCAATTCTAGGAAGCTTGATATAATTCTGACCAAGGTATCTCAACTTACCTTATACCATTTCTCTCAATGATGACTACAGATAAACTTTCCCTTGTACCCTGCCTGCACTTTGCTCCTCTACTATCTATCTGTAGCCTTATTTTGGAGAATTGGTATTACTAGGGAGCATCCCAATTTTTCAAAAATATGTTGTAGTGGGAGCATCTTGCTCCCTTGACATCAAACGTGGGCAAGATGCCCGCACTACAAATTTAAACATTTGGGATGCTCCCCCTTACTAATTGGAGTTTAGACTATTTTCACCAATCAAACCACCAAACCCTTATCCAAAAAGGCTTTGATGATTTATCGATTGTCTTGGGATCTGAAATCTAAAATGCTTGCTACATAGGGGTTATAGTCTGTAAAAAAGAATTTAGTCTAAACCCCAGTTACTAACAGACTCTAGCAAAACCACTTCATCAGTGGTCTAAACTAAGCAACCACTGATGAAGTCCAACATATCTCAGAATAGCGGTAATTTTTTTAAGAGGATATTTGGAAATTTTAATTTAATACTTACCTAGCGATGTTTATGTTGCTGCAACACAAATAAAATCCTTATTTTGCGGATTCAAAACCTTAATTTGGCCTTAGTCCGCTTAAGCAGACTCAAGATTGTGTAGTAGGCAATCATATTCACCAAATGCTGTCCAAATATCCTCATAAGAAGTTAATCTTTAGGGTGTCAGAATGAGTACTACTTCCTTACCCGTTGAATATATCTCTGATACTGCCTTTTTGACAGCACTCTATCGGGCAATGGAGAGCGATCGCCCAGATGCTCATTTTCAAGATCCCTATGCGCGAATTTTAGCTGGAGAGCGTGGAGAACAGCTTGCAAAAGCAATGCCAAAAGGAAATTCTGTGGCGACAGGTTGTGCAGTACGTACTTATGTAATTGATGAATTAATCCTGCGGACTGTTGAGGGAAATGGGATTGATACAGTCTTAAATATAGGAGCTGGACTAGATACAAGACCCTATCGACTACCTTTACCGAATTCACTCCATTGGTTTGAAAGTGATTTGCCAATTGTTCTGGCATACAAAGCAGACAAACTCCCTAAGGTGCAGCCAGTGTGTAACCTCAAATCCCTTCCGTTGGATTTGACTGATGCAATTGCTAGGCAAACAGTCTTCCGACATATCGGTACAGTGGCAAAATGGGGGTTTGTATTTACTGAAGGGCTTTTGATTTATATGACTCGCGAACAAGTCGCTACCTTAGCTCTGGATTTGCACGCACAGCCACAGTTTCTTTGGTGGCTCACAGATCTGAGTTCACCTATAGGATTACAACAAATACACAAAAGCTTAGGTGGGACAACTACTGCTGGTGAAGTCAAGATGCAATTTGCTCCCGAAGAAGGAACCGATTTTTTCCGGCAATACGGTTGGAAAGCCATCGAGTTTCGTTCTTTCTTTGAAGAAGCGCAGCGCTTGAAGCGGGGAGCATTGCCTGAAGGGTTTATAGCTCAACTCTCCCAGAAAAATTGGGAAATTTTACGCCAGATGTCTGGCTTTGTACTGATGATGCGAACGGAACTGTAGATAGGGCTTACAACAAAAAGTCTTTTGGTGGAGGTAGGGAATAGGCAATAAGCAATAGTTACAGCCTCTTTGCTTCTTGCTTCAAAGCCGTTAGAGGCCCGGTTTCTTGATCGAGGCTTCGGTTGGTTGGCTCTCGGTCTAGAGGACAGCCTATACCAATATCCAGTTCCTGTTTCTTTATAGAAGTGGGTTGTTATCACTCTTGATCCTAAAACAATCGCTAATCTTTGCTTTAAACATTTAAGGAGATCAGTCAATGACTTTACACCATCAGATTGCAACTTTCATGTTGGCGCTATTGTTAGCTGTCGGTTCGCTAGCAGCACCAGCATACGCATCTGAAAATTTCACTTTGACCCCTACCCACAGAGATAAGACTATAACCGGGTACAACAGCGTAAAAGTACGTTCTGCCAACCCTGGCGCACAAGTTACGATAGCTTCCGGTGAATTGTTACGGACATATAGAGTTAGTACTGGTAGTGGATGTAAGATTGGTATTCCCAGCACAGGTGAACGAGCTGGGATAAACTACACAATCATCTCTAATCCCCAGGGAAATGTCACAGGTCTTTTACCGGCACCGACAACATTAACATCTTGTGAACAAGCTTAGTAGTGCGAGCGACACTCTGGTAGGTTGGGTAAAACAATAATGTGGAACCTAATATCTCCCTAGCTTTGCCCTATCTAATAATTTCTTGCAGGCGGACGCGAAGGTTAGACGATCTGGCTTTCTCGAAAGTTGGCCTCGCGCCGCTGAAGATAGTCGTTATATCTAAAATTCTAATAATGGCTAATGAAGGATGTTTATATGCTGCGATCGCCTTAACTTTGATTGAACTATCAGTATTGTCTCGTCAATGCTTAGAACGAAGAATTCCAGAAGTACAAATATTAAAATCTGAAATTGATGCTTGGCAGTTACAACGCAATCAAGAACGTGCAACTGTAAACTGGTGTTTTAAAACTATAGACGCTAGACATAAATTTGAACGATTTTATCCAACTATTTAACCCCGCAAAGTTCGCTTGGCAGACTACTAGGGCATGTCATCAATTAAGCTAAATAACAGTGGCAGCAAGATAAATTGCGCCGGGAAAGTTTATTGCTCGCTTATCATAACGTGTAGCGATGCAGAAGCTGCCACCTTCGGTGAACGCTCGATATTGTTTAAGTTGGGCAAAGAAATTTTCAATTAAATGTCGTTCTTTATACAAGTATTTATCATATTCACGCTGGAAAACACGCTTGCGTTTAGGCGGAATCACCACCGCCTTGCCCTTTTGTTCAAGTCGTTCAATCACATGCTCATGAGCAATGAATCAACATCAACCAGAAAACAATAAAAGTCTTTGGGCTTCCTTATCTGAGGAGATAAAGAAAACTCCAGAATGGCTTGATGTGGAGCATCCAGACTTTCCTAAATATTTTTCTATAGCTGTTTATGACGAGAACGGAAACGTTGTGCGCTGGTGGGAGAGGTTGCCAGAACATATGAGACTACCTCCACCGTTGTAATGAACAAAAACTTTCAAGCAAAAAAATGAACAAGCATCCCAAGACCTCCCATTTACCTAAACAAAAGCCCTCCTGGAATAATCTTCCAACTAAAGCTGCAAGAGTTTCCGAGAAATTCCTGCCGGAAGTCTTGGAGTATGCCCGGATACGCGATTGTTCTGGTTAACAGGTGCTTAGAGACCGGAGAACAACAGGCCGCCAATAAAATTTGTTTTGACTTTACTGACCAACTTTGGCTACCAAGTAAATGGGAGTTGAATATAGCGGTTTTCAGTTGAGTAGAATACAAGCACGGCAAAATAGTACCAGGTGTGTATCAATGATATTTTTATGAAAGCTTACGACCAAGACCTACGCCAAAAAATTATTAATGCTTTTCGTAATAGAGAAGGTTCGTATAGAGAACTTGCCAAACGTTTTCATGTAAGTCTCAGTTTTATACAAAGATTAATAGGTCGTTATTTAGATACAGGAAGTATAGAACCATTGCCACATAGAAGTGGTAATTCAGCCAAAATAAAATCAGAACATCATCCGATTTTAAAAAAATTGGTAGAAGAAAATAATGGTGCGACCTTAGAAGAATTATGCGTAAAAATGGAGCAAAAAACTCAGATAAAAATTAGCCGTTCAGGTATGTATAGAACATTAGCAAAACTTCAAATAACCCGAAAAAAAAACCTTTCATGCCGCAGAGAAAGACACGGAAATAGTAAAAAAATTTAGACAAGAGTATTGGAAACTCATCCGTACATTTGACCTGGATAATTTAGTCTTTATTGATGGGTCAGGAGTAAATATAGCAATGAATAGTCTCCATACACGGTCTCTAAAGGATCAAAGAGCGCATGGTTCACGTCCGGACAAGCGTGGTAAAAATGTAACAATAATTGGGGCATTCGCGTTTGCGTAGCGTGCGCTTTGCGCTCAACGTGTCCGAAGGACTCTCGCCTTGCGAGGTATTGTTGGTGCTATGAGTTTTAAAGGTGGAAATGATAGAAACGCATTTGAAACCTATGTAAATAAAGTTTTAGTGCCCAATTTATGGAAGGGAGCTTGTGTAGTTATGGATAAATTTAGCTCTCACAAAGTAGTAGGAATTAAAGAAGCTATAGAATCTGTGGGCGCTCATCTAATTTATTTCTCGCCTCCCAACACCAGACTTTTCTCCAATAGAAAATTTTTGGTCAAAAGTTAAAGAATTTTTGCGTTCACAAGAAACCAGAATTTATTCAGATTTGGATAAAGCTATTACACAGGCTTTTGAAACTGTCAGTTTAAGTGATATTTTTGGTTGGTTTCAATACTGTGGTTACTGTATTCCATGCAACTGAAAACCGCTATATTTATTGTTGGGGATTGTGAATGGTATAGCTGTAGCCATTTTGATTAGGACATTGAAATGGGTATAACCAAGTGGAGAATATTGAAATCTACGTCCTAACTTACCTGGCTATGGCTATATAAACCCAAACATGAGTATACACAGCAATCAGGTGATGAGGAAGCAAGTAAATGAATCAGCATCCAGAAAACAACGCACAAAAACTTGTGTGTGCGATCACAACAATCTAAATGAAAGAAGCTCCTAGCACCAGGACTCTTTGTATCTGCACTACTGGAACATTGATTTCGGTTATCTTCGATTTTTTAGAGTGTGTCATCAATTAGCCGTATATCCCTGACGAGCTGTGGATTCTGGGTTGCAGATGTATTTTGAACTGATCGCACCTAAACCCTTGTCCTGAAAGGGTTATAGATTTAATTGATGACACGCCCTAGATGCAAGTATTTTAGTTTGAAAATCCTAATTCCCTTGTTGCATTACTTTATTTTCCGTCTGAGTCAAGCTTTTCGTGGCTGCATTAGACTTCACATTTACAGTCGGTACAATCACGGAAGATGAATTAGAATCTTTATTCGCTGGTGTAGTTGGTACAACCACAGAACCCTTAGCGGGTTTTGGAGAAGGTTGGGATTTAGATTTTGATTTAGCTGGAGAAGTTTTACGTTGATCCCTAATTTGACGCAATTTATCTACCAAAGATGGAGGATTAGAAGGTTTAGGAGTTTTGATTTTTGTTTCTGTTTGTGTTTTTTCCTGTACAGAATCTTGCGAATTCTTTTTCGGTGAAACTTTCGGTGATGTCTGACGAATATCACGGGTGGAATTTTTTCGACCGGACTTCCGTCTGCGTCTCCGGCGTACATTAGATTTAGGCACTGGTGGCTTAGTTGCAGAATCCTCCGTCGCTTGGGAAGATGGAGTTGTTTGAGCCGGAAGCATTTTCTCCCCAAAAGTACTTTGAACTGGCTGTTCTACCACTGGTTGGGAAGCTGGTTCCCTAAAAGATGAAAACAACATACTAGTAGCCCCAAACCCTGCTGTAGCGGCTAAAACAGCTATTCCCACACCCATGAAAATTTTTGGCGATCCCTTTGGTAAACCAACTTTTTTGGGAGAAGATAATTTATTTGCGGGTTGTTTTTGTGGACTAAATTGTTGATTCTGACTAGCTTTGGGGGGAATTGATGTCTGTGGTGGAGCTTTGGCAGCCTGCTCCAAGGATAAATTAATGGTAGATACCGCACTAGTCGGTATTGGTTGAGTGACTGAAACCCCAACCTGGGCACCAGGTAATAAATGTAACCAGTCTGCCACCGTTTGGGGGCGGAAACGCGCTTCTACAGCCATACCCCGCATCACAGCTTGATTGACAGCTGCAGTGAGATGGGGTTGGAGTTCGCGGGGGGAGGCGATTTGTTCGCGATCGCGCAATAATGCTGGTATGGGGATTTGTGCTGTCAGTAATGCATATAGGGTAGCTGCCAAGCCGTACACATCTGTGGCGGGGGTACGGGGTGCTTGAGAAAGGTACTGTTCTATGGGAGAATAACCTTCAGACACAATTCCTGTATGGGTTTGCTTGGCACCACTGTTAAATTCCCTGGCGATGCCAAAGTCAATCAGTACTACCTCTTGGGTTCCTTCACGGAGAATAATGTTATCCGGTTTGATATCCCGGTGTAGCAAAG
>JAAUYD010153673.1_pt1 | contig 22848 bp, 17 predicted proteins | sample 7278101 | NCBI WGS metagenome assembly JAAUYD01 (sample SAMN14350128, study PRJNA611818) | marine sediment metagenome | isolation source: surface marine sediment (0.6m) | place: French Polynesia: Moorea | collected 2018-08
ATTACTTATTACTTATTACTTATTACTTATTACTTATTACTTATTACTTATTACTTATTACTTATTACTTATTACTTATTACTTATTACTTATTACTTATTACTTACACTTCTGGGCGAGATAAATTAATACTTGGATTGGGGATCGCTAATTTTTGCTTTAAAACTAACAAAATAAAAGCGGCATTTCCCAATAAATAGCGTTTCCATAAACGACGGGGTTCTGCAAACAAACGGAAAAGCCATTCTAGTCCTGTTTTTTGCATTAACTTTGGTGCCCTTTGCACTACCCCAGCAACTAACTCAAAGCTAACCCCTATACCAATAGACATGGGAACCCCAAGCTTGAGGTAATTCTCATATATCCAATACTCTTGTTTGGGAGAACCCAAGCCAACAAAAAGAATATCGGGTGCTGCTGCTGCAACCGCTGAGTTAATTTGTTGTAACTCCGTGGGATCTGACTCGAACCCATAGGGAGGGCAATAGGTACCAACTATATTCAGGTTAGGGTGTCTTGCTTTCAATACCTGGGCAGCTTTATCAGCAGCTTGGGGACGGCCACCTAACATAAAAACTTTCAGCCCTTTTTGAGTACTAATTTGGCATAACCGCTCGAATAAATCAGTTCCATTAACTCGACCTGATAAGGGAGTGTTAAACAGCTTTGCTGCCCATAAAAGAGGAACCCCATCGGGTACTGCTAGAAAAGCTTGGCGATATATTTCACGGAAACGAGCATCGCTTTGTAATGTCACAATATGCTGGGCATTGGGTGTGACAACATATTGAGGAGTCTTTTTCTCAACTACATGATTGGTGATTAACTCTACAACCCGATCGAATGAGTATCTATCAACTTGAATATTGCAGATATTGATTTTATTTAAATATTGCATGATTTTTTTCGGTGATAACTGATATTGGTTCTATAGGGTAAGATGCTTAGGTGTATATTTTTAATTCGCCAATAGTTGCTGGATTGAGAATCCGAATCCCAAATTATTGCGAATAACAAAGAAAGAAATTAGTACCCCCATAAAAAAGACTGTGGATGCCATATCTTGGGTGAAACAAAGGAGTTTTTCTCGCCAAAGACCATACAAATTTGTAATGTATAGTGGTAAATCGCTCAATGCGATCGCAATTACTGCCCCGACTACGCCAAACTTTTGAAACAAAAAAGGTACGGCTATGGCAATAATGACGAATCGAGCAAAATTACTTTGAGCAGAATACAGGGGTTTGCCCAGTGCTAATAAGGCAGGACTAATAGTATAAAAAAGTAGGGAAAACCACATTCCACAGCAGAGAATTGGCATCATCCAGCCAGCATCAATATATCTATCGTCATAGAGGAAAGATACAGCTAAATCCCCCGTATTAACTAGGAATGCTAATAAGAATGCGAACCCAATTAATAATATTCGTCGCTGGGGAATGATTTTTTCTCGTAAAATATGTCTTGGTAAATCAGATTGTTTGGCAATAGCAGGAAAAATAACTTTATTACTCAATACTTTAATTGTTTCTCGCGGTATACTTGCCAAGGTATAAGCGATGATATACACCCCTAACATTCTAAAAGATAGCAGTTTGCCTAAAATAATGTAGTCAGCTTGTTCGGCTGCAAACATAAATCCTGATGCCAAAAACATCCATTTACCAAAGGACAAAATCTCTTTGACGGCATTTCTATCCCATTTAAACCGATTAGAATATTTGGGAATTAACCAATAACTACTAATTAATTTGTATACCCCTTGAATTAAAGTTCCAAAAGCTAATGTCCAAATACTGGGGTATAGCCAAACCAGAAAAATTAGTGTAGAAAAATAAGCAAATTGTAAAATTACTTCATATAAAGAAAGCTTACCCAACTCCATACGTCGTTGGAGTGTATGTATACTAGTAGAACTAAATCCTGACAATATTGAATATAAAAATACAATCGGGATTAGCCACTGTAACCGTTGATCCCCATAAAAATGTGCCAGGGGAAAGCTAATTAGCAGACAAATAAACCAAATGAAAAAACCACGAATTACCTGTAAAGTCCACGCTGTATTTAAAAAACTTTCTTCATCTCCTCTTTTACTATTAACAATATTTTGACCAATACCAATATCTGAGAATAACTCTAAACCCATACGTAGGGTGTTGACAAAAGCCATCAAACCAAAAAACTCTGGCTGTAATAAACGAGTCAGGACTAAATTATTACCAAATCTTAGTAGATAAGTACCTCCAAAACCAATCAGAGTCCAGATGGCTCCACGGATAGCCAATTGTTTTACGGTTCTCATAAGTTATTCTATTTTGGATAAATTTATGCATCTTGTTTGCACCCTGATTCAAGCACTGAACTGACAACTGTTTAACCGAACATAATATTAATTCAAAATCAACAACGGATTATCTGTTTTTCAAAATCTAAAATCACCAACGGATTATCTATTAGATATTGTTGCTTTGTTTGTGCCATTTGATTTATTTGTCTTCAGTAAGAGATGTTCTGGTATCAGGTTAGGATTGAGAATATCTGGCTGAGATTGATAATCTGGACGAATGGGTTCGATACGACCTTGTAAGGCACTATTCATTACCTGATATAACCAGGAAACTTCATAGCGGATGTTAAATTCGTCCTGGACTTTTTGTCGGGCGTTGGTACCAAATAAGGCTCTGACTTCAGGATTATTTAGTAATATATCTATATGTTCAGATAAAGAAGCAGGGTCTCCCGGTGGGACGAGGTAGCCGTTGATTTTATGCTCAACTAGCTCGCTAATACCAGCAATTTGGGTTGCAACTACAGGGACACCTGCTGCCATTGCTTCCATTAATACTACTGGTAATCCCTCTGCAAAGCTCGACATGACGAAAATGTCTGTTTGCTGGAGATATTCTCTGACCTCTGTTTGGGATTTGGCACCCACGTAATTAACATTTTGACTCAAACCTAACTGGACGGTCTTTTTTTCTAGCTGTGTCCGTTCTGGCCCATCGCCAATGACTGTTAATAAAATATCCGGGTATTTTTTTTGTAATGTTACTAAACTTTCTAGTAGTATGGGCAACCCTTTAGCAGCAGCTAGCCTACCTACGAATAGTAGGCGCTTTCCTTGTCCCTTGTGGGTGACTGGTTTAAAAAAACTTGGGTCAATACCACAATGAACGATATGCATTCGTTGCCATTTTTCTGGGGTTGCAAATATCATACCCTGACTACGGGCAAAATTACTGATGCAACAGACAAATAATGCTCGTTTGATTTTTTCATCCAGTCGCCATTGATATGGTCTAAAAAAAATGTAGGATCCGTGTAATGTGAAACTGTATGTAAATCCTTGCATTGCCGCAGCTAGCATGGCGACTGTGCCGCTGGCTTCGGCAATGTGATTGTGGAGGTGGGTGATTTTTCTGGCTTTGATTTGTTGAGCCAGGATACCGGCTTCCAAAAAGTAAAATAGCTGATACAGCCCACCTTTTAATCCTGGTTGACTAGTAGAACAAGCCAGCTTGATGGCTTGTAAGTATTTCCGGGGTGAGGTTAATAGTAACCCCACATGGGTCAATAGTAAATTGAGGGGATGGACAGGAAGAATATAGAAAGTGCGATCGCGTTCTTGTTTTTGTTCTTCCCCCACCATGTGGTTGTCCCCAGTGCGACGAATGGAGAATGTTTGTACATCTGCACCCATTTCCCGCATGGTTCTGACTTCCCGTTGGATAAAGGTGTCTGTTACCCTGGGATACTCACCAGTTAAGTAGGCAATCCGCATAAGCTCTCCTCGACAATTTCCTTGGTGTCTTTTCGTGATGGGGAAGATACTTGCAATAAGTCATCGTTACTGCTGATGCGAGCCAGGGCTGCATCTAAGGAATATTCAGGTTGCCAATTTAAAATTTGTTTGGCGCGATGGTTACTGAAGCGAAAATGCTTGAACCTAGCATCGAGTATGACTGGGTTAAATATACCAGGCAATCGTGCTTGCCCTTGCAAGAAAGTTTTGTTGTATTTCCAAAACATCCAAGCAATGCTACGCATTAATGTCCAATTGATGGGGATTGTTTTGGGTATAGCCAGGGCATATTGCTTTAATTTCTTGACATATGTCCTTTGATTGGGCAATTTATCATCGACGATGTTGATAATTTGACCAATGGCTTGGGGACGTTCCCCAGCACAAATAATGGCATCTGCACAATTCTCGATATATGTCAAGGGCATGGTGGCATAACCGCCAATTCGCAACCAGAGGTTGTCAGTTAATTGACCTCCGAGTAAGGTACTCCAAATGTTATCTTTTCCATATATGAGTCCGGGACGAATGGTTGTGACTTGTGAATTCTGGTGGTTTTGCTGAAATTCCTGGACAAGTTCTTCTTGAATTAATTTGGTTTGGGTGTACCCGTCCCGTTCTGAGGGGTCGGGTTCTATGGCAGAATCTTCTGTAAGTGTGGTTCGGGATGGAATACGCAGGTAGTCGTAGACGCAAAATGTACTAATGTTAATTAAACGCATGACATTTGCTTCCACCATGGCATCGAGTAAGTTCTCTGTGGTAATTACTGTGCCTGCAAATCGGGTGTAGAAGTCCCCATCCTTGGCCGCAGCTAGATGAATCACTGCATCTACCCCTTGGAGGGCATCAACAATACCTGCTTTGCGCCGTAAGTCGATCCGGGCTAGTTCTACTGCTGGATGATTGAACCAAGGTAGTTTGTTCGGGTTGCTAGATGGACGTACTACTGCCCTTACTTGGTGTCCTTTTCGCAGTGCTTGGGCAACTACATACTGTCCCACGAAACCAGAAGCACCTGTAATTAGAAATTTCATTCAGTTATTAACCTCATGGAATGGTAGTTTTGATTTGTATGATTTCGGGAGAATTACTCCTATCTCGCCCAAAGATTACTGATTAAAAAACCGCAGAGGCGCAGAGGGCGCAGAGAATAGAGAGATGGAGGAAATAGGTAATCTTAGGGACTGACAATTTTTCAAGTATCCTATCTTTCTTGTGGGATGGGCTTCTAGCCCGTCCACATCAGCAGGCAGGCAGGATGCCTACCCCACAATGGAATAATTTATTTTTTGGTGTTCCCTTATACCACTCAAGGGAGTAGTTTAAATGCCAAAATCTAAAATCTTCCTGTTTCTAAAAGTAATTTATTTACTAACCGATTAGTACGCTCCATGTCTTCAAAACTAATGGGTGGGGTTTTCCCTTCAATCAGTGCTTCATAGGTTCTATCTAAGAGCCGATGTAGTCCTTCGTAGGGGGTTTTTTGCATGATTTTGTTACGAAAATTGATAAATGTTGACCCCATCAAATCCCACCCATTGACAAAATGATTGATGATGGGGGATAGTACCTTTCCAGCTCGGGGAATCACACAACGCAAATATGGCTGGAATAAATCCGTTTCTGCATAACCTTCTGAACCCCGGACTATGACACTAAATGTCGAGGGTAAGGTGTGACTACTAAAGCGAATGCGAGCATGGGCTGAATTGCCAATGGCGATCGCATCTAGGTCATCATATTTGAATAATTCTCCACCACCATGGTTGCTCCAAGCGGCACTGACTCGCTCAAAATCCGGTATAAAACGTACCACGAGGGAGCATAGGTGGGTGATGAAGTCGTGAACTACACCAGCGGGAAGTTTATGAATTGGGTTGGGTAAATTTTCGTCAGCAAAGGCTCCTCCATCGCGTACGGGTAGGGCTATTCTGACTTCAACTTCCTGAATTTCCCCCAGGGTACCTGCTTCTACTAAGTCACTAATGGTGAGGATTTTTTCATTAAAGCAGTAGTTCTGATTTTCCAGTAACCAGCACCTATTTGACTGGGCTAAATGCCAAAGTTCTTGAAATTCGTCATAGCTTGGTGCCATGGGCTTTTCACAAAATACATGCACCCGAGCTTCTAAACAATCTTTGGCAATCTGCTTGTGGGTATGGGGAGGGGTGAGAATATGGACAATATCAGGCTTGACCTCAAACAACATTCGCCGATAATCAGTGTAGGTCGAGCTAGCACCAAATTGCTGGGCTGCATACTTGGCAGATGCCCTAGACAAGTCGCAAACACTAACTAAATTGGCCCGTTGTGATGTTGACAAAAAGGTAAGATGTTCTTTGGAAATTGCTCCTGTACCAATGACTGCGGATTTAAGTTTAGTTCCCATTCCTAGTTTTCCTAATCAAATAATTTAGCTAAATTCTTGTCAATAAATACCCTAATTAACTGCTAGAAAGCACACCTTTATATTCCACAATTGTGCTTTGGCGTTTCAATAATCGTAAAATATGAAATTTAATTTGCCCTTGTACCATGGGGAATTTATCAATCACACAAAATAGGGCATAAAACATGGCAGTTTGGCGATCGCAACCTCTAAGATAGATCATCCTATATACTCGGTAAAACAAGTAACCATAAGCTGCTATGAGTAATACCAAACTCAATCCTTTGGTTGGCCATAGGGCGATGGCGGCTAGTAAGGGTAAAATTAAGCCCCATATCCAGATGCGGCGACTTTCTTTGACCCAGTGGCGCTCGGGACTACGACCATGTAACCAAACACCCTCTGCATAGCCATAACCACTGCGGAGCGTTCGCTTCCACCATTGATTAAAATGGGTGATATGGGCATCGTGCCTGGTCATTTCGGTGTTAATGCGTAGAATTTTACCACCATTACGACGCAAACGTATACATAATTCTGGTTCTTCCCCTGCAATCAATTTGGGATTAAATCCTCCAACCTGTTTTAATGCCTCCACTCGCATCATTGAGTCACCACCACAGTAGTCAGCCTCGCCGATGGGGGTATTCCATTCCACATCACACAGGAGGTTATATACGGAGTCATGGGGAAATTCTTCCCTACGCCGGCCGCATACTACCGCAACTTGGGGCTGTTTAATTAGCTCATTGACTGCATTTTCCAACCATCCCTCTACAATCAGACAATCTCCATCGACAAACTGGACGAACTCAATATCAGGTCTATTTTGTAACAAGTATTCTAACCCTGCATTTCTCCCCCGGGCAGCGGTAAAGGGGATAGATAAATCTAGTTCGACAACAGCCACACCCAAGGAATGGGCTAATTCTACACTACCATCTGTAGATCCAGAATCAACATAAACAACGGTGTTTCCTGGTGCGATGGCGGATAGTAGACATTTTTTCAGGCGCTCGCCTTCATTTCTGCCAATAATAACAATTCCAATAGAATGCAAAGCTAGACCTCTTAAATTGATATTGATTTACAAAAACAAAATTTTAAATTAATTTCAATTAACTAATATCTAAAGATTTTCAGAGAGAAAATTGTCGATTTGATGAATCATTTTTATTTATCATTACAACAACTGTGACATATAAAATCCAAATTAGACTTCCTGGACTGAGTAAATAACTCTCTGTAAGGTTATTCATCCCTAGATAAGAAAGATAAGCTAATGGCCAAAAGTGTTCTGTTTTTTTAGTTTCATAAGCTAATTTTAAGGCTTTGGCCAAAGTTATCAAATAATTCAGGAGAAAAAGTGAGAAACCAATTAAACCGATATCAAGTGATAAATCAAGCCAACCATTGTGGCCACCTGATGGAATCCAACCAGATGCTATTACTTGACCAACTTCAATTGGATGTGGACTTTCAGGTGCCCAAAATGCTCTTAGTCCATAACCAAGTAATGGTCTGGACATTAATTTTTTTATCATCATACCCCACATTGGTGTGCGTCCAGTCAAAGTTGGATCTCTTCCTAAACTAGTCAATATTTCGCCCCAATAATTTAAAACTAATAGGGTCATACATCCTATGGTTAAAATTCCTAAATTTGCCAGAATAAAACTTATTTTTCCTCGCCATTTAAACCGTTGATAGAAAAGCATTATCAATAGGATAAAAATAGATATAACAAGGGAAGTTTTGGAAGTTGAAAGCAAAATTAACATTAATGAATAAATAAAGCCAAACCATTTATATAAATTTGAATTTTCCCGAGATAAGTTAAAAAAGGTTAATAAGCTTAAAACCATGGCACTCCCAAGGGCGTTTTTCTGCCCAAATACACCCTGCCATGCCCCTGAATGAAATGCACTATCTATACCAATTGTAGGGAACAAAATAGCAAAAAAAGTACTCATCAAAGCTTGTATTAATAGGGAAAAAGCAAGGATTTCGACTTGTTCTTTTAAATTACATCTTTGACCTAAATATAAGCCGAAAAGAGTCATGAAAAAAACTTCTACCGCAACACTTAATGTAAAACTGGGAAAATCTGACCAGAGAAAGGACATGAGTATTAATATGATTAATCCCGTCAGCAGCATATTTTGCTTAATTGCAATGAAGTTTTTTTGCAGAAATATACAATTTACAATAATTATGCTTACCCATGCAGAATATTTAATTAGTGTGATTAAATTTTGTGGAACTAGACCAGCGTCAGAAAAACGATACAATGTACCTAAAAAAACCATGAATCCTAAGACTATAAAAGATTTTTCGATAAGTTTCATAACATTATTCCTAAGCACTTGTACAAATTCACTATTTTATGTCATACATCATATTTCAAGCCTGTGATTGATAATTAATTGCTACCATAGTGGATATTTAATTTGCTGCATTTGCTGATTGGAACATATCTTTTTTGGTTGGATCAAAATTATAATCTAAATAAGTCTTATATAAATGATTTACACGCTTTTCGTAGGTTGCTTCAAAGTAGTGTTGACTAGCAAAATCCAGGGCTTTAAATGACATCTGTTTAATCATTTGTCTGTTATTATTTAATTCTGCAATTTTCTGAGCCATTAACTTTGGTGCATTCATATCGATTAACCATCCAGCTTCAGAGCATTTAACGACTCCAGAGAAAGCTTCATTTGCATAACCAATAATTGGCACACCACAAGACATTGTTTCTAAATAAGTGCAAGAAGGATCGCCTTGTCTGTGACAGCAAACAAATAAATCTATATTATGTTTGATAAATGGTATCAGTTGGGAGTGAAAATTTAGATTACCCATTAATTGAACGAAATTTTCCAGACCCCTTGTAGCAATTTGAGACTGCATTTTATCTTTCAGTTCCCCATCCCCACAGATAAACATTTGAAATGGAACCCTAAGTTTTCTGAGTTCCTGAGCAATATCTATAAGATGCTCGGCACCTTTGATTTTTATCAACCGACCAGAAAAGCATAAACGCAGTGGCTGATTGCGATCGCACAAATATTTAGCTTTTGCTTGAATATCTTCGTTTTTTGCTAGTAAACTGCGAGGAACTCGGTTATCAAAATATAAAAGTGAGTTGGAATTGATTTGGCGATACACATCATAGGTGGGAGTACCATTAGCATGAAATCCGTTTGCTAATTTTATCGCTTTTATGTATTTTTTTTCTGTATTTTTTTCCCATAAATTTCTTCGTAAACGCAGAATCGGATTATTTGTACTTAAAGTTTTAATTTGCTGTCTAGTTTTTAGGGTACATTCCGAATAATAAATACTGGGAATTTTAGCTATCTGGCAATATTTACTGATATTAGTATATTTATGTGCGGCACTAACATATACAATGGATGCATTCTGGGAAAATGTGCCAGGACCCAGACGATCGGCAGATATTATTTCTAAGTTAAATGGTAATTCCTGGGGATTAACTGTAACTGTTTCGAGGACTTCCCTTTTATTTTTATCTTGTTCAACGAAAACTCTCATGTTTCCTGGCCAAAGGGCAGAAAATTCCACCATTTCATCCAGAAATTTTTTCAGCATTTGGACTTTGTTTGTGGATAAGCACTTTACTTGATATGGATTTATTAATACTAGGTTTATTTTTTTACATTGCTCGTGGTTCATATTAGCCTTTGCCTTGTTTTCAACTCACAACGTTAATTGATGCCAGAAATTTATGTAAGCCAGTAAACTGGCTTTTTTGACATCACAATTTATTTGATATATTGTTTAATTAATGCACTACGCCGTTGAAAAACTGTTTCTTCGTCAAAATATTGACCAGATAATGCTGCGCAGCTAGTTAATTCGCCCAGTAGCTTACGGTCTGAATTAAGTTCGATTAATTTTTCTGCTAGTTTTTGCCAATTATTCATTGGTGCAAATACACCACCTCCATTTTTATATACAAGATCTACAGGATAGGGACTTTCATAACCAACAATAGGACAACCAGAAACTAGTGACTCTACTAAACATCTAGGAGATTCTGGGGTTTTATGGCAAAAAAGAAAAATATGACTTTCTCTCATTATTTGTAATAATTTCTGGCGATCGCTCACAAAACCAACTAAGTTTACATAATCGGAAATACCTAAATCTTCAATTAATGATTTCATTTCTGGGATAAGTTGACCTTGACCCATCCAAGTAGCTTGGAATTTGACACCTAGTGTGTGAATATGATGTAAGGTACGCAGCCAATCAAATGGTCCTTTCATCTGAGCAGCGCGTCCTGCATAACAAATTTGCAAAGTACTTCCAGATAGTAATGAATCTATTTTCAGGTTTAGGCTAGTAATGTCAATTTGATCTGACTTTTGTGTGTGAACGCTGTAAACACAATAGGGGTGTTTGTTCAATGGTGAAAATTCTAAATAACAGTCTTGACCCTGAAAAAGCCCTAATTCACTTTTGGAAATTAAATATTGATGATATGGCTTGATTAAAGGTAAGGTTAAAGATTCTTTTATCCGACGTTTCCAAGGTAAACTGGATAGCATTCTACGGTTAGCTTCATATTCTACTGTATCTGTCCACACAGCATAGGATCTTCCTTGTTTAATAGCTTCTAAACAAGCAATTGGTCCCCAACCTCCAATCAGCCCCCAAATGTTAAAACAAAGATATTTACATTCTGCTATTTTTTCTTTCAATAATTTTCTTGTTGCTGCATATGTCTGAATAAAGTTTTGCAGTTTGTAAGCCCAAGGTAGTTTGATCACTTCAATTTTGTGAGCACAAGGCAAATCGGCGATGGCTTGCCAATTTGTTCGAGCAACTGATGCGTCACTTTGATCTAGGATATGTTCTGGTAATGTAATGCAAGCAAAGACAACTCGATCAAAATGTTCTGTCCACCGCATAAAATCTTGACAGGTTTGATCGTCAAGACCAAATTGACCGTTTATTTCTCGCAGTATTACGGGGTTAACGAGTAGAAGTTTCTCTTTCATAATCCCTTTGTGTACGCACCCAAGTTCTTTGAGGCTTAATTAAAAAGTTGAAATAGATGGGAATTTTCCCTATTACGTAAACAGGAACGGTTAAAAGCTGACTTAAAGGTAATTTTTTAGCGGCAAATCCAGCCCAAGCTGTCAAAATTGCAGTTAAAAAACAAAATCCAGCTATTGCTGATATCATCGCCGGGATCAATGACATCCCCGCAAAACTCAACAATACAGAAGTTATCATCATTGCTAACCAAGCAAAAACTAGCAAAGATAGGGGTGGAATGCACAAATCAAGGGTACTTATAAGTAAGTCGAATCTTTTTTGCTGGACAGCCTGTTTGAGCAAAAGTGGAACATAAGTCCCCATAGCTTGTAAATGTCCGTGTTCCCAGCGAGTTTTTTGACTTTTACTTGCTTGTAATTGCTGGGGAAAATATGCAGTGACTTTTGCTGACTGGCAGAATTCTGGCGTATATCCAGCAATATTCAAATCTAAACCTAGTTTTAAATCTTCTACCAAATGACTGCTAGCCAGATTAACTTGAGTAATTACGAACCAAGGGAAAGCCATACCTGTACCAGTTAATGAGCAAGGCTGTCCTAGGTTGTTTAATCCACAAGGACGCACTAAATTGGTGACAATGTTGGACAATTGAGCAATAAAATCCTTTGATGACTGGGAGTTTTTGGGTGGTGTCATCAAATAAGTTCCTTGAACTGGTTTTCCCCTGGTAATGGCATGTTCGCTGAGTGTTTCAATTGCTCCTGTATGCACTGTGCAGTCAGCATCGATAATTACCACTACATCAGGGGGCTTTTTCTCCATATGTTTTAAGCCGTAATCTAAGGCATACCCTTTGCCTCGCAGTTCTAGGTTATGTCGTTCTATAACTGTAGCACCAAGGGTGCGAGCTATTGCGGCTGTATTATCGCTACAGTTATCAGCAATAACTATTAAGTTATCTTGTGGTTTTAAAACAGGTATTATTCCATTTATTGTCTTACCGATAATTAATTCTTCATTATGGGCTGGAACTAAGACTGCTACTTCAATATTTTGCCAATCCTGCTTAGTTTTTCCCGAATTAATTGAAATATTGCTTGGTAAAAGAGCCGCAACACATTCAATTAAAAAAAATGAGCAAATAATCAATAAAACTACCGCCAAAAGCGACCAGATAATACTAGTGACAAAAACTATTAATTGACTAATTGGCATTTGATGAACACCTTGATAATTTGCAACACCTTAATTTCTTAATATCTAACGTCGGATAATTTTTGCAGGTATACCAACAGCAGTTGCTCCTGATGGAACATCTTGTAATACCACAGCATTAGCTCCAATTTTGGCATTATCTCCAATGGTGACATCACCTAAGATTGCTGCCCCGGAGCCAATGTCTACATTTTTACCTAATTTTGGTGCATTCATGGGTTGTTCTTCATAGCGCATTCCTAAAGTCACATTTTGTCGGATCGTACAATCATCACCAATGGAAGCTTGGGCATGGATAACTATTCCTCCTTGATGTTGAATTACTACGCGACGACCAAGATTTGTAGTATAAAGTAGCTCTATGCCATAGGAATTACGTATTTTGCGGTATAACATTCCATAGAGAATGTTAAAAGGAATTTGTAAGAATTGGGGTTTAATTGTTTTCCTCCAAACTCCAAATCGATGCACAGCTATGGCACGAAATCCTGGTTTAGTCCAATCACAACCATGGGCTATCCAATCTTCCTTTAATATTTCCCAGAATTTTAAATACGCATTTTTCTCATTTTGGTATATTATCCGAAATTTTTATTTCTGCACCCATGATTTACTCCAGATTTATATTATTGAATTTATGCCTATTAGTTGCATATTATTCAATATTAGCGGAATATTTTTCAGAGGGTAAAATAAATATTTTTACTGTTAATAAAAACACCTAATTGTTTATTTATGTATCCATTGTTTACCTCCAATTACTGTTTCATTTTTACTTTGATTATTCCTAGGATCGGCATAATAAAAGTAGTTCTTTGAGTCTTTTTTAGTATTAACAGCGTTAGCTACAATTCCTAGGATATTGGCCTCAGAACGTTCTAACAGGGACTTAGCAGCTTCTGCACTGGCTGAATCTACAACTTTGGGTCTGGCTACCAGCAAAACTCCATCTACCATTTTGCCTAGCACTGCTGCATCAGCAATTCCCGTCAGGGGAGGGGTATCAAATATAATATAGTCAAAGTCTTCAGACAAATTTCTAATTAAGGATGCCATCCCTTCAGAATCAATCAAAGCGAGGGGATTAGGAGGCTGAATCCCAGCAGTAAGCACGGATAAATAGTCAGTAATTTTGTTGACTGCTAGGGAAAAATCATCTTGACCAACAATGACATTGCTTAAACCCGATGAGTTTATCTGACCCCAAAGATGATGTTGTGATGGTCGGCGCATATCTGCGTCAATCAGTAATACCCGTTGTCCTGTTTGAGCTATAACTGTGGCTAAGTTAGCAGCTATTTCTGATTTTCCTTCCCCAGGAACAGAGCTTGTAATCGCAATTGTGCGAACTTTTTTATGGCTAATAAATTTAAGATTTGCTTGCAGCATTTGGTATGCTTCGTGAATCGCAGTGCGGGGAGAGGAAGCTGCAATTACGCGATGGGAAACATTCTCTCCCATCATTTTTAAAGAAGGAGATACCTTGCTAGTGTCAAATTTAGGAATAAATCCCAACATGATGTACCCAAAAAAGTTCTCCACTTCCTTAGTTGTTTTCAATGTTCTATCAATTAAATCAACAAAAAAGGCTGCGGATATACCCAATAATGAGCCAACAAATACTCCTCCTCCTAATAACAATAATGACATTTTGGATATTATTGTCTTTTTGGGAACTATTGCAGGTTCCACTATCCTGGCATTACCAATAGTTTGCTTTTCTGCTACTTCTATTTCCTGTAATCGAGTCACAAGGTTTTCGTAGTCGGTTTTCGCAATAGATAACCTCCGTTCTAAATCACCTTGAGATTTTTCTAAATTTGGCAGAATACTCAGCTTTTTTTGATAATTTTCTCGGAGTTTAAATAAGGTTTGTAGTTTATTTTCTAAGCCTTGGCTTTGAGTCGATAGCTGAACATATTGTCCAACTAAGTCTTCTTTAATTTTCCCCATTTGCAAATTACTGGGAGAAACATACTGCCTACTAGTTCCTAAAGCTCCTTCTATCCGTTTCTTTAATAATGAAGCTAGAGCTGATTCTTGTTTTTTAAAATCCTGTATAATCGGATGGCTATCTGTATACTTACTGGTGAAAGTCGCAAGTTGTGATTGTACTTTTTGCTGTTCAGTTAATACTTCTTGGACACCAGGTATTTGATTTAAAGCCGTGATTTCTAAAGCTTGTTTATCCGCCAAATTTAATTGACCCTTCATACTCATTTCTTGAGCTTTAATATCTGCTAACTCAGTTTGAGTTTGATCGATTTGTTCATTGAGTTTACTAATATTATGAAGGGCCGCACTAGACTCCTGTGTTAAATTCACAGTGTTATGTCGAAGTCTAAATAGTCGTAATGCTTCAGTTGCTGTATTTAGTTCTCTTTTCGAAAAGGGTATTCTTCTTTTGAGAAATTCACCAGCAGCAATAACTTGAGTCCGATTAGAAGCAATATTGTTATCAATATAAGTTTCCATCAATTGATTAACAATTGCCGCCGCCATTTCCGGCTTTTCTGAGGTATAAGAAACTTTTAGTACATCAGTTCCGATAACTGGCTCAACTTTGATCTTCAGTGATTCAGTCTCAAGGGGTTCACCTTCATCATCTTTCAAGTCTAATGTATTCACAACTTCTTGTAGAATTGGTTGAGAATTGACAATTACAGCTTGCGTTTCCAGGGGATTACCCTCACGTTTGATAGACTCTAAATCACCAACTGTCCCCCCTGCTTTTGTTAAAGATGAAATTCGGTCTGATTTGAAAAGTAGCATGCCGCTAGCTTGATATTGGGGTTTTTGTCTGAAGACAACAAATCCAGATAGTCCTACGGAAGTGCAAAAAACTGCTGCTGCAATCAGCCAACGACGCTTTAAAACCAGCCAATATTGTTGAATATCAAATTCTTCTACAGGGCCTTGTGTTTCGATGTTTTGCATAAAATTACCAACTTTTATTAGATGATGCTCTTGTCTTTGCCAGTTATTACAAAAAATGTTTTTATTTTCTGAATAAATTGTTTGTTAGTAGTTCACTAATGATTGTGTGTGGGTGTAATGGGAGGCATTGGTAATGACTTATTGAGTGACATCAGCTTATTAGTAAGCACCTTTCTTGAGCAAAACCACTTGGATTGTTGAGAGCAAAATTTTCAAATCTAACCAAAATGACCAATTTTCAATGTACGAGATATCTAATTCCACCCCATCTTCAAAATTCTCAATATTAGAACGACCAGAAACTTGCCACAGTCCGGTAATACCAGGTAGTACTTCTTGACGAATAAAATGTTTAGTCTTAAACTTCCCTACATCTCTGAGGGGAAGAGGACGAGGACCAACTAAACTCATTTGTCCAAGTAAAACATTGAAAATCTGAGGTAATTCATCTAAACTGTAGCACCGTAAAAATTTACCTATTCCTGTGATCCGGGGGTCATCTTTAATTTTAAACAGAATACCATCCTTAATTTGATTTTTTGCTTCTAAACTCCCTTGTAGTTTTTCTGCATTAGAAACCATTGTCCTAAATTTCCAAATTAAAAATTCTTTTCCATGTAAACCAATACGTTTCTGTTTAAAAAAGATAGGTCCTGGGGAATCTAATTTAATTAGTATACCAATTCCCACATAAAGGGGTAAAAGTAAAATCAATAGTATAATTGAGCTGGCTAGATCAAAATATCTTTTCACCCAAAAATCAATTCCTGCAATGATTTGTCCTGGAATTGTCATACAAGGGAACTCACCTATCATGCAAATTTCCGATTTTGGATGATAACTTTCAATTTGATTTGGTAAAATTCGCAAAACAATGCCGGATGTATGGAAGCTCCAGCAAACATATAGGCGATTTTTAATGGAATTCCAAGAGACAAAAACTTCCTCTATCCCTTCTTTACGGAGATAATCAAAAGTTGCTTCTCGGTTAGCCAAATCTAAACAACTAGGGTTGGATATATCTTCAACTGTATAGCAATTATCTTGTTCTATAATTTGGATATACTTGTCTTTCTCTTCTGGTTCAGTAATCAAAAACACAGAATGAAGCAACATTTTTTTACTACGAAGTAAATTAGTAGCTACATCAAAAAGAAAGCGAGTGATACATATAAAAATGAGAGAAAATGCCCAAGAGAAAAGAAAAGTCAAACGAGATAAATGGATGTCTAAGCCGCCGAGAAAAACAACTAGCAATAAAAAAAGCTCAGATAGACATACAGCTTTAATTAAAGCTACATAATCACGGCGTTTATCCCCAGGCATATATAATTTTCTGATGCCATTGATGCTAATACCAATTATGACAACCAGTAATTGCAAAGCAATGTTATTACTTGCCCAATTAAAATATGAACTATTTCCATACAGTATTGCCAAATTCCATGCCAAACTTAGAGATATACCATCCAGCAAAATTAGTGTAATAATCCGCAATAGCCTGATGGGAAATCCCTTTTGGATGATGGTTTTCTGTGGGGTTCTAATATCTGGCTTAAATGTTGCACTCGGTATAGTTACATAAGACATGATTCGCTCGATCTCTCAATACAATTAATATTGTGGGGGTGTCAATCGGAAATTATTCAGTATTTTCCCAGCTATACTTTCAATCAAAGATCCAGAAGCAGTAGATTACCAATTAAGTCAGGTTTCCAGTTCCCAGGACAGTTTTACTAACCACTCCACATCACGATCTGTCATCCAACGAGAATTTCTCTGTGTATAATGCATCTGTATAGAAATCAAGATAGGCTAAGGCTATTAAGCAAGAGTAAAAACCTCCGACCAGTTTACACGTTTGGTATATCTGCAAAAACTTAACTACACTTGTGGCGTTGCTAAGTCACTGCATATTTTCGCAAAAGAGAAAAACAATGTTTTGACAGTTATACCCGGTGATTTGTCCTGCAAACATATAACATCATTGAATTTGTCTCATCGAGCCAAAACTGATAATTACAAACTCACAGATGTAATATCAAACTCTACAGGCACAATTCTTCAGTGTATTAGTAAAAAAATAAGCCTATTGATCCTTATTCTCAATTGAATACATACTGACCATACCTATATTGTTTGCAAGTCTTAAACTGACTATCAATGTTTCAATTCACCCATGGCTAACTTTAAGATGCAATTTACCTTACATCTATTCGAGTTCATCAATTACAGTTTGAATTGAACACAACTGGGTGAATTTACGGTTCAGTATAAGCAAAATGCTGAAAGTATTTTCTCGGTAGAGATTCAAAGCTTTTGTCACTCCCTCTCTAGTGTGTTGTCGAAAAATAACTGAATATGTAAGCTATAGACACAAAAGGTTATATTTTCAGTCATTAAGTTATATTTCGCCAACAACACTCCACACTAGGGGAAAATCGTGTTTGGTTCATTTGGAAAGGTAGATGGCTCATAAGATTTGACTCACATTATAAATATTGGCACCACATTAACGTATTGATACAACCCCGAAGCATTTCTGAATTTAATCAGTCCTGCAAATTATACACTTGCATGTACCTTTAGGTCTATAAATTTTTGATGAAGAAAGTAAAGTAAGAATACATATTACACGTATAAATTATCAATCAATTATATTTCTTAAACCATATTTTCACGTATAAGCATGGTTTGTATTTATCACGTAATTGATTATGATTGCTATTGTTTATTATTTATGAATTTTATTTATTGTTTGTGTTATAATAGTAAATTTATATACTTAAAAAACTGTATAGTTTGCCAGATGAGACCATTGCCATTGTATAAAAGGGTAGAGGCATGAAATTAGTATATAAGCCAACCTTGCTGACGATAAAATTGATATCCACGGTTATTATCCTGGGTGGAATGGGATTAGAACTATGGAATCTTTCTACAAAATTCATTGACACACAAACACCTGATAATCTCCATATCATTTTTTGGTTTGAACGCTTTGCCATTAGCGCACATTTGATTGAAGGGATGGTGGCTGCTTACCTGGCACCACAAAGGAATAAGATACCCTGGAAATACGCTGCTTATACTTTTTTTGTGGGTACAGTTGGACTATTAGAATTATTCGAGCCAGAAAAAAAGGTACCCTAGGGCGTGTTTTCAAAGTTGCCGTCACCCACCGAAGGGTGCTGCTGTAGGCACCAAGTCCGCGATTAGGCAGAGTGTAGCTCCAGGTTAAGAGTTCACTCAGAGCAGTTTGAGTTGGAAAACAGTCCCTAGGGTATGCCTACCCCTAGTTTATATTCGGGCACGGAGTGCGGGATTAGGGAATAAAGCTCTGAATCCGGCTTGACGCTGTTGAATACTTTCTTGGGCTTTTTCCCATAAGCTCTCATAATAAAAAAATACTGTACCTAAACCGCGTCTTTGAGCAGCTCTAACCTGGGATTTGATTTGTCTCATGGGAACTGGCTTATTACGTAACCCTGTCATAATACCCACTGCGGTGGAAATCTTTTGCTTTGCTTCGTGCATTTCTGGACGGGAAATTGTATTGACAAAACCATGTAGATTGTGGCGATAAACCTGTACTACTAATTCATCAACAATATTTTGCCTTATCCAAGTCAGCCAATCTTGTAGTTGTAATTTGTAAGCAAAGTCATAATAATTGGGGGAAACAGAAAAAATCATCTTTGGTTTTCTAGCCTTTACCGCTTGGTTTAACCGCACCATAAATTCCGTGATTTTATCAGCACGCCATTTTACCCAATCTGCGTCTTCAGGATTACTTGGGGGTGCTTTTTCCATTTCCTGGGTATATAAGGCCACAGTATATGGATCGTAACCAAATGCACGGGGTAAACTCATGTGGTCATCAAACTGAATCCCATCAACATCATATTTAGATACGACTTCCAATACGAGATTAGTGATAAATTGTTGTACTTCTGGTAGAAAAGGATTTAGCCAAGCTACCTCACCTGCTGCACTAATAGAAGTTTGACTACCATCGCGCTTACGCGTCAGCCAATGGGGACGATTTAAAGCCAATTCTGAAGTTTGGGGAGTCATGAAACCAAACTCAAACCAGGGAATTACAAGCAATCCTTGGCGATGGGCTTGATTTGTTAAATCAGCCAGAACATCTTGTCCATTTGTACCACGAAAGAAAAAAGGGATACCAACTTGCTTTGCTACAGCACTAGGAAACTTGGTATAACCTGAATTCCAAACTACGGGGTAAATAGTATTCAAGTTCAAGCGGCGTAATTGAGTCACAGCATCCTGTACTTTAGGATGGGATCTGAGTACATCAAAATCATTGGTAGTCATCCACACACCACGAATTTCTTGACGAGGTATTTGGGGGACTGGAGGTATTTGAGGTATTTGAGGTACTGGAGAGACTGAATTTGGTTGAGTTCCTTGAGGTACTGGAAATACCTTATCTAGTGGGGGTAGTTGAGTTATTCGAGCTGTTTGAGGCAATTGTGCCATTACAGGACTAAAACTGTGTACCGCTAAAACTGTAACTAATGACACCACAAATAGTAACGGAACAAACCTCTTATTTAATTGTCGCCAAAGTTGAATAGTTATATGCAATGTAGTCATCATATGAATTACAATGATTGCTGCTTCATTAGCTAACTGTTAGTGGTTCCTTTTATATGCATCCAAGCACAGTAAAATAGGTGACGCATTTATTGTCTCGGTAGTGCCCTAGTTAGTAATAGCGAATATGATAATTGAGACTTGACACAATAATTATCAATTAATTTGAGCAAATTTACTATTTAAATATTCAGTAATCGCAAATTAGTATATTCTTGAACAGAAATCTGGCAAATTTGTCAGGATTCCATAGCAAGATTATCACAACTAAATTACACACTAAAACTTCTTGGGATTATCGCTGTGATATATGATATTTTCGCTGTGGTGAAATAATATTAAAAGAGCAATTTTTTTGAGCTATTAGTTTGATAAATTCTTATACTATTGATAAATTTTGCAGTGAAGTTTGGATGAACTGTGCGATCGCTTCGACGGGGCGATCACCATTAATGACTGTCAGGGGGTAGCGTTGGCGATATTCCTGAATCAAGGAACTAGCCTGTTCTTGGTATGCTGTTAAACGGCTGAAAATATTTTTGGTTGTGTCATCTGGAAGACCACGCTTTAACATCCTTTCGAGCAAAATGTTTAAGGGAACGTACAACAGAAACACTCCATCGCAAGGCTGTCCTAATGAGTTGATGAAACGCTCGAATTGTGCAAATTCAAGTGAATTACCGGGAAATCCATCCAAAATCCAGCCTCTTTTGGCATCTGGCTGTGTAAAACGCCCTTGCATTGCCGCAAACAGTAAACTGTCTGGAACTATTTTTCCTGAATCTAGATAACTTTGAATTTTTAAACTTAGTCCGGTATTACGAGCGATACCCCGATCTAATATTTCATTGGTAGATATATGTGCAATTTGGCATCTTTGAGCTAGTATTGCTGCTTGGGTACTTTTACCAGCTCCCGGTGGTCCCAGAAAAATTAATCGCATAGGGAAAACTCACTTTTTATTAAAAAATGTTGCAAATAGAATCAGTGACAAAAACTATAGAGAAACTTCTTGCTTCTCGATGTTGTAAGCCTAGCTATATCTATTACTAGATATATTCAAAATCGAGTATAAATCAAACTTATTTATCAAAAATATTTTTAATACTTATGTTTTTACATTACTATTAATCATATACCGTTATGTTGGTATATACAATTTTTTATATAGTTTTCACGTTTAACCGCATAACATCTCTCTCTTGGGGAACTAACTTTACACCCTCTGTCAGAAAGAAGCAGGGGGCAGGGGGAGTGTGGAGAGTGTGGGGAGTGTGGGGAGTGTGGGGAGTGTGGAAGGTTTAACTACCAGCTGTCAACTATCAACTGTCAACTATCAACTGTCAACTATCAACTATCAACTGTCAACCGTCAACTGCAAAACGTCCTAAGCATGATGGCGACTACTATACTATTTTTCTATTTGCAAGTCCCTAAAAGAACACATTTGCTAGGGGCTTTGATATCTCCGTCCGAAAATTAAATTCCCATTTATTTCTGTGTAGGGAACAAAAAATCGAAGTTAATATTCCTGAAATTTCCGATTCCGAATAAATACTTCTGTGCCTACGTATTATTGTTGATAGGAGTTTCACAAAGCTTTTCTTGGTATAAGCTATATTGAAATTCTGACAAATTTAAAGGGTCAGTTTATGGCTAAAAATAAATTTAAAAATATCCAGAAAGACAACTCAGTTATAGCTAATAACGGTAAGATTTTTTCGGCAGCAAAAGAAAAACCAAAGCCAAAGAAAATCAAAAAAAAAGTATATGAAAAAGAACTGAAGCGACTTCAAATTGAATTAGTCAAACTTCAAGAATGGGTTAAACATCAAGGGTTAAGGGTAGTAGTTGTTTTTGAAGGTAGGGATGCTGCGGGTAAGGGTGGAGCAATTAAGCGAATTGTAGATTGTCTAAACCCCCGTATTTGTCGGATTGCTGCTTTGGGTATGCCTACTGAACGAGAAAAAACTCAGTGGTATTTTCAGCGTTATGTAGCTCATTTACCAGCAGCAGGAGAAATAGTATTATTCGATCGCAGTTGGTATAATCGGGCTGGAGTCGAGCGAGTGATGGGTTTTTGCACCCACGAGCAATATGTCGAGTTCCTGCGTTCCTGCCCAGAATTTGAACATATGTTACAGCGATCGGGTATTATCTTAGTCAAGTATTGGTTTTCAGTTAGTGATGAGGAACAAGAACGACGTTTTCAGAAGCGGATTGAGAACCCTACCAAACGGTGGAAGCTTAGTCCTATGGATTTGGAGTCCCGTGCCCGATGGGTAGAATATTCCAAGGCAAAGGATGATATGTTTGCTGCCACTGATACAACTTTATCCCCCTGGTATGTAGTGGAAGCTGATGACAAAAAAAGTGCTCGTCTCAATTGCATTAGCCATCTATTAACCATTATCCCCTACAAAGATTTGACACCAGATCCCATTGAATTACCTCCCCGACAGCAAGCAATGGATTATATTCGACCTCCTATCTGTATGCAAAAATTTGTACCGCAAAAGTACTAGCTATTTATTGTTTGAGTAATGCCCCCTAAATCCCCTGCCCCCAGTAGGGGTAGGTTGGGTAGAGCGATAGCGAAACCCAACAAAGTCATGACAATTCTCTAAATCATTCGTGAAAATTTAGATCCCCGACTTTTTTGTAAAAGTCGGGGATCTGGGCCTCTCGATTTTTACTGAAAAAACGCCCCCCATTACTGGGAGGCGTTTTTTATGATTGCACAGAAGCGATTAACTCATCGCCACTGTTAGATTAATTAACCGTTGATTGCAGGAGCAGTTAAAGCAACAGGAGCAGACTCACCAGCAGCCAAGTCTAAGGGGAAGTTGTG
>JAAUYD010037425.1_pt1 | contig 22833 bp, 12 predicted proteins | sample 7278101 | NCBI WGS metagenome assembly JAAUYD01 (sample SAMN14350128, study PRJNA611818) | marine sediment metagenome | isolation source: surface marine sediment (0.6m) | place: French Polynesia: Moorea | collected 2018-08
CCAATGATGAATTTACTATTGAGAATGCAGCAAGAAATTTAGAGAAAATTGACCCTGGTAATGAAACAGCAATCTCAGCTTTAAGAGACCTTATTCATTCCTCCAATGATAGTCAGATTCTTTGGAACGCAGCAAGCACTTTAGGAGAAATAAGACAAGGGAATAAAACGGCAATTTTAGCTTTAATCGACCTTATCCATTCATTCAATGATGAAAATACTATTGAAAGGGCAGCAGAAAGTTTAGAGAAAATTATGCAAAAAGAACAAATGCCAAGGATATTAACTGAACTGAAAGATGATCTTTCTGATAAAAATTGGCAAAATAATCGCACTTTATATGAAACGATACATCAATTACTCTGGAAATGCGCCCAAACCCTTTCTTATCCCGAATTTTACCAAGCATGGCACGCTCCCACCAACGCAGAAACCACTCCCATCGGTGACACTCCCACTACTCAACAGTTTAACCTGCAATCTCTCTGCGATCGCCTTCCTCCCCACTTTCTATACTTAAACACCCCATCACTCAACCCTTATACCCTCCCCGAACTCACCCAAGAACTCTGTAACCTAATTCACCAAAAACTCAACCATTACCCCATCCCCGAAGCCAACAACCTCCCCCAACTGAAACGCCATCTACTCCCCCTCATCGCCGAAAATCCCCAGTTAACCCTCATTTTCGCCAATGCAGACCCCAGTGACACCCTTTTGCACCTCTGCCAACAACTCAACCCTACCATACCCATTGTGTGGATTACTGACATCCCTCTCCCCAACCTACAAACCTTTTCCCCTCAACAACCCAACCTCATCCAAGCCATCGTAAACTGGAAAAATCGGTAAACTTTGCAGAACTGTTAGCACAAATGTAGGATAGATTAGAAAAAAATTGAAAACCAATTATCTTCCTACTTTTATTAACAATATTTAAGGTTTAAAAAATAGATCCCTTTTACTTAGCTAAAAATACCAAGCGTTTTAGTTCTTTGATTTGTTCATGTAAGTCTAATTGATCATTAAAACTAAAGACTTTATATCGAGTATGCCACTCAAAATTATCTCGTTGAATTACATCTTTCTGTTGTTGTTCAGGATTATCATGGACTGAGCCATCGCAAAAAATAGCTAGTTTTCGTTGTTCATAGACAAAATCGGGTTTACATTCAGCATCAGGAAAATAAACTTGAGCGTGATCAGGAAGGGGAAGACCATGAGATTTAATGGCTTCTAAAACGATCGCTTCGTAATTGGAATTAGAATCGGTTTGTTGTAGAAGTCGTTGGTAAGTTTCATCTCGATTATTGTCTTGTACAGTATTCAATTGACTCTCAGTAAGCTGTTCAAGAAAGTCTTTGATTAAATGTCGATTAAGATAAGGATGGTCAAATTGATTTTGATAGGATAGCAAGCATTCATAACAAGCTTGAGTGCAACTATGTTTATCTTGCTTAAAGTGACAAATATCAAGAGCTTCTTGAGCTAAAAAAGAAAAAGCTTGCGGATTATCAAGAATTTGAGATAAAACCCCGGCTCCTCCCTCGGAAGCTTCCCAGAAAAGAAGATGTTTTCCATCTCCCAATCTTTCAGAGGCTAATTCTTCTGCTTCTAGCTTGTAGTAGCCTTGAATCGCTCTTAGGAGTGCATACTGCAACGTAATCAAAAATTCTTGGGTTTGATGTTCAGGCAGTTGTTGCGGTTCAATAACCAAAATATTAGAGGTATCGGCCACCATGAGATTAACTCCTGGTTGGAGTGTTTCAGAAACATTATTTTGATTAGAATCACTCCATTCTCCCGTTTGGGTATCTAATTTAAAGCCCTGTTCTTGATTGCGAAGTAAACCGCGATTAATACGTCTAATTTGAGCAGTTTCGCCGTAGCAGATTTTCAAAAGTTCTGTTCCATCAGCAGCCGTAACCAGAGCTTCCCGACGCTTATGAGAGTCGTATTGAAAATGAGTGGTTAGATGATAGCCATATTTGAGCCGTTCTTCTTCATCACAAGTGATGCGTTCCCGTCGTCGGGTAATCATCGTATCGAGAGGGAGAACATAGTGAAGACGATCGCTTAATTTAGCTCCACAATTAGAACAGGTGTCTCGTACTGCTTCTTGAACACCAGCATGGAAATAACCACAATTAGAACAGGTAGTGACTTTTTCGTATTCAATACCTTTTGGGGAAACTCTGGTTTTGGTGATCTGAAATTTACTTCCTTCGTAATAAATAACATTTCTCGGAGCTAATTCCCTGATGGCAACAATGCGAGGACGAGAAATAAATTCTCCTTTATCCCCTGCTGGAATAAAACCACGAACAGGAAGGCGAGGGAAGTTAAAGCCTGGTAAAAAGCCTTCGCTGGCAAAATAGCGGTAAGGATAAAATTCAAACTCACTTTGAGAACGTCCCTTACTTCCTTGTCCCACTAATAAATCTCGTTGGCGTTTGGCATCACTTTCTAACGCTTCTGCTGTCTTCTTGTCCTCATCAGTAATAATCCCTTTCGCTGCTTTATCTATAGTGGCACGGGCTTCATCTAATTGACGGTTCGCCTCTCGATATAATCTACGCCAGCGATCGCAAGCTAAATTAAAAGCATAAAGTGCATTATCCAGGGTTTCTTTGATCCAATCGGTACTATACCAACTGGTACGATTAAGATCCGTTTGACAAAAGATATCACTAAGAATAACTTGGGCATCGTTCAGGCATTTTGTGAATGTTTCAGGGCTAAGAGTCAAATTTTGCCTAATTTCGTCTTTGAGAGGATACTTATCTTTATCTAAATCAAGAATTTGATTCATGGAATTTCCTAAATCAACCCCTGTATAAGACAGCCAAAGGGAATAAAGGTGAGATTGAACTAAATCAGGGTTGCCTAATTCTAGTTTCGGTGGCACAACCACCCCTGATACCATTTGAGCTTGTCGTCGATAAAAGTATTGGTCATGGCCACTACCATAAGCAGCATAGGTAATAACTAGGGCTTCTTGTCCCCCTCGTCCAGCCCGTCCACTCCGTTGTGCATAGTTGGCTGGAGAAGGAGGAACGTTTCGTAAGTGAACCACACTTAAATCAGAGATATCGATCCCCAATTCCATTGTTGGAGAGCAAAATAAAGCTGCTAAGTCACCCTTTCTAAACTTATCTTCTCGTACTTGACGATATTTATTAGGGACTTGCCCTGTATGTTCACGTCCTTCCATTTTTTGGATTGTCTGCCCCTGTTCCTCATAAAACTGTTGAAAAAATGAGTTGACCTCTTGAGTGGCGAGATCACTCCCTTGTAGTCGTTTATTATTGGTGGGATCAATGTCAATTTGACTAACTTTTTGGGCTTTCCAGACCATTGCATCAATGCGTAGCTGGAATTCATTTTCTTCACAGGTCAAATAGCCACAATCACAAAGAACTTTGACTAACGATTCAATTAAGCTGTTATATTCGTCTTCTGTCAGAGAATAACCCCAAATGACATCAGAGCGTAAATAGCGTGCTACTTTGCTTCGGGGTGTTAACTTAACCGTTCGTCCTCTTGATTGAGGGTTATTAGTATAAGTTGCTTTGGGAGCAGGAGGAAGATACTCATACTCATCAAATTTCCAAGTATCGTTTAAGGTTTGAGAGATTTCTCGTTGTATTTCTTTGATACGGTTGGGTTGAAGTAAAGCTGCATCAATGGCTAAGTTCTTTCTTAGCTGATCTAAAATAACGGTCACAGCTTGCCAACGTTGTTGAAAAGTTGCTTGTGCAAGAATCGGATGGAAGTGTTTTTGCCAAGGACTCTGCGCTTGACACATTTCTTCTAATTCAGAATATTCAATGCTGAGTAAGCCACATTGTTCTAAATTGGGTTGAACAATTCGCCATCCCCGTTTTAAATCCTCATAGAGACGATATTCAATTAAATGCTCAAATGCTCTTTCATTCTTTGTTTTCCCAAATCCAAAATCCGAGGCTTGTTTAGCATAAGCTTCTTGAGATAAACCCATTTCTTGAACAACAGTAGCGGCCAGTTGTGCATGGGTTAAGGTTCCTTTTTGTTGCAAAGCTTTATTTAAACTGGCTCTTAAGAAAGAAGTTTGCACGAAATCATTAAAATGACCTGCTTGTAAGGAAGCGTCTTGACGATTATCGGTAAAACTGAGGATTTTCGCGGCTGTGGCCTTAATATGGGGGTTGAGTTTGAGACGGTTAACGGTTGATAAGCAAAGTAAGGTAGTGGCGGTACTGCGTCCCTCACTGCTGAGACGGGATAATTTACGGTATTCAGTGGTTTTCCTATCGTAAACCACACCACAGTTAAGGCAAGTCAAGAAGGGTTTAGGAATAAACCAACAGCGAACCGGTTGGATAGGATCGTTTTTGCTAACGACCCCTGTGGGAATCATCCCATTGGGATAAACATACAATTCTTGGGGAATAAATTTAGCGAATTCTTTCTTGATTTTCCGTCCACTTTTATTGTGGCGAAACCAATTATCAGGTAAACGATCTTCGTCATCAATGTCCCATAAATCGGTTTCATCTAGGGTTAAATAGCCTTCGGTAATGTCTTCATTATCTTCGTTGATGGCTGTGGGTAATAATGGGGTAATTTGATGTTTCTCAGCATCATGCCGTACAACATAATAATCTTGTCCACATTCCCGACAGAAAACAAGGGGAAATAGTAAGCGATCTTGAGTTGTTTTATACTGTCCTTCTAAGGTTAATTTTCTGTGTTCATGGGGTTGCAGGGTTGCGTAAACGCTGCCCCCTTGAGAGATAAATTGATGTAAACGGAAGGGTAGTCCTTTTGTTGTTTTGTCCTTACTTTTTTGGGCAGTCAGTTGACTACTCCAGAGCAACATCCCCCGTAAAATGTCTAAACAGTTTTGAAAGTCATGATTAGTTAGTTCGGCCAGTTGACTGGCCCCATCTTTCAGTGAAATGGGAGTTCGACGTTTCAGATATCCCTCTTCTTCTTCTAAACCAAAGGTCATCTCTATCCAAGCACTCAAAGGATGCTCTTTAAAGGCTGTTTCGGTTCGTTCTGTTTCTGGGGGTAGTCCTTGTTCTAAACACTGTTGCAGTTCGGAAACGGTGGGATAAGGTCGGGAAATTGCCTTTTCTAAGGTTTCATCAATCACTTGCTCTGATTTAATTTCTACCCCAAAGAGTTTACTGGCAACTTCAGCGACAGTTTGTTGACGGTTAGCGCGAGTGCCTTCAGTGGACATGGTAGCGGAGGTTCCAATGCACAGTAAAGGTTTACCGCAGCGTTGTTTGAGTTTGCGAATGACTAAGGCGACATCAGCCCCCTGACGACCTCGATAGGTGTGTAATTCGTCTAAAATCAAGAATTTTAGGTCAGGAGAGGCTACCAGTTTATCTTCATGGACACGGGTAAGCATCAACTCTAACATGACATAGTTGGTCAGAAGAATATGGGGTGGGTTATTTTGTATATCGGTCTTATCGGATAAGCTTTCTTGTCCTGTGTATTTGGCAACTCTAATGGGACTACTCGGAACATTCTCCAGAAATTTCTTGAATTCTTCTTCTTGGGAGTTAATTAGGGCATTCATAGGATAGACTAAAATGGCTCTAACTCCCTTGAGATGGGGATTTTTCAGTAAATCATTAATGATGGGGACAACATAGGTTAAACTTTTTCCTGATCCTGTTCCTGTTGTCACCACATAGGGTAAATTTTGTTGTGCGAGTTGAAAGGCTTTTTCTTGATGGTCGAAAAAGTGGAAGTTCGGAAAATAACTATCGCAGTCTGGATGCAGAATATTGCGTTGAATCAGTTGGCTAACGGTAGCACTCCGTTTATAGGGTGGGTTGAGTTGGACGAGGGGATCTTTCCAGAGTTTTTCTTTGTCTAATTCTTCTTTAACAAAGGTTTTGAGGCGAGGATCTTTTATTTTCAGGAAACTTTCGATATAGTTGCGATAATCGTTAATAACTTCGTTTCTCAGGGTAAATATATCAAATTTTGGCGGTTCGTCTGGTTCGTTATCAAGCGTTTCTAGTACCTCAGTCGGAACAACTTGCACCCCATTCCGTTGATTAACGTAGTTAATTAACTGATGAGCGAGAGATTCCCTCACCGTTGGCTCATCAAAGACTTTTTGGGCTAATTCGACAAAATCCCATTCTTCGGGAATCCCTGAAAAGAGAGCTTCTAGTTCCTCGTTAGTGAGACTGTCTACTCCTGTGGTGTCCAGTTTTTGGGGGTACATTTCCATCCCAATGAGGGTACTGGTAGAGGCGATCGCACTTTGTCCTTTAGCGAGGAGGTCTTTGAGCTTCATGGGTGGTTTAAGGCTAAGTCGTTGCTCTTAAAATGCCCATTTTTTCCAGAATAGTTCGCAGTTACAATAGAATGAAGTTTCTTAATGATGGATAACAATTTCTGAATCAGAAGATAATTTGGCCAAGTCTTGACGTAAACCTTGTCCGATATAAAATTTTAATAAGGCTTCTAAAGACATATCTTGATTATCAGCTATAGTTTTAAGAGATTCTAGGGTATCTTTAGGAATTGAGATTGATACGTTTTCTGAAGGACGAGGTTTGATGTTAAGGGTAATTTCTTCGTTAGGATTGTTCATATAATTTTTTCTCTTGACGAGTAGCTGGACGAGCAGAAATAATTCGATTTCGTTGACTTTTTTCGACAAAAACAACAAGTAAAAGACGATAAGTTAAAGAATAGCCAAGAATAAAATCTCTACTTTCATTATTAGCTGTGGCATCTCCTGTTTGATAAAATGGGTCGAAAAATGCTTCGGCTGCTTCTTCAAATGTTACTCCATGTTTTTCAATATTAATTTGAGCTTTGTTAGAATCCCATTCAAATTCTACTCCTTGTAAGCGATAGACGACATCCATATATTACATTTTACCGTGATTTTAGTATTCTGCTTATTTTAATATCCCATCATATCCCAAGCAGCTAAAACTAATCTTTGGGTACGATATTCGCCGTATTTCTTCATCTCATTATTCTTGAGGACTCGGAAGGTTTCGGAGGGAAAGTCTTCGCCATAAACATCAGCAGGATCTAAAATATAGCGTAGTTCATCACGGGTTAAACCGTAAAGTTTGGCGAATTTAGCATCAAGTTCTGCTCTTAATATAGCCCGTCTATCTTCATCCCAAATAAACGGTTCTCCACTGTATCCCATATCCTCGGCAAAGGGTTTCATGTCATAAGCAGTGTAAGTCAATTCTAAGACTCGACTGCTGATAAATTCGATGTCTTCTTCTGTGTACCAGTCTGGGGGAATGATAGGAAGTTGTTTAACAATGAAGAAATTTAAAGCATTAGTTCCTAGTTTTTGTCTAGCAATAAAATCAAATACTAAACTATTCAAGTTTGCCATAAAAATTGCAATTAATTTACTATCTTTTTCAGGCAATAATAGAGGTGACATATTACTACAAGCAGAAATAGGCAATATACTAAATATAACTGTTCGTTCATTAACAACATTTGTTATGCTTCTAAAACCTAATAAGTATTTTTTATTCCATCTTGTATTTAGTTTATTTTCCACCTCAAATTTATCAACCCAATGACGGGGATTTACGGTAAAATTAGGATCTTGTAATTCTTTAATTGTTGGTGTAGGAATTCCTTTAAAATTAACTTGATCGCTATCTAACATTTCCTGCATATAAGTTCCATAACGATGATTATAAAGAGAAAACATTTTTGCTTCATACAAAGGTAATAATTCTTCTCCTGTTTCATTTTTAAATAAATGACTATCATTACTCATGTCAAACATACGCATAAATGAAATACCCCAAGGATTACTTTTTGTCGCTTCATTTTCTAATACAGGAACACGCTGATAGATTTTTTTTGTAATTTCAGCATCAGGATTAGATCGAAAAATAGGACAAGTCAAGGTATTCGGATTGATTAATTTGATATCATCTTCACTTAAGTTAAAATATCGCTCAGATTGGTTAAGATCCGAAATTTGATGACAATGATAAGTAAAAGTAGCACTTGTTTGTTTAACTTTATCTCCTATTAATGTCAGTAGACAAAAAGCAAATCTATCACCAACATCTGGAAAAATGAAAGCCCAATTTGTAAAACCAAATAAACTAACTAATGATTGTTTAACTATTAAATCAGCAAAAAAGTCTTTAGTTGTATCATTACTAGCTATTCCTGAAGGAACAACAACTCCAACTCTTCCTTTAGCATTAATTAAAGTTCTAACCGTTTCAGCAAACACAGCATAAGTATTAATATCTCCTTTGCTGGTTAATAAAAATCGTGCTGACTCTCGAATAAATTTACCCTGTGCATCAGCATCATGTTTTGCTTCTTCAAACTCCTGTAAAAGTTTGGGATTTGTTTGTGCTAATTGTTTAATTAACTTAGTTCTCGCTGCTTTATTTTTAGCAGTAGCAATAGCTTCATCTTTAGAGGCAAAAAATTCCTTTTCTTGTAACTTAATTCGTTCCCAAGGAGGATTACCCAATACACAACTAAATCCCCTATTGTCAAACACTTCAGGAAATTCTAAACACCAATGAAAAAAGCGTTTTTCTTGCGCTAATTGATTAGCTGCTTTAACTACTGAAGTTGTGGTTTTGTTGCCTTCTAATAGTCGATGTAATGCTTCAGTTGTGGGAAGTAACTGTAAATTGTTTTCTGTTAATGGCATAAAAAAGGCTGCCGTCCATAAATTACAAGCGGAATAATCACGCCACCATCCCTCATTTTCCTCACTATGACGACTCAAATACCGTTCCTTTTTCAACTTAACATCATCGGTATTATTTTCAGAAATCTTACCTAATTCTTGCCAATCTTGAGCATACTTTTCTAAGGCAATTTCTAAACTATCAAACAAAGATAATTGATGATTATTAAGATTTTTAATTTCCTGTTTATTCCGCTTTTTCAGAGCCGTTGCCCATTTTCTTTCATCTCCTGTCACCGCTTTAAATGCACCATCAGGAATCCCTTCTTTTAACACAGAAATATCCAACACACCCACCAAAGAATTACCGCATTTAATACGATGATCCAAGAAATTCAAAGGATACCCTTTACAAAAACCTTCAATCCATAAAGCCACTTTACACAGATCCACACTCAAAGGATTATAATCTACCCCATAGATACAATGCTGAATAACATCCCGTACCGCTTGACTCAAGGGTTCAGGAGATGGGTGAACCTCTCCTGTACGAATTCGGGCTAATTCCTTACCAATACGCCTTGCTGCTGCTAATAAAAAGTGTCCACTACCACAAGCAGGGTCACAAACTGTCAGAGATAATAAAGCTTCCTCTTTCTCGGCTATAGTTTCCTTTCCTTGTAACCTCTCTGCAATGACAGGTTCTAACGCAGACTTGATTAACTGTCCTACTAACTCAGGAGGCGTATAATAAGAGCCAGTGGTTTTGCGATCGCTTCCCGTCACCAGTTTAAAAGCATAAATTCCCTCATAAGTTACGATTTTGGGGGTAAAATCAAGCAAACTTTCATAAACACTGCCTAATTCTTCCACATCTAAAGCAGCATAATTCACTCGTCGTAACTGCCCTCGATTCTCGTAGAGAGAAAGATGACGAATGGCTAAGAGTAAGTCATGATTATCAATAGCATAACTATCCAATGTTTCTAGGGATTTTGAGCCAAATAAGTCCCCATTGAGAGGCGATAACCCCAATAATTGACCGCGCCAACTTTCATCAAATAAACTAAACGTTACCCGTAACCCTTGCCAAATATCTTGAAATCCTTCTCGACGATAGCTTTTACGTTCCGCTAACGCCCTTAAACGATTAATACTGTAATATTCCGTGTAAATTCTTGCTTTATCAATATCTTCCCCGTCTAACAATAAATTACGAGATTCAGCCACCATTAAAAATAATAAGCGGTAAATCATCAGTAATAATTGACGATAATAGTCCTGTTCCGATAATTCCCCTCGCATTACCGCTTCTCGTAACCCTTCATTTTGGGGATGCTGTAAAAACCCACTTCCCAATAACTTTAACGCTTCTTCAACTCCATCCCGTAAGCGATCGCGTACCCGTCCCCCTTGTTGCAATGCCTCTTGATGGTAGAATTCCAAGAGACAACTATCTACATCGTCAATGTTTTCAGGCAAACGAGTACGATGAAACAGACGATAAAATAAGCCAAATTCCGCAAAATTTTCGTTATTAAAGATTTGTTCGAGGTCAAACTCCACAAAGGTTAAACGAGTCATCAAAGAACAATCTCGTAATAACCGCCACTGTAACCCATTGGTAACAATGCCCCATAAATGCTCTGTGCGGTTAAGATATTCTTGTAATAACCCATGGGCCGAAAGTCTGGGACGACCGGACGGGGATCGTTCTTCTAAAGATAACTTACAGCCAATGACGTGCAACGGAGGAGAGGGGTTAATATCCTCAGAAGACGCTATTTTCTCAGCCCGATGGGAAATAGCAAAGGTTTGATTATCAATGACTTCTGCTTTATCTTGTAAAATCGGTTCATAACCTAATAGTTTGAGTAAAGGAACTGCCCAATATTCCCGTGTTTCGCTGGTTCCTGTCCCTTGTTTCCCTACTCGTTCCAAGCGACGTTGAAAAATACGCCATTGATCCTTAGCTTCACCCCAAGCAAAGGCAATTTCGTCCTCTAATTTAGTGGATTTTTCCAGCCCAAAATGGACATTACTTTGACCTTTAATATCTCCCGAAGCGAGTTCAGTAGTGAGATCAGAAGCGAGAAGATTTCCAGCAATACGGATAGCAGTAGCAGTGTTCATGACAATAAAAAAAGATTCAGGGGGTGAATAGGAAGTAGGGAGTGTGAGCATCTTGCTCACTGAATAAGAGGTAAATTGTTATTCAGGTAGGAGAATATAAAGACCCAAAATATCCATTGGTAACTGAGGTTCAACCTTACGGAAAGTCCCTTCCTTGGTGAACTTTCTGACACGACGATGAGAAGTTAATAAATCCTTAGCCCGTTCTTTGGCGATCGCCTCTAAACTAGGCATCAAATCATCTAAGCGGTTCAGGACTTTTTCGACCCATCGTTCCTTATCTTCGTAGTCCACATCACCAGTAGGAACGGTATTATCGAGTAAATTGAGGGTGTCCCCTTGGGATAACCATTGAGGCGCATTAGGAGTTCCAGTAAACCCTCTAACTAAGCATTCCTCAGCTAATAAAGGTTGTGTGTTCTTTCCGCCCAATAAATAGCGCAACCGCAATGAAAGAATGATGGTGGGTTTAGCGACAGCATCAGTTACCGTAACCCCACAACGAGAGGCGATAGGATCTTGCCCTTCTAACGCTTCCTCAAACAAATAACGGGCTAAACCTTCGACTAAAGGATGGTTTCGTCCCACATACTCAACTCCTTCAGGAACAGGGGTTGTAAAGGCAATTTTGCGGGGCTGGTTGCCAATAATGGGTTGTAAGCAGGGAGGAATCGTTTTTAATTCCCATCCTTGTTTCTTTTTAATCAGGGACGTTCCCAATTGATCACAAGCATTTTTGACAAATCGCTCTACATCCGCCTCATTGCCCAGAATTTCATCCGCTTCCGTTAATTCTTGTTGCACTTCTTCTGGTTTAATGGAACGTTGAGCAAAGCGAGTACGATTTTGTTTTTCCCGTTCCACTGCTTTATCCCAGTGATGATGAACTTCTTTGAGGGAGGCATCTTCTTCGAGGTCTTCAAATAGGCTTAATTGACGGGCTGTGACTGTATCAGAATGTTCAAATAGGGATTGGAAGACCGCTTCTTGTACGGTGGTGCTATCCATTGGTAACGGAACAGTGATTCCCAGACTGCGGTGAATTGTCACAGCTTTTCTGAGCAATACTTGTAAAATTGCCCCATCAACGGGATTATCTTGACCATAAAGGAGAATACACTTGACTTCAGGATTAGCTTGTCCATAACGGTCAATTCTTCCCTCACGTTGTTCTAAGCGATTAGGGTTGAAGGGTAAATCAACGTGGCAACAAGCATTAAAATGTTCTTGAAGGTTAATCCCCTCACTGAGACAGTCTGTGGCCACTAAAACCCGTTGAGAATAGGATTTTAATTCGTCTAAACGGATTTCCCGTTCATCCTCAGATAACTCTCCAGTGATAGCAATAATGCGAACTTGACTATTTCGCTTCTTCTCTAAAACTTCTTGCAACGCTTGAGCATAATAATTAGCAGTGGCGATATAACGACACCAAAGAATGGGGTTATAACCCTCTTCTAACAACTCTTTGACTAATTTAATGGTCTGTTGCAGTTTTTTATCTTTTTTTCCTGTTAATTGTTCAGCAACCTTAACAAAAGCTCTCAATTTCCGTTTTTCCCAGTCTTGATAGGCTTTTGTTCCCTCTTCAACCACTGCGGTTGGAACAATATCGACAGATTTTTCCTCTTCCGTTGCATCACAGACATAAGGAGACGCTAAATGATCGTAACTCACCCCTAATTCTTCACTTAACTCACTGGTTAATTCCTTCGCATCAGCATCTTTTTTAACTTGTCTTGATAAAGTGGCGATCGCTGCTGCTGGAGAAGACATTACACAACGAATGATAGCTAACGCTGACCAATATCTGCCCCGTTTTTGGGCATGAGTTAAACTATCATCAACAGATTGAACTAACCCTCTGGCAAAATCATAAACATCATCCAATAAATCTCGGTATTCTTTTGATAACTGGTAGGGATATTCTAATGCCTCACGTTTCGGAAAGGGTGTTTCTTCGTCCATCCAATTCTGGACATCAGCCCTTCTGCGTTGGATAAAATGCTTCGCTAATTCAGTGCGTTGTTCTTCACTGAGGGCATCCAATTGTAAGTTACTAAAATCAGGATGTAAAAAGCCCAAAATGGAGAGAAAAGAGGCTTCAATTCCACTATGAGGGGTTGCAGTTAATAATATTAAATGTTGCTTAGGATTTTCTGCTAGTTTACTTACTAATTGGTGTCTTTGTTGGGTTTTTCCTTCCTTTCTATTGGCCGCCGTATGAACTTCATCTACAATCACTAAATCAGGACAATGGGTCAAAAAACTAGCACGACGACGCTCTGATTTAGCATAATCAAGACTGACAATAATATGGCGATAATAACTGAAGATATGGCGATCGCTTGACGGTAATTCTCTCTCTAATTTAGCCACCGTTCCAGAGCGAATGACTACCGCATCAATATTAAACTTCTGCTTTAATTCTCGCTGCCATTGATCGCATAATTGGGGAGGACATAAAACCCCTATGCGTCTAATTTCTCCCCTATCAAGTAACTCACGGGCAATTAAAGCTGTTTCTATCGTCTTACCGATACCTACGTCATCTGAGATTAATAGGCGAATCACCTCTTGTTTTAACGCCATCAATAACGGAACTAATTGATAGGGACGAGGCCGCACCGATAAACGACCTAAACAACGAAATGGCCCTGCCCCACTGCGAAGACTTAAACGGGCTGCGTCGAGAAGTAGTCGCCCTGCTTCATGATTGCGTAAATGAGTCCCTTGAGGATGGGGAAAGGTTGCTGGTTGTATGTTTTCGCCCAAGATTGTGTAAATTCCACAAACTTGTTCTTCACTTCCTGATAAGGGACGTAAGCGAATGACCTCTTCCTGCCCGGCTGGTAAAACAACCCACTGCCGATTTCGACATGAAACAATAGAGCCTGGGGTTGGTGGGGAAGTAACTACAGAGAGAGGAAGAACCTTATTTTGATTAGAAACGACAGCAATCATAAGAGGAAATACCAGATAAGTACGCTTCATCGAGCTATACTCAGGGTTCCCTCTTAGCTATTTCTACGATCTGCGTAAATGTCGGTATTTTTTCCTGTCGCCTTTTTGAACGATTCAGTAACGTCTCTTAATCAAATCAATACCACTCGTCCTATCTAATTGCCTGAAATGTCGTCAGGCGTAACAGTGTTATTTTACTGGGTTTTCTCTGGATTATTGGGCGGTGATGGAATCTTCCCCTCTGATTCAGCTTCTTCTACGCATCTTTCTACTAAATAAGCAGCCAGATTGGCTACCGGACGACCTTGATCATCAGCCCATCGCTCCAATGCTTTATACACTTTATCTGGCAACGTTAAATAAACCCGTTTACTCACAACACCTCATTGGAAATTTCTCCCCCATATCCTATAACGCTTTAATCACTCTTGTTGATAAATCGTTACATTTTTCTGTCGATTTGTTGCTAATTAGTGGCTGATTAAATGCTAAAATGCAGAAAATCATCATTTTCTTATAGTCCCATGAAGCTGAAAACGATTGAATGTCGTCTCTACGCTCCATCAGACACCCTTCGTTATCTTTGGTTATTGATGGAGCAGAAAAATACTCCCCTCATTAACGAAATTATCAACCACCTCAGTGAGCATTCTGACTTTGATAAATGGTTTAAAGCCAAGCAAATTCCCAAATCAGCCATTAAGTCGATTTGTAATGACCTGAAAAGTCAAGATATCTATCAAAATCAACCAGGGCGATTCTACACCTCTGCCGTTGCTCTGATTCACTATATGTTTAAGTCATGGTTTGCTATCCAGAGACAGCTTCAAAGACGACTAGAAGGGAAACAACGATGGTTCAATTTATTTAAAAGCGATCAAGAATTAGAACAAGATTGTGGACAATCTCTAGATATTATTATTAACAAAGCCGAAGCAATTTTAAAATCGATAGATTCAAAGGAGATTAAATCTTCTCAAAAACCTAAAAAGACTAAAAAACGTAATAAAAAGAGGAAATCATCATCAGAAGAAGCTATCACCCTATTTGATCGCCTCTTTAAAACTTATAATGAAGCCACTGATTCCCTAGAACGTTGTGCTTTGACTTATTTACTCAAAAATAATGGTGAAATTCCTGATGAAGATGAAGACTTAGAAAAATTTGCCCTGAGGAAACGTAAAAAAGAAATTGAAATCGAACGACTCCAACAACAACTAGAAAACCGCATCCCATTAGGGCGAGATTTAACAGGAGAATTGTGGCAGGAGATGTTGATTACTGTTAACGAAAGTATCCCCAAAGACGAAAATGAAGCCTCTGCATGGCAAGCCAAATTACTGAAAAAATCTCATAATATCCCCTATCCTGTTGCCTATGAAAGCAATACCGACTTTACTTGGTCAAAAGATAGCCGAGGACATCTTCTTGTTACCTTTAACGGATTGGTAGAGTCACTAAAAAAACTTCAACTTAACCCAGAATTTGAAATTAGATGCGATCGCCGTCATTTGCCTTGGTTTCAACGTTTTTGGGAAGATCAAGAAATCAAATCATCTAACAACAATAAGCACTCTAGCGCATTATTTGTCTTGCGTTCTGCTCGACTACTTTGGCGTGAAGAACAGGGAAAAGGAGATCCTTGGAATATTCATACACTTTATCTACAATGCTCAGTGGAAACGCAATTATGGACGGAAGCAGGAACAAAACAAGTTCAAACAGAAAAAATGGCTGATCTTAAGTCCAATAGGCTACGAATGAAGCCAGAATTGACTTTCCCTTTCTTTTTTCGTTCCCAGTCACTTTCTACTTACTTGAATCTCTGGAAAATTATTACCAGTTACCGTATTCTCAAATTTCTCGAAAAAGGAGATTTTATAAAAGCACAAAAAGATTTTCAAGATTCTATTAAACGGACAGAATCTTGCCTAAAAAATCTGCAAAGTTCCTACTCACGCTCTCAAAAGTCTCTTTACCAAGGAAATCCAGAGATTATTGTCGGAGTCGCAATGGGTTTATCCCAACCTGCCACTCTAGCAGTGGTTAATGTAGTAACACAGGAAGTCCTAACCTATCGTAGCCTTAAACAATTATTAGGCAAAAACTACAACCTTTTCAATCGTCAACGCCAACAAAAACAGAAACTCTCCCATCAACGTCATAAAGCCCAAAAAAAAGACGCTCCTAACCAGTATGGAGACTCAGAATTAGGGCAATATGTAGATCGCTTAATCGCTAAAGCTATTGTTGAAGTTGCCAAAGAATATCAAGCTCATAGCATTGCTGTTCCTAAAATACGACAGATACGAGAAATTACTCAATCTGAAGTTCAAGCACGGGCAGAACGCAAAATTCAAGGTTATAAAAAGGGACAAAAGAAGTATGCTCAACAGTATCGAGAGAATATCCATCAATGGAGCTATAGTCGCTTAATCGAGTCAATTCATCAAGCATCTGCTAAATTTAGTATCACAGTTGAAATTGCCTCTCAATCCTATCAGGAAAGTTTTCGAGAACAAGCTAAAAATTTGGCGATCGCTGCTTATCTCACTCGTTTTGAAAAAATTGGGTAAATATTTAACTTTTCTGTGGCTAATTTGCACCTTGAAAATTTCATACAAAGTTACTATTATTTTATCAATAGCGTCGCAGTCCATGCTTTATAAGCCTCTGCACTGTGAAAAAAATGGGTTAGTTTAACTATCGAGAGATAGTTCTTCTTTCTGGCCCTGATAACTACTCGCTCTTGATGCTGCCGCCTGAAAGCCTCTTTTTGGGTGGGAAATCCCTAAATCTAGTTGGTTGTACTTCTATGATAAAGGTTAGGTACGCTCCCAGCAATAAAGAGTAAAACTGAGGAAGAGGAAAATCCGAAGTTTAGTCCTAGTTTCTAGGATGCGGACGACCGCAGAAGTGGTTACTGAAGCACCTCCTTCATCGGAGGAATCCTTCTCACTTTTTTGACGGCTCAAAGCGGGGTCGAAATCTCCAGAGTCCCGTCAGTATTCTCAAATCCTTGTCAGCTCTAATTTTGAGTGTCTTAATTTGTGTTTTAGTTGATGTTTGGACATCAATTCAACCTATTTTTTAGTAGACCCGTCAGAATTGATTATGAAACCTATCTATAAAAAGGATTTGAGACAGGTGGAGTTTCATCAACCCTCCTGACCTGGGATGGGTTGAAAGAAAGCCCCACTGTCTAAAATCCAGTTCTGCACGTGTTTCATCAACCCTCCTGACCTGGGATGGGTTGAAAGAAGGGGTGTCCTCCCTAGCGGAACACCCCCTTTTGGGTTTCATCAACCCTCCTGACCTGGGATGGGTTGGATTCATAATCATGTTCAAACATCAAGAAGGATTGAAAGGCGCACTTCGTTCGGGTTCATAGACTTATAAAAATATTTGATCCCAAAATAGCGACACTTAATGTGTGAACAGTCTAAAATATATATAGCGACGCTAAAGTGTTAAACAACGACAATAATGTATAAACAGCGACGTTTAATTTGTGAACAGCGACGTTTAATTTGTGAATGTACAACAAAACAATCGGGATGACTGGATTCGAACCAGCGGCCCCTTCGTCCCGAACGAAGTGCGCTACCAAGCTGCGCTACATCCCGCGAAAAATAGCATATTAATTCTAACACTGTTTAGAAGTCATTGAGACTCCTGACATTGCCCACCTCTATATTAGGGCAAGTACGCTTGATTAAGCCCGCTAAAACCTTTCCGGGTCCCACTTCTAAGACATGAGTCATATCCTCTTGAGGCAACGCTAACATAATATCCCGCCAACGAACAGATCCCGTCATCTGCTCGATTAAACGCTCTTTTAACTTCGTTGCTGAGGTATTGGGGGTAGGGTCAACATTGGACAGTACAGGCACCTTAGCATCAGAAAAATCAGCCTCTTCTAATAATTGTTTAAATTTTGCTGCTGCTTCGGCCATCATAGGAGAATGAAATGCGCCTGATACCTTAAGGGGAATAGCACGCTTACTCTTAACTTGAGAACAGAGTTGATCCACCGCTTCAGGAGTCCCAGAAATGACTACCTGTTGCTCACTGTTATCATTCGCCAAAACCACATCAGGGATAGCTGCGATCGCTTCTTCTAACTGAGAACGCTCAAACTTCATTAAAGCCACCATTTTACCCCCAGCAGCCTCACTCATCAACTCGGACCGGCGTTTAACCAGTGTTAACCCTGTGGCAAAATCGAATACTTCGGCTGCATATAAAGCGGAATATTCTCCTAAACTATGACCGGCAACTAAATCGACCTTTTGACCTTTATCTTTTAATAAGTCGATTAAAATACTTTCCACCACATACAAACAAGGTTGGGTGTACAAAGTCTTAGCTAACTCTGTTTCATCCCCTTGACATTTATCCAACACTGACCAACTCAAGATGTCTTTTGCCTGTTCAAAGCGATCTTTTCCAATGAGGGTTGTTGCTAAATCTACTCCCATCCCCACTGCTTGTGATCCTTGTCCTGGAAATAGCCATGCTGTTTTCATAATTAATAACCTATTGAGTTAACTTTGTAATGGTTGTTGATCATCTAAATACCCCAACGGAAAATGGCTGCACCCCAGCTTAAACCGGCTCCAAACCCTGAAGTTGCCACAACATCCCCTGATTTGATTTTTCCTTGTCTAACGGCTTCATCAAGGGCAAGGGGAATAGATGCTGCGGAGGTATTACCATACTCATCTAAATTAGTAATCACTTTGTGAGAAGGAATTTTCAGACGTTTGGCCACTGCATCGATAATTCTTTGATTGGCTTGATGTAGAATTAACCAGTCAATATCATCGGTGGTTAATTGGGCCTTAAATAGTGCCTTTTCGATCACTTCTGGCACTTTTTCTACGGCAAAACGATAAACATCCCGTCCTTTCATGGTAATTGGCTTATAAGTGCCTTGATTGATAGTTAAACCGTCTTTTAACTGTTTTTCTATGCCATGATAGCCAATATTGAGAGCATCGTGTTGTTGGCCATCACTGTACATGGCAAAGCCTAACAAATTATCATGATCTGTGATTCCTTGACAGACGACGGCCCCGGCACCATCCCCAAAGAGAACGCAGGTGGTACGATCTGACCAATCAACCCAACGGGAAAGGATATCAGCCCCAATGACTAAGACCGTTTCATAGACCCCTGTACGAATAAATTGGCTGGCGGTGATTAATCCAAAAACAAAACCGGAACAAGCTGCGGTTAAATCAAAGGCGACTGCGTTATTCGCTTCTAACAGATGTTGTACTTTAGCTGCACTACCAAAGAGATCATCGGCTGTGGAGGTAGCTAAAATAATCAAATCGATGTCCCCAGGGGCCAGTCTGGCCATAGCGATCGCTTCTTGGGCTGCTTGGGTACAGAGTTCGCTTAAGGATGAGTCTGTTGTGGCTAAATGTCGCTTCTGGATACCTGTTCTGGTACGAATCCACTCATCCGATGTTTCTACCAAATGACTTAAATTATCATTGGTCATCACTTGCGTCGGTGTTGCAGAACCACAACCGATGATGCTTACGCCCATTGCTTTCAATAACTTTTCCCCCTAATTTTTTAATATTCGTAAGTGATCCATCAGAGTTGAATCTTAATCTGGATTGCTAATCCTAGACAAATAAAGAGAGAATAACTTATCAATTACCAGTCTCATGGGACTTGATTAATAAGCTTCCATCTCCTTATTCTCCTATGATTTCTCCACAGAGGTTTCTACACTATCAGGGATGAGTTCTTTCCCGGAGGCTTTAATCCGTTCTAAGACTTGATGATCGATTGCTCCTTTTGCCAAACGGATGGCATTAAAAATGGATGGAGCATAAGAGCTACCATGACTAATAATACAAATACCAGCCACGCCTAATAATAAGGCCCCTCCGTGTTCAGCGTGATCGATCCGTTGTTTGAGTTTTTTCAGGTTAGGTTTGAGGATGGATGTACCTAAAGCCCCACGCCAACCTTGGGGAAGTTCTTCTCGCATAATTTGTAAGACAATTTCTCCAACTGCTTCAGCAAATTTCAAGAGAACATTTCCCACAAAACCATCACAAACAATGACATCAAAGCGACCTGAAAGCACATCTCGGCCTTCGGCATTACCGATAAAAGGGATTGTTTTGTTATTTTCTAATAATTGATAGGTCGCCAGGGCTAAATCGTTGCCTTTGCTAGATTCTTCCCCAATATTGAGCAGTCCCACTTTAGGCTGGGTTACTCCCATCACATATTGGCTGTAAATGGTTCCCATCAGGGCAAATTGTTCTAAATATTTGGGGCGACAATCGACGTTAGCTCCCACGTCTAAAATAATCACCGATTTCCCTGCTAAAAGGGTGGGAAATAGGGTGCCAATAGCGGGACGATCAATGCCTTTGAGACGACCTAATCTCAAAGTGGCTGCCCCCATAGCCGCCCCAGAGTGACCGGCCGATACTACCGCATCTGCGCGATTTTTCTTCACTAAATCCATAGACACATTAATGGAGGCTTTGGGTTTGCGTCGAAGTTCGCTAATGCCTTCGTGCATCTCGATCGCCCCGTCTGCGTCTACAATTTCTATATTGGGGGACGGGTGATGATGTTGGAGGGATGCTTCGATTGAAGGGCGATCACCCACCAATAAAATATCCACATCTAACTCTTCAGAAGCCCGAATCGCCCCTGCGACGATCTCTTTGGGGGCATGATCTCCCCCCATAGCGTCCACTGCTATTCTTGCGCGATTTCCTGCCATTGCTCAAAACGATAGAAGCCACCAAGATTTTAACAGAAGCTTTGAACAATTTTGACATCAATCCCTAGCAACTTCCCTAATCACATTCATAATGATTATGGATTAATTCGATTAAGGTCGGGGTTAATTGCATAGATGCAATTAGAGAAAGATGAATGTAATTAAGATCATCATTTTAAGATAAAATAAGACTTGTAAGATAACCTTTTAAAATATGAATTTTTTAACTAATCTTTTTTCTGCGGACAAATCAACCCAAAAAATAGCCAAAAAAACAGAACAAATTGGACTACCTAGAATGAAAAAAGGTCGTCGAGGAATACAGATAAAATCCCCTGAAGAAGTTGCTATTATGCGCCAATCTTCTTTAATTGTCGCCACGGTTCTCAAAGAAATCAAAGAGATAGTGAAACCAGGAATGACCACAGGAGATTTAGATAATTATGCAGAACAAAGAATCAGAGAAATGGGAGCAAAACCCAGTTTTAAAGGTTATTATGGGTTTCCTGGATCGATTTGTGCCAGTATTAACCATGAGGTGGTTCATGGTATTCCTAATGTTAAAAGAAGAATTCGCCGAGGAGATGTTTTAAAAGTAGATACGGGAGCCTATTATCGAGGATATCATGGAGATTCTTGTATTACCATTGAGGTCGATCAAGTCTCCTCAAAAACCTCTCGTTTAATTCGCGCAGCAGAAGAAGCTTTATATGCAGGAATTAGTCAGGTAAAAGCAGGGAATCATCTATTAGATATTGCAGGAGCCATTGAAGATGTTGTTAAAAAATATGGTTATTCTGTAGTGGAAGATTATACCGGTCATGGGGTGGGACAAAACTTACATGAAGAACCCCCAGTGTTTAATTACCGTACCAAAGAAATTCCCAATATTAAGCTCAAACAAGGCATGACTTTAGCCATTGAACCTATTGTCAATCAGGGGTCAAAATACACCAAAACTTTGCGCGATCGCTGGACAGTGGTGACAGTTGATAATCGTTTATCGGCCCAGTTTGAACATACAGTATTAGTAACAGCAACAGGCTACGAAATTCTAACAGATAGAACCCATATTAATTGATAGGAGACAGGTAAAACTTAATAACCAAAAATCTATCATTTTTCGGCATTCCCTACCTCTAAAATCAGTGTGACGGCTGTTCTATCGATTAAAATTAAAATAGAGGACAATATTTTCAAGGATAATTCGACAGGATATATGGACTACAAAGATTACTATGCCACATTGGGCGTAAATAAAAACGCCAGCGCAGACGAGATAAAAAAAGCCTTCCGCAAATTAGCGGTCAAATATCATCCTGACAGAAACCCTGATGATAAGCAAGCTGAAGAACGTTTCAAAGAGATCAGCGAAGCTTATGAAGTGTTGTCTGATGCCGAAAAACGCAAGAAATACGACCAGTTTGGTCAATATTGGAAGCAAGCCAGTCAAAGCACGTGGCCTGGGGCGGGTGCTAATGTGGACATGGGAGGCTTTGATTTTAGTCAGTATGGTAACTTTGAAGAATTTATCAATGAACTATTAGGACGGTTTTCTACCCCAGGGGGACCGGGAACGGGAAGCTATAGCTACAGTAGTCCAGGAACAGGATATACCAGCTATAGTAGCGGTTTTGGTAGCCAAGCCCCTGCCCCTAACCGAGAAGCAACCCTAAAACTCACTTTTTCTGAAGGGTTCCGTGGGGTACAAAAACGGCTGAATTTAGGAAATGAGATCATTGATGTGCGTATTCCTCCAGGGGCAAAAAATGGTAGTCGTATCCGCGTTCGAGGGAAAGGAGGAAGTAGTCCTTATAGTCAAAATAGAGGAGACTTGTATCTGAATGTAGAACTGACTCCCCATCGCTTTTTTAAGTTTGAAGATGATAATCTGGTGTGTGAAGTCCCCATCACCCCTGATGAAGCAGTCTTAGGAACAACAATAGACGTGCCTACCCCTGATGGTATGGTAACGGTGAAGGTTCCTCCTGGAATTCGTTCTGGCCAGTCCTTACGGTTACGAGGAAAAGGATGGGTTAATCCGAAAAAGGGTAGAGGGGATCAATTTGTCAAAATTGCCATTGATACACCTCAACATCTCAGTGAGACAGAACGAAACTATTACCAAAAAATCCATGATAGCCGCACTTATCAACCGCGCAAACATCTAGAACAGATTAGTTTGTAGCTTAACTGTTCGTGAACTACCAACACCGAATCAAAGATTACGGTGTGGGCTTCCTACCCAATAAACTGCTCTCTATGACCCGAAGGTATAGCGAGCCTTACGTTCAGGCGATAGG
>JAAUYD010253711.1_pt1 | contig 22826 bp, 19 predicted proteins | sample 7278101 | NCBI WGS metagenome assembly JAAUYD01 (sample SAMN14350128, study PRJNA611818) | marine sediment metagenome | isolation source: surface marine sediment (0.6m) | place: French Polynesia: Moorea | collected 2018-08
ATAAACCTGTATTATGGTCAAGTTCCTACTGTGTAATTTCTACTGGTGGCGCACCTTTAGAAGTTATCAAGAAGTACATTCAGAGTCAAAACTCTCCCCAGTAGGTTATGCTCTGGCTATCATCCCTCGATTTTCGTACCTCAATCGGGGATTTCTCGCCAGGAAGATGGTTAAAGAATGAGATAATGAATCAATGGGTAAATATAGGGCAAAATGAGTAAGGATAATTCTGCATTAGACTCTAACTCATCCACAACCACCATTATTGCCATCATTAATGGTAAAGGAGGCGTGGGTAAGACTACAACAGCAGTTAATGTGGCTGCTATTTTGGCTGAAAAACAAGACGTTTTATTAGTGGATGCCGATCCCCAAGGTTCGGCCAGTTGGTGGACACAACGGGGTAAACAGGGGGTCGATTTTGATTTAACGGAAGAAAATAATCCCAAAATTCTGCAAAAACTGCGTCAAGTAGAAGAATATGACCTAATTGTTGTGGATACGCCTCCCGCTTTACGATCTGAAGCCCTAAAATCAGTCATTACCTGTGCAGACTATATTATCTTACCTACACCACCAGCGGCCATGGATTTAACCGCACTCATCGAAACGGTTAAAACCGCAGTCATGCCCTTAAAGGTCGCTCATCGGGTATTATTAACAAAAGTAGACTCTCGCAGTTTAAAGGAAACCCTAGAAGCTCAAAACACTTTACTCGAATTAGGAATTCCCGCTTGTCATGCCTTTGTTCGTCAATACAAAGCTCACGAAAGAGCCGTTTTAGAAGGGGTTCCTATTACTGAATGGCGTGGCAAAAATGCCAAAGAAGCTCAAGCGGATTATCGTCGAGTTGTAGAAGAATTACAACGGGATTGGAATCAACTATGACAACAAAAAAATTATCAGATTTAATACAAGAAGAAGTAAAAAACAAGTCGGAAACTGTTTCTGAAACCGAACAAGTTCCTACAGTTCCTAGCAATCGTAGTCGTATGACTAAAGCCCAACTAGATGAACTGATTACCCAGTTAAACCAAGCCCTGCAACAAGAAAAACAACAAGTTGGTACTTTACAAAATCAAGTTAAAACTTTAGAAACTGAAATCAAAGATGAACGAGAATTAAATAGTCGTCTGCAAAATGAACTCAAAGCAGTAGAAGACTATCAATCCCAATTAAATGAACAAAAACAATTAGTTGAAAAACTGTACACCCAACTGCAACAAAAAGAAGAATTGGCGATGGAATTAGCTGAAAAAAATGAATTAATTGCTTCTCTACAAGCTAAACTGCAAAAGACGAACCCCCTGGACTCCGTTGCTTCATCCAAAGAATTAGTGGTACAAGAAACCGCTTTAACCCGTCAAGCTAGGGAGTTAGAACCCTTTACTGCTCCTGTTTCAACTAATAAACCATTGACCAATGAAGACATTGGCTGGTTTGATTAATCAAGTAGGTTGTGAGTGTAGAATTTAATTATTTTATATTCTTAATTCTGACCGATTTTAAACGAGTCACTGTTAAGAAGTTACCTGTTTCTTGTGGCTTTGAAAATTAATTGTTGATTATCCATTAACCTATGTCTGATTCTTCTTCTAAAATCAACGAAAAAAGTAGCAAAACCCGTCAATTATTAGGGATGAAAGGGGCAAATGCTGGAGAAACTTCCATTTGGAAGTTACGCTTACAGTTAATGAAGCCTATTACTTGGATTCCTTTGATTTGGGGCGTGGTTTGTGGGGCTGCTTCATCAGGGAATTATACCTGGACCATAGAAAACTTTTTCATGGCGGCCAGTTGTATGTTGTTATCAGGCCCATTAATGGCCGGGTACACTCAAACCCTTAATGATTTCTACGATCGCGAAATTGATGCTATTAATGAACCCTACCGTCCTATTCCCTCTGGGGCTATTTCTGTTCCTCAAGTGGTGACACAAATTTTATTGTTATTGGGGTTGGGACTGGCGTTAAGTTATGGGTTAGATAGGTGGGCAGGCCATGACTTCCCTATTATGCTCTGCTTGACCTTAGGAGGGGCATTCCTAGCGTATATTTATTCAGCCCCCCCCCTAAAATTAAAACAAAATGGTTGGTTAGGAAATTACGCCCTAGGGGCCAGTTATATTGCTTTACCTTGGTGGGCAGGCCATGCTTTATTTGGGGAGTTAAACTGGACTATTGTAATTTTGACTCTATTTTATAGTTTGGCTGGGTTGGGCATTGCAGTGGTCAATGATTTTAAGAGTGTGGAAGGCGATCGCCAATTAGGGTTAAAATCCCTTCCTGTTATGTTCGGGGTCAATACTGCGGCCTGGTTATGCGTGATTATGATTGATGTCTTTCAAGCAGGAATAGGGGCTTATTTAATTTACATCCATCAAAATCTCTATGCTGCCATTTTACTTTTATTAGTGATTCCCCAGATAACTTTCCAAGATATGTATTTCTTGCGTGATCCCCTAGAAAATGATGTCAAATACCAAGCCAGCGCACAACCTTTCTTAGTCTTGGGAATGTTAGTGGCCGGATTAGCTTTAGGCAATGCTGGAGTGTGAAAAGTAGGATAGAGGAAGCAAATGACAATCAAATCAATAATTATTCATTGTTGAAACTTCCTCCTGTCTTTTCTAGCGACGAATGCCAAGGCGTTTGATTAAGTTTTGATAACGATTTGAATCTTTACCATTGATATAGGCTAACAAACGTCGGCGACGGCCAATCATTTTCAGGAGTCCTCTACGGGAAGCATGATCTTTAGGATTTTGTTTAAGGTGATTGGTCAATTGGGTAATACGTTCGGTAAGGATAGCCACCTGTAAATCTGCTGATCCAGTGTCAGTTTCGTGAACTTGGTATTCGCTAATCAGGGCTTGTTTTTCAGTAGCAGTTAAACTCATAGAAATAATTTAATAAATGCTGCAATCTCCTATAGTACCATTTATTTTTTGAGCTAACTAGCCTGAACTATTTCAATGATTTTTCTTTGCTGAAATCTGAGGCGAATTTAGTGTATAACTAAATCTGGCAGTCTAAACTAGAGAAAGGTCGAACCATGGCGAGTGCAGATGAGCCTTTGCATTAACCCTCAATGTTCTAATCCTGACAACCAGGACACATCATTATTTTGCCAAAGCTGTGGCTCTGAGTTACTGCTTGATGGACGCTATCGTGTGCTTAAAGAGTTAGGGGGTGGAGGTTTTGGGAAAACGTTTGAGGTACAAGATAGTGATCCCCAAAACCTTGATGGAGGGAATTCGACCCATAAGGTTCTCAAAGTTCTTCTTCATAATCATCCTAAGTATGTTGAACTGTTTGAGAGAGAAATCAATGTTTTAAGTCGTCTTAATCATCCAGGTATTCCCAAAGTTGAACCAGATGCTCACTTTAGTTTTTATTTAAACAGTAGCAATACGCCCTTGTACTGTTTGGTGATGGAAAAGATAGAGGGGCTTAATTTGAGTCAATATATTAATCAGCGAGGTAAGTGTATTTCCCAAAAAATTGCTATTCAGTGGTTAATGCAGCTATTACGAATCTTAGAGGAAATTCATCGTCATAATTTTTTCCACCGTGACATTAAGCCTTCCAATATTATGTTGCGCTCCACAGGACAATTGGTTTTAATCGATTTTGGCACCGCTAGGGAGGTAACAGATACCTATTTATCCAAACAATCAACAGGAGAGGTGACAGGGCTATTTTCGGCGGGCTATAGCCCCATTGAGCAGTTGAATGGTCAAGCGGTTCCTCAGTCAGATTTTTTCGCGTTGGGGCGGACGATGGTCTATCTATTAACGGGAAAACATCCCAGTGAGTTGTACGATTCCCAGATTGATGAGTTAAACTGGCGAGAGAGGGTTCCAGAATTATACTATGAGTTTGCTGATGTGGTGGATCATATTATGGCTCGTTTACCAGATCAACGCCCTTCTTCAGCACAGGTCATTCTTAACCAGTTAGAGGCTGTTTATCATAACTTGTATGGCTCAGATAGTTTTCTGGATCACTTTGCCCTCAATCCAGTTAATGAAGATAGTGACGATATGCCAACCCGTGTTGCGCCTCCTACTGCGCCTTTACCTTTACCCCCTAAACCCCAATCTTTTTCGTTTAGCGAACCTCAAGAAAAAATTGACCCTAGTTTTGTTGAACAGTGTCAAGAAGAATTAGCTCAGTTAATTGGACCAATGGCCGCTTTAATCTGCCAAAAAACCGTCAAGAAAAATCCTAACATTTCTCCGACGGATTTTGTCAAGACATTAGCCACCAAAATTCCCGATCCTCAAAAAGCAGAAGATTTTCAACAAAAATTACTGAGTTAATTTTATCTTAATTAACGGGAAAATTTAATTGAGCTTTAGACTTTGGCGTTTAGGTTTATCAAAATGAGATTATGTTAACATCTACAGATTTTACAGGTTTAATTAATCAACGTTTTTTTAATAACTTTTTACCCATTCCTGCTACTAATCAAATTGTGTTAGGAAGTCAAGCATCTGATTTTATCCTACCGGATATTACTAACAATCGAAGGATTAGACTAGGGGATTATTTTGAGCAACAACCAGTTATTTTAGCTTTCACTCGTATTTTTACGGAAAAGCAATATTGTCCTTTTTGTTATCCTCATATTGTTAATCTCAACAAGCATTATCAGCGATTTGTTGACCGTGGGGTAGAGGTTTTAATGATTACCAGTACCGATGCTCAACAAAGTCAAATTGTGGTTCAAGATTTAGGGTTAAAAATGCCTTTATTGAGTAATCCTGATTGTCGGGTATTTCGGATGTATCATACTGGCCAAGCATTAGGCGCACCCCTTCCCGCACAGTTTGTGTTAGATAAAGCAGGAAGAATACAGTATAAACATTTATTTTCTTTTATGGATCATAATGCCAGTGTTGATCAATTATTGCTGAAAGTTTCTTAAAGAATGAATGGTGCGTATCAGAGAGTCGATCAATTATAATTATAATAGAGATAGGGATGGGGGAGAGAGGGAAGAGGGGGAAGGGTGGGAAGAGAAAATCATGTTTTAAGCTTAATTCCCCCCACACTCCCCATTTCATCAGCTTTTCAAGCTTATCCGAGCAGTATTGACTTACCACCACCAAGGGAGGATAGCCCTGGAAACTTATCGGGACATTATTGTGAGGCATATTGCCCTCCCAATGCTCACCAATTTTTGAGCAAGATTTTTTTTGAAGTACGTTAGATTAGTCGAAAAATCTTATTTTAACGTCTCCTCATTCTTAAAATCTTATGAGTCAATCTCCCCCACCTCCTAATCAGTTTAACCGTTTTCTAAGATTTATCAGGAAACCGAGTACCATTATTATAGCAACGACTTCTGTTACCCTGATTTTCGCAGGTTATGGGGGATTACGTTTCTTTTTGAGGGAGTATTTACCTCCTTGGTTAGAAGAACGAGTTAGTGAACTCATTAATCGCCCTGTTGAAATTGGTGAGTTAGAGGGGTTTTCTTTTACCAGTTTACAGCTAGAGACCGCTTCTATTCCAGAGACGACTGAAAATAGTAATGAATTAGTAGCTAAAGATATTAATATTCAGTTTAATCCTTTAACCGTTTTATTTCAAAGAAAGTTAGCCGTTAATATTTCTCCTCAAAGTGTAAACATTAAAATTCGTGAAGAAAAACCGAGCCAATGGTTAAGTGTAAAAGCAACCGATGAAGTCATCCCCCTCAATTTTGATGTATCGGTTGATGTTAATAATACAAATATTATTTTAGTTCCTTATCAATCTGACAAAACTGTTAATATTAAAGTTGATGGACACATAAAATACCAAAAAAGTGAACATCGAAAATGGCTCTATGATCTCAGTTTAGGTTTACTAAACAGTCAAGAAATTCAACTCCAAGGAGAAACATTTGTTAAAAGTACAAAAACTAAATTAAATTTACAATTAAATCAATTACCTTTGCAAGCTTGGTTTTCTATTTTACCTCATCTTCCTTTTAATTTTGATAATAGTTTTCTTCAGGCTAATTTGAATCTTAATTTACCTTCTTTACTAGATTTTAGAAAAACGGAAGGACAAGGAGATTTGGAATTAGATAATTTTCAGGCAACAACCACATTTCTAAAGGAACCAATTCAAGCAGATTTAGCTTTTCAATTTGAAAAAGAAAAAGTATTAATTAATCAAGGGAAAATTATCTTAGGGGATATTATTACAAAGTTACAAGGTTATTATGATTGGCAAAAAGGAAGTAAGATTAAAATTGATGTTGAAAATTTTAGCATTGACAATATTGTTGAAGTTATTCCTATTACTTTACCAATAAAAGCAAAAGGAAAATTCAATCTTAACTTTAATATAACTGGTTTAATTAGTAATCCTATTATTCAAGGAAGAATTATTAACAAAAATTCTATCATTTTTGAAAAAACACCTTTTAAAAGAATTTTTGCTCAATTTAAAATCAGTTTAGATCAAACTTTATTAGAAAATTTTTTAATTGAACCCGAAGCAGGGGGAAAAATACAAGCAAAAGGAAATATTACCCAAAATATTAGTCAATTAATCAAACAAAATAAACCGATTGATATTAAAAATTTTCTTATTAATCTTAACTTTGAAATAGCTTTACCTACTCAACAGTTAATTAATACTTATTATACTTTACCTTCTGATATTAATTTGAGTTTATTACAAGCTAAAGGAAAAATCAAAGGAAAACTGAGTAATGTTAATGGTTTGATTGAGTGGCAAACATCTGGTGATTTTTCTGAACCCAATACTGGAATTAGTGGTCAAGGTAATATTCTAATTAATCGAAATATATTCTTATTAAAAGATACAACTGTTCGCAGTCAAGCAGGACTTATTAATATTGCAGGAAGTGGTAACTTAAAGACAAAGAAATGGCAAACTTTGATCGATACAGAATCACTAAACGTAACACCTTTTACAAAAAAAATATGTATTAAATTTAACATTCCTTGTCCTAATAATTTAGTATTAGAACAAGGAAATATTCGTTTATCTGGAGATATCAATAAATCTTTTATTCCTTCACTTAAAATTAACTCGAATCTTTTATTATCTGTGAGTGAAGGGAAAGTCATTGTTAATAGTAGTTTAAGAAATGGTGATTTTCAAACCCAATTAACTGCATTAGAATTACCAATTAATTCTTTTATCTCTAATTTACCTGTACCTGTATTAATTAGTAATTCTAGTTTGAATTTTTCAGGAAATTTAGAAAATATTTGGGTCAATCAAACCCTTAACTTAAGTGAAGTTAATAGCAGTGGAAATATAGTCCTCAGAATAGAAGATAGTTTAATTACAGCAACAGGTAGAATACAGAATGAGTCTTTAGAAGCAGTTGCTAATATTAACAATTTATTGATTAACAAAATCATTCCTGAAATTCCAATTTCTGCTAACTTAGTGAATAGTAACATCAATATAGAAGGAAAATTGCGATCGCTCAATTTTTCTAATTTGATATCTAATCTTAATAATTTACAAATAACTGCTAATAGTGACCTTTTAGTTGCTAACCAAAGCATCACAGCAGAGACAGAAATAAGCCAAGGTATAATTACAGGAAATGCTAATTTAACTCCCTCATCTGTTGCACCATTTATTATTGAAGGATATCCTCTTATAAAGATTAGAAAAGCGTCAACCAATTTTACAGGTAATCTATCCTCTTTACTCGCGTTAAATTTTGAAGAGTTTCAGGGAAATACCAATACAGAAATAGAAATAGCAGACGGAATAGTCACCATTGATGGCAAAATTAGTAATGATAAAATTGCAGGTGATATAACAACACAAAATGTTGATTTATCTAGTTTAAATAATGATTTATTTTCTGCTTTTACCTCTGATAAATTAAATAGTCAAATTAATGCTTCTCTTCCTCTAACTTCTCTTTTAACATCTGCATCATTAATTCCTGTTAGGGTTAATACATTATCTTTAGAAGTAGGAGAACAAAATATTAAAGGAAAGGGAGATTTTATTGTTTCTAATATTTGGACTACACCAGATATTGAACACTTTTCTTTTGATATTGATACAAACTTTGATTTAAGTTCATTACCTTTAAATCAACTTTTAACTAAAATTCCTATTAATCGAAAATTCTTACCTGAAACATTAGCATTGACAGGAAAAGGAGAATTTACAGGAAAATTATTGGGAAAAAACTTGTTAACTGCACCCTTGTCACCAGGAAATTTACAGATAGTAGGTGATGTTAATTTGATTAATTTAAGTTTTAATCAACAACAATTTGAACCAAAATTAACGGGTTCAATTAGTATAGATGCTTTGAATAAGATTTCTTTCAATATACAAGGAAAAGAAGATAAAATTAGTGCTATTTTTAATCCCTGTTTAGAAGAAAACTGTTCTTTGGTTTCTTTAGTAGATTCTTTTGAAATTCGTCAAACTTATAACAATAACAGTCCCATTCTTGCTACTATAAAGCAGAAGAATGATAATTTAGTCACTAATGTAGAAAGTTTGCCAATTGATATCTTAAAAATAGCACCTTTAGGTAATTATGGATTAACTGAATATTTAGGAGGTTTAATTAGTATCGATATAAGTTTTAATCCATCAGACTTAACCACTGTAGGAAAAATAAACATTACCTCACCTCGTTTTGGGAATGTAATAGCAGATCAATTTGAAGCATCTTTAATTTACAAAGATGATTTTATTTTCTTAGACAATACTCAATTAAGCATAGGAAATAGTAATTATAATATTGTTGCCAACTTAGATGTTAACTCAGGAGAAGTACAAGGAAAAGTTAATATTGAACAAGGAAATATTCAAGATTTACTGATTGCTTTACAGTTATATAATTGGGATAATTTATTAAGATTACTACAACTCAAACAACCTAACTTTACTACAGCAGAAAAGATTAAACCTAATGGTGTTGGAAATTCTTTAAATTCTATTGCTGAACAACTGTACACATTTTGGCTTAATGATCAGAAAATAAAAGAACTTTTTGCTAAAACCCAAGCAGGAGATTTACCAAGAGAATTAGATATCAAAGGACAATATAATGCAGAGATGCTCTTAGATGGAACCATTAAAGATCCTCAGATAGCCATACAATTTGAAGGTAATCAATGGAGATGGACACCTCAACCTTCTACTGCTTCAATTGTACCATCATTAGGATTAGTGATGGAAGGTTCTCAAGTAATTCCTATTCAAAAAATAGCTATTAATGGACAATTAAAAGAGCAAAAAATATCAATTAATCCCAGTATAAAATTAGGAGAAGCAACTGCATCAGGTATTCTTAACTTATCTTATAAGAATGCTCGGTATTCTCTTGATTCATCAGCATTTAAAGTGAAAAATTTAACCTTAGATTTAGTTCGTAATTTAATTATTATACCTAGTGACATTAATGGTTCTATTAATATAGAAGGAGGGGTTGATGGAACTTTAAAAGATCCTATAGTTAATGGTGTTTTTGAGTTTAATGATGGAGTAATTAACGCTAGATTACTTAATCTTGATTTAAAGGGCAACTTTAATTATAGTAATGATAGGTTAGAAGTCGAAACCAATCAACCTAATTTTCTTAATATCTCTGCTACTTTACCCTTTCCTATTACAGAAAATACGAATGATCAGTTTAAAATTGTAGCCAATTTAGGAAAAGAATCTTTTTCTTTATTACAACCTTTAACTCTTGATCAAATTATTTGGGTTGGTGGAGAAGGGAATGTTACAGCAAATATACAAGGAAACATCTCTATCGATAATCAACTACGAATTTCTTTAAACTCTGATAGTCAAATTGACTTAAACTTAAATAACGCAGAATTTACGAATGCTTTACTTCCGACAGTCGTTACATTAAATGGACAAGCAAAGCTAAATAATAGAAGTTTCAATATTGAACAATTAACCTTAGATGTTGTCAAAACTCGCTTAGATATTACTGGAGATTTACCCTTATTACCTCTTCCAAATGAACAAAATATTCATAATCCGCTTACGATTAAAGTAATTCAAAACGAAGTAAATAACTCGGGGATTTATCAAGGATTAATTAACGGAAATGTAATGATTACAGGTGCATTAATTAGTCCTAAAATTAGTGGAAATATTAACTTAACAGAAGGAAACATAAAGATCCCTAAACTCAATTTAAGACCTGAAGAAAAATCAGCTTTATTTCAAAAATGGCTAGGTGTTCTTGCTACTAAAGATAATATAGTGATTCCACCAAAACTAGACGATTTTATTATAAACATTGATAATATTTCCCTGGAAAACGAAAGAACTCCTGTTATTCCTCAAACCTTTCTTAATGTTAGTGGTAACTTGCTCTTAAATGGTCAAATCAATCGCTTATCCTTAGCAGAGGTGTTAAGAATTGAACCATCAGGACAAATAACCATTAATAGCGGACAAGTTAATTTACCTGTTACTCGTGTTTTTATCAGTGATCAAAATAAAAACACTTTAACTTTTTCCCCAGAACAAGGATTACTAAATCCCCTAATTGATCTCCAACTAAAACTATATATCTTTGCTGTAGCTTTTCGTTCGATTAAAGATAACGAAATTACTGATGATATTGTACAAACAGGTAGAGCAAAATCAGCAGAAATTACCTTAACAGTGGAAGGAAGTGCTAATGAAGTGTTACCTAATGTTGGCAACGTTTTTGAAGACGTTTGTCAATTTAATAATGAAAACTCACCTCCTATTACTACTTACAATAAAACCTCTCCAGAAAACTTAAAAGCTTTAGCTAGATGTATCGAAATTAATAATTTAGGAGCAAACTCTATAGCAGACTTGTTGCGATCGCCTATAGTGTCTTTTTCCAGTAATCCTCCTTTAAGTAATACTGAATTATTGACCTTATTTAGTCAACAACTTCCTGCAGTTGTTGAAGAGTTACAGAAACAAAATTCTAGTCAATTATTAGAAACTGGTGTAATACAATCTACAGTAGTTATTCTACCTTTCCTACAAGATTGGGTTTTTAATGCGAATCAACAAACAACTGAATTTGGTGAGAGTATTGGGTTACCGAATTTACGGTTATTTCCTGTGTTAGAAACCGTTTATAAACTAGAAGATAATTCCACAATTCGCTTTTCTTATGACTATACTTTAAACGAGGCAACCATTCGCTATGAGAGTAAATTTTAGATAGTTGTTAAATAAAGTTGTGCTATTTCATATCAATGTGTTATAATTATGGACTGTATGTTTAAAGAACTAAACGAAAAAAACGTTGTTGGAGGGAAAAAATTGTGACTCAGCGTACCTTAGGAGGAACAAATCGTAAGCAGAAAAGAACATCAGGGTTTCGTGCGAGGATGCGAAATAGTAATGGTCGTAAAGTCATTCAAGCAAGACGGAAAAAGGGAAGACATCGTTTATCTGTATAGAAATTACATTGTTACCCCCACTTTACATTAACCATGATGGGCAACCGTGGGATTACCCAAACAGAACCGCCTAAGACACCCCAAGGCATTTCAAACCGTTTATAACCGAGGAAAACGCTATCAAAGCCCTCATTTGGTTATGCGGGTATTGTTGCAAGCTGACCAACAACAATCCACACCACCAACACAATTTGGTATTTCCATCAGTCAGAAGGTTAGTAAAAAAGCAGTGATTCGCAATCGTCTAAAACGACAAGTTAAAGGGGTAATTCGTCTTTTTCTACCAATGATGATACCAGGTTATCAGGTGGTGATCGTGGTCAAACGCAACGCAACCGAGTGCAAATATGAACATTTTTTGCGAGAATTAGAAGAGTTGTTAATTAAAGCCGAGATAATTTATGGGTATAAGAGAGAACACATTTTATGAAGGAGGCCCTCACATTGGGGATTTAATCATTAATATATTGTTAGGATTCACCGTTATCTGTCTCCCTTTGACCGTTGGGGCAATTGTGCGGGCGATTTGGTTACGTTATCGCATTACTGATCGCCGTATTTCTATTACTGGGGGTTGGATGGGTAATGATCGCACCGACATTATCTATGGTGAAATTGTCAAAATTGCCAAAATTCCCCGTGGAATCGGATTATGGGGGGATCTAGTTGTGACCCTCAGAGATAAAAGTCGCTTAGAAATGCGCGCCGTTCCTCGCTTCCGAGAAATTTATGATTATATGGCCGAAAGAGTCGCTGATAAAACAGGAAAACCAGTTGAAGCGATTACCGCCCAATAACTTCTAAGATCAACATCAGGATTGAGATAACCCTTGTGTTACTCATTCCTCCTATTGAATAAATTAAACAAAAGCTCACCCCATAGGGGAATTACTTGGATTAAGACGAATGGATTTTGGTATCGGATTTATTTCCACAAATATTATGTTGCCAATCCTGGATTTTTTCTACGGGATTGTGCCAAGCTACGGTTTTGCGATTATTGCCTTAACCCTAGTCATTCGCTTCGGTTTGTACCCCCTAAGTGCAGGCCAAATACGTAATATGCGTAAAATGCGGATCACTCAACCCTTAATGAAAGAACGACAAGCCGCAATTCAGAGTCGTTACAAAGATGATCCCGCCAAACAACAAGAAGAAATGGGGAAACTGATGCAAGAGTTTGGTAACCCCCTAGCCGGCTGTTTGCCCCTGTTATTACAAATGCCCATTCTCTTTGCTTTATTTGCCACCTTGAGAGGATCACCGTTTGCCAACATTAACTATACCGTTGATGTGCAGATTTTGCCCTCAGAGCAAATTGAGCGAGTTGTCCCTCAACCCTACGCCACCAAACCCAGTAATATCTACGTTAGCGATGGCATTCATTATCCCATTTCCGCCTTGTTACCGGGGGGCAATAAGCTAGGAGTCGGAGAAAAGACAACCGTTGAATTTCAAACCAGCGAAGGACAGTCCTTATCTACCCTAGTTCAACAGAACCCTGATAGTGATATTCAACCGACATACGAAGTTACAAAAGGGGCAGAACGACTGAAAATCAATGAAGATGGAACCATTCAAGCCTTAGCTCCAGGAGAAGCCACCATTCAGGCAACTATTCCAGGGATTGCTGCTAATACAGGATTCCTCTTCATCAATGCTTTAGGACAAGTGGGTGTGGTGAATGATGATGGCACCATCAACTGGGATATTTTAGGGATGATTCTCTTCTTTGGTGCTAGTATTTATATCAACCAAGAATTGTCCGGTTCTTCTGGGGGTGGGGCGCAACAACAACAAGCCATTAATAAGATTACGCCTCTTATTTTTAGTGGGATGTTTCTCTTTTTCCCCTTGCCGGCTGGGGTTTTAATGTATATTGTCGTCGCTAACATTTTTCAAACCCTACAAACTTTGATTTTGATGCGGGAACCCTTACCAGAAAACTTGCAAAAATTGCTTGAAGAACAGGAAAAAGCAGAAAAAGGAAGACAAACTCTTCCCTTTGAAAAGCGTTCTAAGAAGAAAGAGAAAACCTCCTAAGTTGTCAGCTAAGCTAAAACGTATTGTAGTAATACGTTTTAGCAAGACACAAAATAATAACGGAAAGTAATGTAAAGGCAAGATAGATAAAAGATAGGTTCAAATTGTCACTATGGAACAAGAACAACAAGTAGGTAAAGAATGGTTAGAAAACCTTTTAACATTGATGGGATTTCCTACCGATGTTAAGGTTGAGTATCGGGAAAATGAGCTAGAAAGAACCACCGAATGTTGGTTAATCATCGATGAAACTCAGTTATCCCCTGAGAAAACCCTAATGTTATTAGGGGAAAAAGGAGAAGGCATTGACGCAATCCAATATTTAGCTAATACTCTAATTAATCTCACAGTAGAGAGTTCCGATCAACAAGGGTTTACAGTGGAACTCAATGGCTATCGTTTACAGCGTCTTGAACAGTTAAAAACCCTGACTGAAGATATTGCTCAAAAAGTTCGTCAAACAGGACAAGAAATAGAAATGACTGCCCTTTCTTCGGCGGAACGTCGTCAGATACATTCGTTTTTTAAGAATGTAGCAGATATCGCTACTGAAAGCAGAGGACAAGAACCTAACCGTCGTTTAATTGTGAAACCGAGATATTAATTATGTTACTGTTGACGGTTGTGGTCAGGCAATTGATAAGACTTAAACCAGATTAGGCAAAATATGGATAGTTCAATTAAGGTGGGCAAAATTAACCGTTAAGTCGCCTTCCCTTCTGTCTTAAGCATTTGCCCACCCTACAACTATCTAAAAGCATTAGATTTACTAAGTATTTCTTCTATTTGTACCCAGTAACGACCCCTAGTTCATTTGGCATATCCCTTATGCAGCATACGTTATGAGGTTTTGTGAAAGGGGAAGTTCAGTTATACCAGTTCTCAAAAATAACCAGAAATATCTAGTTTGGGGTGTAGGGTGTAGGGTGTAGGGTTAAATCCCTTTTAAAATGGATAGCTTTACCTTTGAAAACCCTCCTGCCTCCTTCAAGATGACGTATAACGTTATACGTCAAGTTTAATTAGTAATCAGATCTTGTTGATCTAGTTCCCGAATAATAGTAGAAGGATTAACGTTTCCAGGTTCAAAAATAGAGGTTAAAGCTTCATCTAAGGTTTCTGACATAACAATTTGATTTTCGTAAACGACAATGACTCTGGCTAAAGTGGGTAAGCTATTTTCTTCAGCTTCTAAATATAACGGTTCCACATAAAGTAAAGATTGTTCTTTAAAAAAGGGAATAACTAACAAGTTACCTTGAATAACTCGCGATCCTTGACGATTCCAAAGAGAAATTTGTTGAGAAATGACAGGATCTTGATTAATTAATGCTTCAATTTGCTCAGGTCCATAAATAATTCTTTGTTTTGGCAGTTCAAATAACAACATCTTACCGTAATTATCCCCATCAGAACGAGCAAATAAACCAGCAATTAAGTTATTACGACTGGTGGGGGTGTAAACACTAAATAAGATAAATTCTTGTGCATCACTGGTAAGACTCATTAATAAGTAATAGGGTTCGATGGGTTGTTGATTTTCGCCATAAATTTCTTGGGGAATACGCCATTGATCTTCTCGGTTATAAAACACTTGAGGATCTTGCATATGGTAGGTTAATAGACGTTCTGATTGAGTGCTATATAAATCTTTTGGATAACGAATATGAACCTTAAGAGAAAGTGGCATTTCTGAGAAAGATTTGAAGAGAGTGGGAAAAATTTTCTTCCAAGTTTGAATCAACGGATCACTGGGATCAATAATGTAGAAATTAACGTCACCATTGTAAGCATCAATGACAATTTTGACAGAATTCCGAATATAATTAAACGGGCGATCGCCGGGTTCTGAATAGGGATAGCGATCGCTGGTTGTATAAGCGTCAATTATCCAATATAAAGTGGTTTTTTCTGGTTGATTATTATCATTTTTAACTTTAGCTGTTACTAAATAAGGATCGCGATCAAACCGTAAAAAAGGAGCAATCATTCTAATTCTACGATTGATATTACGTCTAAAAATTAATCGAGTATCAGGGGTAAAGTTACGAGTAAATAGCATTTGCCAATCTTTTAAGTAATCAGCAAATAGTAATCTTCTCGTCCAATTTTCGAGTTTAATCCCTCCTTTCCCATCGTAAACATTATAAACATTATCTTGACCACTAGGATAGTCTAATTCTTTAACTTCGGTATTGGTCATAATATAAGTATTACTTGACTCTCCAAAGTAAATTCTAGGATTATCAATGGGAATACTATCTCGAATTAAATAACTGGAGGTTTGTAACTCTCCTGCATTATTTTCTGTACCAATATTCTGTACAAAATAGAAAGGTAAACCCCCTTGAGAAACTCGGTTAACTGGAGATAAGGTAAACCCATAACCATGAGTATAAACTAAATGTTTATTCACCCAAGTTTTCGCTTGTTCGGGTACTTCATTATAATCTAATTCTCTAGCAGCAATTAATACCTGTTGCTTAGCAATTTTAGGTAAACTTCCGTCATTTTCAACAGGAATAGTATAACGATCAATATCAGCATCATTAAACTTATAATAGAGACGTAATTGTTGTAATTGACGGTTAGTTTGTAAAAGAGGGCGAGAATCCCAAAGTCGAATATTATTAATAGTTAGGCGATTTTGATTTAAAGATTCTTCTGTTAAAGTTCCTGTTCCATTCAGGGTTTCCACTTGAATTTTATCTAAACCAAAAGCATGACGAGTTAATTTAATATTACGTTCAATATAAGGGGTTTCTCGGGCTAATTCATTGGGTTCTACAATTAAACTTTGTACGGCTTGTTGACCTAAAAATGATATAATAATAATGCTTAAATAGAGGACAAATGGTAAAAGAGAAAAAGGAAGATAATAAAAAAGAGAATGTTTTAATGAACGGATTTGAGCATAACGTCCCCATCCTGTTATTCCCTTAATTAATAACCATAATGAAATGATTATGGCTATCATAGCAGCTATAGTGTATACAGGAAGAAGAAAATAAATATCTGTATAACTTGCTCCAAAAACAACCCCTTGATTTGAATACAATAATTGATACCTTGCCAACCAATGATAGAGTCCAACAATGGACATCAGAAAGCCAGCCAAAACATATAAATGGCGAAGTTGATGGCGAGAAAAACCAGGAAATTTACCTTGAGACAAGCTATTCGCTGATAATAAATACGTTAAAATTACGATAATAAATCCTAGTAAAAATAGTCCACCTAACCAAAAATTAATTAACTTCCAAAAAGGAAAACTAAAAATATAAAAACTAAGATCTAAATTAAATTGGGGGTCAACATCTCCAAAGACTGTCGGATTAAGATATTGCAAAATTCTTGTCCAGTTTCCTGATAATACTAGACCAAAAATCATGCTAAAGGTGAAAGAGATTAGAGTTAAACAAAATTCACCCGTAAGCAAAATTCCCACAATAATGAACCCTAGAATTCCTACTTTCCATAGCTGATTTCTAAGTTGGGACACAATCTCAGGAACAGAATTAAAAAAGAAGGGAGTGGGTAAGGGAGGAGTAATATTAGGTAAAGTAAAGTCTGGAGTCCAAACATCATAAGCTACTTCGCTATAATAAAGTAGCATTAATCCCATTAATCCCCCTAAACTAATAATAAAAAAAAGTAACCAGAAAAGACTGAAAGAACGGGACTCAGGCATTAATTGAGGGGTTATATTTTTTCGTTGCCTACGTCTTTTATTATTCTTAGTAGGAACTTGAGGAATAAAATGCCATTGATGACGTTTCGCTTGACGTAAATTACCCCATAAAAACCACCAAGAAAAACCACTAATAACCCCCCATAACCCTAACTGCCATAATAGCTGTTTGATAAAGATATCTACATAACCCACTTCTTGAAACCAAAGTCCCTCAACAATAACATGGGACAGTAATTCCAAAATTAAGCCAATGCTTAATAAAAAGGTGAGTAATTTGGTTAGGGAATGGTTTAAAAACTTCGGCATAATTAGAGTTATGGGGCTATAGTTTTACCCTTTTGATAATTGTAATTCTCGCACAGTTTGAGGTTTGCGTTTTCCTTCAAAAATCATTTTTACACCCCTTGTTGGGGCTAACGTTAAACCCCGTCTTTGCTGTTTTTCGGGTTGAGTATCCCCTAATTTTAAGTGATACTTGGACATAATCGTAGCTATTACTAATCTCATTTCAAATTGTGCCAATGCTTCCCCGACGCAACGACGAGAACCCCCACCAAAAGGCATAAATTCATAGGGAGTATATTGACGATCTAAAAATCTTTGGGGGTTAAACTGTTTAGGATTAGGATATAAATCGTCCCGTAGATGGGTTAAATACATACATCCTTGGATCATGTCCCCAGGTTTAAAAGTGTAACCCGCTACCTCAACCTTTTCGTGAGCCACTCTGGTAAAGGTTAACATAGCAGAAGGAGAAAGTCTAAGGGTTTCGTTGCAAACTGCGGTTAAATAGGGGAGACGGAAAATATCCATTCCCTCTGCATTGGGTGAAAGGGTGTCTAACTCCTCAATGAGCTTATCTTTGACTTCAGGGGTATAATGACTCCAGTATAAAGCCCAGGCCATCGCTGATGCAGTGGTTTCGTGGCCAGCCATTAAAAGGGTAATTAACTCATCTCGTAATTCTTGATCCCTCATACCTTCACCTTGTTCATCCGTTGCAGACATAAGAAGGGATAAAATATCTGTGCGATCAGGATCGAGGTTAGCGCGACGACCGCTAATTTCTGCATAGATCAACTCATCGATCGCTTTACGTTGACGGATAAAGCGACTCCAAGGACTCCAGTTTCCCCAATCTTTTTGTAAAAAGGGAAAGAATAAAAAGGTAGAAGTGATAGGAGAATTGAATAAGTCCAGTAATTTTTTTAATCTATCTTGTAATTCTTCATAACGTTCCCCTTGAGTTACTCCAAATACTGCTTCTGTAATCACTTTTAAGGAGATATCCTGCATGATCTCCCTAGCTAAAAAGGGTTGGTTTTGGGGGAATTTTTCCATCACCTCTTCAGTAATACGACGGGTTAAGTCACCATACACTTTAAGACGTTCCCCATGAAAAGATGGCATCACTAACTGACGACGTTGACGATGCTTATCCCCGTCCAGCATAATTACAGAATAGTCCCCAATCAATGGCCGCAATAGATTATTTAAGGAACTGGGAGACGTAAATTGTTTGCGATCATGGGTTAAAACATATTGCATGATCTCAGGATTACTGGTAAGGATAATATTATCTCCTAAACCAATAACTTTAGCTCTAAACACATCGGGATAGCGACGGTGATTGGTTTGTAGATAACCAGTGGGATTTAAAATCCACTGCATTTGTTGTAATAATTTAGGAGTTTTAGGGGTTGGAATTGTTTTCATTATGGTGATGATTATACTTAGATACTTTCTTTATATTAATTACTTTTTCTAAGATCAGATAAGTTGGGTAAGATGAGTGTTCTTTAAGAAGGAAATGTTTTGTTAATTATTTGTATTAGATTATCAAAGCTAAACTCCTCAATATTGATCCCAGTTCGATCTATGAATATGCCAAATTCTCTTTCCAAATTATTTAATAGGCGTGTAATTTCGTATGCACTCAGGTCTAATGATAATAGGGGATTATTTGAGTTGAAGTTTTTAACTTTATAGTTATCAGCCAGGAAGCTTTTAATATAATTTTCAACTACATCTAAATTTACATCTAATACATCTAAATTTACATCTAAATTAACAGAGGGTTTTACTGTTGAATTTCTTTTATCTTTTATACTTTTGATTTTTTGAGCAGGAACACCTCCCCAAATTTCTTCAGCAGGGATAATAGTTCCAGGCATTACAACTGACTTATTTTGTATAATTGAACCATCACCAATTTTCACATTAGGCCAAACCATGGCTTCAGCACCAATTATTACGTTATCTCCAATTTCTACACGGCCTAGAAATAAGGTAGAAGGGTTAGGAGCATAATGACCAAGTACTAGACAGCCCCAGCCCAGAAGACTATTTTTACCAATCGAGATCAGATAGGGATCGGGCAAAGTGTCACTAAAAGTGATCAACGAACTACTAGCAATCCGAGCACCGCAAATTTGCTGAAATAGTATGCCTGGAAATGGAATATTTAACAGCCAGCGAGCCGGTGTCCTACGAATAAAAGTATTAAGGGCAATCAACGTTTGATATTTAAATTTATGCTCTGAAGTTTTTAAATATCCCAAGGGAGGTTTCGGCAGGATGCGAGTGATTATAGACCCTAGAAATAAAATTGTCAGAGGATAGATGTATATGGCGGCAAGTATTGAGAGTGTAACCCTAAGTACGCTTGTCGACTCAAGAGATTTAAGCACTAGGGTGACAGGCAGTAAAAGAGAAATAAATTGAATCAGTAATTCGAGGGTAAGATTAATAGGAAATCCCCAAGCATAAATACTGCTCACACTTTTTTGATTGTCCTTACTGGTCATATTCCAATCTCACAATTATCCGATAAGAGATTTAATACGATTTAGGATAACATTCTGTTGCTCGAAAGATGTGATTTGTTGCTGAAATTTTGCAGTAGAAGCTTGAATTTTTGTATCCTCAAGTAAAGCTATCGTATTACTTAGCAGCTTATCGATTTGGAGTTCTGAAGATTGAAACAGATAACCCAAATTATTACGAACCACAGCCTGAGCATAGAAAAGCTGGTTAGCATGGGCTGGTAAGACAATGAGGGGGACACCATAATACAATGCCTGATAGGTACTCATTGCTCCACCAGGATAAACCATCAGATCCACCAAATCCATAAGTTTACTATCGTTGACAAAATCAACAACAAATAAATGCTGATGTTGGAGTGAAATTTCAACAGACCGTCTTCCTAACGAAACAATCACTTGTAGATCTTGTTCAAGAAGCTTTTTCACATAGGTTTCTAAAAAATCAGTTCGTAGCGATTCCTGGGTTCCTAAAGAGATATAGACAGTTTTGCTGGAAGGATCAAGCTGAGACAGTTCACTGGGTAAGGGTTCTGGACGATTCCATAAAAGCACCCCCGTGTATAAATCACCTGGACGTAAAGGTTCAATTGGAATGAGGGCAGGATGATCACAAAGTAGACACAGATCTCCCTGACTGGCGTAATGAAAAAAAGTTGGCAAGACTTCGACTCCATAGGTAGCAGAAGCTTCTTGGTAGGGAAGAGAAAGTTGGTTAATTAAACCTTCAGGTATATCAATATCAGGGACAAAGTGTGGATGACACGTAGCCTCTGTCATCCCTACCGCAGGAATATCGTATTTTTTGGCTAACTGTAGCAGAGTAAAGCGAAATTCTGACACAATCGCGCGAGGCTGTATCTCTTGGATTAGGTGATCATCTTGCTCAAAATACTTCAGTAAATCTTCTAACGTATAAATAGTGCCTCCCTGACGCAATCGCTTATAAATCGCTACCGGATCAGCTATTTCAATGTTAATCGTCTCGAACCCTTCAGCAGCAAATAAGGAAGAGACTGTCTGGGGACAAGCTACCACCATAGAAGAGTTAAGAGATTTTAGCCATTTGGCGATTATCAGTAGGCGGGCAATATGCGCGTAGCTGATGCCCTCACAAAACAGCAATATAGGTTGGTTAATTAGCTCAGTTGTCTTCATTTTTTTCTAGAATGATGTAGATGCTAGCACTACCATTTTTCTAGTTTACACTCAGTTGAACAACTCCCTGATGAGCCGTTGGGATATTTTGGCTAAAAGTTCAGGAAAAAAACCTGAACTTTTAGGAGTCAAAACGGAATTGATTTGGTTAGCCGCTCACGCAATACTAGAAGGAAATCAAACCAGTATTTTCCTAGGAAGAAAAGCCCATGAGTCAAGTTCAACAGTTATTTACTTTAGTTGAAGTAAAATCTCAAAAAACATTAAAAGGTTTTATATTGACAACAGTGTTAGGTTTTCGTGGTTTAAAAACGGTTCTGCGTGGATTAATACAAGCTTTCAATGGACAACTCGCGGATGATGTGGGCGATACATTAAGCAAAGTGCCAAAATCTATACGGAGGAAGCTTTTGCTTATTCTTAGTCTTCGTGGCTCTCTACATAACAATCAACTTTTTGCCAACAAAGCTCAAAAACTCGCGAGCGAGATGTTATTGTATCTAGAAACTTCAAAAGCTGAAGCTAAAACTCTACCCGTTCCAAAAATCTCCTTTTATGACATCCGTCAAGAGACGTTCTTTGATCAATATATTAGAAATCCACAACCTCTCGTAATTAAGGATTTTCCTTTCACAGCTTATGAACGATGGTCGTTAGATTGGTTTATTGAACATTGTGGTGATTCCGAAGTCATCTTAACAAGTATGGATGCAGATTCCAATAAAAACAATTATGTTGGAACATTGTCGGAATTGAAAAATAAAGAAAAACTAATTTATGTACATAATAGCGAACATCTTCTGCTTCAGAACCCAGAGTTATTTAAAGATTTGAACCTTAATGCTCTTGAGTCTCTGACAAAATGGAAGTTTATCTGTGCACAGATTTTTTTGGGTAGCAAGATGAAAACAGGGGCTACTTATCATTGTGCAAGAGTGACCAACTTTTTTTATATGATTAAGGGAAAAAAAACTTGGACTTTTGTCGATCCACGTAACTCTTTGTTGTTATATCCTTATTTGACTCCAGGCAATGCGTATCAGGACTCTCTGGTTCCTGGATTTAATGATAATGAGGATTTTGAAAACTTTCCACTATATCGATACTGTCCTCGACTACAAGTTACTTTAGAGTCCGGAGATATTCTCTTGAACCCAAGTTGGTGGTGGCACTCAGTCCGAAATGTCACTGAGGAGACGATTGGTGTAAGTTCTCGCTGGTCATATGTTTGTGAAACCAACAATCTCTTTAGTGCTTTAATGGAAGTAACTCCAGGTCGTCATCTTGATCGTCGAACTGTTATTGAAGGATTGCTGTCTAAAGATTGGGACACCCGTGGACGAGTTAAGTCTTCTGAGTATAATCAAGATAATTTCGTACCATCAATGTTTGAGATTAATTCACATAGCGAAGAAGTTGCAGATGCCAAAAAATCTGGACTCGCACAAAAGGCTTGGTTTAAGTAGCAAACGGTCATGTATCAGAAACTAAGTGTCGGGATTGAGTAACCTTATTATCAACACTTGAATTGGGAGTGAAAAGGAAGCGTTGATAAGGTAGTGCGATCGCAATACTACTCGGATAAGCTTGAAAAGTTCATGAAATAGAGAGTGTGGGGAGTGTGGGAGGTGTGGGGAGAATTAAGCAATACACATGGTTTTCTCTTCCCACCCTTCCC